>Ga0157374_10000690_pt1 | contig 29745 bp, 28 predicted proteins | sample M25metaG_FD_115308 | JGI IMG/M metagenome (GOLD analysis project Ga0157374, IMG submission 115308) | Miscanthus rhizosphere microbial communities from Kellogg Biological Station, Michigan, USA - M2-5 metaG | ecosystem: Host-associated > Plants > Roots > Rhizosphere > Soil | place: USA: Michigan... | reverse complement strand
CGAGCGAGTGATGGTCAGAGTACTCGGTAATAGGCTCTCCCTCGACATACTCAAGGACCAAATAAGGTTCTCCACTCGCGCTCACTCCCGCATCGAGTAATTCAGCAATATGCGGATGCGCCAGTTGTCCGAGAATTCTGCCTTCCCGCTTGAAGCGTTCGATTCCGCCACGGGCGGCGACTGAGAAATGCAGAAACTTGACTGCAACACGCCGCTCGAAGCTGCCATCGCTGCGCTCGGCGCTCCACACGCTGCCCATCCCTCCCTGGCCTAAGGGAGAAAGCAAGGTATAGGCACCCACCTTCTGGCCGGTGAGGGACGATTCGTTCCCCGGCGGCTCGGGAGCTGTTTCCAGAAAGTTTTCCCCGGAAAGCACGCTGTGTTCCTGCAGCAATGTGCGAACCAGATGGGCGATTTCAGGGTTCTGTTCTTCCAAGGAGGTGAGCCAGATAGCGCGCTCCTTATCGTCGAGCGACAGTGCATGGTCCAAGTGGGGACTCAGTTCCCGCCAGCGTTCTGGACCTAGGGTGGACACAACTCAGTTCTCCAAGTCGGCAGAAATGGCTCGATGCAGATAGATTCGTGCTTTCTCCCAGTGTCGTTGCACGGTGCGCTCGGAGGTACCCTTCATTGCGGCAATCTCGCCGAAGGTAAATCCGCAGAAGAACTTTAGATCCACGATCTCGGCAAGCGATGCCTCCGATGTTGCGAGTTCGTCTAATGCGTCGCTGATCTTTGTGAGTTCCTGCGGATCGGGTGGACTGCCGATGGCATCGTCTGAAGAAGTGATTTCAAAGTTTCCGCCCCTTTTTTGGGCGCCGCGGTTTCGGGCATGGTCGATGATGAGTCCCCGCATGACGCGAGCGGCATAGGCCATGAAGCGCCCCCGGTCGGGGAACTTGACGCCATCCTTATCGGCAATCTCGATATAGGCTTCATGCAAGAGTGTCGTCGGGCTTAGGTAGGAATAGGAACCCTGACGAGCCAGTTCACGTTTGGCGAGGCGTCGCAACTCCGAGTAGAGGGCGCTAAAAAGCCTGTCCGCCGCTCGCGGTTCATTTCTCTCGACAGCGTCAAACAGCTGCTGGAAGCTGGGTTCAATAGGTTGCACGGCCGGCGGGTCAAAAAGACCGCTACCATTCTAGTTGCGCGGTCAAGACTTCCTAAAGAGTTTCAATAAGCTTGCTGAATCCCGGGGACCTACTCAGCCGGAACGAAGATCAAGCAAACCGGAGACGGAACGCTTACCATTTTTCCTGCCCGGGTCAGTTTCCCCGTGGTCGTGTCGATCGAGTACTGGACGATGTTGCCTGTGTCTTGGTTCGCCACCAGCAAGCGCGTGCCGGTTGGATCGATTGCGAAGTGGCGCGGTGTTTTGCCAAAGGTGGAGATATTTCCAAGGAGCGTCAGTTTCCCGCTCGCCGGATCCACCGAAAACTCGGCCAGGCTGTCGGCGCCGCGGTTCGACGTGTACAGAAACTTGCCGCTGGGATGGATGGCAATTTCCGCGGCCGTGTTTTCACCAGAGAACTCAGCGGGCAAGGACGAGATTTGTTGGATCGAGTGGTAGGTCTCGTTGTCGTTTGAAAGGACGGTCACGCTTGCGCTCATTTCGCCGAGCACGTACATGAACTTACCGTCCGGGGAGAATGCAACATGCCTGGGACCGGTGCCGGGAGATAGCCTTGCCGAGAAGAACTCTTTCCCCGCTTGGTTTTTCGATGAAGCAGACTCGCCGCGGCTCAACTTGCCCTTTTCCCCGTCGAACTTATAGATGAGGACTTCATCGAGCCCCAGATCGGCGACATACGCAAAGCGGTTGCCGGCACTGGTTTCAATCCAGTGTGCGTGGGGTGCATCCTGGCGTTCTTTGTTAGGGCCGAGAGTACCCCTGTTTTTCTCGACCGAGACTGCTTCCCCAAGCCGCCCGTCCGCCAAAGCCGGGAGCACGGAAACCGTCCCGCCAGTGTAATTTGCAACCAGCAGAAACTTCCCTGAGCGATCAAGCGAAATATAGCAAGGGTCGGCTCCGCCCGAGGCAACTTGGTTTAGTGGCGTAAGCTTGCCGCTTTTACGGTCCATCGAAAAAGCCGTCACTCCGCCGCTCGGCTGACCTTGATACTTGGTGGTTTCGTTCACCGCGAACAAATGCTCGTTGGCTTTGTCACTGGCGAGAAAGGAGGGATTCTCGGTCGCAGCCGCGAGGCCTAAGGACTGCAACTCCCCGCTTTTCGCATCGTAACGGAATGCGTAGATTCCCTTGCTATTGCCGGTTGTGTAGGTTCCCACATAAAGGATGTATTGCTTGGGGCCGGCTTGGGCTCCGGCAAGAACAGAGAGGAACAGATTGAGTCCGAGAACCAGAACGCTCTGAGAACCTTTATTCATTGTGATCGATCCGAGTACCTATTTGGAGACAGGTTTCCGGACACCTGGGGTAAACCGGAGACCTGCCAAAAGATTCATGATTTCGTCACTGCTGTCCGCCAGAAATGTGAATGACAGAATATAACCCTTTTCGAGAACCACCAGGGAAGATTGTTCGACTGGGTTTTTCTCAGTTCCACCCCTGAAGTCTGCGCGCGCAACCCGTTTCGTTCCCGCAGAAAACAAGTAAGGGTCGCCATCCATTTTAAGCCCGCGCTGTTCGGCAAGCTCCGATAGGGGTCCGAAGTAGTCGGATGCGGTTTTGATCTGCGGATACAGAGAGCGGTCCTCGATCGCAATGACCACGGCAGAATTGATAGTATCGCCCTCCGTTCCCGGAGGGCGCTCGAATGCGGCGAGCAAGGTCTGGCTGCTCGCCGGTGTCGCCGCTTGCCGGGTAGCGGCTCCGTTGTCAGCGGTCGCATCCTGTGTGGGGCGGGATTGGATCGTCTGCTGCATTTCGCCCGTGCGGTCCACCCAGCCAAAGGGCAAGTGGTAAGTGAATTGAAGTGCCGGACAGCTGAGCACCAGTTGAACAAGGGGCAGGCACTTGGGCTCCGAAGGTGCCGCGGTGGGTGGAACTTTCTGCGCAGAGACGGCGCTGAGAAGCACAAAAACGGCCGCCAATATCGATCCCGTGCAGGTACGGCTCACGCTTCCCATCGTAAACCAATGGCTGGTTCCGCCGTTGTCTGGGAGTGGGAGAACACGCAGGCGGGGGAGATTCCCGCCCGTTCTCCCTAGGCCGCCGCTTGTGCAACGGCTACCGGCTGACCGCAATGGGCGCAGCGTCTAGCATCGAGCGGGATCTCGCTCAGGCACTCGGGGCATTTCTTCGTTGTCGGATCCGCGGGGGCAGGCGCCTTCCGCATGCGAGCCACCAACATATTCACCGGGGTCACCACGAAGAAGTAAACTGCTGCAGCGACGAGCAGGAACGAAACCAGGGCATTAATGAAGTCACCCAGCGCGAACGCACTGCCGTGAACCGAAAAGCGGATGGCCGAGAAGTCCGGCTGACCCACAATCGCGGCAATGAGAGGAGTCAAAAGGTCTTTCGTGAACGCGCCAACCACCCCTGCAAAAGCGGCACCGACGACGACACCGACGGCCATGTCCACGACATTGCCGCGAAGAATGAATTGCTTGAATCCGCTGAGCATCAGAGCCTCCAGGATCGGTCAGGCGGTACTCTATGCTGGCCTTGGCGAGGACGTCAAGAGGCATGTAGCTCAGAGAAGATTTCTCGCTTTTACATCCAAATAAGAATTGACCACCGTCACCGATGCGGCTGCCGAACTTACTTCGACGGCCAAGGCACCGCGTTGACGAAGCTTGGCCAACAAGGCTTCGCGGCGGTGCAAGGCTTCCTGCGCCGCCGTAGTCCGGTACATATTGGTCACAGAATCAGGCGCGCGGGCGGCAAGGGCCGCCAGATCAGGTTGGCCAATCACCACGAACAAGACCAGGTGCCGCGAGGCGGCTTCCGATGCCGCATCGATCACCTCAGGCGTCATGGCGGTTTCGGGGAAATCGGTCAGCCAGACAATCAGGCTACGGCGCTTTTGTGTGGACAAGAGTGCGCTCACGGCGTGCAGGTGATCTCCTTCAAGCCCTTCCTCGCGAACGTGGGCGAGTTGTTGAATCATCTGCCGCAGGTGGGCACTGCCGCGGTAGGGCAGCATGCGCTTCTGAATTCCGCGTCCATACGCGAGAAGGCCCACCCGGTCGCCCGTGCCCAGCGCAACCTCAGCCAGGCTCAATGCGGCATTGACCGCATAGTCGAGTTTGGTGAGGCCGGCGATTCGAGCCCGCATCAGGCGCCCCGCGTCGAGCACCAGCCAGATCGTCTGGCTGCGCTCGATTTGAAACAAGCGAGTGACCAGCTTGCCGCGACGCGCAGCGGCGGTCCAGCAGATGTCGCGGAATTCGTCGCCTACCTGATATTCGCGAAGACTCTCAAATTCGCGTCCTGCGCCGCGAATACGGGCGTGCCGCTTCTCCATTTCGATTTGCCGGCTGCGAATCAGGTAAATGGAATGCTGTCGCGCTTCCTCAAGGTTCGGGTAGACGCACACCTTCTGTTCGACGTGCGCAACTGCCCAGCGCTCCGCAATCCGGAGTGGCGTTTGGTAACGGATGTACACCGCACCAAGTTCCACATCCCCCCGGCGTGTCGGGGTGAGTTGGTAGGTAGTCTTGGCTTCTCCTCGAGCCCTGCATTTGACGGAAAGCTCGGGGGCTTCCTGCCGCAGAGACGGCGGCACGTTGTCGATGACCGTTGCGTGGAGGGCAACGCGGCTTGAGTTTTCGAGCACCAATTCGATGGTGTTGGGAACCGAAAGCGCTGCTGGCGAGTTCCAGCGGCGCGTCATCGCGAGCGCGGAGGGTTTCGGCAGGCTGAACAGGTCGATGATCCAGGCGACCACCACAATGCCGTCCCATGCCGCGAGGGCATAGTAAAAACGCGGATCGTGAAACGCCGCACCCAGCCATACCAGCCCGACGAGGATCAGAAGAAAAAACCTTGGCCCAAAGGCGCCCCCGAGCCTCTTGCGGCGCTCTAGTTTCGCCGTTGCCGGAAGCGGGATCAGAGTCGCGGATTGTGGGGTGAGGATCAATTCGCCTTCGAGCTCGCGTGAACGCTACTTAGGCACCTCTACAGCTTTCAGTACGTCAGCAATGATCAAATCCGCAGTCAGCCCTTCCAGGTCCGCCTCGGGTTTCAACACCACACGGTGACGAAGCACCTGAGGCGAGGCTTGCTTCACGTCATCCGGAATGATGTAGTCACGAGCATCCATAGCGGCGATGGCCCGGGCAACAACCATCAGGCTGATGGCAGCGCGAGGACTTGCGCCTAAAGAAAGCGATGGCCAATCACGCGTACGCCGCGCGATCTGAACGATGTAGGTGAACAAAGCCGGCTCGACCTTCACCGACTTCACCTCCTGTTGCGCTTGAGCCAGCAATCCGGCGGGCAAGGGCGTCAACTCCATGCTGTCGATTTCGCGAGCTTCGAATCCGTTCTGCACATTCGAAAGAATCTGCACCTCATCCTGCGCTGCCGGATAGGGCACACGGATTTTTAGGAGAAAACGGTCGAGTTGCGCTTCCGGCAGCGGGTACGTTCCCTCGAATTCCACGGGATTTTGAGTGGCGAACACGCTGAACGATGCCGGCAGTTGATGGCGCAGGCCATCAATGGTGACCTGGTATTCCTCCATGCATTCAAGCAGAGCGGCCTGCGTTCGCGGCGGCATGCGATTGACTTCGTCGACCAGCAGCAGATCGGTGAATACCGGCCCCTTGTGAAGATTGAAAGTGCTTGTCGCCACGTTGAGCACGTTGGTTCCGATGATGTCCGCGGGCATCAGGTCGGAGGTGCACTGCACCCGCTGAAAGTCCAGGCCGAGAATTCGCGAGAACGTTTTTACCAGCAGTGTCTTGGCCACGCCGGGTACGCCTTCCAGCAGCGCATGCCCGCGGCATAGCAACGTGGCCAGGCACTGGTCGCGAAATTCCTCTTGACCGACAATGACTCGGTTCGCTTCCTTACGCAGATGTTCCAGCAGGTGCGGAACGGCTTGCATTTAGGGTTTCTCCTTGGGAAACAGCTTGAACTGTACTGCATAGTCATGCAGCTTTTGCACGATCTCGAGCGCATGCTTTTGGGGAAGATCGGGTTGATAACGGGCGGCTGCCGCGGCCAACAGTGCACCCTGAAACGCGTCATCCTTGATGTCCCAGCGATCGCGGACCGCGCGGGCGATCTCCTCGGGAGTTGCGCTTTTGTTCAGGCCCAGGCGGCGCGTGATCCAGTAATGAAAGCGTTGGTAGTACACATCGACGGCAACGGCCGCGGCGTGGGCCTGCTGATACAGCCCTCCCAAGGTTTCGACGAATTCGAGTGGGGCCAGTCGCGACGCCGGAGGCACGGGGCGCAAGGGGCCGCTTCGGCGCGAGAAAGTGAGGAAGGCCGCGAGCCCCAGCAATGCGGATTGCAACAGCAAGGCGTTCGTGAGGGAATGCCCGTGTCCGCTTGGCGAGTCCTCGTCGCCGTATCCATGAACATATTCGTCGAAGAGCACACGCGTAGTGTCCTTGTTTCCAAGGGCGGCCAGCACGAACTCCAAATTGCCCTGGGCTTGAATGCCGGCGTTGGTAAAAGGAGTTGCAGAAGCAAGCCAGATGGCATCGCCCTGACCGACAGAAAGCTGCGCGGCATAGGTGTGATCTTTGTCTCCGTAGAGACCAATTGCACTACTTTTCGACCAGAAGGCATAGGGAATCAGCGTGATTTTCGGTGCTGCGCGGGTTGCCGCCGAGGGACTAAGAGAGTCATATTGTTTGCTCAAGCCAGCCGGTTCGGGGTTGTCTTCGCTGCTGTCCTTGGGCAGAAACATGGCCCCGGATGTCCCGTTTGTAATCACCCTTCCGCCGCCTTCGATAAACTTCGCGACTGCAGCCTTCTCGCGGGCGTCGGGAACGGTAAATGAATCCGCGATAATCAGCACGGTGTGGGCGTCCGGCTTGAGCTCGGTGTGGGGTCTTTCCCAACGTTGCACGTTGTAGCCAAGCTGCTGCAAAAGTAGAAACCCAGCTTTAGCCCCGCGAGAGGCGGAGGAGTAAGTGGTGGCGGATTCGGTTTCATTGCTTGCGGGAGCAAGCAGCAGGCCCAGCACGACCAACAGGACAAAAGCAATTCCGGTGATGGCCAGTATCTTGCGGTCGCTGGAACTCAATCGCGGCATCCGAGTTCCTCCAGATCGGCCACGGTTTCAGAGAATGTTTCCGGGCCCGCTTTCTCGTTGCCATACCAGGTAACTTCCAGGCGCCGGGTTAACGCTTTCAGCCGGCTGCGATGCTGGCTGTCCTGGGGCAGAATTCTCAAATACTCGCGCGGTGTGCGTGCTTGGTCGGGCCGCCACATTCCGCTTTCCTCAAGGAAAGAAATCCCGGCCCAATATCCCAGATGCACCGCCTCTCGCCAAAGCCCCTTGGCAGCAGCCTCGCGAGCCTCGTTGAGCCACATACGCCACTGCTTGGCGGAAACTGGTATCACCCCCGGCATGATGGTCTCCAGGCGTGCGTTCTGGCGGATGGTGCGAAAAATGAAGTAGGTCAGCGCAAGAACCGCGATGCCGACCAGCGTCCAGACGAACATTCTGCCCACGGTGGGTGCCGAAGAGGCGCCGAACATTTTCGACAGCATGCGGTAGATCCATGTTCCGATGCGGTACTTCAACCGGTCCCACCAGCTGGCGCCTCGCACCTGATGAAACTCATTGCGCGAAAGAATACCAATCAATTTCTGCCTAGCCACGGCAGTGTCAGAGGGCGCGTTCTGAAAGGCAGAGGCATTGGCCCTCATAACATGGAGGCGCCCTAGGATCTCGTCGCGAACGGTCACCTTCGGGTCGTTCTTAAGCTTTTCGAACTGATCGGTCAACCAGTCGGTGTTGAGGTTGAAAGTCTGGCCCTCGGCTGTGACGGTCCAATCGCCATGGAGTTCCTTGAGGGCTGTATCTGCGGCAGTTTTGTCGCCCATGGCTTCAGTGGCAGACCTCGAAAGGCTATCCAATTCCGCGAGGTACTCAGGCAGGGAAAATGTGCGGGCGCTGGGAGTCGCATATGCCGACGCGCAAAGGTAAACCACGATCAGCATTGACGCGGAAATTCGAATCGTTCTCATCCGGAAGTCGAGACAGAGACGTTATTTGACTTGGGACTTTCAAGCGTGGTCATCATCAACTGGAGATCAAAGGCTTCTTTGCGAACTCGCTGGTCGTAATACACCAAGCTGAGCGCAATGGTCGCCAACCCTCCCACCAGGCTAGTACTAAGAAAAATGCAGATTGCCCACACCGCTTGAAAGACTCCCGTCATCATACGCGGATCCCGAATGTTTAAGAAAGCCAAGCTCAGCATCAGTAGAAACTCGACCAGTATCCCCACCACGAACCCGAAGATGCCCATGAGAAAGTAAATGACGAAAATCCGCCCTCTGCTTCCTTTTGACAAATGGAGGCTGCGCCGCATGGAACTCAGAAACCAGCCGCCTTCAAGTACCGTGACCGGGATGATGAGTGCCCAACCGAGCATCCAGCGAATCGCAAAGTATAAGGCGGGGACGGAGAGGACAATCGCTGCCGCAACGGTCAGCGCCTTAGGGGCGACCTCGGCAATCATAGCGATGATGAATACGATGAGCGCTCCGCCTCCGCCCACGATGATGGCGGAGGCAATGTAAAGCAGGAGAACGATACAAAATACCCGTAGCAGGCTTTTCCCTGCACCTTTGAAGGAAGATCCGATCCCGGCAGGTTTCTGCCTTTCGAGGTTGGATACCGCGACCACGGTGGGCGCCTGAGAGAGAAAGATCACAACGTAGAAAAGGAGATACCCCGCGAAAGTAAGCAGAGGGGACCAGATGTAGTCGCGGCGCATGAAGAGCGCAGCCCCTCCCAGTGTCAAGGGGAGGATGAGTAGCTGCGGGATAGCCGCAATGCCAACGAAGGTCCAAAAGTGGTTGCGGTAAAGATGGAACGTCCGGTCCAGGAGTTCACTGGTGGAAAGCGGACGCAGCCCGGTGATCATGAGACCCCTCGAGAAAACCCGCTGCTCCCCCTGCCAGCGTTTTCTTATTGATTTGTTGTCGCCGCTGCCACAGCCGATGGTTCGGCAGAACCCGACTGCAGCGAGGCCATCATCAGCTGCAAGTCGAAGCCTTCTTTGCGCACTCGCTCGTCGTAGTAGATGAGCGTGAGCGCAATTGTTGCCAGAGGACCCACCAGGCTGGTACTAAGGAAGGTCCCTGCAGAGCTCATCACTGCGATCATCGGCAGAGAATGGGACCCGACGTGACCTCTTAACACAACCATGAAAATGCCCAAGGGAATCTGGAAGATGACGCTAATGACGTAAGCAAGTGCGGCGATCAAAAGATAGATCACGAAGATTCGTCCGCGGCTGCCCTTCGTCAGATTCTTGCTCCGCTTGGTGCTTACATGAAACCCGCCGCCCTCAAGTACAGTTACCGGAACGGCCAAAGACCACATCAGCCATAAGTACACACCGGGAACGATCAGCAAAACTAGTCCCAACCCCGCGGCGAGAATAACGAGCAGTGAGATCCAGGCGACTCGTAACATGCTGGCCTTCGCGCCGGCGAATGCCTGGCCTGCGGTGATCGGCCGATCAAGATAACGGTTGGAAACGGCGATGACGGTCGCAGCGGCGGAGATCTCAATAGCAAGGTAAGCAATGAGGCTAATCAGTATGCGCGCTCCGGGAGTGCCTGCTAACCTGATGGTGAGCGTCGTGGCATACCAGAGTCGTAGTGCAAGCACAACGACCTGCGGGGTTGCTGTTATTAGCAGAAATAACACGAAGTTATTCCGGTAGAGATGGAACGTTTTATCCAGCAACTCGCTTGTCGAGAGCGGGCGCAAAACCGTTACCATCGCGAGCCTCCACGCGGAATTTTGCGGGATGTTAACACTCAAAGCCGCTCGTCTCAAGAGATTTCATGAGACGCCGAAAATGCTAATGGCACGGTATTCACCGTGCCATTGGAAGAAGGCCTTCTCCTAAGTTACTGCTGGTCGAGCTCGACGCGATCGCCTAGTCGTACAGGCTCCAGTGCGAACACGATCATTCCGGTGGCAGTGCTCGGGGTCGTTCCCAGAATAACAATTTCGCCTACCGCCCGCCGCGGCATTTCTGCGACCTCAATCTGCGGACCATTGGTCTTGTTCAGTAAATTCGGGTTCATGGAAGGCTGCAACCTCTGCGTTGGCTCCATCGGAGGAGCAGAGAAGGAAACCGAGTCAATCGCATCATGCGCCGTTGCGCTATAGCTGCGCACTGCTTTGACGTAATCTCCAACCTTGAGTCCTTGATTTGCTCCGATGTTCAGATACACCTTGCCGCCAGTGCCCAGCTCGGAATCGAAATCCTTGGCTAGGATGATGCGGCCGCTGACCTGTCCGTTTGCTGGGGCGAAGCGGTCAAAACGTATGGCTGGATGGAAATCGATCTGGCTCTTCTCAACGAACGGAATCGCAAAGTCTCCGGGCAGCACGGTGTCGCAGCTGAATTCTATATGAGCGATCGCCATCTTGTTGCGCGTGTCGACGATCTTTACGGTGGCAAGTTCCTCATAAGGCTGTCCGGCAGCCTTCACCGTCGCCCACTGGCCGGGGTAAAGCTCATAGCGGTTGGGATCTTTCAACTCGCGTACGATGGTGAATTCCTTCCCCAGCTCGTAGCCGCTGCCTTTCAGGTAGACCACTTCTCCGCCTGCGAACTGCGTCGTAAAAGGCGAGTCCAGCCCGCCGGCAACAAAGTTAGAGTGAGAAATACTCTTCCCCACAAAACCGGCGCAATAAAGATCAGCATGGGTGGGCTTCTTCACATGCTCGACCGGAAAAGTAATGGAAGTTGGAATCGTGCCCGACGGAGTCGGATCTCCCGCATTGCTCTGCTGTGCCGACAGACACAGCGGCAGGATCATCAACCCAATTAGGACAGCTCTTTTCATGGCTCCTCCCTCGGACCACTTTCGCTTAACGGAATCCCTAAGTTGCTAAAAACAAACAAGGTTCCAGTCCCGAAAGTAACAAGCCCCCGGGGGAGGGTCAAGGTTACGCAGGTCTCATATTGAATATGCTTCAAAGTTTATTGCCCCGAAATAGTTGCATCCGCGGCTATGTCCCTGTAATATCGCGCCGTCAATGGCGGAAAATAACCACTACGCCTCGCGGTTACTCCACCTGCGGTTGTCGCGGGTTTCAGTGGCCGTAACAGCCTCTGACGCCAACGAATTGGTGGAGAAAGCGGAGAACCTGGCGCGAGATAACTCCTTTCTTGAGTTCAGGTTGGATTACATTCCCCGCCCGGCGTTGGCGCTTGCGAAGGTTCGTCAGTTCACCGAATCTCATCCCCATATCACTGTGATTGCCACCTGCCGCCGCACCTTGGCGGGAGGCAAATTCCAGGGCTCCATCTCGGCTCAGCTGGAAATACTGGCGAAGGCCGGAATGGCAGGGTGCCAGTTAGTCGACCTCGAGCTCCAGACCGCCGTCCGCTTAAAACCATCCCAATTGGACAAGCTCGGATCAAAGGCGGCTGTCATCTTGTCTTTCCATGACTTTGGCTCGACTGGGAAGCTGGATGACACGCTGGAGAAGATGACGGCCTATCCCGCCGACTTTTACAAAGTAGTCGGGACCGCGCGCTCACTCTATGACAACGTGACCATGATGCGGTTTCTCGAGAAGCACCGCGACGATCACGCCCTCGTGGGTCTCTGCATGGGTGAACAAGGGATCATCAGTCGAGTACTGGGGGTGCGTGCGGGCAGTAGGTTCACGTTCGCCGCCGTGACCGCAGGAGAGAAAACGGCTCCCGGACAAGCGACTGCACAAGAACTTCGCAGCATCTATCGCATCGACCAGGTTGATGCGGCCACCAAAGTATTTGGCGTAGTGGGCGACCCGATTTCGCACTCCCTTTCCCCTGCCATCATGAACGCAGCTTTACGCCGCGAGAATGTGAATGGCGTCTTTCTCCCCCTGCACGCGAAATCCATCCAAGATGTGATGGCCTGTGTCCGCGAGATCCCGATTCACGGCTTGGCAGTAACCATGCCTTACAAGGAAGAGATTCTTCCTTTCCTGGATAACACGGACCCGTTTACCGCAAAGATCGGCGCCTGTAATACGGTCGTGCGCTCTCAGGACGGCAAGCTTTACGGTTTTAACACCGACACTTCCGGGGTGGTGCGGCCACTCGAACAGCGCATGACTCTGAGCGAAGCTCGGATCCTTGTGCTCGGGGCAGGAGGCGCGGCACGGGCTGCCGTCTTCGGCTTGAGAGAGCGCGGCGCACAGGTGTTCATTCTGAATCGTAGCCTTCCCGCAGCTCAGAAACTTGCGCGCCAAGCAAAGGCCCGCACTCTTAAGCGGGCTGACCTCAAGCGGCTGGATTTCGACGTCATCATCAATGCCACGCCGGTCGGCATGGGGAGCAGCCGCGAGAGTCCACTGAACCCGGACGAGATCAAGGCGCAGTACGTATTCGATATGGTTTATGACCCGCTCGAAACCAAGCTCTTGCAGCTGGCGAGGCTTCACGGAGCGCAAGTGATTCCCGGCCGGGAGATGTTCGTGCACCAGGCGGCACGGCAGTTTGAGATATGGACAGGCAAGCCTGCTCCCCGCGAGGACATGTTGCGCATTGTGCAACTCGCACTCGAGGATCGGGCTGCCGCTCGGGAGATCGCAAAGCCTGCCAAGAAACCAGCTGCGATCGTGGCGTAGTTTCTTATACCCGACAATCAATCTGCGCTTTCGAACCTGTGGGGCTCGCCGGTTCTGTGTTTTTTGGGCGCGTACCGTCCAGTTCCAGGGTTGTTATCATGGCGAGTCCCGGAGGGATGCTCCAGTGAAGATTTCTCGCGGCCCAATCCATTCTGTCATAGCACTCGTGTTTGCCCTTGGTTTCGTTGCCATAGCCAACGCTCATGCCGAGAACCAGATCATCCTCACCCGCGGGAACAGCACGATCGTCCTTGAGCCCTATGCTCCCAACATCATTCGCGTGAATCTGAGCTTGCTGCGGGATAAGGCAACTTCGGTACCCGGCTTCGGGTTCATCGCTTCGCCGGCACCTCTCGGGTGGAATACGACTCACACCACTGAGGCAGACACGTTTCACTCATCTCGGCTTACCGTTACAGTCGATGCCAACCAACCCGGCCACCCAACCCAGACCGAGCGGGACATTGCACGCTACTTCAACGGGTCTGCGCCTCCGGCCCACATTACCTTCTCGACGCCAGGGGGAAAAAAGTTGCTCGAACTCACCGGTTGGTCGATGTCGGTTCCTAACTATAAGGACGGGAACGCTGGCATTCGCCGGGACAAACGGCCATCCGATGAAGACTTCTATCAGGTCGGAGCGAGCTTCGCGTCGGCCGACGATGAACACTACTACGGGCTGGGACAGAATCAAGAGGGCTATCTCGACCATCGCGGTCGTCGAGTCGAGTGCTGGCACAACTACACGGCGACCGCGGCGCCAAGCATCTGTGTGCCGTTTATGGTGACCAACTACGGCTATGGCATCGTTTGGGACAATCCATCGAAAACGCTGATCGAACCAGGCTTTAACGAGCAGACCCGCTGGACCTCTGAGGTGGGGGACCGCGTGTCCTTTTTCATCATCGCCGGCAGAGACTACGACGAGATCTATTCCGGCTACCGTCTGCTCACCGGTGCTACTCCGATGCTCCCCAAAGCCGCGTTCGGTTTCGTGCAATGCAAGCAGCGCTACATCACCCAGGAAGAAATGCTGAATGTGGCTAAGGGCTACCGCGAGCTTCATCTCCCGCTCGATGTTCTGGTGCTTGACTGGTTCTATTTTTCGAAGATGGGCCAGTTCGATTTTGTGCCCGAGCGCTTTCCTGACCCCGCCGCGATGAACCACGAGCTGCATGAGCTCGGCATTCAGACCATGATCAGCGTCTGGCCGAGGTTCGAACCCGGCACGCGGTTCTACGATTTCGTTCGGAAGAAAGGTTGGTTCGAAGGTCTCGCCGACCTCACGCCGACGAATGGTCTGCCCTACGACCGGGCGGGCTCGGACATCGACACCAGCAATCCCGAAGCCGCGCGCTGGTACTGGGACACCATCCGCGACAACATTCTGAGCAAGGGATTCGATTCACTCTGGATGGATGAAACCGAGCCTGACCTTCCACCCAATGGCAGCTACTTTCATGCCGGACCCGGAACTCGCTATTTCAATATCTATCCTCTGGTGCACACCGCGGCCATTTACGATGGCTTCCGCCGCGATGTGAAGCACCGGGCCTTAATCCTGTCTCGCGACGCCTATCTCGGATCGCAGCGCAACGGAACCATGGTCTGGTCATCCGACATTTATCCGACTTGGGATGCGTATCGACGCCAAATCTCAACCGGTCTCAACTTCACCGCTTCCGGCATGGCGTACTGGACCAACGATGTAGGTGGCTGGCAGTATCTTCCAACCGAACACAAACCTCGCCATCAACCTTTACTCGATCCTTCTGATGCGCGCGAAAATGTGGGCGGATATGACGACTATCCCGAGCTGTTCACGCGCTGGTTCGAGTACGGCAGCTTTCTGCCGATCATGCGCACGCACGGCAGCCGCAAGTACAACGAGGTTTGGTCGTATGGCAAGCAGGCCGAACCCATTCTCGAGAAATACCTGAAGCTCCGCTACCAGCTGATGCCATACATCTACTCGCTCGCATACAAGACGCATACGACCGGAGCTCCCTTCATGCGGGGGCTATTTATGGATTTTCCAAATGATCCTAAGGCCGGGGATGTGGCGGACGAGTACATGTTCGGCCCCGCCTTCCTGGTTGCTCCTGTAACCGAACAGGGCTCGACGAGCCGCCAAGTGTACCTTCCCGCAGGAGCCGACTGGTACAACTATTGGACCAACGAACGATTAGGCGGTGGTCAAGTTGTCAAAGTGGACGCGCCCATCGATACGATTCCGCTGTTTGTCCGCGCAGGGTCAATCCTTCTCCTTGGGAGTGCGATCGAGAACACGTCCCAGGAACAGAAGATTGCCAAGGTACGCGTTTATCCCGGCGCCGACGCGGACTTTGCGCTCTATTCCGACGATGGCATAACCTACGGGTACGAGAAAGGTGACTTCAAGGTCACGAAACTTCACTGGGATGACAAGGCGAACAAGTTTTCCCATGAAGGCCCGGCTGCGTGGTCGGAAGCTGACAGCGCCGTGGTGGAAGTGATTCAGCCGGGACATTAGGCTGTTGTTGGCCTCAGTTTATGGTCGCTCTTCTCACACTGGAATTGCGCATCGAACATGCGCAATCCCTCAAAGACAAGCGCCAGGTGGTTCGCAGCCTGAAAGACCGCTTGCGCGTGCACTTTAACGTTGCCACGGCTGAACTGAATCCTTCTAACATCTGGAACTCAGCAACCATTGGTGTGGTCAGCGTCTCGGACTCGCGGGACTATCTCGATGGCCTCATGAATAACGTGGAGCGCGAGGCCATGAGGCTGGCCAATAACGCGGGAGCCGAAGTTGTAGATTCGTGGAAGGACTTTCTTTAGCTGCAAGTAAGTTATTCCCCGTGCCCATAGGTAATCCCGATTTTCAGCATCATTCCTTTGGTACTCCGCTGCTCCCAATTTCTGATATCCTCATTCGTTTTCCTCCGAGGTGAGAGGTGGAGAAGCGCGGAGCTAGGTACCATCGGGAAAGGCTGGGGGAGACCCTGCGCGAGGAGATCGAAACCATCGTCGAGGGCGAATTGGCAGACCCTCGCATCGGGTTGGTGAACGTGAGCAGCGTGGAACTCGCCGAGGACTCGCGCTCGGCGAGAATCATGGTGGTCGTCGAGGGCGATGAGGCCGAAGCCGGACGCACCCTGGAGGGATTGTCGGCCGCGGTGGGATATATTCGGCGGGAGATTGCCGAAAGGCTGCATCTCCGCCGGGCGCCGGAGCTGGTGTTTCATCTGGACCGCTCGGAGACGTATCAAGCCCGGGTGGATGAGCTGCTCAAAAGAACCAGGAAGAAATGAAGGATTAACCCCGGGTGCTGTTCGGGCCCGCAGGAAACATGCTGGATAAGGTACTCACGGAGATCGAAAAGCGTGAGCGGTTCGTGCTCACCTCGCACGCGCGTCCAGATGGTGACGCGGTCAGCTCCACACTCGCGTGTAGCGAGGTCCTGCGCCAATTGGGGAAGAAGACCGACATCGTTCTGCATGACGGCGTGCCACGCGTTTACCAGCATCTGCCTTTTACCGAGAGAGTCACCAAGTCTGGCCATATCAACGGGAACTACGATGCCGCAATTCTTCTCGAGTGCGACAGCATTCAGCGCACGCGGGTGGATGGCTTGGAAAGCCAATTCCTGGTCAACATAGACCATCACAAAAGCGGGCACGAGTTTGCCCACGTGAATTGGATCGACCCCAGTGCGGTGGCGACCGGGGAGCTGGTCTACAAGCTGGCGCGCGCTGCCGGCGTGAAGATTACTCCTGAACTGGCTACTTGCCTTTACACCGCAGTGATCACCGATACCGGCTCTTTCATGTTTGAAGGCACCAACGCGCACACCTTTGAGTTGGCTCGCGAACTGGTGCTGGCTGGGGCGGAGCCCGCAAGGTGCGCCCGCCCGATCTATTTCGGGCATTCCACGGCAAAGCTGCGTTTGCTGGGGGCGGCGCTATCGGCGTTGCAGAGGGAGGGTCCCCTGGTCTGGATCTGGGCTACGCAGGAACAGATGGACCGGGCTGGAGCGATTGAAGAAGACTGCGAAGGCATCGTCAATTACGCGCTCTCGATTGGCGATGCTGAGGTTGCGGTCTTTTTCCGCGAACTGCCCGATGGCCGATTCCGGGTAAGCCTGCGCAGCAAAGGACGGATGGACGTGTCCCAGATCGCCGAAGAGTTCGGGGGCGGTGGACACGCTTGTGCCAGCGGCCTTTCGGTGGAAGGCCCGTTGCATGCCGCTGTCGAAAGAGTTCTGGGAAGGATAAGAAAAAAGCTTGAGTAGCTAGTGATATTCGCGAACCGTTGGGCCTGGGGCAAACGGCTCGTTGATTGGGATGATTCGGAGAGTTCGAGTACTATCCAGTAGTCACTAGCCAATCGCTATCATGCGACTCCGCATCCCCGCATCGGTTCTAATTTTCGCTTTCTGCGGGTTCTTCTTTTTTTGGGGCATTGCTGCGTTCGGTTTGATCGGTGCCGATGAACCCCGATACGCGCAGGTTGCGCGTGAAATGCTCACGCGCCACGACTGGATCACGCCCACCCTCGGCGGCGTTCCGTGGCTGGAGAAGCCTCCCCTCTACTACTGGCAGGCGATGGTTGCCCTGCGCATGCTGGGAGTCAGCGACTGGGCAGCCCGTCTGCCAAGCGCCATTGACGCGACCATCCTTGTCTTTGCGGTGTATTGGTTTTTGCGAAGGTTCCGCTCGGATTGTGCGTTTGACGGAGCCTTGATGCTGGCGACGTGTGCGGGGATTGTGGGATTCGCGCGCGCGGCTTCCACCGACATGCCGCTAGCCGCGGCTTTTGGAATTGCGATGCTGGCTTGGTTTGCCTGGCTCGAAACCGGCGAACGTTCGCTGCTAGTCGTGTTTTACATTGCTCTGGGACTTGGCATGTTAGCCAAAGGACCGGTAGCGCCCTTGCTTGCGGGAATCCTCATTCTCCTGTTTGCCGCCAGCCAGCGAAGTTGGGGCATTGCCATCAAGACCGTTTCGCTGCCGGGCATCGCCGCTTTTCTCGTCGTGGTAGTCCCCTGGTATGCGTTTGTCGAGGCTAGAAACCCGGAGTTTTTCCGCGTGTTTTTGCTGCAGCACAACCTTGCCCGCTTTGGCAGCAATATGTTTCATCACCCCGAGCCCTTCTGGTATTACCTCCCGGTGACGTTGCTTGGATGGGTGCCCTGGGTGGCCTTCATGGTATTTGCTTTCGTGGCCGCGGCAGGAAAGCTACGAAGCCCGGGCGCCGATTCCCTGAACACATTCCTGATGATCTGGATCGGCGTATTCGTGGTCTTCTTTTCTATCTCCCAATCCAAGCTACCTGGCTACATCTTGCCGGCAATTCCACCCGGCGCTGTGTTGCTGGCAAATTTCTTGCGGGAAATGCGGTTCAGCAGGCTTCATCCCGCCGTGACGGGGCTGCATGCGGCGGTAATCGCCGGGCTGCTGTTTTCTACACTGATGCTTCCCTCCATCCTGCACTTGCACAAGCTCGCGTGGAGCCATGCCGCCATTGTGCCGCTCATCGTCGCGCTCGTCGGGGGAACATTCGTGGCGGTTACACTTTCAAAGACCGGATGGTCTGGCCTGCATCTTGCCGGGGTTGCGCCAGCCATTGTGGTCTTCGGGCTGGCTCTCCGCTTGAGCGCTCCTGTTCTTGACCAAACCCTTTCTGCCCGCTCGGTTTCCGAAGAGCTTGCGCGTTTATCGAACAAACCGCTGCCGGTGGCGGTCGCAAAGGTTCCCCGGGAACTCGAGTTTGGACTGCAGTTTTATCGCAACCAGACCATCGCCCGCTATGAATTGGCTCCCCCGCCTACAGGCGAGCACCTCCTGGTCATGCAGATGGGATCGCGGCAACTTGTCGAAAAGAAGCTGGAAGGCCGCCGCCTCTCTTACCTCGGCGAATTTGCCGCGCAAAACCTGAAATTCTTCTACGTCGGGCAGTAAGGGCAAGACAAAACCGGCTGCGATTTTGCGCAAAAATCGTCTGCCCCGTCGAGTCCTGCTGCCACATCCCACAGGTTATAATTTCCCGAGCATGACTGAGCAGATTAGGAAGAAACTGCAGGACGAAATCAATGCTTTGGAGCATGAACTCGTCCATGAACTGCCCAAGGAAATCAAGAAAGCGGCAGCCCTCGGCGATCTAAGCGAGAATGCCGAATACCACATGGCCAAACAGCGCCAGGAGTTCGTGAAGGCCAGGGTGCGTCAGCTGGGGCAGAGGCTTGCGCAGCTCTCCATGGTTAACATGAACAACATTCCCAAGGACAAAGTTGGCTTGGGATCAACTGTCAAAGTGTTTGATAACGATAAGAATGAGGAGATGGAGTACAACCTCGTTACCAGTGAAGAGTCAGACGTTGCAGCAGGGAAGATCTCGACCACGTCCCCGATAGGACGTGCCCTGCTTAATAAAAAGGTTGGCGACACGGCCACGGTGGTTACGCCTACCGGCAAGCGCGAGTTGGAAATCCTGAAGCTGACGACGATTCACGACGTAGCGTAGGGATGCTCGAGGCTTCCATGGGTCAGTCACTCAATGGTTCAATGATTCAATTCTTATGACGTGGACTAGCGCTTTTGGACGGGCATGTGGAGTTCTGCTGCGCGCAATCGTGCGCTGGCTGGCGCTTACCAAAATCAATCCCAATGTGCTGACCTTCATGGGCCTGGTGGTGAATGCTTGGGCCGCTTTCTTTTTCGGCTATGCCACCGCCGAGAACCAGCGCAAAATGTTCTTCTACGCTGGGCTCATCATCATTGGATCGGGGTTCTTCGATTTGGTGGATGGCGAGGTGGCTCGCGCCCAAAACCGCGTCACCCGCTTCGGCGCCTTCTTTGATTCGGTGGTAGACCGCTACAGCGATGCTTCGCAATTCTTCGGTCTGCTGGTCTTTTACGCACGCGGAGACCGTTTTTTCTACGTCGTACTCACCGCCTATGTCATCGTCAGCGCCATCATGGTGAGCTACAGCCGCGCCAGAGCGGAATCGTTGATCGGTTCCTGCCGGGTCGGGTTTATGGAACGCCCGGAACGATTAGTGCTTGTGATTCTCGGGGCGCTATTCAATCGGATGGGGCCGGCGCTCTGGGTCATTGCCGTGCTGTCCACGATCACGGTAATTCACCGCATCCAGTACACGTGGGCGCGGACGAATGGCCCTGAGGCCGTCAAAGAGCCGCAAGCAGCGTAGGGCTGTTTCAGCCTTTCACCGCGCAGCTTGTCTCCGGGCAATCTAGTGGCTCTGAACCACTTTTTCCTTCGGATTCTCGATCGATGCAGCTCCCTGCAGGGCATGGGCCTTGCTTCCATGGAAGAACAGCAGATGAGTGAAGAACATTAGCACCAGCACAGCCCCGAAGGTACAGACAATCGTGGCACCGGTCGGTGTATCAAACAGGACAGAGAAGTAAACCCCGAGCGCGGAAACAATCGTGCCCATGGTCCAGCCAATCGCCAGCCGGTGACCGACTCTGTCTGCGAACAACATTGCTCCCACCGACGGAACGATCAGGTAGCAGAAGACCAGCAACACTCCCGCGATCGCTACTGACGAGGTCACCACGAACCCGAAAGATGCGTAGAACAGGAAGTCCCAGAAGCGTACGCTCAGTCCTTGCGCTTCGGCTTGCTCGGGGTTGGTGGAGATCAGAAGAAACCTGCGGCGAAAGATGTAATGGAACAAGCCAATCACGCCATAGAGGAGCGCTGTCTTGATCACATCGTGTTGCGAGACGGCAAGGATATTGCCAACCAGCATGTCCTTCAGGTGCTCGGTTTCGCCGGTAGCCTTGCTCATGGCAAGAATCGCTGCCGCCGATGCCACCGCGTAAGCGATACCGATGAATGCCTCCTGAGGAATGTGGCCCCGCCGCGTGCGTGCGAAAGCAAATATGGCGGCTCCCACAAACGTGAAGCTCAGGCTGAGCCAGTAAGCACCACCCCCATGGGGGTCCATGCCGACAAGGATCGCAATCGTCGCACCAAGGGCGGCGATCTGTGCCAATGCGAGGTCAACAAAGATTACCCCGCGCTCCACAACGTGAACGCCAAGGTACGCGTGGATACCGGTTAGAATCAGACTGGCTAGGAACGGCAGGATCAGAAATTGCATCATCTCCATATTTTTGAGGCCCTATTGTGCTGACTGGAACGCCTTTGTAATCAAATCGATATCGTAATCGAACAGCTGGAAGTAGTTTGTCACCTGTTTTTCCCCGCCTATGGACGGTAAATAGACCACCACTTGCGCACCGGTTGCCGAGCCGATGCTTTTCGGGGTCTTCAGGTCGAAGTACGGTTCCACCAATACTAGTTTGCAGTTTTCGCGCTTCATTAATCCAATCAAGTCCATGGTATGGCTCGGAGTGGGCGGAATGCCGGGCCGCGGTTCGACGTACCCGATGACGTTCAGGTGAAAGTGCTTGGCGAAATTGGGGAAAGAGTTGTGGTACGTGACCAGCTTGCGTCCCTTGTAGGGCGCCATGGCGGCTTCCCATTTCTGCTCGGCAGCGCTGAGCCGCTTGTCGAAATCTTGAAGCCGCTGTTGGAAATAGGCCACGTCGGGTGGATCCAGCTCGCCAAACTTCTGCGCCAGGCCACGGGCAATGCGGCGGCCATTGTCCGGGTCCAGCCAGTAGTGCGGGTTTCCAAGTGGGTGCACGTCGCCCATCGCGCGGGTCACTGGACCCGTGGGTATGTCGAGGATCTCGGCGAATTGCGAAGCATCGAGATATCCCTGGGCCCCGACCTGAATGCGCGCGTTCCCGCTTTGCGTGATGAGCGGCGGCAGCCACCCAATCTCGAGTTGCAAGCCCACCGTGATCAGCAAATCTGCCTGGCGCAGCTTGAGCAGGAAGCTTGGCTTGGGCTCGACGAAGTGTGGGTCTTGATAGCCCTTGGCCAGAGACTCCACGCTGATGTGATCGCCGCCGACTTCCTCGGCCAGGGCAGCCATGTCGGTTGTAGCCGTGACGACGTTCAGCTTCTTGGCTTCGGCCCTTCCGGCAAACAGGACGAGGGCGACCATGAACGCCGAGACTTTTGACAAAAGAGAAGAGGTTGATTGGATCGCCATTTTGTCTCCTAGAATGGATGCGCGCCATGTGCGCCCAGCGAGAAAATCAGCTGCATCAGCAGTTCATTGGCATCACGGTTTTCTGCGTAATGCGTGAAGCGATACTGCCCGCGAATCTGACTGAACTCGCTCGGCCAGTAGGTCAAGGTGGCTGCAACGCCCTTGTCTGTTAAGTTTGCGAATTGGCTGCGGTCAGACCAGTCGTAGCGAACCCCAGTAAACCAGCGCCGGCCCAACTGATAGTCCCCGGAAGTATAAAAGCCGAATGCTCTCTGCTCGCTCGGAAGCTGCTGACGCTGGCTCCAGATGAACTCGCTTCGTCCTACGAAGGAATGGTAGATAGCGCGGCGCAAAGGCTTCCAGCGAACGGTTGCGTCGATGCCGTAGAGCTGAGTGATGAAATTGCCCGGCTGGGCGGCGGTGCCATCATTGTGGCCTCGCGCGTAGGAAAAACCGAGATCCAGGTTGGTGGATTCGGTCAGATCGCGGTATGCGCGCAGGTGCTCAACCGTGCTCACATCGCTTTTCTGCTGAGCCTGAAAAACATCAGAGGAATCGCCGCGGAACAGTTGTCCGGTGGCTTCGAGGAAGATTCCCTTCGGGGCGGGTAGAATACGCTGGATAGAGAATCCCGCATCATCGATCCCATCTTCACCACCGACCAAATTCGTGGTCACCAGCGGCCGGTCCACCCAGGGCAGCACGTGATTATGCATGGTATTGACCTTACCGAAGGCGGAGCGCATCTTGCCGACCTTTGCCACGAACCCCGCCGGGAGTGCGGTGAAAGTAATGTAGCCCTCCTCCAGGTTAACGCCTTCCTCGCCAAATGAGATGAAGAAATCCCCGCGAGCGTAGGGATCAATGATGGCCTGCAGGCCGATCTCGGACTCGTGCATTGCCATCGAGGGAAATGGTTGCAATGTGGCGAGCGGCGGTGGCGTGTTTCCACCCGCGGAAGCGATGAAGTCGCCGATGACCGAAATGTCCGGATTCAAGGCCTTGGCGGCGGCCGCCGATTGTGACCCACTGCCATATCCAGGGACCTGTCCAGCGCCCTCATAACCTGCAGCCCCAGCCTGCGTCTGTGTTGCTGAGGGCTGGGGGGCGGGCGCAGTTGGCAGGCTTGCCTGTGTGCCTGCTTGGCCCTCGGCAGAGGGAGGCTTGGGCTCCGTTGCGGCCGGGTTTTGAGCAGGAGCCGCTGGGCTTTGCTGGCTCTCCATAGTACGCAGCTTGCCTTCGAGGGCAATGACGCGATCTTCGAGATCACGGATTTTCTGCTCGAGCTCGATCGTATTTTGCGCGTTGGCAGCAGGAGAGCTCGCCTGCTGGCCCCAGATGGGGATCCCGAGCATTACCATCGCACCGGCCGCGAGAATCGTCCTCTTCATTGGAATGCCTCCGAACCGCTGCCATCGTTCAATCGTGCATGATCTTTTCCGGTGGAATGTGCACACCGGGAAACAGTTTGCAAGGCGACAAGAATGAGAGCCGCGAGCCGCGGCTTAGGATAGAAAGCCAGCATGAAATTCCTCCATAATTGTTGATTGGGGCTTCTACAGCCGTCGGGTTCAGCTGAGGGGTGGAGGACGTATGAATTGCTCCGGGCTTACGAGAAGCGAATGGAGCGTTTGCGAAAACGTCGGCGCCAGAGCAGTGAGAAGAAGTATAGGAAGATGGTTTCCCAAAGCTGCCGGGGCGATTCCGGAATGTGCAAGCGCGCAAACCGAACAAGAATGGCTGGGGACTTGGGAACTTCCGGTATGAACGTGAATCGCAGCCAGGAATCCGGTGAAGACGATCAGACCTGCGCAACACAGGGCTATGGCGGCATAAGCCCACCGAGTCGACCGGAGGTACGGCTGCATCCTCATGCGAAGTTCAACCAGTACGATGCTAATACAACCTGTCTTCGTTGTGCATAGATTACTAAAGCGTTAGCTTTGGGAAGCTCTCGCGGCGGTGGTGAGCGCCGTTTTTGCGGCGGATATTGTCTTCTGCAGATCCGCCTCTGTGTGGGCCACGCTCAGAAAGGCGGCCTCGTATTGAGAAGGGGGTAGATAGACGCCCGCCTCAAGCATTGCCCGGAAAAACCCCCCGAAAGCAGCGGTGTCGGACTTTGATGCCGACGTCCAGTCGGTAACCGGCCCCGGGTGGAAGAACCAGGTGAACATCGAGCCCACGCGATTGGCCGTGAGTTCGACGCCGGCAGCCTTCGCCGCCGCGGCCACCCCATCCACCAGCTGTGCGCTGAGTGAATCCAGTCGCGGATAGATTTCGGCCTTGCGATCCCTGAGCTGCTTCACGGTAGCAATGCCAGCGGCCATCGCCAGTGGGTTACCCGACAAGGTCCCCGCCTGGTACATCGGCCCAAGCGGCGCGACCATATTCATGATCTCTTCCTGGCCGCCGTATGCCCCCACAGGCAGGCCGCCGCCGATGATTTTGCCGAGCGTGGTTAGGTCCGGGGTAATGCCGTACAGCTCCTGTGCCCCGCCGTAGGCGACTCGGAACCCGGTCATCACTTCGTCGAAAATGAGCAGGGTTTTTTCTCGCTGGGTGATCGTGCGAAGGTTTGCCAGGTATTCTCCGCTAGCTGGCACGCACCCCATGTTTCCAACCACGGGTTCGGCAATCACGCATGCAATCTGATGGCGATATTTGCTGAATGCCTGCTCCACAACCTCGGTGTCGTTGAAGGGAAGCGCGATGGTGAACTGGCTGATCTCCTCGAGTACTCCGGCTGACCCGGGAATTCCAAGTGTTGCGATGCCGGAGCCGGCCTTGACGAGAAGCGAATCCGCATGTCCGTGGTAGCAGCCTTCGAACTTGATCACATATTTGCGCTTGGTGTAAGCACGTGCTAAGCGGATGGCGGACATGGTTGCTTCCGTACCAGAGCTGACGAAGCGAATTTTCTGAAGATGTGGGAATGCCTGTGACACCAACTCGGCCAGATCAATTTCAAGAGGCGTAGATGCCCCAAAGCTAGTGCCGTTGACCGCAGCCGAGAGAATGGCTTCGATCGTGTTGGGCTCGGCGTGGCCGAGAATCAGCGGGCCCCAGGAACCCACATAATCGAGATATTCGTTGCCATCTGCGTCCGAGATGCGAGCTCCCTGGCCGCGGACGATGAACGGCGCATCGCACTCCACGACTTTAAATGCGCGGACTGGCGAGTTGACGCCTCCGGGAATGAGTTTCTCTGCGCGTTCGCGCAAGCGGCGGCTTTCATCAAGCTTGCGAGGCATGTTCCTCCACTGGGGATGAATTCATAAAATACAGCAGCGGCGGCAAGGGCGCCATGTCTCAGAAGAGCAAATCTGTAATCGTGCTGTTTCGCCCGCTGGAGCTGACAAGCGATGATTCGAGCAAGAGGGCCGGATTTCGATAACTCCCGCATTCCCAATCGCAGCCGAGCGTTTGGTAACGGTAATGTATTACCGCTGTTATCGCCAGGAACCCGATAGGAGTGGTGTTTGCGGCAGACTTGCCGAAAAATGGGGTGCATGGCACGGCGTAACAGTGCGGGCGACCGTCTTCGCATCAGCCGCGAGAAACTCGGCATGAGCCTGCGCGACGTGCACCGGGCGAGTAATCAGGTTGCCCGTCAATTGCGAAACCGCAGCTTCGCCGTGCCCAGCAGCCGGCTCCACTTTTACGAGACTCACAAAGTCACACCCAGCGTTTATCGGCTCTACACTCTCTCTAAGGTCTACCGGCGAAAGCTAACGGAACTCCTGACGTGGTACGGCATTCCCGTCCGCTAACAACCTCTTGACCCTGATTATGGAACGATGACCGCCGCTCCGGTGATCGCATCCGACTTCACGGCCTGAAGTGCCTGGTTTGCCTGGTCGAGGGGGAATGAGGTTACCCGTGGCTTGAGCTTAATTTCCGCTGCGAGTGCGAGAAAATCGCGTGCATCGTCGCGAGTCATGTTCGCAACGCTGCGAATTTGGCGCTCGCCCCATAGCAGGCGGTCATAGTCGAACTGCGGTACGCGATCGAGATGGATTGCGTTGATCGCAAGCACGCCACCCTTGCGCAGGCTGGAGAGCGCCGCCAGAACGACGTCGCCGCTAGGTGCGAATGTGACTGCGCGATCCAGTTCGACCGGCGGTTTGTCTTTTTCATTCCCCACCCATTTGGCCCCTAGTGACTCGGCCAGCTGACGATGGGACTCGCCTCGCGTCGAAACATACACCTCACAGTTCCAAGCATGCAGTACATGAATGGCGAGGTGCGCCGAAGCGCCAAAACCGAACAGGCCCACGAGTTCCCCTTTCTCAATTTGGGCTACTCGGAGAGCGCGAAAGCCGATAATGCCGGCGCACAATAACGGTGCAGCATGCAGGTCATCGAGTTGCGCCGGAATGGGGAAGCAAAAATCCTTTCGCGCTAACGCATATTCGGCATATCCGCCGTTGACGGAATAACCGGTGAAGGTTGGCGAGTCGCACAAGTTTTCCATCCCGCGACGGCAGTAAGGGCAGTCCCCATCCGTGCCCCCAATCCAGGAGACACCAACTCGGGTACCGGCTCGAACATCATCTCCAGCCTGTATCTCCCCAACGATTTGGTGCCCGGGAATGATGCGCGGATGCAAAGGCGTTAGCTCGCCCTCAACTATATGCAGATCGGTGCGGCACACACCGCATGCTCGCACACGCAAGAGCACCTGTCCCGGCATCGGCTCCGGAACCGGGACATCCGCGATGGTGAGCGGAGAACTCGAAACCGAAGCTGGACTCGTGAGTACGGCGGCGTTCATAAAAACTCACTGCCGATATTCTAAATTGGTGGTGGCTGATACCTCTCAGGAACCGCGCAAACTTCAGTCCGCTAGAAGGCGTGATTTCAAAGGGAGACTTGCTGATGCGGTACCAGGAACTCCGCGAAGTTGACTAGCCGCGTCAAGGCGAACCCGCTGACAAAAATGTTACCCTGTCTCACTTATTCACGGGAGTGTGCATGAGCAATCCGTCCGCTGCGCAGGTTGACCTTCAGGCGATGGCCAAGCAGATCATGCTGGAGCATGGCTTCGAACCGGATTTTCCGGATGGCGTCGACAAGCAAATGGCTTCGATTCTGTCCCGACCCCTCGTAGCCAAAAGCGCAGTGCGCGATCTCCGAGGCTTGCTGTGGTCCTCGATTGACAACGACACATCACGCGATCTCGACCAGATTGAAGTTGTTGAGCAACTCTCGAATGGTCTCGTGAAAGTTATGATCGGCATCGCCGATGTGGATGCTTTTGTTCCTAAGTCAAGCCCCATTGACGATCATGCCGCGAAGGAGACCACGACGGTCTACACCGGTGTACGAGACTTCCCGATGCTGCCAGAAGGGCTGTCGACCGGTGCATCGTCGCTCCTTGAGAGTCAGGACCGGTTGGCAATGGTGATTGAGTTCGCCGCCGCAGGAGACGGAACGGTCGACTCCGGGACGGTCTATCCGGCGCTGGTTCAAAACAAAGCGCAGCTTACTTATGGCGCCGTGGGAGCGTGGCTTGAAGGTGCGGCTCCGCCTCCGCCGAAGGTGGCGGCCTCTGGCGATCTGCAGACGCAGCTCAAAACCCAAAGTCAGGTGGCCCAGGCGCTCAAAAGGGAGCGCTCTTCGCACGGAGCCTTGAACATCGATAACAACGAGACTCGTCCAATTTTGGTGAACGGCAAAGTCGTGGATGTCGCCAAACAGCAGAAGAACCCGGCCACGGAGTTGATCGAAGATTTCATGGTTGCAGCGAACGGCGTTGTTGCTCGACTTCTGCTGAATGTTTCATCACTCCGGCGTGTGGTGAAGACCCCTGAACGCTGGGACCGCATCGTCCAACTTGCGGCGGCCCAGGGCGGCCGTCTTCCCGATGGCCCAGATTCGAAGGCTCTGAATAATTTCTTGTTGCTCCGCAAGCAGGCAGATCCCGATCACTTTGCCGATCTCTCACTCGCCGTGATCAAGTTGATTGGTCCTGGCCAGTACATGCTCGAGCGTCCCGGTGATCCAGAGGTGGGCCACTTTGGACTGGCCGTCCAGGATTACACTCACTCTACCGCGCCCAACCGCCGCTTTGCCGATGTGGTGACGCAACGATTGCTGAAAGCCCAGATCGCCGGCGCTACAAACCCTTATTCAGACGACGAACTTGCGTCGATTGCCCTCAACTGCACCGAGAAAGAAAACGCCGCACGCAAAGTTGAACGAGAAATGTCGAAGCGGCTGGCGGCCACGGTAATGAGCGACCGCATTGGAGCGACTTTCGATGCGATTGTCACGGGAGTCACTTCGCATGGAACGTTTGTGCGCGTATTGACTCCCCATGTCGAAGGCTTGCTGATGCAGGGGCATCAGGGACTGGATGTTGGGGACAAACTGCGCGTGAGACTTATCCGTACAGACGTTCAGCGCGGATACGTTGACTTTGCAAAGGCGTGAAATGCGTTAGCTGTGCAGCTTCAATCTGCACCAGTGCTGTTTGGTCAGTCCTCAATCCCATGGGGTAAAATGTAGTTCAGTTTCAGTCGGGGCGTAGCGCAGCCTGGTAGCGCACCTGCCTTGGGCGCAGGGGGTCGTAGGTTCAAATCCTATCGCCCCGACCATTCAACAACTTAGCCGGATTCTCCAGACACTCAAACCCCCTGTCTTGGAGGATCGATGCTTCCACTTTTTGAGCGTTTCATTCAGGAACGCAAGTACCTCAAGAACGTCTCTCCCCGCACAATCGAATGGTATGAGCAGAGCCTTGCTTGGCTCACAGTTGAGCAGCCCACACCGGAAGACCTTCGCGAAGTCGTGGTGCGAATGCGCGAAGCTGGACTGAAGGCCAGCTCGTGCAATTGCCACATCCGGGCTATCAACGGTTATCTGCATTGGGCCGCAAAAGGCCCGGAGCGAAAATGCCATCCAGCGTGCGACCACTTGCGCGTGCCAAAGCTGAAGGAAGAGCAATACGTTCCCGCAACGTATTCGCCACGCCAGATTTCACAAATTCTCGCGTGGAAGCCACGGGCGAAGAAATTCTTCGAGCGGCGCTTACATGCGTTGGTGCTTACGCTGTTTGACTCCGGGCTGCGAATTGATGAGGTGCTTTCGCTTCGCGTGCAGGATTGCAACTTGGAGGACTTGTTGCTCACGGTCACCGGGAAGGGGCGAAAACAGCGTGTGATTCCATTCTCATTCGAGCTACGGCGCGTCCTCGCAAAGTTCATTCTCGATTTCCCGACGAAACCACACGAGTACCTCTTCAACACGAAGCAAGGCCGGAAACTGTCACGTCGAAGCGTGCTGAGGCGATGTCACAAGCTTGCGCCTTCTCTTCGCCTTTTTCGATGTCAATGAGCGATATAGAGATTTTGCAACAACCACCAACTGGCTCATTCAATTTTGAGCTAATATTCTCGCCGTGACCGAAGTTATAGTGGAGACGCTACTTGCCTTGCCAGTGCTTTTTCTCTGGCTTGCGCTGGTATCCATTCTCGTGCGCCCGTTCGGAATAAAGTTGCCACTAGCACCACTTAGCGCAAAGCGCAGGTCGGCTTTTCAAGCTCTGACATTCTCGCAGTTCCTGATTGTAGCGGGAGTCCTAATCTTTGGATGTGGGATGCTAATCATGATGACTTTTTCTCGTTACATCGCATGGAAATACTGGCATGGCTCATCCCTTACGACAGAGAGCCTGCTCCGCGATGCCTTTCAATACCCACTGTTGTCGGGGCTTCTCTTCGGCGTAGTCGGTTGGTTCACAAGGGGTGGGAAAAGCGCTGAGTGACTGTGTGTCGGGCCGATTTCCGTTACCAGGCGATAACGCAAGTGTGCGCTTTTCCTTCGCCCAGAACCGGGCATTTTGAGTGAAATAGAGATGTTACGCCACGCTAGGTTTAAGCTGCTTTTGCTTCCTGCGCTTTTTCAAGAGACGGT
>Ga0157374_10000688_pt1 | contig 29808 bp, 32 predicted proteins | sample M25metaG_FD_115308 | JGI IMG/M metagenome (GOLD analysis project Ga0157374, IMG submission 115308) | Miscanthus rhizosphere microbial communities from Kellogg Biological Station, Michigan, USA - M2-5 metaG | ecosystem: Host-associated > Plants > Roots > Rhizosphere > Soil | place: USA: Michigan... | reverse complement strand
CGAGTCTGAAAGGGCCCTGATGAACAGCAACTGTTCTTCGGCATTGCCCTGATACAGCATCAGCCGGGTTGCGCGTGCAAGCCGATCGCTGCTGAAGACGATGCGCGACGGATCGGTTGTGGCAATCTGCGGTAGCTCCGACGGCGCCGGGACCGAACGCCCGAGTCTCTCCAGCGCGAGCTGACCGTAGAACAGGTCGGGATAATTCGCGGCTGCTTGGAGATAGGTATTCGCCTGGGCGACATTGCCGGCGGCGAACGAAGCCCGGCCCGCCCAATATTCGCCCTTGCTGACCACCTGAAGCGATTTGCCGCCGCGGGCATAGCGCGCGAACATCGCGACCGCACCCTGTGGATTGTTCAGGCGATCGAGGGCCGTCCGTCCAGCGAGCCACGCCAGGCTCGTATATTTGTCACGCACCCCATAGGGCTGGTCCGTCAGGTCCGTCCCAGCGGGGAGGGCATCATCGAGTTGGCGCGCGATATTGAATGCCACGCGCCATTCCCGGTCACTGGCAGCACCGTTCGCGAGCGTAAGCAGCATGTCGAACCAGCGGTCGGGATCTGCGGGAAATTCGCTGAATTGGTGCGGCTGGGCGGCTAGCAGGCGGGCCGCATAGTCGTTGTTCCCGGCTTCGAGATAGCGGAGCCGGTCCATCATCAGTCCTGCGTCGACATTCACCCGAGAAGCGACCGGCTGGAACAACGTCTCTGCGTTCGGATCTCCGTTCTGCATCGCCACTCGCGCTGAAAACGAGGCCCGGCGGGTGGCACTGGTCCATGGGATTAGCTGCGCCGCGTCCTGCGCGTCCTTGGCGAATAACAGAGCATCGACCCGGCGATCGTAATCGGCAGTCCCGAGATTGCCGCCGAAGCGAGCCAGCAAGTAAGCGGCGTCTGTGGAACTCAGGTCTGGGGAGGCCCACGCCTCCTTGACTGCGATTATCGCTTCGGCGGTTCGTCCGCTGGCGCTCAGAGCCTCGGCATAGCGCATCCAGCCAGTGCCGCTTTTCGGTTTGTCGGAGCGATAGAAGGCGAGCACCGTTGCAGCATTCTCCCCTGGCCGCATCGCCTTTTCAGCCGCCGCGCGCATCGAGGATTCGTTGGGCCAATCGGAATTGTAGATGAGGAAGGATGCGTAATCGGCGAAGGAGAGGTTGCCGCCCTGCCGCAGCCGCCGCCACTGGGCGACCGAGTAGCTGACGTCGTTAGTAGTGAGCTGTGCAGGAGCAGAATAGGTCGCAGACGGCGCCTGCGCCGATGCCGGACCGACACCAAGAACGAAAACCGGTAGTAACCTCGCCACCCACCTCATACTGGACATAATGCCGGAGCCGTCCTTATCAGATCCTGAATATTCCGCTGAGCTTAACCCTGCGCGGACTCCCAAGTGAAGGAATGCACGATGTTTTTCGGCTCGATACCGGCACTGGTGACCCCCTTTTCGGGTGGTCGTGTCGATGAGGACACATTCCGCGAGCTGGTCGAATGGCAGATTTCGGAAGGCTCGAACGCGCTGGTCCCTTGCGGCACCACGGGCGAAACACCGACCCTGTCGCATGAGGAGCAGCACCGTCTATTCAGGGTTACGGCAGAAGCGGCGCGGGGGCGGGTGCCGGTGATCGCTGGTTGTGGAAGCAACAATACCGCGACCTGTATCGAGCATCTGAAAGCCGCGAAGGATGCGGGTGCTGACGCGGCGCTGGTCGTCACCGGCTATTATAACAAGCCGAGCCAGGCGGGCCTTCTCGCCCATTTCAGGGCGTTGTCTGAGGTCTCGGAGCTGCCGATCCTCATTTACAACATTCCGGGCCGTGCGATTGTCGATATCTCCGTCGAAACGATGGCGGAGATGGCCAAACTGCGCAACATCGTCGGCGTAAAGGACGCGACCGGAAACCTCGGACGCGTGTCGGCGCAGCGGATCGCTTGCGGCGAAGACTTTTGCCAGCTCTCTGGAAACGACGAGACTGCGCTCGGCTTCAACGCAATGGGCGGTGTCGGCTGCATATCCGTGAGCGCAAACGTCGTGCCGCGACTCTGCTCCGATTTCCAGAAGGCGATGCGCGAGCGACGATGGGATGACGCTCTGAAGCTTCAGGACCGTCTCTATCCGCTGCACGTCGCACTCTTCACAGATGCGTCGCCGGGGCCAGTCAAACATGCGATGTCACGAGTCCGCCCTGGCTTCTCAACCGAGCTTCGGCTGCCGCTGGTGGAAGCGTCGGATGCGTCCAAGCGGGCGGTCGATCGGGCACTCGAACATGCCGGTCTCATCTAGAGGTCTGGCAATCGCGGAGCTGCCGACATAAATTAGTTCGACAACAGTCGAAGGACGGGGCGCTTGTTCTCTAGCCTGACGGAATATCTGGACTCGGTGAAGGACCGCGATCCCGCGGCGCATTCGCGCTGGGACGTGCTGATCTATCCGGGTGCCTGGGCGCTGGCATTTCACCGGGTGGGACACTGGCTGTACGGTGGCCGGCTGTTCTTTCTCGCCCGATTGGTCAACCATATCGGCCGCTTCCTGACAGCGATCGACATCCATCCGGGCGCGAAGATCGGCAAGCGCTTCTTCGTCGATCATGGATTTACGGTGATTGGCGAAACCGCCGAAATAGAAGACGACGTCACGATCTATCAAAATGTCACTCTGGGCGGCACCAATCCTTCGAACGGTGTTGGCGGTAAGCGACATCCCACCATCAAGAGCGGCGCGGTGATCGGATCGGGCGCTCAGGTGTTGGGCCCGATCGAGATCGGTGCGGGCGCCCGCGTCGGCGCCAACGCCGTTGTGACTCACGATGTGGCTGCGGGGTCGACCGTAGTCGGCATTCCGGCGAAACCGGTTCCGGTCGACGCAACTCACTACAGTCCTGGCTTCATTCCCTATGGCACCCCGTGCGGCGAAGATTGCGATCCGGTTCGGGTGCGGCTTGGCGAGCTTGAGCGCGAAATCGCCGAACTTCGGGCTGAACTCCGATCTCGCCCGGTAATAGGCGAGGCCCCCCAAAAGAAGGTGAAGAGCGCTTGAGCGTGGTCGCGCCGTTCCCGACAAACCGGGAGCGGCGTCCAATTACCAGCTTCGATCGTCAGGAATTGATGCGGATCATGGATCTTTACGGTCGCATGGTCGCGGCTGGGCACTGGCGCGATTACGCTCTTAGTCATCATCCCGATTATGCGGTGTTCGCTGCTTTCCGCCGCCACTCTGAGCGGCCTGAGATTCGCATCGAGAAACGGCCGGAGCTCCGCTTGAAGCAGGGCCAATTCGCACTTGTCAGCGAACATGGGATCGTCCTCAAGCGGGGCCACGAACTTGCTGCTGTCATGGCCTCGGTGGAGCGGCGGTTTATGCGGCTGGTTGGATAGCCCCAGCTCGATCGAGTAGAGGGAGTTTCGTTCGCAACCCCTCAGGAAGCGGCTTTACAACGGTCGCCCGCGCCTGATGCCAGAAGGCGGAGAGAAGCAGCAAGGCCGAACCAATCACGAGTGCAGTCAGCGCGATATTGAGCTGAACCGCGCCGAATTGGCGAAACAGCTCCGATAGCGCCCACAGAACATAGGCGAGGGCCGACACCAGCAGGGCCCGGCGATCGACGGCGAGGGCGGCAAGGCCGAACAATATATAAAGCAGCACTACGACAAAGCCCTGGCCAATCGTGACGCTGTCCCGGCTCACGCCCAGCAAAGCGAAAATTGGGTGGGCGATCATCGGCGCCGCAAGCAGGTGAAGCCAGAAGGCCACGTCAGACCGACGCGTGATGCGTGCCGGATCCGACGAATCCCAGCGCATCGCGACGTAAAAAACGCCAAATCCGAGCAGCAAAACGAACCCAAGAATCACGTCCCGCATGTTCTCAAGGTTGCCGAGAGCTGCCATCAACAGTCCAAGCGCGATACCGCACGCTGCGGCAGCGCCGGCGGCAACCGTGATCGGCACATGGAATCGCCGCCAGTGAAACCACGCCGCACCGCCCGCAATAACCGCGGAGCCGGCGCCGACCACACCTTGGAGCTGGTTGTTGTCATTGAAGCGATCTGAGCCAAGAGCGAGCACGCAGCTAAAGATGCCGGTGAAGAATACACCGCCGACAAACGCCAGCAGAAGCAGGATCGAGGGCAGGGCCATCCGCCGCTTGGCAGTGAAGAAAAGGGCCAATCCCCAAGCAACGGCCGCGACCAGGGCGCCGGCGAATGGGGAAGGGCCGTCATTCGCGACCTGCGGCCCCAGTTGCTGGCCGATCCACCCGACCGCGACCAGAAGGATAGCGGCGGCGATGGACACGAAGATGTCGTTGAAGCCTGTGATCAATCGAAACTGTTCTTCATCGACCACCGGCGTGTGGCGCTGGTTTTCGACGAAAGCACGAAGTGCGCTTGCCGACTCTGCGGTAATTGCTCCGGCGGCTACGGCTTCGTCGAGATCGTTCTGACTGTACATTGCGCTTCCTCCCGCAGCGGCCATATCAGAAGTGTTTTACCAGAGCAATACACCACCATAGTTCGCGGGAATGTTGAACCGCGCTGCAACCCGAGCGTTCGCCCGCCATGGCCAGCCTGATCCACCTTTCCGACCTGCACTTCGGAGCGCACGATCCCGAAATTGTCGAAGCGGTCGAGCGACAGGTGGATAAAGCTAACCCTGATCTCGTCGTGATTAGCGGCGATCTTACTCAACGGGCCAAGACCGAGCAGTTCCAGCAAGCCTGCCGGTTTCTGGAACGGCTTCGCGATAATGGACATGACGTCTTGGCGGTACCCGGCAATCACGACGTGCCGCTGTACGACGTGCTTCGCCGCTTCCTGTCGCCGCTTACCCGCTACATGCGCTTTATCGACGACACTCTTTGCCCGCTCTATGAGCTTCCTGGCGCCACTGTCCTGGGGATCAACACCGCGCGTTCGTTCACCTTCAAGGATGGCCGCATCAGCCGCGAGCAAACGGACTTCATCCGAAAGACCTTCGAACGCACCGATGCCAACGCGATGCGGATCCTCGTAACCCATCACCCGCTGTTCGCGCTTCCGGTTGGCGAGGAAGTGGCTCGAGCGGTTGGACGAAGCGAACTTGCGCTGGACGCGATCGGTGAGGCCGGGGTCGATATGCTTCTCGCCGGGCACAATCACCAGGCGTCCATCCATAGCGCGAGGGATCTCGTGACGCGTGCCGGGCCGGCGCTCGTCATTCAGGCCGGAACAGCGACGTCCACGCGTGTGCGCGAGCAGCCGCAAAGCTTCAATCGCATCGAAACCGGTGAGAACAGGGCGACGGTGGCTGTCTTCGCGTGGAAAGATGATGAGTTCGCGCTCGAGGACACGCAGCGGTTCGAACAACAAGGCGATCACTGGCGCGTGGCGCAGCACGAAGACGAAACGGCACACTAGCTTGTATCCAGCGCTTTGGCTCGTCTAGAGCCGCTTCGTGGATGCGAATTTCGATCTCGATGAATTCGTTCGCCGCGTGCTCGCCGAAGACCTCGGTACAGGCGGAGACGTCACATCAAAGGCTACCATCGATGCCGATGCGCGATTTGCAGCCGAGCTCGCGTGTCGTGAAGAGATTGTTGTTGCCGGGCTCGATATTGCGCTCGCTTTCTTCCGCGAACTCGATGGCGAAGTCAGCATCCAGAAGCTGGCGAGCGATGGTCAACACGCAATGGCTGGGACAGTGCTGGCACGACTGGACGGGAATGCGCGGGCAATGCTCACGGCCGAGCGCTCTGCTCTCAACACGCTCCAGCATCTCTCGGGAATTGCGACGCTTACCCGGCAGTATGTCGATGCTATCGCAGGTACGGACGCGATCCTGCTCGATACCCGCAAAACCACGCCCGGCCTTCGTGTGTTGGAGAAGTACGCTACACGGATGGGTGGAGCGCAAAACTACCGGATCCGGCTCGATGACGGAGTGCTGATCAAGGACAATCATGTCGCGGTGTGCGGAGGGGTCGCCGAAGCGGTGCGTCGCGCAAAGGCCGCGAACACCGGCTTGCAAATTCAGGTGGAGGTCGACCGGATCGATCAGATCGAACCGGCACTCGCCGCCGGTGCCGACCGCCTACTTCTCGACAATATGCCGCCGCCGGTCTTGCGGGAGGGCGTAGCGTTGGTCGCGAGTCGCGTTCCGCTCGAAGCATCAGGCGGCGTTCGCCTCGACACGATCCAGATAATCGCCGAAACCGGAGTGGATTATATCTCAGTCGGACGCATCACGCAGTCGGCTCCCGCGATCGACATCGGCATGGATTATTCGCTGCAGGAAAGCTGACTCACGGATTCAGCAAGTCGACAGCCCAGCAGTCGTAAAACCATCCATAAGGCCAAAGCATTGGCCCGTGTGAAGGAGTACGACACATGCTGAAGAAAATTTTCCTGGGGGCAACTGCACTAGCACTTGCCGCAGTTCCGGGCATTGCAAGCGCCCAATACTACGGGGGCTACCCAGCCTATGGCGGGTACCACTACAGTTATCCGTCCTACAGCTACGGTGGGTATGGCGGCTACAGTGGATACGGCTACGGTTACCCATCCTATGGTTATTCGAACTACGGCTATGGATATCCATCGTATGGATATTCCAACTCCTACGGCAGCTACGACCGCTGCGGCGTGAACGGCGCAGGCGGAATGCTTGCCGGTGGTGCCGTCGGCGCAGTGCTTGGGAGCGCAATCGCCGGAAGCAACCATCATTACCATCGCTATGGCTATTATGGCTATCATCGCCACAGTGGTGACCGCACCGCTGGTGCGATCATCGGCGGTGTGCTCGGTGCCGTGGCGGGCGGAGCGCTTGCCAGTAGCAACTGCTACTGACGCTTCCTCTCATCCGAGGCCAAAATCGGGCCGGGGGGAACGATCCTCCGGCCCTTTCTTTTTGAACGCTACTGTCGTTCCGATTTTTGCAGTAATTTCACTGATCGGTTTATATAGGCCCCCGCAAAGTCTCGGGAGTGAGAGTTGGTGTTCAAAGGGCTGCAGCCCATCACGTACGCAGGCAGGGAAGTCTGGCCGCTCATCGAAGGCGGCAAGGGCGTCAGTGCCACCAATCATGCGAGCTCCGGCGCCTGGGCGGCTGCCGGTGGCATTGGCACGGTCTCTGCGGTCAATGCGGACAGCTACGATGCAGAGGGGCGGATCATTCCCCAGGTCTACGAGGCGCTGACGCGTCGCGATCGCCATGAAGAGTTGATCAGATATGCGATCGATGGTGCGGTTGCTCAGGTACAGCGCGCTTACGAGATTGCGAGCGGTAGAGGCGCGATCAACATCAACGTGCTGTGGGAAATGGGTGGAGCACAACGCGTGCTCCATGGTGTGCTGGAGCGGACCAAGGGGCTTGTTTCGGGCGTCACTTGCGGCGCTGGTATGCCCTACAAACTGAGTGAGATCGCTGCGTCCTATGGCGTGAATTACCTGCCCATCATTAGCTCGGCACGCGCATTCCGGGCGCTGTGGAAGCGCGCATATCACAAGGCCGCCGAATGGCTTGCCGCCGTTGTTTACGAGGATCCCTGGCTGGCAGGTGGCCACAATGGCCTCTCCAACGCCGAAGACCCGCGCGCACCGCAGGATCCGTACCCACGCGTGGCCGAACTGCGCGCGACGATGCGATCAGAAGGCATCGCCGATAGCGTTCCGATCGTGATGGCAGGCGGAGTCTGGCGGCTCGACGAATGGGACAACTGGATCGATAATCCCGAGCTCGGCCAGATCATTTTCCAGTTCGGTACGCGTCCACTTTTGACGCAGGAGAGCCCAATTCCGCCGGAATGGAAGGCGCGGCTGATGGAATTGGACGACGGAGATGTGCTCCTGCATCGATTCTCACCGACGGGCTTCTATTCATCAGCGGTGCGTAACCCGTTCCTTCGCAATCTCGAGGCTCGGTCGGATCGGCAAATCGCCTTCACGAAGGAGCCGCTTGGCGATCACCATTTCGAATTGGATGTCGGGATCGGCCGCAAAACCGGATATTGGGTGACCAAGGGCGATCTTCAGCATGCGCGTGAGTGGTATGCCGCGGGCTTCACGGAGGCGATGAAGACTCCGGACGAGACCCTGATCTATGTAGCCCCGGAAGAGAAGCAACAGATCCGGAAGGATCAGGCAGAATGCATGGGCTGTCTCAGCCAATGCGCCTTCTCCTCCTGGGCGGACAATGAGAAGAATTCCACGGGTCGGCTCGCCGATCCGCGCAGCTTCTGCATTCAGAAGACGCTACAGGACATCGCGCACGGCGGTCCTGTGGAGCACAACCTCATGTTTGCCGGCCACTCCGCCTACCGTTTCAAGGGCGATCCATTCTACTCCAACGGCTTCGTCCCTACTGTGAAGCAGCTGGTTGACCGGATACTGACCGGCGCGTGATGGCTCCTCGAGGCGCGGTCGCGGCACTGCTGATTCTTGCGACTGCCGTGCCGGCCGCGGGCCAGGACAAGCGACCTCCCTATTGGGCTTCCATCGCATCGGGCCAAGCCATGACGCATACCGGGCCCGGCCGCACTTATCCTAACGTGTGGCTGTACCAACGGCGCGATCTTCCCGTGCGTGTGCTCAAAAAATACGAGACCTGGCGCCTGATCCAGGATCCCGACGAGGCACAAGGCTGGGTTCTCGTGACTATGCTTTCCGACCGCAGGACCGCGATTGTGAAACAGGGCGATCCACGACCTGTCTACGTGGCGCCCGACCGCAGCAGCCATGTCCGCTATCTGCTCCAGCCCGGCGTTATTGGCCGAATCGACCATTGCCGCGAAGGCTGGTGCAGGATCGCTGTAGGCGACAATAAAGGGTACATCCTGGCGTCCGATCTCTGGGGCGTCGGACAAGACGAAGTCGTCGACTAGGCTCCGTAGAAATCCGGATTCCCGCCACACAGCGCCAGCTTATCCTTCCGCATGATGGAAGGGAGACTAGCGATGAAGAATATCCTGCTTCTCGTTCACGAAGATAATGGTCAGGAGGCGCGCTTTCAGGCCGCCGTGGACGTCACTCGCGCGCTGGAGGGTCATCTCACCTGCGTCGATGTCGTTCCCTTCACACCGATTCCGGGGGACGCCTACGGCTTAGCCGATGGAGGTATCACGCTGATGCAGGCGGAGCGGGAGATCGAAAGCGTCAACCGCACCCGCATCGAGAAGCGGCTGGAAATTGAGGGTGTTACTTGGGATTGGGTCGAACTGATCGGCAATTTTGAGGTGGCGCTTGAGGATTCCGCAGCGCTTGCGGATCTTATCGTCGTCAATCGTGACGTTCCGGACCTGACTGTGCGCGACATCCGAAGAATCGCCGGGCCCTTAGTAATGCGTTCGGGTAAGCCGATCCTGGCGGCCGTGGACCAGAGTGGCTTTAATGCAGCCGGCCGTGCGCTGATCGCGTGGGATGGATCCGATCCTTGCGCGGCAGCAGTTCAGGCAGCCGTTCCGATTTTAGGGCTGAGCGAATCCATTACATTGCTTGAATTGGATGACGATACCATTGGCAACCCGGCGGAAACGGCCGAAGCCTATCTGTCACGTCACGGCATTCACGCCGAAATCGTACGTCTCGAAATGCCCACCGGCGACTTTGTCGAGCCGGTATTGCTCTCCAAGCTGGAGAGCGGACATTACGACTGGCTGGTTATGGGCGCGTTCTCCAAATCGCGGGCGCGTGAGGCATTCTTCGGCGGAGTGACCAAGCGGTTGCTTAAGGAATCGCCGATTCCACTGTTCATCGCTCACTGAGGATACGCTAGCGAGGAAGATGCGGCGTTCGGGCGCCGCATCTTCGTTAGTGCGGCTTCTCCGGCGCTTTTTCCAACAGCGTTACCGGTGCTCCGGCTGCGGACGCTTCGAACGAATCCGAAGTGACCACGATAGTCGTCCCAGAATCGACCACCGACGCGACCGCCCTGCGGAATTCGTCGGGTGAATGGAAGCGCTGCCATTCTTGTTTCGGGACGTCGCTGCTAGCAACTGCCGAGTCCAATTGCATTCGAATCCAGTGCTGGCCCGCTGAGTCGACGGACCGCAAAGCGTACGCCCAAGTACCGGCTACGCCTTCGACCATCACCGGACCCGATCCGATAACCACCCCGTTCCGTAACACCAGCGCGCGTTTGTCCGCGGTGCTAACGATGATCGAGACTGGCCCTTCGGGTGATCGTTCCGGATGCCAGTCGACCTGTGCATTGGTCTGCTCGTTAGGGAGCGAGTCAAGCAGCTGCGGGGTCGGCGCAATTCTGGGTGTCAGATCGTGATCGGTGACCACCACTGTCATTCCGAGGCTCGTCATACCGTATAGTAGCTGGGCGAAATCGGCCGGTAACCGGATACAACCATGTGACGCTGGATAGCCCGGCAGCTTTCCGGCGTGCAGTGCGACGCCGCCCCAGGTCAGTCGCTCCATGTAGGGCATCGGGGCGCTGTCGTAGAGGGTGGAGTAATGCTCGATCTGCTTTTGCAGGATCGTGAAAACCCCGGTTGGGGTCGAATGCCCAGGCTTGCCAGTCGACACAGTTGTCGCGGCAATAGGCACCCCGTTGCGGAACAGCACTCCTCGCTGCGTTTTGAGGTTGACAATCATAAGAACTGGTCCGCTGGGCGCAATGTGGGGAGCCCACACGAATTGCCCGGCCTTGAGGTGTTGCACGGTCTCGACCACGGAACCTGTGCCGAGTTGAACCTGCTGCGCCAGCGCTTGGCCATCTCCCAAGACGGACAACAGAAGGAACAGTTTGAGCAGCCGCATATTGAATGAGAATTGACCACCGCTTGCGATAAGTCGTTACGTAAACAACCGGAGCGACGGCAGCCGCGGGTGCGGGCACATCGGTCGGCGGAGGCCAACATGGACGATCGAGTAAACGAGATTCTGGGCTCACACCGGCTGATGGCGATATCGACGCTGATGCCTGACGGATCGCCGCAAGCGACTCTGGTGGGCTACGCAAATGACGGGCTGCTCATCTACTTCGTCATCTCTCGGGAGGGGCAGAAGTTCGCCAACATCCAGCGCGACCAGAGAGTAGCAATTGCGATCGGCCGTGACGTGGAGAATCCTGCTGAGATCAAGGAACTCTCCATCTCAGGTGTTGCGTCCGAGGTGACCGATCCCAACCAGCGTAATCACGCAATCGATCTGCTTCTCGATCGCCGACCCGGTCTCAAGAATCTGCCGCGACCCAGCAGCGAGCGATCGGCGGTGATGCGGGTAGCCCCACGGATCATAACGATTTCCGATTACTCGCGAGGATTCGGTCATGCCGACCAACTGACTCTTGGACCAGCCGGGATCATCGACATGGAACCGACGCGGCCAAATGATTGGGGCTTCTCCCCAGCGGAATAGACTAACGGCCGCGCTGGAAGCGTAATTTCGGCACCCGGCGGCCTTTCCGAAGTGCCTGACCGCGGCCGGATAGTGACGGATTGCTCATGAAGTAATTGTGCAGGTTGAAAGCGTGGCCGATCACTGGCTGCAACCGTTCGTACGTTCCGTCCGGATTCAACCTCCAGCTCTGCTCGTTATCCAGCAGATTCGCGAGCATCACTTGGTCAAGCAGCTGCGCGTGAACGGTCGGATTCTCGACCAGCAGCATATATTCGATCCGCCGATCGAAATTGCGCTCCATCCAATCAGCCGAACTCATATAGACCTTGGCTTCCGGATGCGGCAGTTCATGGCCATTAGCGAAGCACCACAGTCGCGCGTGCTCGAGGAACCGGCCGACCACCGACTTCACGTGAATGTTCTCCGAAAGACCGGGTACGCCGGGCCTCAAACAGCAGATACCGCGTACGATCAGATCGATGGGCACTCCAGCTGAGCTTGCCTCGTACAACTTGTCGATCACAATCGGATCGACCACGGAGTTCAGTTTCGCCCAAACGCCCGCCGGCCGACCCTCGCGCGCTGCCAGAATCTCTTCGTCGATCAGCCGCAGGAGCTCAGCCCTTAGGTGCTGAGGTGAAATTACCAGCTGCTTCAAATTGCGCGGTTCGACATAGCCGGTGATGTAGTTGAACAGCTTGGCTGCGTCCTTGCCGATCTTCGGATCGGCGGTGAAATAACTGACGTCGGTGTAAACACGCGCCGTCACCGGGTGATAATTGCCGGTGCCGAAATGGCAGTAGGTGCGGTAGCCTTTCTCTTCGCGGCGTACGACCATCGACACTTTGGCGTGGGTCTTCCAATCGATGAAACCATAGACGACCTGCACGCCGGCTCGTTCTAGCGCCGCCGCCCACATCAAATTCTGTTCTTCGTCGAAGCGGGCCTTCAGTTCGACCGCCGCCGTCACTGACTTGCCGGCTTCAGCCGCGTCGATCAGCGCCTTGATGATCTCGGATTGTTTGCCGGCGCGGTAGAGTGTCTGCTTGATCGCGACGACGTCGGGATCGGCCGCGGCCTGGCGTATGAACTCGACCACCGCCTCAAAGCTTTCATAGGGGTGGTGGACCAGGATGTCCTTCTCCCGGATTGCAGCGAAGCAATCACCTCCATGCTCCCGGATACGTTCGGGAAAGCGGGGAGCGAAGGGCGGGAATTTGAGTTCGGGCCGGTCCTCCTCGACCAGCACCGAGAGGTCCGCCATGCCGAGGAAGCCACGGGTTTCGGTAACGATGGCGTTGGCGGCATCGAGACCCTCGAAAAGCACGTTCACCAGCCCTTCCGGCATCTCCGGCTCAAGTTCCAGCCGGATAACCCGGCCGCGACGGCGCCGCTTCACCGCCGTTCGGAAATAGCGGACGAGATCTTCGGCCTCTTCCTCGATCTCGATGTCGCTGTCTCGGGTCACACGGAACGCGCCGCCGCGGAGCACTTGGTAGCGTGGGAACAGATAGTCGGTGTTGCGGCGGACAAGCGTTTCGAGTGCGATGTAGCGAGAGATCTCGCCCGGAATCCGCACGAAGCGTGGAAGCGCTGCAGGGAGCATGACGATCTCGCGGACCGGCTCTGAGCGGCCTTTTCTCATTTCGAAAATGAGCGCCAAGCCTCGGTTGGGAATGAAAGGAAAGGGGTGAGCGGGATCGATCGCCTGCGGGGTCAGAAGTGGAAAGAGCTCGTCACGGAAATAGTCGGTTGTCCATTTCTCCGCTTCTTCTTCGAGCGGTTCTTCGCCAACGACGACCATACCCGCCCCGGAGAGCGCAGTCTGGATGTCGAGCCATATCTGCTGCTGGTTCGCGACCAGCTGAGCGACTTCGGCGGTGATTGCTGCAAGCTGCTGCGATGGCGTCAGCCCGTCCATCGATTGTTCTTCGACGCCCAGCAACTGATGCGCCTTCAGACCGGCCACGCGCACCATGAAGAATTCGTCGAGATTGCTGGCCGAAATCGAGAGGAATCTCAGCCGCTCGAGCGATGGGTGAGCAGGATTACAGGACTCCTCCAGCACGCGGCGATTGAACGCGAGCCAGCTCAGCTCGCGATTGAAATAGCGCGGCTGGGGCGCCGGCTGCACCTTGGCTGGCGGTGCGAGCTTTGGTTCGGTCGTGTGGCTCAAGCTATCCATTGTAACCCATGGTCAGGCACCGGCGCGACGCCGATGCGAAATTCCGAATGTCTCACAACTGAAACACAAAGTTGTGACGGGGGTATTACGGTCCTATCAGGAGGACTTAGGGGGCGCTGCAATGGCGAAGAACAAGAAGGCCGAGAAACCGGAAAAGCCAAAAGAGCGGAAAAAGCCAGAGAAGGCTCGTAAGAGGGAAAAGAAAAACAAGAAAAACAAGAAAGCCCCGGGCCTAGCCGCCAAGGTGGCGATGAGCGCGGGCAAATTGGCCGCGGGAGTTGTGATCGAGGAGATCGTCGCGGCCACGTTGGTCGCCGCCGCCGCCGCCATTCGCGATCCGAAGAAGGCGCGGGCTATGGCTGCCGCAGCTGGGAGCGAATTGAAGGCGCTGACGAACGAGGCCACGAAAGAGGGTTCGGCCCTTTGGAAGCTGGCGCTGGATGTTGCCGGCCAGAGCCTCCAAGCCATAGATGCGACCAGCAAAGCCAAGTCGGCTTCGGCAGCAAAACCCTCCAGGACCCGTGTCCCGCGGAAGCTGGCCGCCTCTTGATAGATAGCGGCAACTCCTGCCCCGCTCGCGCATTCACCGGGCCATGAGAGAACTCGAACAACTCGCCAACGAGCTCGACGCAGCGGCGTTCACGTGCCGCGCAATCATAGAGACTCCCAACGGAAGCCCGGCGAAGTTCGCCTACGATCTGGAAAGCGGGCTGTTCCATCTCGGCAAGCTGCTGCCGCTCGGCTTGGCGTTTCCGGTGGATTTCGGGTTCATTCCGTCCACGCTCGGCGGTGACAACGATCCGCTGGACGTGCTTGTGCTCCCGGAAGTTCATCTTCCAGTCGGGACGCTCCTCGAGGTGCGGCTGCTTGGAATCATGGAAGCCGAGCAGCGCAAGGCCAGCAAGCGGCCAAAGCGCAACGATCGAATCATCGCACGCCTGATCGACAGCCGCCTCTACCCGGGGATCGAGGATGTATCGCAGCTCGGCCACGCCTTCGTGGACGAACTGGCCGTTTTCTTCCAAACCTATAAGGCGCTGCGGGGCCAGACCTACGAGATCCTCAACGTTGGCGGGCCGGACAGAGCGATCACGATCATCCGTGAAGGCGAACGCCGGTTCCAGGCGCAGCAAGCTGCCTAATTCCACTATTTTCACGCGGTTTGAATGAGTCGTTCGAGCCGGAATGGCGCGCTCCGGACGTTCGTCGACACTTTGAAGAATGATATCGGGCGTCGAAATGCGCAACTGTTCCCGTTGCGACGAAATCAACCAGCGGTTTCCCGGTCTGCTGTCCGCGATCATGGGCGCCTACGGATTCCGATCCGGGATCACCCAGGAGTAAGCGGCGTTGGGTTGGGACGCCTAGGATCAGGCAGCGCGGCGTCAATTCCGCGGAAATTAGGAGGGAATGGTGGAGCCGAGGGGGATCGAACCCCTGACCTTCGCAATGCCATTGCGACGCTCTCCCAGCTGAGCTACGGCCCCGTATCCCTAAGCCTTTAGGCGATGTTTCCCCCGCTGGAAAAGGGGGAAATGCTTAGCCTTCCTCGTCTTCGTTCGCTGCGCCGACACCTAGATCATCGTCGCCGGTTTCCAGGTCGACTTCCTCGTCCGCGCTGACTTCCTCATCCTCATCGATTGTGAGGTCTTCAGCCCCCAGATCCTCGTCAGCCTTTTCCTTGCTTTCGGACTCGGCGGGTTCGAACGGCATCGGTTGCTTGGACTTAAGGACCGGTTCCGGAATCCACTCGGTGCCGCATTCGATGCAGTGCACCGGGTCCTCGTTGCCGAGGTCGTAAAAGCGGGTCGCGCATTTGGGACAGGTCCGTTTCGTGCCCCATTCGGGTTTGACCATGTGGTCGAAGCTCCATTCTAAGGTGGTTTGGCGCCGGCTCCATTCGGTCCGGTCTCAGTCGGCGCGCGCCTTGCCATAGGGTTTTGCGGCTGTCAAAGCGCTGTGCTTGAACGACGCTTCGCCATCTGAAAATCGCCCCGCGGCAGGGTGCGTGATCGCCGTCGATGGCCCGGCCGCCAGCGGCAAGGGAACGATCGCCAAGGCTCTCGCCGAGCATTTCCGCCTTCCGCACATGGATACCGGTCTGCTCTACCGCGCGGTTGCGCTTAACCTGTGGCGATGGGGCGGGGATCCGAGCAGCGAGTTCGAAGCACTACGGGCATGCGACGATCTCGGCTTCGATCCCACCGATCCGGAACTTCGAACTGAACCTGTGTCGAAAATCGCCTCCAAGATTTCCGCCTATCCCGCCGTTAGGAAGGCGCTTTTCGATCGCCAGCGTTCCTTCGCCGCGCAACCAGGGGGCGCGGTCCTCGACGGGCGGGACATCGGAACGGTGATCGCGCCGGATGCCGATGCCAAGCTATTTGTCACCGCTTCACAGGAAGTGCGCGCGCAGCGGCGGGTTCGTGAGCTCCTCGAGCGGGGAATGCCTGCGCATTACGACGATGTGCTGCTCGATCTTCAGTCACGGGACACCCGCGATAGCGGACGGCAGACCGCCCCCCTCTGGCAGGCCGAGGATGCCATCCTGCTCGACACCAGCGATCTCAGCCGCGAGGAGTCGATTATCGCGGCTTGCCGGCTAATTTCCGAGCGCCTTCAAATGAGCGCCTGCCGCGATTGATCTTCTGATCAGGCGGTCACCGTCCGGAGTTCGTAGAAGGGCGCATCCGTGCTGCCGGTTTCGAAGCGAACCCGAACCTTATCCTTCCCGGTTACGAGTTCAAGCGGCAGCGGATATTCAACTGCAATGAATTGCTTCACAGGCGTTGCCGTGCGCCGCTCGTGCGCGAGGAGTTGTCCGTCCACGATGATTGAGAAATCCTTGTTCACTTCCTCGCCCCAGTAGAGCACACGGAGCGCCTTCACGTCCGGCCTTACCGCCATCGATGCCTCTACATAATTGCCGGCGCCCCACCACGCCTCGCGAGTCCCGCGCTCATGGTTCTGCCAGAACTCGCTGTGGTTGGTCGCAAGATCGTGCGCCCGCTCCTGGTCGAATTCGCTCGGCTGCAGCAGATCGATCGTCCGGGCATCGACAGCCGCCGCTTCGGCTTCGCGCGCTTGCCAGGCCAGCTTCTCTGCCGCCCATTCGGCTTCGGTGTACACAGGGAAATAAACGGCAGTGCGGCGGTCGTACTGATCGAAGAATGGTTTCAATGTCAGGGCATCCGGCACAGCGCCCGCCATTTGGAAATGGTGGAGACGCCCAGCCAATGGCTGTAACGCAGCGGCAGGATCGCCTCCAAATAGCCCCGGCGTCGCCCCGATCCACGCGGGTGTCGGTCCGGCCAGATCGGCGGCGAGTACCACGGGGCCGTGAGTGAAGGCCATCATGCGCGGGTTGTCGGGCGTCGGCTCGACCCTGAGCTGCATCGGAAGCATCAGTTCGATCTTGTCGCCAGCACTCCAACGATGGGTGAGCACCGCATAGCCATTGCGTCGTTCGAACGCGGCGGGCTTGCCGTTTAACATCACGGTTGGGCCGCTGGCCCAGCCCGGCAATCGAACCGCAATCGGCAACACGCCCCGGGGCGCCCTCGCGATCGTCAATGCGACCGTGTTTGCGTAAGGAAATGCAGTGTCGAGATCGAGCCTCAGCCCGCGTTCGCGCCAATCGAGGGTGGAGGGGATGAACAGGTTGACGAAAAGGCTTTGGCCGTCCTCCCAGTAAATGGAATCCCCATGCTTGGAATGGCTCTCCATCCCGGTGCCGACACAGCACCAGAAATTGTCGTGCGGAGTCGAGTAGGTGCGCTTCGCACCCGAGGCGAGCGGCATATAATAGACAAACATGCCCGTCTTCGGGTCATGCGCGGCCATCACATGGTTGAGGTGCGTCCACTCGTAATAATCGAAGAGACTTGCATCAGGCTGCCACGAATAGAGGTGCCTAGTCAGCTTCAGCATGTTGTAGCTGTTGCAATGCTCGCAGGTCCGATCGGTCAGCGCCGCCGCGATCACATCAGGCGCGACGAAATGCTCGCTGTCCGAATTGCCGCCGATCACGTAGCTGTGGTGCTTTACGACCGTATCGAAGAAGAAGCGCGAGGCGGCGGCATCGCCCGGGTCGCCGGTCAACTCATGAATTCGCGCAAGCCCGATCACTTTCGGGATATTCATGTTTGCATGAAGCCCCGGAAGAACGTCGCGGCCAGCCGCCAGCGGATCGAGCACGGACTTGTCGCGGATCCTGCGCGCCAGCTTCAGGTACCGGGGATTGCCGGTCAAAACATAGGTTTCGGCGTATGACTCGTTGAGGCCGCCCTGTTCGGCGGTCAGGAGGCGCTGCATCTGCTCGTCGCCGAGCGGCTCCAGCACCCCGGCCAGGTAGTCGCTCATTCCGACGAGGACCGGTTTTGCTTCCTCGACCTTCGCGAGCTGGATCGCGTCGATCATTCCGGCGTGGACCTTGTGCCAGGTGTAAAGCGGCACCCAGCCGCCGTTCAGCGAGAACGGCTGCGCGTCGATCTTCCCCCGGCGCACTTCCTCGAAGATAAGCTTGCCGTCGAGCTCCTTGCCGTCGCGGTTGACGGTGGTGCCACCGATGTAGCCGTCGCCGCGCGCCTTCTGTACCTCGGCCAGCTCGCCAACGATGTAGCGAACCTTGTCCCGCATTCGCTCGTCGCCGGTCTGAGCGTACATAAGCGACAGGGCGGAGAGATAATGGCCGAGGCAATGGCCTGCGATCCCCATGTCTTCCCATCCGCCGTAGCGCGGCGCCTTCGGCTCCAACCCCGCATATTTGCGGAAATTGTGAAGGAAGCGATCGGGTTCGAGCGACAGCAAGTAGGCGCGGTTGCTCTCGACCTGATCACGGAAGATCGATGGTTTCAGCCGGACGGTTGAGAGTGGCAGGGGCCGGGCGCGCACGGTCCCGCGGAAAGATGTGGCAGGTTTGAACGCAAGCGCCGGGCGGGCGAGTGCGGCGGCGCTGGCTGTGACCAGCAATGAACGGCGAGTAAGGTGCATCCGCCAAGGCTATGGCAATTTGTATGAGTTCTCAACAAATCCGCCTTGTCAGCACTTCGCGACCTGACGAAAGGGATAGGTGCGCTGGCTGCGTTAGGCTCGCGCGATGGGGAGACTTTGATGCGGGCATTCTGGATTGGCATCGGCGCGCTTGCGCTGGTTGTTGGTAGCGCGACTGCTGCAGTGCCGAGGGATGGCTCGGGTGCCTATGCGACCGGCCACTATCGTAACCTTTTCGTCGAGCAGCTCGGCGTTACGCCGGCCGAGACTCATGCGAAAATCGAACGCGCCTTTCAGCAGCTGTTCCACGGCGACGGGCAGGAAGAGCGGGTCTATTTCGAGACCGGCGCCAACAAGAACGGAACGCTCGCCTACATCACCGACTGGGCGAACAACGATGTCCGCACCGAGGGCATGAGCTATGGCATGATGATCGCCGTCCAGCTCAATCGCAAACGCGAGTTCGACGCTCTCTGGAACTGGTCAAAAACCTACATGCAGGTCACCGATCCCAATGATCCCTCGTTGGGTTATTTCGCGTGGTCGTTCAGCACCAATGGCACTCCGCGCGCCACCGGCGCCGCGCCGGACGGCGAGGAATATTATGCGATGGCTTTGCTGTTCGCCGCCAATCGCTGGGGAAACGGCAAGGGCATCTACAATTATCAGAAAGAAGCGGACGCGATCCTGTCGCGAATGCGGCACCATCCGATACTGACGGGAACGCCGCCCTTCCGGATCCACCCGGGCGATCCGCCTTTCGTGCAACCCGATAACCCATGGCCCAGCCCCAATAATCGTCGCGCAGCCGCTGAAGCCACGGCACAGGGCAAGCCGTGGCCCCCGCGCTTCCCGTTTCCGATGAACCGCGCACCGCGTCCCGTGACGGTGGGCCCGATGGTCGACGAAGCCCACACGATGATCCGTTTCGTGCCGGAGACCAACATCCCCGGCACCGACGCGTCCTATCATCTGCCGGCGTTCTACGAATTGTGGTCGCGTTGGGGTCCGGCTGAAGATCGGGCGTTCTGGGCCAAAGCCGCGGATGTCAGCCGCGTCTTCGTTTCCAAGGTGACCAATCCGGACACTGGGCTGGCGCCAGACAGAAGCAATTTCGACGGGAGTCCCGCGACTGGCTGGGACGGCAAGCCCTCGCAATTCGCCTACGACAGCTGGCGAACCGTCTCCAACTGGTCGGTCGATTATAGCTGGTGGGGCAAGGACTCGCGCGAGCCTGCGCTGGCTGCCAAGGTTCAGCACTTTTTGGTGGGGCAGGGGATCCACAGCTTCGCCGACCGCTACACGCTCGATGGAAAGCCAGAATCGACGCGCCATTCGACCGGAATGGTTGCTGCGGCAACGGCGGGCGGCCTCGCTGCACCTCCTGGACCGGATTCGAAGGCCTTTCTTCAGGAATTGTGGAACACGCCAGTTCCCTCGGGCGAGCAGCGTTATTTCGATGGAATGCTGTACCTGATGAACATGATGCATTGCGCCGGCGAGTTCCGGATCCTCGGGCCGCATCCGGGCCGAAGGTGAGCCGGATCCTGCTGATCGGGCCGGGCGCAGTCGGCGGAAGCGTCGCGGCATGGCTATGTGAGGCGGGGCACGAGGTTACGCTTGCGGTGCGGACTGAGTTCAGCAGCTTAACCGTCGAAACTCCAGGCGGCCTGACCATTCGAGGCCAGCCGAAAATCCTCAGCCAGCCTTTCGGGCCGATTGAGGCCGATTGGGTTCTGGTCGCGGTTAAGACCTACGATTCCGCCGCTGCGGTGCCGTGGCTGTCCGCGCTAGCAAGGCCCCGGCCCGTGGCCGTCCTTCAGAATGGAGTCGAACACGTCGCCCGCTTCTGCCAGTGGCTGCCGCAGGAGCGAATCCTTCCGGTGATGGTCGACATACCGGCCGAACGGGAAGCTCCGGGTGTCATCCGGCAGCGCAGCAAAGGGATGATGCGCGTGCCCGCAGGACCGACCGGCCATGCTTTCGTGGATCTGTTCACCGGGACGGAGCTGGATGTGGCCGAGGTGGAGGACTTCACCACGACCCTCTGGCGCAAGCTCTGCATTAACGTGGCGGGCGCAGTGTCGGCACTGACGGATCAAGCCGGTGGCGTCGCGTGGAGCGAATCGGCAGCGAAAGTGATGCGGACGCTGGTGAGGGAATGTGTCGCGGTCGCAAATGCCGAAGGCGCAGCACTGGGCAACGCGATGGCCGAGGTCGTGATCGATCATTATCGCAAGGCTCCCCGCGACTCGATCAACTCGCTTCACGCGGATCGTCGCATGGGCCGGCGCATGGAATGGGATGCGCGCAATGGAGTCGTCAGCCGCCTCGGCCGAACGCACGGAATCGCTACTCCGGTGAACGACACGGTTTGCGGCCTTCTCGCCGTCATCGACGAGGCCGCAGCCGATCTTCACCAATGATTGCAATGAGGTAGCGGCGCATCGCTGCGTCTAACGCTATCGAAAGGTGAGAATGCCGAACTTTGCCGGACTGGATATAGTCTGGCCAAACGCGAGCGGGACACGGCGGGAGGCGCGGGTGGCAGCTAGGGAATTTGGAAAGAAACAGTCGAGCGCGCCGCCTGAGCGCCGGAGGACGAAGCGCGATCCTCTGCCCATTGCGGTGTCTCTCTATTCTGTCGGTTCGTCGCGAGTCGTGCTGATGCTCGACGTGTCGACGACCGGAGCCCGCTTCAAGGGACACTCGCTTCCCGAAGTCGGCAAGGACGTGATGCTGATCGCAGGTGAGGTCGAGCTGTTCGGACGGGTGGTCCGCTGCGAAGAGGGCGAGGCGGCGATCCACTTCGAACAGCCGATAGGACAACAAGAGCTTGAGATGCTGCAGGTCGTGCTGGCAGAGCAGATGCAGGTGACGATGCACGACGCGCGCTAAGCGCGCGGTTTCCCTGCCTCTTGCAGTGCGGCTGAACTCCTGAAATAGTCTGAGTAATTCGTGCTGCGCGCGTAATGCGCGCACGAAAAACTTGGGGAGCAGCACATTGAAACAGGCGATTGCTTTAGCATTGATAGCATTGGTCACGACCGTTCCGGCATCGGCACAACCGGCGCCCACCGCGACAACGATGATAACGGAAGACTTCAAACCCTCATCGCTGAACCAGCCGGACCAGGAATTTCCTGAGGTCAATTCGCAAGGCTATGTCCGTTTCAAGGTTCTCGCCCCGGACGCGCAGAAAGTGCATGTCACACTGGGTCTAGGCGGGCGCGGAGGTACCACGCTGACCAAGGGCCCGGACGGTGCCTGGACCGGAACGACCGAAGGTCCGCTCGACGAAGGTTTCCATTACTATCACCTCGACGTCGACGGCGGGACGTTCAACGATCCCGGCACCTTGAACTTCTACGGCTCCACCCGCTGGGAAAGCGGGATCGAGATCCCCGCGCACGATCAGGATTTCTATGCTCTGAAGGCCGTGCCGCACGGCAACGTACAGCAAATCCTCGTCCATTCGCCAAGCACCGGCGAGGAGCGCCGAGCCTTCGTCTATACGCCGCCGGGCTACGACAAGACCCAGGCGGTCCGCTACCCGGTCCTCTACCTGCAGCACGGTTGGGGCGAGGACGAGACCGCCTGGTTCAACCAGGGCCGAGCCAACCTGATCATGGATAACATGATCGCGGCCAAGGAGGTTCGGCCGTTTATCATCGTCACCACGTACGGAATGACCAATGTTATCCGCCCCGGCAGCCCCGGGGGCCTCTCAGCCTTCAAGATCGACCCATTCCAGACCTATCTGATCGACGAGCTCATTCCTTACGTCGACAGTCATTTCCGGACGATCGCGAATGCTGATCACCGGGCGATGGCCGGCCTTTCGATGGGCGGGTTCGAAACCAAGCTGATCGCGCCGACGCATCTCGATACCTTCCACTACATCGGCTTGCTTAGCGGCGGCACTTTCGCGCTCGACGATATCGCCAAGATGCCGGGACTGAAGCAGAAGGCGAAGCTGATCTTTACCAGCTTCGGAAGCCGCGAGCTCCAGAATGGCAAGACGCGCGGCTTTCCCGGCGCTGCGCCGAGCGATCCGGCCCAGAATGCCGAAGACCTGAAGAAGGCTGGGATCAACACCGTCTTCTATGTTTCGCCCAACACCGCTCACGAATTTCTGAGCTGGCGCCGCAGCCTGCACGTGATGGCACCGCTTCTGTTCCGCGACAAATAGGAAGGCGCGCGGAGCGCCTTTGACTCGACTCGCAGAACGTGATCCCCTGCGATCGATCGGGGCATCGCGATGAAGTGGGCTTTCGGCGTCTTCGTTTTCCTGTGGCTGCTGTGCGGCCTGATCGGCGCATATATGAACGACGATCTCGACACCGATCATTGGAAGGAGATCGCGTGGGGCCCGTTCACGCTGACCCAGGCGATCAACGACAATCCGACGACCGTTCCCGGGCTGAAGTAGGGAGGCGGCTCTCCTCCGCAGGATCGCTTAAGTTCACTAGAGTCACGCGATCTGGCCCCTAATTCTCCTATCGTTCAGGTTCGAGTTGGAGCGCTGCCTTAATCGAGCATGCAATCCGCCAGACTGTAGCAGTGGCTCGCCTGATAGGCGTTGCGACCGCGGTTCATGTGGGTAAGGTTGAAGCTGCGGATGGCGCGGAGCCCGCGCGGGTCGGTCAGGAATTTGCGGATCGAGGCGGCTCCGCGGACCCTGGCGATCAGGATCTCCTTTCCGTTCCTCCACACGGCATGGCTGACGTCCTCTGCGTGCTCGACCAGGCTTTCGAGCAAGTCAGTGTCGACATGATCGGGATCGGGTGAGCCGTCACTGGTGAAATCGGCAAGGTGGAGAATGATGCGGGCGCGCAAGTCCTGACCGTCCGGCAGCAAAGTGAACAGTTCCATCCAGCTCGCGTTGACCCGGGCGAGCGGCTTGTCGTTGGTCGAGGGCAGGCAGGAGACCGACCAGTAATAACGCTCGGTCCGGCGCGGGATCGGCAGGCAGATCGCGCCATAGAGCTTGAGGATGTCGAGCACGTCCTCGGCCTGGGGTCGGCGCAGCAGCTTTTCGAATCTTGCGATATATTTGAAGCGGTGTTCGACAGATTCGTCTCGCTCAGCGGCATCCGGGAAAAGGATCTCGCCCTCCAGCCACGCGCGCTGCTGCTCTTCGTCGAGGAATTGGCGCAGGCCCTTTGGCGAGTCCATGGCGCTACCGCTTAGCAGGAAAGGCGGAATAAGCGTCCCGCCGGTCGCGCCAGGACGACGGCAGTGGAAGCCGAGTCGAAGCGATCCATAATTGTCTAGTTTATAACTAGGGTATAAAGCTGCGCCCACGTCGTGCTCGTCATCCCCCTGTAGCGCGGCGACCCGGGGGCAGGCATGCGCACCCCTGCCCCCGGGACCATTATCGAAGGAAAAGGGTGGCGCAGGGGTCCGCTCAATTCGGCTCGGCTTCGCAACGATTAGACCGATCCTGATCGGTCCCAATGGTCCCACGAGACGCGCTCGCGCGTAATCGCCGCCGGCTTGCGGGAACCTTCCCGCCGAGTGCACGGAGAGCTCCCATGGGTTCATTCCTTCGAGGCAAGAAGAAGACATCGCTGGATCATTACGAGGCTTATTCGGTCCTCTCGCAGGGGTGCCGCCAGCTGTCCCAGACCTGCGTAACCCGCGGCGCGCGAAGGATATTGCAGCGCCTGGCCGATCAATTCGACCGCGAGGCGAGGGAGGTCGACGGGTTCGGCGAGCTGGCGACGTGCCCGGCGAGGGTCGCGCCGCTACGCCGAACGCTACCGAGGCGATAAGCGTCTCGGGTTCCGGGCCGGCGAGCCGCGGCTCCGCTCTCAGCCCATTGCAGACCTGCTCCCTTCTGTTACGCTTGCGTAACTGCCGGGGGGCACGCCGATGCACTTTCATCTTCCCAAGCCGCTGCACGGCTGGCGCGAGTTTCTGGGCGAAGTCGGGATTATCGTCATCGGCGTGCTGCTGGCGCTGACCGCGGAGCAGGTGGTCGAAGCCTGGCACTGGCGAAACGAGGCTCGCGAATTCCGCCATGCGGTCGATCGGGAAGCGGCGTTGAACCTCGGCTATTACGCTTTCGACCAGCTGCAGGCCAAATGCGCCGCACAGAAACTCGACCAGCTCGTGCAGGTGCTGCAGCGCTCGCGCGACGGCCAGCCGGTCAAGCTTACAGCCGGGGTTGGCGCGCCGCTGGATCCCGACCAATCCTTCAGCGTCTGGGACAGCAAGGATCCGCAGGCCTTCGCCCGGCTGCCGCTCGACGTGCGCCTCAAATATGCGCAGCTTTACGAGCTTTTCCGGACGACGGAGGGAATTGCGCAGACGCAAAACGAGACCTGGAAGAAGATGGCCGTCGTCGAGGAGCCGGGACCGCTGACGCTGGACGACCGGCGTCAGTTGCACGCATTGATCGATGACGCGGGCGGTTTGCGCTTCGCGCTGTCCGGCAATTGGCCGGATGTGGTGCGCAAGGCGGCAAGCCTGGGAATCAAGCCTGAAACGGAGCCCTGGGAAAAGGAGCTTGCCCGCCAGATTCCCAAGACCATGTTGTGCCAGCCGATCCTGAAAGCCAATTGAGGAGCAAGGACGAAGGGGCGCGGTGCCGGTAGTCCACCACACCTCACGCGCCGCTGTCTTCCCCCTCCAGCTCTCCTTTTAGAAAGTCGAACCAGGCGTCCCTCAGCGCTTCCTCCCCGGCGCGCTCGGCGGCCCGGTCAGCGGCGCGGCCGGCGTCGAGGATCGCGGCTTCCTCTTCGGTGCAGGCGCGGACGTAGGGCTCTTCGTCCTCGACGTCGCCGTAGGGGCGGCTTTCATAGCCGGTGAAGCCCGCGGGCGGCGGGAAGTCGGTCATCCAGGCTTCCTCGTCCTCGCTCCACCAGCAGCGATCGGAGAGGTCGAGCCCTTGGTCTTCAGCCTGGGGAGCGCCATGGCCGACCATGCCCCCGGCATAGCCGCCCCTTGGAGCGCCGTGGACGACCATGCCCCCGGCATGGCCGCCCCTTGGCGCTTCCACTTCATCCACTTTGTCACCCTCAATGAGCGCAAGCGCGCGCGCCACGCCCTCGTCGTCGCCTGTGCGGAGGGCGTCGATCGCATGTTCCCAATTGAAGGGCGTCGGGCGAACGGCCGGGCTTCGGCATTGGCCGGAGAAGGGCAGGTCCCGCGCGCTCACGCACACGCCGCCTTCCGCGAGACGGTCGAGGCGGCGGAGGATGGCGAGGCCGAGGCGGTTGTCGAGCACGTGGCGCTCGCCGACCAGCTCACCGTCCTTGTAGATCTGCTCGATATTGCCTTCCATCGACCGGGCGAGGAGGGTGTCGGCAAGCCGCTCGCGGGCGATGGTCAGCGCCGCATCCCAGGCGGCGGCGAAGACGGGATTGCGCCGGCGCGCGGCATAGGCGCCGGAAATGCCCATGCGCGCCACCTCGCACGCCTCGGCGACGACCGCGGTCTCGGCGAGCGCTTCACAGAAGATCGCCATTCGCTCTCCCGTCCATCCATCATGGCGGGTGGCGTAGGGGTTGAGGGGAAGCTCGGAAGTTGAGCCGTCCCCTTGGTGCGGAGGGTTGGGCGGGGGCGAAAGATCTTCTTGGCCGGATGCCGGCCGCCCCCCTCCTACCTCCCCCACGAGCGGGGAGGCTTTCAACCACGCGACGGGCGCGGAATGCGGCGTCGAGCAGGGGCGCGGTGACGATTTCGGTTCGTTCATATGGTTCTCCTTGAACCACATTGGAACATAGAACAGGGGCTGTAGGAAAGTTGTTTCGAGCGGCTGAGCGCAAGCGAGCGTTTCAGTGAGAGCCCGAAACAACCTATCTTCTCTCCGCCGACTGTGCGAGAATGATGTGGCCGGATCTCCAACAATGTCATCTGCATGAGGAGAGATCACCATGGCCAGCGAAATTGAGTCCCTGGATACTCAAACAGCCATTTGGCTTCGCAGCCACAAGTCGCAGATCAAAGAAGCGCTTCCAGACTACGATGAACACCAGATACTTTTGAATACGTTAAAGTCGCCGAACTCGTTGGCAGGCACTTGGGCAGGATTTGTTCAAGCTGTGGCTAAACTCGGCCCGCCTCAAGGAATGCTAAGCGAGCTGGGAAACATCGGTGCCGGATTGGAAGGCGCGCGCAGTTCAATCTCAGAGTCCGATCGAAACGCCCTGATCGCACTTGTCGATGAAAGCCAGAAACTTGGCGCGGACCAGCGCTCACAGCTGCTTGATCGATGGCTGGACGAGTCAAAAGTAAGTCCGAGGGTTTTGACCAAGATGAGGGGCCATCACGACAAGGTGTCAGGGCCGCCGCCCGTAGAACACTCTCATGGTTGGTTTCATCGTTGCGCCTTCTGCGGCGCGGCAGGTTTAGGGACTTGCCCTGAAGCTCCGGAAGTGGGGGTAGTGCTTTGTATACTCTGTGCGGTGTTCGGTAGGGATTGAAATAGCTCTATTCATCCTCAAGCGTTCCTCGATCGGCGGAAAGCGTTCCTCGCCTCGCCGAGGAGGGCTGTCTCGACTACACCTATGCCGAGGATGCACTTGAGCCCGGTCTGTTTCGAGTGATCGAATTGTGGACCGACCGGACTGCGTTGGATCGACACTTTGCCACTCAACACATGAAAGATTGGCGCGGCACATGGCCTGAGCTCGGGATTTCCGAACGGGATTTGCAGGCATTCGACGTTGGAGAGCCGCGGGCGATTTGATCAATGCGGTCTCGGCGAGCGCCTCGCAGAAGACCGCCATGCGCTCCGCTGTCCAGCCGTCACGGCGAACGCCCATCGAAGTGGTACTTTGATGGGGACCCGGATTGTTGCGGGCGAGGGCGATGGCTGGTTCGAGTGGCGTGTTATCCATGAACCGTGTTGGAACATGGAAGAGGGGCTGTAGGAAAGGAGATTCGAAAGCATCCGTCATGCTTTACTCGCTCGCTGGTGCGGTTAGACTACCCCCTTGGCCAGTGGCTCTTGTTGCCAGCGCTCCAAAGCAATCAAAGGGAGTTGCGCAAATGCCCAAGCACGCCGTTTCGATGATCGCTCTTTCCTCCCTGACACTTCTTCCTGCCCAGGCTTCCGCAGCGCCGAAGGAATCGCAGGCTGCGATCGCTTCGAAGATCAAGGCCGACGTTGCGGAGATCGTCAGTGGCATCAACACCAAGGACATCGACAAGGCGACGAAATGTGACGCGCCCGACTTCGTCTCTATGGAGATCGGGCGCGAGCCTTCGGTCGGTGTGAAGGCCGACCACGACGGACTCTCGATGGCGTTCAAATATGCGCCGGACTGGCACTTGAGCCTGATCGACGAGACCGTTGATGTGGCCAAGGCGGGGGATATGGCGATCTATCGCGGCACCTACGCCGAGGACAGCAAGCACGACGGCGTGCCGTACACCCACAAGGGCGATTATGTCGCCGGTTTCAAGCGCGATGCCGATGGCAAGTGGCGGGTGCACTGGTCGGTGGTGTCCTGGGAGTCGGCCTCGAAGAAGAAGGGGTAGGGAGCTTGCCGTCCCAGGTTCTGCCGATGTCCAGCGCGGCCAATGACATTACCAACCTTTACCGCCGCCATGCACGAGCGTGGACAGAAGCGCGCGGGAACTTCCTTATCGAGCGAAGCTGGATGGACCGCTTCGTCGAGTTGTTGCCTCAATCAGCGCATGTCCTGGATATCGGCTGCGGCTCTGGCGAGCCGATCGCGCGCTATCTGATCGAGCAAGGCTGCAGAGTCACGGGTGTCGACAGCTCGCCGGAAATGATCGCCATGTTCGCCGCCAATTTTCCCGAGCAGGTCGGGATCGTCGCCGATATGCGGGAACTGCAGTTGGGAACGGATTATGACGGGCTATTGGCGTGGGACAGCTTCTTTCACCTGAATCATGACGACCAACGGGCGATGTTCCCGATCTTTGCCCAGCATGCCCGTCCAGGCGCGCCGCTTATGTTCACGAGCGGACCAGAGCACGGCGAGGTGATGGGCACGTTGGAGGGCGATCCGCTCTACCACGCGAGCCTTGCTCCTTCGGAATATCGGGACTTGCTGAACACGCACGGGTTTGACGTCGTTGCCAACGTGCCTGAAGACCCGGCGTGCGGTGGCCGCACAGTATGGCTTGCTCAGCGCCGGTTGTAGATCGGGGCGTCTGCTTGCCACCCGTTGCGGATGCCCCGGTTCGCGATACAATCGGCCCGTGGATAATCTCGATTTAGTGGCGCTGGCCGGTCTTGAATGGCTCTACGTTATTGTTGAGGATCGGTACGGCGTTCTAGCCGCTTGGATCGTGACTCTTACAGCTGCTTTTTCCGTTCTCGGCGTTGCGGTCTGGGTGTTGATCAGAGTTATCCACGGCTGAATGGGGAACGAAGGACTGTGGTGGATCGTGGCCGGAGCGTTGCTGCTCCTCACTTGCTGCCGTCGTGTTCACGAAAGGCGGTGCCCCAGCTCCGATAGTGTGCTTGGTGATTGCTGGTGTGACACGACGATTGCCTCCTGGGGCGGAGCCGCAGGCCAACATTGGCGCGAAGCTCAAGTTAATTCGATGATGTTTTCAGGCCCCAAGGCTTGCGTCCAATAGCTTGGGCGGCTGGTGAGCATTGCGGCGCGGAAGCGGTACATGGCCGCGAGTTCCTCGTGCCGCTCGCGCGCGGGATTGCATGTGGCGTTCTGCGCCGCAACCTGCTCCTGGATCGCCCGATCGCGACAATAAGCGGCTTCCTCCTGCTTCATGATTCGTCCCCAGACCCGCTGTGCCAGCGGCAATTGCGCCAACTGCAGCGCGACTCCGCATGGAGATGAAGTAATTAACCATGCGGGGTCTCGGCGCCATTCCGTAATGTTACGGAGGGGCGCTGACACGAACTAGATTGTGAGCAACTCAGCCATCCAGAGACCGATTTATGCGTCGATTGCGTCGTCTTCGACGGCACTCGCCCGCGCCTGGATGAAATCAAACCGCGCAGAGGGATCCCGCCCCATCAGCCGCTCGACGAGGTCCTTCACCGGCTGGCGATCCTCATAGGCTGACGGCAGCGTCACCTTCAGCAATGAGCGCGTGGCCGGGCTCATCGTCGTTTCCTTGAGCTGCGACGGGTTCATCTCGCCGAGGCCCTTGAAGCGGCTGACCTCCACCTTCTTGCCCTTGAACTCGGTCGCTTCGAGCTCGGCGCGGTGCGCGTCGTCGCGCGCGTAGAGCGTCTTGGCCCCGCTCGAGAGGCGGTAGAGCGGCGGCTGGGCGAGGAAGAGGTGGCCGCGGCGCACAAGCTCGGGCATTTCCTGGAAGAAGAAGGTCATCAGCAGGGTCGCGATGTGGGCGCCGTCGACGTCG
>Ga0157374_10000686_pt1 | contig 29832 bp, 29 predicted proteins | sample M25metaG_FD_115308 | JGI IMG/M metagenome (GOLD analysis project Ga0157374, IMG submission 115308) | Miscanthus rhizosphere microbial communities from Kellogg Biological Station, Michigan, USA - M2-5 metaG | ecosystem: Host-associated > Plants > Roots > Rhizosphere > Soil | place: USA: Michigan... | reverse complement strand
GAGCTTGACCAGGTGGCAATCGGGAACGTGGTCGCGGATCGCGAAGAGCAGGTTGAGGTTGCCGATCACGTTGGCGTACTGAGTCTCGACCGCCTTCTCGCGCGAGGCCATCGAGTAGGGCGCCGAGGCCTGCTGGCCGTAATGGACAACCACGTCCGGGCGAGTCTCGGCGACTACCCCGTCGAGGAAGTCGCCGTCCTGCACCGGGCCGACGAAGCTGCGGATCTCCTCAGCACCCGAAAGCTCTTTCCAGGCGGCGATGCGCTCGTCGAGGCCGCCGATCGGCGTCAGCGAGCCGGTGCCGGCTTCTTCGTGCCAGCGGCGGCGAGAAAAGTCGTCGACGACTGAGACCTCGTGACCGCGGGCCGAGAACCTCAAAGCCGTGGGCCAGCCCAGGTAGCCGTCGCCCCCAAGAATGAGAACGCGCATAGGTCGCGGCAGCGTAGCGGACAGGGCTGACGCAGCGCCGCAGGAGACGCCCGCAAAGCGCCATAGCATCACGGCGATGAGCGGCCTGGCGGAACGGAACGGCGGACGGGCGGGGCTCGTCATCCTCACCGTGATCCTCGTCCTCGGCTTGGGCCTGCGGGCGAGGGAGGCCTGGGACGGCCGCGCGCCGGTCTTCGATGCCGCTGCCTACGCCACGATCGCCGCCAACCTCGACCGCGGCGAGGGCTTCACGCTGGGCAACGCCGCGACGCAGCCCGCGAGCAACTACTCGCCCGGCCTCCCCCTTCTTGCCGCCGGCATCTACAAGGTCACGGGCGGCATTCATGAACGGACCGCGCGTCTCGTCCTGGCGCTTCTCGGCACCCTCGCCGTTCTCTTCACCTACCTGATCGGCCGCCGGCTTTCGGGCCCTGGGGCGGGGCTGATTGGCGCTGCCGCAATCGCGATCTACCCGGCCCTTCTGGAGTATCAGGGCATGCTGATGGGAGAGCCGCTGGCGGCGGTATTGCTTTCAGGCGCTGTCTGGGCAACCCTCTGGGCAGAAAGCACGCGAAAGAGATGGCTCTTGCCCGGAGCTCTATTCGGTCTGCTGGCTTTGGTGCGCCCGGAGTACCTCGGTGTTGCCTTGCTTGTGAGCTTGGTTGTGCTCGCCAAGGACATCCGGTTCGAGTGGCAGCAATCGTTGCTGCGGGCCGCACTGCTACTCGTTGGCGTTGCGCTTGTTGTCGTGCCCTGGACGGTCCGCAATGCGATCGCGCTCGATCGGTTTGTGCCGATCTCGACTGGCGGCGGGCAGGTGCTCTTTGCCGGGACCTATCTGCCTTCCGATGGCGATCCCGAAAAGGTCGGGGCCGAGGTGGTGGCGCGCCACCCTGGGCTTTTCGGGCGGGACGCCATGCGGGACCTGCGGCTCGAGCAGATCCTGGCGCGGTTGGCCGCGCAGCGCTATCCCGAATTGGAAAGCGACCAAGCGCTCTCGCGGATGGGGCGCGAACAGCTCTGGGACGACGTCAGCGAGGAGCCCGCCGAGTACGCCGGGTTCGTGGCGACGAAGGTCGGGCGAATCTGGTCGCACGGCCCCCGAGACGTGATGAGAGATCCGGGCTGGGCGCTCCTGCATTGGCTGCTCGTCGCCTTCGGGCTGCTCGGCCTGGTGGTCTTGGCGCTGCAGCGGCGTTGGGAGGCGCTCCTGCTGGCGACGATCTTCGTCGCGATCACCGCGGTCAGCGCCCTGCTCGTCGCCTCGCCGCGGCGGGTACTGGTGATGATGCCGCTGGTCGCCGCCCTGGCCGGCAGCGGCATCATCTGGCTCTGCGCTCAGAGCGCGGGCTGGCTCAGACGCCGCCGTCCTTATACGTCACTTTGAAGGTCAGCTTGATGAAGGTCGCGGTGTCGGCGCCTTTGAAGGTGCAGACGTAGCTGACGGTGTTCGAGTCGGCTGAGCTGACCGTCGGCCGGCAGTAGAAGGAGGCAATCGACATCGGCTCCTCGACGCCGAGTTCGGTCGCGCGCGCCATCACCTTCTTCGCCTGTTTGCAGGTGGCGAAGCGCGCCTGCACGGGATCGACGTTGCTGGAGGTCAGCTGGCCGGTAACGGTCTTGCCGACCACGGCGGGCGATGTCGTCGTGCAGGTCTTGGGCGCTGTCTTCGCGGCCGCGCCGGGGGCAAAGGCCAGGGCCGCGCAGGCGAGCGCCGCTAGCGAGATCAGGGAGATGCGGGACATTTTCAGATGCTCCTTCGATAGAGGACGCGAATACTCGCTGCACCGCTTCGACGCCGCCGCCCACCGCCCTTGTGCCGGATAGCCTGAGCCGCCGTGAACGCGATCGGCAAATGGATCCGCGCACTCCCCGAGCGCCACGGCCGCAAGACGCTGCTCGCGCTCGCAGCGATCCTCGTGCTCGGCTTCGGCCTGCGCGCCTATCGAGTTGTCGAGCCGCTACCCACCCCCGGCGACGACGCCCACGCCTATTACGCCCTGGCCAAGTCGCTCTACACCGAACAAAGCTTCGGCGGCCCAAGCTTCGAAGACTCCAGCGACTGGTCCCCAGGCGCTCCGCTCCTCTACGCCACAAGCTTCTACGCCACCGCGGGAGCTCGCGAAGGAACCGCTCGAATCGTCGAGCTACTCCTCGGACTCGCCACGATCGTCGTCGTCTACCTGCTCGGCCGACGAATCTCCTGTCGTCCGGCGGGCCTAATCGCCGCCTTCGCGGTCGCCGTCTACCCCCCGTTCATCCACTCCGTCGGAGCCCTCTACAGCGAGCCCCCAGCCATGTTCACCCTCCCTGCCGCAGTCCTGGCATTCCTCTGGGCATCAGACGGACTCGGCACCGGTTCCTCGCGCGGGTGGCGTGGGGTGAGGGGGGTCGAGGACGGACCGTGGCCCGCCCGCAGCGCCCCCCTCACCCCGCGACAGGACCCGCGCGCCAGATGGCTGGTCCCTGGCCTGTTGTTCGGCCTAACCGCCCTGATCCGCCCCGAGTACCTCCTGGTCGGCATCGCCTTCGCCGTCTTCGCGTCGATTCGGACCAGCCGCGCGCGCGGCTGGCGGCCGGGCCTCGCCGGCGCCGCGCTGTTCGTCGCCGCCCTGCTGCTGCCGATCGTCCCCTGGGCGGTCCGCAACCAGGTCGTCCTCGACCGCACCGTGCCGATCTCCACCGGTGGCGGCAAGGCGCTCTACGTCGGCACTTTCCTCCCAGCCGACGGCGAATACCAGCGGGTGAAGGCGATCCTCGCCAAGCGCTACCTGCATCGCGACCTGCCGCCGCACTCCGTAGCGCTTGAAAAGCTCGACCCAACCCCACTCTTCGACCGCGTCGCCGCCCGCTACCCTGAGCTGCCGCGGGACTCCGCCCTGGGCAAGATCGGCAAGCAGAACTTCTCCGACTTCTTCGGCGAAGACCCGATCGAATACCTGGCGATGACCGCGCGCAAGACCTGGCGGATGTGGAGCGCCGGCATCGGCGAAGCGATGGAAAGCAGTGCCGGCAGAGTCATCCAGGTGCTTATCGTCGTCCTTGCCCTGGCCGGCCTCGGCGTGCTCGCCTGGCGGCGCTGGTGGTGGGAGCTGCTCGCGATGGCGACGCCGCTGGCCCTCGTCACCGCGGTCGGCGCGATCTCGCTGGCGGCCCCACGCCGCAACGAGGTGCTGATGACACTGGTCTTTCCGCTTGCCGCCGCGGCGCTGTCGCGGGGGACGGCGGCCGTATTGTCCGGTGGTCGATGGTCCTCCAAGCAGGCATTTTCCCCGCCGAACTGACGGCGCTGCGCAGCGCCGGGCTGCTCTTCGGCCTCGCCCTGGTCGCCTACGCGCTGATTCGCCGCCGCGCCCTGCGCAACGTCGACGTGCTGATCCTGCTCGCCGCCGGTCTCGGCCTGGTGCTCGTCTCCGGCACCGAAATCACCGACAAGCTGCTCTCCACCTTCTCCTTCGAGAAGGGCAACGGCGGCCGCATCCTCGGCCTCGCCGTCTTCGCGATCTTCATCCTCTTCCTGCTGATCCTGCGGGCGCTCTCGCAGGGCGCCCGCAACGCGCGTCAGCTCTCGGCCGCGCTCGAGGGCCTCGCCTGGGAGGAGTTCCGCCAGGCGAAGCTGCCAGAACGCTTCCGCGGCAAGATCGCGATCCTCGTCCCGGCCTACAACGAGGCCGAAAACATCGGCTACGTGCTCGACCTGATGCCGAGCGAGGTCTGCGGCGTGCCGACCGCCGTGCTCGTCGTCGATGACGGCTCGCGCGACGGTAGCGGCGATGTCGCCGCCGAGCACGGCGCCGCCGTCGCCCGCCACGTCACCAACCGCGGCGGCGGTGCGGCCCTGCGCACCGGCTACCGGCTAATGGTCGAATCCGGTGCTGAGATCGTCGTCACCCTCGACGCCGACGGCCAGCACCTGCCCTCGGAGATGGAGCGCCTGGTCAAACCGGTCCTCGACGGCGAGGTCGACGTCGCCCACGGCTCGCGCGTGCTCGGCCAGGCCGACCGCAACCACTTCGCCCGCGAGCTCGGCATCGTCTTCTTCAACCGCCTCGTCTCGGCGATCACCAGGACCCATGTGACCGACTGCTCCAACGGCTACCGCGCCGTCCGCACCAGCGTGCTTCCCCAGCTCGTCCTGCGCCAGGAGCAGTTCCACACCTCCGAGTTCATGATCGAAGCGATCAAGCGCGGCGTGCCGGCCAAGGAGGTGCCGATCACGGTCGAGCAGCGCCTGCACGGGCACTCTAAGAAGCCAGCCGTGTTCCGCTACGGGATGGGCTTCGCCAACGCGATCTTCCGCACCTGGCTGCGCTAGCCGGCGCCGGGCCGCTGCGGCGCGACCGTGAGCCGCTGTGAGTGGATCTCCTCGCTGCCGACCAACAGCGCCCTGAAGGTCGCCGTGCCTTTTACGCGGGCGAAGAAGCGGGCGAGACAGCGGTCGTCGAGAAGCCTGGAGCCGAACCGCTTGCCACCGCGGTTGAGCTGGACCCGGTCCCCTGCCTGGCCTGCGCATGGATCCGCCTCGACGACGATCTTCACCCGGGCGCCGGCCGGTTGCGCGCGCAAACGGAGATCCAGGGCTTGATGCTTGCGTTCGATGCCAAGCCCCTTGCCGGTCGGAGCGATCGCAGGTTCCTGCTGGCCGGCGGTCGCCGGTGGCGGCGAGGGACAAGCCAGCGGCGTCGAACCGACCAAGTGGTACACGGTCCCTTCGTCGGAAGCGACGTACAGCCGTCCGCAGGCATCTTCACCAAATGAGCTCGGCTTGCCGACGGTGAGTCCCTCGGAGCGATCGCCACTCGCGCGGCCCCCGGCAACGCTCGGCAAGACCAGCGAGCGGATTTCTTTTGAGCAGAAGTCCGAGTAGACGTAGCGGCCGTAGAGATCGCCGAGGCTCGGATCGCGGACGACGTAGCCGCCGATGATCGAGCAGCCGTGGGCAGACCCGTCGCCCGGGTCCGTGTGCGGGTAGTCGAAGACCGGTTCGGTAAAGCCGCTGGCCGAGGCACAGGCGGGCTCGGGATTGGTGTAGGCGATGAAGCCCTCACGGCAGTTCCAGCCGTAGTTGGCGCCGGCTCCTGAGACGATCCCAGCGCCGGGGCTCGGCGCGAAGTCGACCTCCTCGCGGGCATCTTGGCCCACGTCCCCGATCACCATGGCGCCCGTGGCTCGATCGAAGGAAAAGCGCCACGGATTGCGCAGCCCATAAGCCCAGACCTCATCGCGACCGGGCCCCGCCGCGAACGGGTTTCCCGGCGGGCTCGAGTAAGCCGGCGACTGGCCGGGGTGCGGGTCGATGCGGAGGATCTTGCCAAGCAGGACTTCGGTGTCCTGACCGCTGTGCAGTGGATCCCCACCGCCACCGCCATCGCCGAGGGAGACATATAGGTGGCCGTCGGGGCCGAACTGCAGCTGGCCGCCGTTGTGATTGGCGTTGGCGGCGTGGCCGATGGTGATGATCGGTTCGCGGACCGGCGTCCCTCCCCCGGGAACCAGACGGAAGGAATCAACGTGAACATCGCCTTCCGCTCCACCCGCGGAGGGCTTGCCGGTATAGGCGACGTAGAGCCGTCCGGAGCTGTCGAAGTCGGGCGCCGGGGCGATCGAGAGCAGACCGCGCTCGCTTTCGCAGCAGACGACCAGTGAGGTGATGTCGGCGATCGGGGTCACCACGCCCGCGACGACTTCGTCGACCACGCCTTCGCGTTCGGCGACGAGCAGGCGTTCGGCGTTGCCGGGGTCGGAGGTGACCGAGATCGGCTGTTTGAATTTGCCGATCGGTTCGAGCGCGACGGCGCCGGCAATCGAACAACGACAGGATGAGGCAAGGGTCGAGACGACGGCAACCAAGATCAGACGGCGCACACGACCTCCTGGTGGGTGGGCTCAATCGCTACCAAGCACTACTCCTAACCAACCCCGGGATGGCGTACTTCAGCCGGATCGGGCAGATATAGGTCCATTCCGCAGCGGGGACAGACCTGAACGTAGAGCTTCACCGCCTTGTGGCAATTCGGGCACTGGCGTTCGGGTTCGTTCTTCTCCGAGCGGTAGAGGATCACGGCGATCAGGCTGAGGCCGGGCAGCATCGTGCCGACCAGCAGCCAGAGCCAGAATGAGCTCCCCTTGCCCTTGCCGATGAGGCCGGTGGCTAGGCCGAAGGAGAAGGCGATGACGGGGTACTCGAATCCCACGTCCCTATTGTCGCCTCCAGCGGCTTCGGGTGCCCTATCGAGCCGACCTCGGAGATGTCGCGGCGGAAGGGCAGGCTGGCGGTCCAGTCGATCACCGCGCGTGCCTTGCGGGCCGCGCCCGGGATCTGGCTCATGTGGTAGGTCCGCGCCATCCACCATGCGGGGAAGCCGCGGAAGGTTCGGCCGCCGACCTTGCCGACCGCCTTGTAGCGGCCGAGGTTGACGAAGGCGGCGTTGCCGCGGTATTCGAAGCGGCGCGCGGCGCCGATCCCAAGCTCGGCGGCGATGTTGGCGGCGGCGACGGGTCCCTGGCGGACGGCGTGCTGGGCGGTCGGCGGGCAAAGGCCGCCACGGGGGTCGGGCGCGGCGGCGCAATCGCCGATCGCCCATACCGCGTCTAGGCCCTCGACCCGCAGGTGGTCGTCGACCGGCACCCGCCCGCGCTCGTCGAGCGGCAGCGAGAGCCGGCGCAGGCTCGGGTGCGGTGAGACCCCGGCGGTCCAGACGACGGTTCGGGTGGGAAGCGTCTCGCCGGTGGCAATGCGGGCGCTGTCGGCGGTGACCTCCTCCAGCGTGGTGCCGAGGCGGATGTCGATGCCGCGGCCGCGCAGCTCGCGCAGCGCGTAGTCGGCGAGCTCCTTGTCTATCTCCGGCAGGACGCGGTCGCCGGTCTCGACCAGGACCCAGCGCATCCCGTGCAGGCGGGCGCGCGGGTAGCTCTCGATCGCATCGGCGGCGAAGTCCTGCAGCTCGGCCAGAGCCTCCAGGCCGGCGTAGCCGCCGCCGACGAAGACGTAGGTGAGCAGCTCCTCGCGACGGGCCGCGTCGTCGGTCGCGTTGGCCGCCTCCAGCGTCTCGATCACGTGGTTGCGCAACCAGATCGCGTCGGCCAGGCTCTTGAAGCCGATCGCGTGCTCGGAGAGCCCCGGGACCGGCAGTACGCGGGAGACCGAGCCGAGCGCAAGCAGCAGCTGGTCATAGGGAAGCTGCTCGGTTTCGCCCTCGCGGGTGCGCAGCTCGACCGTCTTCGCCACCGGGTCGTGGCCGACTATCGATCCCAACCGCAGATAGGTGCGGTCGAGGATCTCGCGCAGCGGCGTGACCACATGGCGCGGCTCCAGCGTCCCCGCCGCGGCCTCGGGCAAAAACGGCGTGTAGAGCATGAAGTTCGCGTCGTTGACCAGGACCAGCCGGGTCGACTGGCGGGGCAGAATCCGCTCCAGCTCCCGCGCAGCCATCGCCCCACCGAATCCTCCACCCGCGATGACGACGTTCCAGGCCATGGGTTCAACTTAGCACTTTGTAACAACTTGTTACAAAGTTTCGAAACGCACTTTCTGAGGCCGCCACGACAAGGGTGGAGATGTAGCGGTAAAGTTTCGGCCCAGGTTTGTGTATCCACATCGAACGGCCCCGGGGACTGTTCCCGGGGCCGTTTCTTTTGCGGCGCGACTTCCTAGCGATCCACGAGCTTGGATACGAGCGCGATCAGCGCCCGCAGCACGCCCGCGTAGGCCAAGAAGACCACCGCGGTTTGGCTATCCACGCCCTCTTAAGCGGCTGGCGAGATAAGTTCGCCCCCCAGGCGAGCTAGAGACCAAGCTTTGCCCGGATCAGGCGGTTTACCTCACCGCCATCGGCGCGGCCCTTTGTCTCCTTCATCACGGCGCCGACGATCGCGCCGATCGCCTTCTGGTTGCCGGCGCGGATCTGCTCCGCGGCCTCCGGATTCGCGTCGACGGCGGCCGCGACTATCGCCTCGAGCTCGCCACTGTCAGAGATCTGACCCAGGCCCTCCCGCTCGACGATCGCAGCGGGATCGCCGCCCTCGGCCACCAGGGTCGCGAGGACTGCCTTGCCGCTGCTGTTGGAGATCTTCTTCTCCTGGACCATCGCCACCAGCGCGGCCAGCGCCACCGGCTCGACCTTCGACTCGGTGGCGCTTGTCTCGTCGTCGCTTTGGCGCAGCGCGGCTGCCAGCTCGCCGGTCACCCAGTTGGCGACGATGCGCGGCTCGACACCGTCAGCCTGCTTCGCCGCCCGCTCGAAATAATCGGCGGTCTCAGGATCCGCCGCCAGCAGGGCGGCCGTGTCTTCGGCCAGGCCCAACTGCTCGCGATAGCGCTCGATCCTCGCCGCCGGCAGCTCCGGCAGGGACTCGCGCGCCTCGCGCAGCATCGCCTCGGTCGGCGCCAGCGGCACCAGGTCGGGCTCGGGGAAGTAGCGGTAGTCGTGGGCCTCCTCCTTCGAGCGCAGCGGGGTCAGGCTGCCGTCGCCCGGATTGAAGTGCAGGGTCTCCTGGGCAACCGTCCCCCCCGCCTCGATCAGCTCGCGCTGGCGCGCCAGCTCGGCTTCTATTCCGCGCTCGAGGAAGCGGAAGCTGTTCATGTTCTTCAGCTCGGTCTTCGTCCCCAGCTCCTCGCTGCCGGCCGCCCGCACGGAGATGTTGCCGTCGACGCGCAGGCTGCCCTCCTCCATGTTGACGTCGGAGACGCCGAGCTGGCGCACCGTCTCACGCAGCAGTCGCGCCCACGAAGCGGCCTCGGCAGCACTGCGAATGTCGGGCTCGGTGACGATCTCGACCAACGGCGTGCCGCCGCGGTTGAAGTCGACCAGCGAGGCGCTGGAGCCGTGAATGCGACCCGATTCGCCGACGTGGATCGTCTTCGCCGCGTCCTCCTCGAGGTGGGCGCGGTGGATGCGCACATCGCCGAGGCGACCGTTGCTAGCAAGCGGAATGTCGTACTGGCTGATCTGGTAGGCCTTGGGACTATCCGGATAGAAGTAGTTCTTGCGGTGGAAGATCGAGCGCGGCGCCACCTCGCACTCCAGAGCCGCGGCGATCTGCAGCGCGTAGAGGATCGCCTGTTGGTTGGTCACCGGCAGCACCCCGGGATGAGCGAGGCAGATCGGGCAGGTGTGGATGTTGGGCTCGTCGCCGAAGGAGAGCTCGCAGCCGCAGAACATCTTCGTCTTGGTCGCCAGCTGGACGTGGATCTCCAGCCCGATCACGGCCTCCAGCTCAGCCACCGCGAACCCCCTGGGGCCTGGCGTCGAAGCCGATCGCCTGCTCCAGTGCGTAGGCGGCCTCGAGCAGCTTCTGCTCGCCGAAGGCCGGGGCGGCGATCTGGAAGCCGACCGGCAGCTGGGGGCCGCCGCCGCTTGGCTCGGCAAGGCCCGCCGGAATCGAGATCGCGGGGATGCCGGCGAGGCTCATCGGCACGGTGAAGAAGTCGTTGAGGTACATCGCCAGCGGATCGGCCGTCTTCTCGCCGAGGCCGAAGGCGACCGAGGGCGAGGTCGGCGTGACGACGAAGTCGAACTCGCCGAAGGCAGTGCTGAAATCGGCGGCGATCTTCGTCCGCACCTTCTGGGCCTGGCCGTAGTAGGCCTCGTAGTAACCGGAGGAGAGCGCGTAGGTGCCGAGCATGATCCGCCGCTTGACCTCGGCGCCGAAGCCCTCGGCGCGAGTCCTCTCGTACATCTCGATCAGATCGCCCTCGCCACCGGCGCGCATCCCGTATCGCACGCCGTCGTAGCGGGCGAGGTTGGAGGAGGCCTCCGCCGGAGCGATCACGTAGTAGGCCGAGATTCCGTGCTCCGCGTGGGGCAGCGAGACCTCGCCGACCTCGCCGCCGAGCGCCTCGATCGTCTCGAGCGTGGCCTCGAAGACCTCCCGCACGCCGGCATCGAAGACATGGTCCGTCAGGTCGCTGGGCACGGCGAAGCGCAGGCCACTGAGGTCCTCCCGATCGGGCAGCCGCGGCGCCTGCTCGAGCCCGACCGAGGTCGAGTCGCAGGGGTCGGCGCCCTGCAGGATCGCGAGCAGAAGGGCAGCGTCGCTGACATCCCGAGTCAGCGGCCCGCACTGATCGAGCGAGGAGGCGAAGGCGATCATCCCGTAGCGCGAGATCGCCCCGTACGTGGGCTTGAGGCCGACGATGCCGCAGAGCGCCGCCGGCTGACGGATCGAACCGCCGGTGTCGGTGCCTATCGCCCAGGGCGCGAGGCCGCCGGCGACAACCGCGGCCGAGCCGCCGGAGGAGCCGCCGGGCACTCGCCCCCGATCCCAGGGATTGAGCACCGGCCCGTAGGCGGAGTTCTCATTTGAGGAGCCCATCGCGAACTCGTCCATGTTGGTCTTGCCGAGGATCGGCGCTCCCGCCTCGATCAGCCGCCTCACGGCGGTGGAGGTGTAGGGCGGCCGGTAGCCCTCGAGAATGCGCGACCCGGCGGTCGTCGGCACCCCCTCGGTGCAGAAGATGTCCTTGACCGCAATCGGCGCCACGCAGGGTCGCTCAACCGCGATCGCCGCGCCGTCGCCATCCTCGTTGCGCCAGAGGTAGGCGTTCAGCTCATCGCCAGCGGCGGCTCCCTGCCAAGCCTCGGCGTACTCGCCGGCATCGAGCTCCCCGGCGCTCATCGCCCCGTGGGCCTGGACGGCCGTCAGCTCGAGCACGTCCCCCACTATTCCGCCTGCGGCGAGGGGACGCGGAAGGCGCCGTCGACGGGATCGGGAGCCGACGCCAGGGCCACGTCCTGGGCCAGGCTCTCGTGGGGCACGTCGGCCCGCAGCACATTCTCGAGCTCGACCACGTGTGAGGTCGGCGGAACGTCGTCGAGCTCCAGGGCGGAGATCCGGTCGACGTGCTCGAGGATGCCCGAAAGCTCGCCGGCCATCGTCTCGACCTCGGCATCGCTGAGGCCCAGGCGGGCCAGTTTCGCAACGTGGAGTACCTGCTCTCGCTCGATCACGGCGGCCGATTCTAGGTGTCCGGCCAGTTAGAGTCCGGCCGGGATGCGAGGAGAGACGGCAGAGAAGTTCGTACAGCTCAGCCTGCGCCTGCTCGCGGTCAGCTTCGCGGTGGTCGGCATCCTCTTCATCGCCGCCCCCAACGGCGTCGGCAACGTCATCTCCGACCTCGGCGACTCGCTCGGAACCTTCACCCGAGCCCCGCACACCCAGGAGCAGCTCTGGCTGGCCCTCGCCTTCGCCTACATGGTCCTGATCACGGGGATCTGCCTCGTCGCCCAGGCCGACGTCGTCCGCTACCGGCCGCTGCTGCTGCTGCTGGCCGCGGGCAAGACAGCCTCCTCGCTCGGCTCGCTCGGCTTCTACCTCTTCGACTCCGACGTCTTCATCTACCTGCTCAACTTCCTGGTCGACGGCTTCCTGGCGCTGCTGGCGCTCTGGCTCTGGTCGCTTGCCGGCCGAGTCGACCGGCCCACAGCCCCCGGCTGACGGCGCCCGCCGGGGCTCTCGACCGCCGAGCAGCGCACCCTGAGCGCGATCTGCGAAGCGATGGCGCCCGGCCTCGACGGCCTGCCGAGAGCGGAGCGAGACGTCGACGTCTCCGGTCCGGTGACCGAGTTCCTCGGCTCGGTCTCGCCCCGCGTGCTCTCGCGGATCAGGCTCGGCCTGCGCGCCTTCGAGCTGCTGCCCTTCCCCTGGCGCTTCAGCCGCCTCGACCTCGCAGCCCGCGAGGACTTCCTGCGCCGCATGGAGGGATCGCGCCATGGCCTCTACCACGAGCTCCTGCTGATGGGCAAGGTCTTCACGACGCTGGGTTACGCGGTCACGCCCGAGGTCGAACGGCGGATCGGCTTCGAGGCACGCTGCCGCCTCGCCGACGGCTCGCGGCCTGAACCGAGCGGCCCGCTCGGCGACACCGAGCCTGCGGGCGACGGAGAGGAATGCGACGTCGTGATCGTCGGCTCGGGCGCCGGCGGGGCCGCCGCCGCGGCAACCCTGGCCGAGCAGGGACTCAACGTGATCGTGCTCGAGGCCGGCCAGAGCTTCAATCGCGAGAGCTACCCAGCCGAGCCGCTCGAGGCGATCGCGTCCCTCTACCGCGACGGAGGCCTGACGATCGCCGGGGGGCGCCCGCAGATACCGATACCGGTGGGCCGCGCGGTCGGCGGGACCACGGTGGTCAACTCGGGAACCTGCTTCCGCGCGCCCGAGCCCGTGCTCGGGGACTGGCGCAGCCGCTTCGGCATCGACTGGGCCGGGGAACTCGACCCGCACTTCGCCGAGGCCGAGGAGTTCCTCAAGGTGACCCCGCTCGACCCCGAGCGAATGGGCCGCAACGGACAGCTCGCGATGGAGGGCGCGGCGAGGCTCGGCGCCTCGGGCGGCCCGATCTCCCGCAACGCCGGCAGCTGCGTGCAGTGCAGCTCCTGCCCCTTCGGCTGTGAGATCGACGCCAAGCGCGGCATGCACGTCAGCTATCTGCCCCGCGCAATAGCGGCCGGCGCGCGGTTGCGTTCAGGAGTCGAAGCGCGCCGCATCTTGGTCGAGGACGGCCGCGCAGTCGGGGTCAGCTGCGACATCACCGCCGATGGGCCTCAAACGTGTCGATATGTCACGTCTGAGGCCCGTCGCCCCTACGAGGTCCGCGCCCGCCACGCAACGATCGTCGCCGGCGGGGCGTTGGGGACGCCGGAGCTGTTGCTGCGCTCCGGCCTCGGTGGCAGCCAGGTTGGCCGCAACCTCCACATCCATCCCGCCTGCTGGGTCGGCGCCCGCTACGCCGAGGAGGTGCGCGGCTGGGACGGCGTGATGCAGAGCTACTACATCGATCAATGGGAGCCAGAGCGAATCCTGCTCGAGGCGACCTTCACCCCGCTGGCCTTCGGCGGCGCCTGGCTGCAGGGAACCGGCCGCCAACACCAACAAGCGATGCTCGACTTCGGCCAAGTCGGCTCGATCGGCGTCCACCTCTCCGACGAGTCCCAAGGGCGAATCCGCCTAACAAACGACGGCTCCCTGCGAGCCTCCTACAGGCTCACCCAAACGGATGCGAATCGCCTCACGTACGGCATAGCCCGAGCGGCCGAAATCCACTTCGCCGCCGGCGCCAGCGAGGTCTATCCCAACATCGCCCGAGCCGGAATGCTCACCCCAAACCGCCTCGCCGACTTCGAAGTGACCCGTTTCAAACCCTCGGAGCTGCGCCTAGAGGCCTTCCACCCAATGGGCACCGCCCGCATCGCACCAGAAGCCCAGGGCGTCTGCGCACCCGACGGCTCGGTCCACGGCGTCAACAGCCTCTACGTGGCGGACGCTTCCCTCTTCCCCACCTCCGTTGGCGTTAATCCGATGATGACGGTAATCGCCTTCGCCAACCGCATTGCAGCCGAGCTTGGGAGAGCGTGAATCAGCTACTCGACGGGGGCGGCGGGGGTGTACTTGACGGAGGCGGCGGAGGAGGAGGCGCTTGCGAGGAAGGCTGCTGCGGCGGAGGAGGAGGAGGAGGCGGTGGTGTCGAGCCACCGCCCGAGAGACGATCGGCCGTGTCGCCGAAGGTGATCCCTTCCTCGCGCATCGTGCTGTAGCCCCCGTAGGCGATCCCGCCGGCCGCGATCAGCCCGAGGAAGATGCCGAGGCTGAGCGTCGCGTCGACCGAGACCCCGCCGAAGCTGGCGAAGGTCGGCGGAACGACGATGCGGAAGAGGATCAGCAGCACCGAGATCACACCGAGGACGGTGACGATGGTGCTCATCGGAACGGGAGGCTCGTAGGCGGAGTCCGCGAGGCGCAGACCGGCCATCACCAAGGCGGCGATGACCGCGACCAGAAGCACGATCGGGATGAAGTCCAGCGTGTCCCAGGCATTTCCGGCCGAGCCGGAGACACTGCCCGAGAAGCCGTTGACGCCGGAGACTTCAGCTCCGAACCAGTTGAAGAACATGAAAACGAAGAGCGCGATCGCCGAACCGCCCGCGATCTTCTCTCCCGGGCTGAGCTTGTCTAGATGCTCCATCTATGAATCCTCCGGTCGAGCTAGGGGTCGCGGCGACATTACACCCGCCCTCGGGCGGCAGCCAGGGTATTTACGAGCAGCATCGCGATCGTCATCGGCCCCACCCCGCCTGGCACCGGCGTGATCGCGGCGGCGATCTCGGCCGCCCCCTCGAAATCGACGTCACCGACCAGGCCGTCGTCGGTGCGGTTGACGCCGACGTCGATCACCACCGCGCCCGGCTTGACCGCGTCGGCGCCGAGCAGGCGCGGGACGCCGACAGCGGCAACCAGCACGTCGGCGCGCCGGCATACGGCGGCCAGATCGCGGGTGCGCGAGTGGCAGCTGGTCACCGTCGCGTTCGCGCCCAGCAGCAGCCGCGCCACCGGCACTCCGACCAGCTTCGAGCGCCCGACCACGACCGCTTCGGCGCCCTCCAGCTCGACGCCCTCGTGGGCGAGCAGCTCCATCACCCCCGCCGGCGTGCAGGAGACCAGGCCCGGCATCCCGTGCGCGAGCAGGCCGGCGTTGACCGGGGTCAGCCCGTCGACGTCCTTGGCCGGATCGATCGCGGCGACGATCTGGTCGGGGTCGATGTGGTCGGGGACCGGAAGCTGGACGAGGATCCCATCGACATCGGGGTCGCGGCCCAGCTCCCGGACCAGCTCCAACAGCTCGGCCTCGCTCGTCTCGGCCGGCAGGCCGTGGTGCAGCGAACGCATCGCGACCTCCTCGCAGGCACGGTGCTTGTTCTTGACGTAGACCTCCGAGGCGGCGTCGTCGCCGACGATCACGGTGACGAGAAGCGGGCTACGACCGTGCTCGGCCTCAAACGAGGCGACTTCGCCGGCAACCCGGCCGCGCACCGCCACCGCCACCGCCTTGCCGTCGATGATCCGCGCCGCCACCGCTAACGCCTCCTGATCGGGGCGTAGTCGGCCATCAGCTTGCGCTCGGCGCCATCGCCGGCGAAGCGCACCACCACGACCCCGCCCGGCTCGACCGCGGTGACGACGCCCTCGCCGAAGCTGGCGTGGACCACGTCATCGCCGGTCTGCAGCTCCAGCGTCGGACCGGGGTCGATCGGGGTCGCCGCGTCGGCCGAACTCGACTCCCAGCCGATGCCGCCGGCGTGTCCGGCAGCGCTCGAGTGCCGCTCGGTCAGCTCCGCCGGCAGCTCGTCGGTGAAGCGCGAGGGCAGGTTGCGCTCGGCCCGGCCGAAGAGGCGCCGTTCTCGCGCCCAGGTCATGTAGAGGCGGCTCCGGGCGCGGGTGATGCCGACGTAACAGAGCCGCCGCTCCTCTTCTTCGCCGCCTTCTTCCAGCGAGCGCATGTGCGGGAAGGCGCCGTCCTCGCAGCCGACCAGGAAGACCGTGTCGTACTCCAGGCCCTTGGCGTTGTGCAGGGTCATCAGCGTGATCAGCGACTCTTCCTCGCGCAGATCGTCCTGCTGGGTGTAGAGCGAGATCTGCTGCAGGAACTCTTCCAGCGGCGCCGACTGGGCACCGTCGCCCTCGAGCTCGTGGTTGGCATCGAACTCCGCCGCCATGCCGACCAGCTCCTCGAGGTTCTCGGCCCGCCCCTCGGCCTCGATCGTGCGCTCCGCGGAGAGCGCGTCGAGGTAGCCGGTCTCGCGCAGGATCGCCTCCAGCAGCTCAGCCACCGGTATTTCGTCGGCCCGTGCCCGCAGTCCCTCCATCGTCTCCTGGAAGCGTTCGACCGCCTTGATCGCGGCGGCGCCGAGGCCCGGCACCTCCTCGACCCGTTCGGCCACCTCCCAGATCGGTAGGCCGGTGGTGTTGGCGTGGGCGGCGAGCCGCCCCTGGCTGGTGTTGCCGATCCCGCGGCGGGGCGAGTTGACGATCCGCGCGAAGGAGACCTGGTCGGCGGGATTGACCAGCAGACTGAGGTAGGCGACCGCGTCCTTGACCTCGGCCCGGTCGTAGAACTTGGTGCCGCCGATCACCTGGTAGGGCAGTTCGAAGCGGACCAGCGTGTCCTCCAGCACCCGGCTCATCGCGTTGGTCCGGTAGAAGACGGCGACGTCCTCGCGCTTGACACCGTCCTCCTCGGCGAGGCGCTCGATCTCCCCCGCTACCCAGCGCGCCTCCTCGTGCTCGTCGGTCAGCTCCGAGAGCACCACCGGCTCGCCACCGGCGATCTCGGTCCAGAGTTGCTTCGGACGTCGTTCGCGGTTGCGCTCCACCACGGCGTTGGCGGCGGAGAGGATGGTCTGGGTCGAGCGGTAGTTCTGCTCGAGCTTGATTTCCTCGGCTTCGGGGAAGTCCTTCTCGAAGTCGAGGATGTTGCGGATGTCGGCGTGGCGGAACCCGTAGACCGACTGGTCCTCGTCGCCGACGACCATCAGGTTGCCGTGCTCGGCGCTGAGCAGCTGCAGCAGCCGGTACTGGGCATGGTTGGTGTCCTGATACTCGTCGACGAGGATGTGGCGGAATGTGCGGCGCCAGCGTTCCCGCGCCTCCTTGGAGAGCTCGAGCACGTTGACCGTGCGCACCAGGAGGTCGTCGAAGTCCATCGCGTTGGCAGCGAGCATGCGCTTCTCGTAGCGCTCGTAGACGTCGGCGGCGGTTTCCTCGAAGACGCTGCCCTGGGCCTGGGCGTAGGCCGCGGCGTCAACCAGCTTGTTCTTGGCGCCCGAGATCTGCGCGCGGATCGCGCGCGGCGGGTAGCGCTTGGGATCGATGCCGAGCTCGGTCATGCAACGTTTGAGCATCCGCAGCGAATCGGACTCGTCGTAGATCGTGAAGCTGCGCGAGTAGCCGAGCCGCTCGGCGTCGGCGCGCAGCATTCGCGCGCAGGCCGAGTGGAAGGTCGTCACCCACATCGCCCGGGCGGAGCGGCCGACCAGCTTCTCGACCCGCTCGCGCATCTCGCTCGCCGCCTTGTTGGTGAAGGTGATCGCGAGGATCTCCCCCGGGCGGGCGGCGCCGGTCGCCAGCAGGTAGGCGATGCGGTGGGTCAGAACGCGGGTCTTGCCCGAGCCGGCGCCGGCGAGGACCAGGAGCGGCCCCTCACCGTGGCGAACCGCCTGCCGCTGCGGGTCGTTGAGCCCGGCGAGCAGCCGCTCGGAACGGTCGGCGCCCGCTTCGATCGGGGCCCCGCCGTGCTCGGGCGGGCTCTCGGAGTCCATCTGCAGCATCGCTTCGAGAATAGCCCCGGCCGCGGCCGGTTCGGCCGCTACGCCGAAGGGCCGGCGGCGCAGCCTTCGAAGACTTCTTCGAGCGTTCCCGAGGAGCCTCCGAACAGCAGATCTTCGACTTCTGCCTGGGAGCCCTGCTTGAAGGCGTCGATCACGCAGGCGGCGAACTTCGGGTCGGCTTCAGACGACGGTTCCGAAAGGCCTTCTTCGAGGACTTCGACCAGCTTGGCCTGGTTGAACTTGGTGAATTCGACGACTTCGTTCAGCTTCCACTGGTCGCCGTCCTTGACCAAGGCGACTTCCAGCGCCTGATCGTCGAGGTTGCCGCCGCTCAGCGCGACCTCGGCCGTCGCGTCGGAGCCATTGACTTCGACGTTTGAGACGCTGGCGGATTCCGCGCCTTCCCCTTCCTTGGCTTCCTGTTCGCACTCCTTGACCGCCGCACCGCCGCTTTCCTGCGTCGTCTGCTCCATGAACTCCTGGGTGTTCAGCTTCTCGCAGTCAGCCGGGTCGGTGGTCGTCGCCGAAAGCTCGACCGTGTCTTCGACTTCGCCTTCGTCGTCAGCGCTGCTGCCGCATGCCGCTAGCGCGAGGGCCGAGAGGATCAGGATGCACGGGAGCAGCAGCAGACGCTTACGCAAGGCGGGTCCTTTCAGAGACACGTGGGACGAGGAGCGCGCAGGCTACTTCAGCCACCGGCCGACGAACGGCCAGTGCGCTCACGCAGCTCGCTGGCCGCGGCGCCCGGGGCCTCGCCGCCGTCGAGCTCGGCCAGACGCTGCTCGAGCTCGCCGATCCTCTGCGAGAGCGACTTGATCGCCTCGGCGATCGGGTCGGGCAGGTGGATCCAGTCGGCGTCGGGGCCCTCGACCCGCTTACCGTCGACTTTGACCGGGTGGCCTGGGTTGCCGACGACGGTCGAGTAGGGCGGCACGTCCTCGACGACGACGGTATTGGCGCCGATCTTGGCGCCGTCGCCGACCGCGATCGGGCCGAGCAGCTTGGCGCCGGAGCCGACGGTGACGTTGTCGCCGAGAGTCGGGTGGCGCTTGCCGCGCTGAACACCGGTTCCGCCCAGCGTGACCCCCTGGTAGAGCGTCACCCGCTCGCCGATCTCGGCCGTCTCGCCGATCACCACCCCGGCACCATGATCGATGAAGAACTCGCGGCCGATCTTCGCCGCGGGGTGAATCTCGACCCCGGTCACGGCCTGGCTCAGGTAGGCGATCAAGCGCGGCACGAAGGAGACGCCGGCGCCCGAAAGCGCGTGGGCAAGCCGGTGGGCGAGCAGGGCCTGCACCCCGGCCCAGCTGCTGAGGATCTCCAGGGTCGAGACCCCCTGCGCCGCCGGGTCGCGGTCGCGCGCCGCGGAAACGTCCGCGCGCACCTCGAAAACCAGCCTCTTCCAGCGGCTCATGGTGAGAAGAAGGGTAGGGACACGTAGCGCTCACCCGAGTCGCAGACGATCGTCACCACCCGCTTGCCCGCCATCTCGGGCCGCGCCGCGACCTCGAGGGCCGCCTTGATGTTGGCCCCGGCGGAGATCCCCGCGAGCACACCCTCGCGCTTGGCAGCAAGGCGCGCGGTCTCGAGCGCGTCCTCGTCGGAGACCGAAACGATCTCGTCGATTACGGAGCGGTCGAGCACGCTGGGGACAAAGCCGGCGCCGATCCCCTGGATCTTGTGCGGGCCCGGGACGCCGCCCGAAAGCACGGGCGATGCCGCCGGCTCAACCGCGACGACGAGGGCCTCCGGGGCACGTTCCTTCAGCATCTGCCCCACCCCGGTGATCGTTCCTCCAGTTCCAACTCCCGCGACAAAGGCGCCAATTTGACCGTCGGTGTCGCGCCAGATCTCCTCCGCCGTCGTGCGCCGGTGCGCCGCGGGGTTCGCCGGATTGGAGAACTGCTGCGGCATGAAGCCCTTGCGCTGCTCGCAGATCTCCTCCGCCAGCTCAACCGCCTCGGTCATCCCGCCCAGCGAAGGCGTCTCCCTCACTTCGGCGCCGTAGGCCCGCAGCAGCTTGGCCCGCTCGCGGCTCATCCCTTCCGGCAACGTCAGGATCAGCTCGTAACCGCGCGCCGCGCAGACCATCGCCAGGGCGATCCCGGTGTTGCCACTGGTCGGCTCGACGATCACCGAACGACCCGCCTTGACCAACCCTTCCTCTTCGGCGGCGTCGATCATCGCCACCCCGATCCGGTCCTTGACCGAGCCACCGGGGTTGAAGTACTCGAGCTTCGCGCAGACCTCCCCCGCAAGCCCCTCGCCAAGTCCCTGCAAAGCGACCAGCGGCGTCTCGCCGACAACCGCCGAAGCCTCAGCCCCGATCCGCATCAGGCGGCCCCAATGAGGCCAAGGGTTGCGCTCGTCATCGCCTCAACCCTACGACGTCGGTGCGAGTCAACTTCTACGCAGCCGTGAGCGGGCGATCCGTCAAGGTTGCTGTCGCAACATGCATCGGCCCACCCTGCTCGCCCTCGTCAGCCAGATAAAGCGCTACGCCCTCCTGCAGGGACTCGAACAGCTCGTCCAAGGTGTCGCCGGAGGCAAAGCATCCCGGTAGCTCTGGAACGTCGGCCCAGTAGCTGCCTTCCTCGATATGGATGCGGGCGGTCAACTCCATAGGTGAAGTCCTCTCATTGTAGCCCCGCCTGTTTGAGAATCGCACTGGCCAAGCCAGGTTGGTAGTCGCGGCCCTTGTGTTGCGGAAGCGTGATCGGGCGACATCCCGGCTTGGTCATCTTGACCTGATGCTTGCCGCCATGAGATTGAGTCCAGCCGTTTTTCCGCAGAAGCTTGATCGCCTTCTTCTGGCTGAGCGTCCCTTTCATGGCCGGTCGACCGTAATGGCCAGAGCGGCGGAATGTTTTGTCTTCACTTCTTCTAGATGAAGTACCTGTGACGGTCTAGCGCCCTAGGAGTCAAAAAAGTCCGCTGGATCCACTAGACCACGCCTGGCGATTCGGCCCAACTGGCGCACGGCGTCGGTCAACCGATGCCCAGCATGGGGCCTTCGATCGTCACAGCGCGGCCGCCAACATCAAACGTGTTGCGCGACAGCGTGGCGCCGCCAACCCGCATCGCGTCCGGCGTGATCGCGATGGGCGTCCCGCCCTTGGTGAAGAACTGACCCTCCAGCACCTCTATCCGGTCCAGGTCGAGCACACTGGCTGATAGCACCGTCTCGCCGGCCTCCCGGTCTACAAGGGACAGATTGGTGGGGTGAGTGGTGATCTCGTACCGATCGCCCTCGTTGAAAGCCCATGCGTTCCGGCGCAGCTTGGCAATGTGGTCGCTGCTCTGGTTGTAGATGTCGATCGTCAGCAGCAGCTGTTGGTCCTTGGTGCCGCGCTCAAGGTTGATCTGCTCCTGCCCGTCCGCGACGAGCACCCCGCTCGGGTTGACGATCATGTTGGACCCCAGATTGAGGGAGCTCCAAGCCACGGCCGAAAGGTAGTCGACGCACCGGCGTCCCCGAGAGTGGGCTGGGACGAAACTTGTCCCGATGGGAAGGACATCGCAGCACAGCCTGATTTCTTGACCGCCGCTGAGGCCATCGAGATCCTTCGCGTCCGGGGTGTTCGTCGCTCGGGCGATCTCCGAGCGGACGGACAGGGGCCTGGGAGGACGCCGAGCTCAAGCGGCCCTGCGCAAGCGCCCAGCACATCTTCGCCTCCTGGTGATGCCGCTGGCGTCAACGCCACGGCGCTCTCGGCTTCATGGGCCAGGCCAACATCTCGATCACCCCTAAACCGCTACGGCCCCAGATGCCCGGCTCCGAGGCCGAAGCGGCGCACCTGGCCGCCCCGCGCGAGCAGACCGAGGACGCCACCAGGAGCACATGTAGCTGCCTGAGGGGCACCGGTAGCATCCGGCGGGTGACGACAGATGAAGCAGCCGAACTGATCACGGTGATCGCTGACTCGGTCCGCGATCAGCCCGATCAGTTCACCGTGGTGGTCAACAACATCGGGACCAAGGTGATCTCCAGCGGCGGGACCGGGCTCTCGGTGGTCAACTCGGGCCAGGGCATCGGTTACGTCTCCACCGCCAGAAGCGGCGCGGCCGAGATCCGGTTTGGCGAGGGCGCCGCCCAGGAGGCGATCGAGCGGGCCGGCGACGAATTGAACGAGCTCGCGGCCGCCGCCGAGGACGGAGACAAGCGCGGCTTCAAGCTTCTCTTCAAGAACGTGCAGGAGGGCGCGGCTCTGCCACCGGCCATCCTCGGCAGCGTCGAAGCCGTCGCCAAGCTGGCTGGCCTGCTGCTCTGACTGGCACATCCACTGGCGCACAGCTCCCGCCTCAGCCCTAGATCTGGCTCCAGGACCGAGTTTCGCAAGCACGCTTTCAGATGAAGTACATCCCCGAGCCGGCGGCCTCGGCCTCGCGGCGGGCGACTTCGGCGATCGTGGTCTGACCGAAGACTTTGCGCAGGGCGGTTACGCCCTCGGCCCAGATTCCGCCGGCCTCGTCGGCCTCCTGGCCGACCTTGCCGTCGAGCGCCTGGACGACCTCGAGCACGGTGATCTCCTCGGCCGGCCGTGAGAGCGTGTAGCCGCCTTTCATTCCGCGGTGGCTGGTCAGCAGGCCGCCGCGGCGGAGGGTCGAGAAAAGCTGCTCGAGGAACTGCTCAGGGATGCCGCGGCGCTCGGCCAGCTCCTTGATCGGAACCGGTCGCTCCCCCGAGCGCGCCAGCTCCGCCATCGCCACCACGGCGTAGCGCGACTTCGAGGTAATCGAGATCACAAGGGCTTTCTACCGCACCGCCCGGACCCGGCTGGGTTAGGATCGGAGGCCTTGGGCTCCAGGGCTGACGATGGAGCCATCGCCGAACCCCCAAATATCGGAAACAGTCCTGACCGAGCGTCCACAGTGCCTAGTCATCGACGGCCACCCGATCGTCCGCCTCGGCGTGCGCCGGGTGCTCCAGGACCGGTTTGAGATCCAAGAGGCGAGCAGTCGCCACGAGGGAGTCGAGCTTGTCCGCGACATCGGCAGCTTCGATGTAGCCGTCCTCGACATGCGGCGCTGGTCCGACGGCCTGCACCCCGAACCGATTGGCGGGACCGAGACGATTCGCGCCCTGCTCAGAACCGAACCGGGCATGGGGATAGTTGCCCACGGCGACCGCGCCGAGCGCCACCTGGCCAGCGCCGCCCTGCAGGCGGGAGCGAGCGCCTACGTCTCGCGCACGGCCAGCGCCGAGCACCTCGAGCAGGCCGTGCAGGCAGCGCTCGGCCAGGAACGCTTCGTCGACCCGGCGGTGCCGCCGCGCGGCAGCCGCGGCAAGCTGACCAAGCGCCAGCGGGAAATCCTCCAGCTTCTCGCCAACGGCGAATCGACCACGGTTGCCGCCCGCGAGCTCGATCTCAGCGAAGAAACGATCAAGACGCATACGAAGAACGCCCTCGCTCGACTCGGAGCCAGGAATCGCACGCACGCCGTTGCGATCGCCCTGCGCGAGTCGTTGATCGAGTAACGCCGAGAGGTCCGCTAGATCCAGCCGCGGTCGCGAGCCGTGAGAACCGCCTGGGCCCGGTCGACCGCGCCGATCTTGCCGTAGACGTTGTGCAGATGGGTGCGGATGGTCGAGACCGAGAGCTGCATCTCGCCGGCGATCTGCTTGTAGACCATGCCCTCGGAGAGATGGCGGAGCACGTCGAGCTCCCGAGCCGACAGCGGGCAGGGCTCGGAGATCCGTGCGACGTCGTTGCGAACGTAGGGAAGCTCGTAAAGAAGGGAGCGCAGGCCGTCGGGCCCAAGGCCGCAGCGTTTGGCGGCAGCGTGCAGCCGCTCGGCGGAGACCATCTCGCCCTGGCTGTAGTGGGCGACCATGTCCGCCGTCGCGACCATCGCCGCCAGTCCCTCGGCGTCCTCGGCGTGGTGGCGCTCGATCGCGACCGCGATTCGCTGCGGCACGTTCCAGCGCCGGGCCAGCACGCCGCCGACGAGCGCGTGGTCGATGCCGAGCCGATCGCGTTCCTCGCGCAGGCGCTGCTCGGGCGTCTTGATCGTCGCGTCGAGATGTCCCCTGTCGCCGGGGTGAAGATTGGAAATGACCAGCCGTCCGACGTCGTGCAGGAGCGAGGCGACCGCCAGCTCGTCGCGGTCTTCCCAGCCGACGGCGCGGCCGATCTCGTCGGCTGCCTGCTGGGTGGCGAGAGCGTGGACCCGGAAGCGCTCCGGGCGCATCTCGCGACCGCCGTTGGGCTCGAAGAAGTCATAGACAGGAGCCGTCCCAGCTATCGCCAGGACGCCGGAGGGCTTGAGGACCTCGATCGCCGCCGGAACGCTGGCGATACCGCCGGCGCCGACGCTGCGATTGGCGAAGCGCAGGACCGCGATCGCCAGGCCGACGTCTGACTCGACCGTCTCGACCAGCTCGCCGATGCGGGCGGTCTCGGCGGTCGCGGCGCGCATCACGCGCGTCCTCGACTCGATCAGGACGGGGAATTTCTCGACCGCCTCGAAGGCGGCCGCGAGGCGTGCGCCGGGAGCCGGCTTCGCGTTGGCGTCTTTGCGCCTGGTCGCGTCGGCTTTGACCTTCCCGTTGCTATGTGGCTGTGTGCCCTCCATGGCCTTCGCAAGCCTCATCGGCAGAGAAGGACACACGGTTTAGCCCTCGCATCCCCAAAATTAAGGTTCAGCTGGGAATTAGTTGTTCAATTGGGAAGGGCCGACCGGCAGTGGTTGGCCTTCAGGAACGGAGTCGAGCCACGGCCGCATCGATGCGAGCGAGTGACTGCTCACGCCCGAGCGCGGCCAGCGACTCGAAGATCCCAGGAGAGACCGAGGTGCCGGTTATCGCGACCCGTATCGGCTGGTAGACCTTGCCGGGCTTGGTGTCGAGGCGCTCGGGCAGGGGCGCGAGAGCCTTCTCCACCTGCTCCGGATCGAAATCGTCGGCGTCGGCCAGGGCCGTGCGCGCAGCTTCCAGCGCCGGCAGCGACCCGTCAACCATCACCTTGCGCCACGCCTTCTCGTCGTCGACCGGCGGCTCGAAGAGGAAGCCGATCAGCGCCCAGACCTCGTCGAGCGTCTGCGCTTTCTCCTGGGCGATCGCGCAGGCGCCGCGCAACCGCTCGTCGGGCTCGCGCCCCAGGTGGCGGGCGACGGCCTCGGTGTACTCGTCGAGGGACAGCTCGCGCATGAAGCGACCGTTGACCCAGCGCAGCTTCTTCTCGTCGAAGATCGCCGCCGATTTGCCGACGTCCTCGACCCGGAAGCGCTTGACCAGCTCATCGGTCGACATCAGCGTCGTGTCGTCGTCCGTCCCCCAACCGAGCAGCGCCAGGTAATTGCGTACCGCTGCCGGCAGGTAACCCGCGTCGCGCAGCTCCTGCACCGAGGCGGCGCCGTGGCGCTTGGAGAGCTTCTTGCCGTCGGGACCATGGAGCAGCGGCAGGTGCGCGTAACGAGGGGGCTCGTGGCCAAGCGCCGAGAGCACGAGCAGCTGCTTCGGGGTGTTGGAGAGGTGGTCGTCGCCGCGGACCACCTCGGTGATGCCCATCTCGGCGTCGTCGACCGCGACGGCAAAGTTGTAGAGAACCGAGTCGTCGCCACGGGCGATGACGAAGTCGTCGTAGCTGCGGTTGGGGAAGCTGACCGGACCGCGGATCAGGTCATCGACCACCGTCTCCCCGTCGTCCGGCACGCGAAGCCGCACCGCGGCGCCAGGCGTGTCGACCGGCTCGCCGCGATAGCCGCGACCCGCTCCGTGCTCTGCCTTCCAGGCCTCGACCTCCTTGGCGGTGGCGGAGTCGCGGTAGGCGGCGCCGAAATCGAGCAGCTGCCGCAGCGCCTCGGCATGGCGCTCGGCCCGCGAGGCCTGCGAGACCGGCCCCTCGTCCCAGTCCAGCTCCAGCCAGCGCAGAGCATCGAGGATCTGCTCCACGTTCTCCGAGGTAGAGCGCTCGCGATCGGTGTCCTCGATCCGCAGCACCAGCTCGCCACCGCCGTGGCGAGCGGCAAGCCAGTTGTAGAGTGCCGTCCGCGCCCCGCCGATATGCAGCGCCCCGGTCGGGGAGGGGGCGAACCTAAGGCGGATTGGAGAGTCTTCAGACACGATGTTGATCGGCGCGCATGTTTCCACAGCTGGCGGGTTGACCAAGGCGATCGAGCGCGGCACCGCTCTGGGCTGCGAATCGATTCAGATCTTCAACCAGAGTCCGCGGATGTGGCGGCCGACCAAATATGGGCCGAAGGACTTCGCCGCCTTCAAAGAGGCGATGGCGGATTCGCCGGTCGAAGCGGTGGTGATTCACGCCGTCTACTTGATCAATTGCGCCTCCAAAGACAAAGAGCTGCGCAAGAAGTCGCAGGCCTCGCTCACCCACGCCCTGCGGATCGGTGACGAAATCGGCGCCGCCGGAGTCGTCCTCCACCCTGGAGCTCAGGTGAAAGAGCCGCTGGGTCCCTCGATGAAGCGAGCTGGAAAAACGATTGCCGCCGCACTCAAAGACAGCGACCGCTGCCCGCTCCTGCTCGAGCAAACCGCGGGGCACAAGGGGCTGCTCGGTCGCGACTTCGACCAGACCGCCGAGCTGATCGAACTGGCCGGCAGCGGCAAGCGCCTCGGCCTCTGCCTCGACTCCTGCCACCTCTTCGTACAGGGCTACGACATCACCGACGAGGAACATCTGGCCAAGGTCGTTGACGAAGCCGACAACAAGGTCGGCCTGGAGCGACTCCAATGTCTGCACGTCAACGACGCCGCCGCCCCGCTCGGCTCGTGCCGCGACCGCCACGCCAACCTCGGCAAAGGCGAGATGGGCAAACAGGGCCTGGCCGCCTTTCTCTCCGAGCCCCGCTTCGAGGGCCTGCCGGCAACCCTGGAGACGCCCGGGCCGGCCAAGAAAGGCGCCGACCGCAAGGAAGTCCAGGCCGCCAAGCGCCTGCGCAAAGCCGGCCTCAAGCGTCGCCAGGGCTGAGGCAGGCGACGAGGGCCGCTTACGCAGCCCTCGCTCTCCCGCCGTCAGCTGGTCGTCAGCTACTGAACGTGGACGCCGGAGATCGCGCGCGAGATGACCAGGCGCTGGATCTCGGATGTGCCCTCGAAGATCGTGTAGATCTTGGCGTCGCGGTGCATCCGCTCGACCGGGTACTCCCGCGTGTAGCCGTTGCCGCCGAGAATCTGGATCGCCCGCTCGGTCGCCCAGACGGCTACCTCGCCGGCCTTGAGCTTCGACATCGAGCCCTCGGCGTTCTCGAATTTCTGGCCCGTGCGGCCCATCCAGGCGGCGCGCCAGACGAGCAGCCGGGCAGCGTCGATCTCGAGCTTCATGTCGGCCAGGGTGAAGGCGATCGCCTGGTTCTCGACGATCGCGCGGCCGAACTGTTCGCGCTCTTTGGCGTACTCGAGCGCGTACTCATAGGCGGCGCGGGCGATGCCGAGCGCCTGGGCGCCGACGGTCGGGCGGCTCGCCTCGAAGGTCTGCATCGCCGCCTGTGACTTCGAGCGCTTGCCCTCGCGCACGCGGGCGAGGCGCTCGTCGAGCTTCTCTTTGCCGCCGAGCAGGCAGGCGCCGGGGATGCGGCAGTCGTCGAGGTGAACGTCGGCGGTGTGCGAGGCGCGCAGGCCGTGCTTCTTGACCTTGGCGCCCTGCTCGCAGCCCTTTGTGCCCGGCGGGATCACGAAAGCGGCGTGACCGCGCGAGCGCAGCTCCCGGTCGACGCTGGCGATGACGACGTGGACATCGGCGATGCCGCCGTTGGTCGCCCACGCCTTCTGGCCGTTGATCACCCACTCGTCGGTCGCCTCGTCGTACTTGGCGGTGGTGCGGATTGCCGAGACGTCGGAGCCGGCGTCGGGCTCCGAAGCGCAGAAAGCGGCGACCTTGGGGTCGTCGGCGCTGCCGAAGCACTGCGGGATCCACTCGCCCATCTGCTCGGGGGTTCCCTGCCCGAAGATCGCGGCGACGGCAAGCGAGGTACCCATGATCGCCATGCCGATGCCGGCATCGCCCCAGAAGAGCTCCTCGTTGGCGATCGGCAGGGTCAGGCCGGTCTCATCGGACCAGAACTGGCCCAGCGCTTCGAAGCTGTAGAGGCCGATCTTGGCGGCCTCTTGAATCACCGGCCAGGGCGTCTCCTCGCGCTCGTCCCATTCCTCGGCGGCGGGGCGGACGACGTTCTCGGCGAACCCGTGAACCCACTCGCGAATGTCCTTCTGGTCCTGGTTCAGCTCAAGTGTGAACTTGGGACCCTCGGCGCTCGCGCCCGCGTCGTTTCCAGCCGCCTCAGACACCAGCGCCTCCGCCTCTGCAACCGCTGCATTCTCTGTCATAGCGCGCGATTCTACACGTAAACATGGCGTGTTCTGGAGCGTAAATCAGACGTCGCGCAGGTCGAAGGCCCTGATTCCCTCAGGACTTTCGTCGGCGCAATCGAAGAAACGCCGGTTGACGCAGTCGTAGGACTCGCCGCTGCCCTCGTAGGCGCGCTCAACCGCGAACTGGCAATGGGGCAGCGCGTCGCCGGTCATCTTGACCCCGCCGAAGCCACCCGGTTGCAAAACGGCCTCGAGGTCGACCTTGGCGGCGAAGACGTCCTGCATGCAGCCGACGTACTGGCTGCCGCTGAGCATGTCGACGAAGCTGTAGAGGTAACGACAGCGCATTTCGACGCAGCCGCGGGGCTCGACCATCTTGTCGCAGAAGGATCGGCACTGGCGACACTCACCGGTCTTCTCGCGAATGGCGGTCATGGAGAAAGTTTACGGACCCCTGAACGTGAAAACCAAGCAGTTCGGTGGAGGCAGGGAGCGTGGCGTGCTCCGCACGCGACCGACCGAGGACTCCGAAATGCGCCGGTTGCAGCGTTCAGGCGGCCAGGGCAGCGGCGCCCAGGACGTGGTCCAGCTCGCTCTGCAGCCGCCCCGACGGGCGCACGCGGAAACCCTCGCCACACTGCAGCACGATCGTCTTTCCGTTGCCGTTGCGAACCGTCAGGTGCACGTCCGTCTCGCCTTTGTGGTGCTCGAGCACCGACTTCAGTTCCTCGAGCAGCGAGTCCGAGAGCGTGCCGGCGTCGACCGGCACCTCGAAGGGGCCGGCATCGGCGCTTGGCGCGGCCGGGGCAGCGGCGATTTCCGCCGCGTCGGGTTCGAAGCGCTCCGCCTCCTGCACGACGAGCTTGGTCTCGCCCCGGTCCTTGTGGTCGAGGCGGCCGCGCACGACGACGATCGAGTCGGGCGCGATCACGCTGGCGCTCTCAGCCTGGTCGGCCTTGAAGACCAGCAGCTCGACCTGTCCCTCGACGTCGTCGAGGGTGGCGAACATCATCTGGCTGCCGCTCTTGGTGCGGATCTTCTTGCACTCGGTGACGATGCCGCCGACCGTGACCCAGGAGCCATCCTGTTTGCTGGCCAGCTGGGCGAGGCTGCAATCGACCCGCGCCCGCAGCGCGCCGCGCACCTCGGTCAGCGGGTGCTCGGAGAGGTAGGTGCCGAGCGTCTCCTTCTCCATCGCCAGCAGCTCGGAGCGCTCGAACTCCTCGGCCGAGATCGGCGGGCGATGGTGGGCCTGCGTAGCGTGAGCGCCGGCGCCAGGCTCCTCGCCGAAATCGAAGATCGAGCCCTGGCCGAGCTGGGCATCCTCCTGGGCCTTCTGGCCGGCGGACTGGGCGGCAGGCAGCGCCTCCAGCATTCCCTTTCGCGTCGCCCCGGTGGAGTCGAGGGCGCCGCACTTGACCAGGCATTCGATCGCGCGTTTGTTCACCGCGCGGGAATCCACCCGCTCGCAGAAATCCCAGATCGAGGCGATCGGGGCGTCCTCGCGGGCACGCAGGATCGCCTCGACTGCGGCGTGGCCGACGTTCTTGACTGCGTCGAGGCCGAAGCGGATGTCCTTCTCGGAGACGACGAAGCTGTGGTCGGAGGCGTTGACGTCGGGCGGCAGCACCTCGATCCCCATCTCCTCGCAGCGGTTGACGAAGAACGGCACCTTGTCCTTGGTGTTCATCACCGAGGAGATCACCGCGGCCATGTACTCGGCCGGATAGTTGGCCTTGAGGTAGGCGGTGCGGTAGGAGATCAGCCCGTAACAGGCGGCGTGGGACTTGTTGAACGAGTAGTCGGCGGCGGCTTCGTTCAGCTTCCAGAGGTCGGCGGCGACGTTGGGGGCGGTGTTCGATTCGGCCAGACCCTGCATGAATTTGTCTTTCATCGTCGCCATCAGCTCGCGCTTCTTCTTGCCGATCGCCTTGCGCAGTTAGTCCGCCTCGGCGCCCGAGAAGCCCGCCATCTCGCGGGCGATCGCCATCAGCTGCTCCTGGTAGACGACGCAGCCGTGGGTCTCCTCGG
>Ga0157374_10000685_pt1 | contig 29877 bp, 24 predicted proteins | sample M25metaG_FD_115308 | JGI IMG/M metagenome (GOLD analysis project Ga0157374, IMG submission 115308) | Miscanthus rhizosphere microbial communities from Kellogg Biological Station, Michigan, USA - M2-5 metaG | ecosystem: Host-associated > Plants > Roots > Rhizosphere > Soil | place: USA: Michigan... | reverse complement strand
GACGCATTCCAAAATTAATCGCCGAATCAGCGACCAGCATCGCTGCACCCAAAAAGGCAAAAAACACTAACAACTTCAACGCTCCTCTATCCGGGCGCCGTCTTTGGTCGACTCCGCCCCGAGGGTCCGCGTCGACCCAGCGTCGATTGCTCTCAATGCCGCCACCTCGAAGGCTTTCTTCAATCGCGCAGGCACTTGACTGGCCCTTATTCAACTGAGCTTTCTCCATCCCGTTTTCGAGACCCCTATGTACAAGCTACCCGAACTAAAACTGGAAATAGATAAACTGCGTCTCGCGGTAGATTCCAAACATTACCACGCCAAGAGCAAAAGAAATGTAAACGGGCCAGCGAAGGAAAACTGGCCAGCGCGCAAAGCCTTCGCGAATTCGGCGAGACGTTTGCACCAACTGGCCTAACTCGAGCAGACAGATCGCTCCGATTGCTACTGGCATCTGACGAAGGAGAAATTGCTCGGTTCCAATCGCGGCAGAATTCCAATCCCTCCAGAAATGACCTAGGACATAAAAAGCATCACTCAAGCTGCCGGACCGGAAAAACACCCAGCCCACGCTGACAAGCACAAAGGTCGTGAAAATTTGAATGGATCTTCTTGCAAGGCTTTCCGGCAACACTCCGATACCTGCCCACGCCCTGTCGCGCCACGATCTTGTCATCTCCCCCGTTAACAAATACGCGCCATTCAACAAGCCCCATACAACAAAGGTCCAGTTGGCGCCGTGCCAAAGGCCACTGACTGCAAAGGTAATCAAAATATTCACACACCAGCGCGGAACCGTGACGCGGCTACCTCCCAAAGGCAGGTACAAATAATCGCGAAACCACGTCGATAACGAAATATGCCAACGATGCCAAAACTCGCCAATCGACCGCGAATGGTACGGTCTGTCAAAGTTCTCCATCAACTTGAACCCCAGCACACGAGCAGAACCAATGGCGATATCGGAATAACCGGAAAAGTCGCAGTAAATTTGATACGCAAAGAATACGGTCGCGAGCGACAACTGAAGGCCATTGAAATTCTGCGGAGCTCGAAAAACATCATTTACATACAGAGCCAGGCGGTCTGCAATAACTAGCTTTTTGAAAAAACCGACGGCCATTCGCCTTAAACCGCTGGCCACTCTATCATAGTCGAATGAGTGGCGCTCATAGAATTGGTGCAGAAGATTCTGCGGACGCTCAATTGGACCAGCCACGAGCTGTGGAAAAAACATTACATACGTAGCGTAAGTGATGAGGTTTTTTTCAACGGTTTGTCGACCACGATAGACCTCAATAACATAGCTCAGACTTTGGAAGGTGTGAAACGAAAGCCCGATCGGCAGAACGACTTTCAAATAAGGAATAGCAACGCTCCATCCGCAAATCGCGGCCAATCCCATAAAATTTGTTTGAAAGAACTCGTAATACTTGAAAACAAACAGTACGCCACAAGTGGCTACAATGCTTGCCGTTAGGAGCATCGTTCGCGTTCGACCCTTAGCACGATCGAGATAGATCGCGGCGGTGTAGTCGATCATGATCGTAATGATCAGAATAAAAATATAGGCGGGAATAAACGCCATGTAGAAAATGCAGCTTGCGACCAATAGAACGGGCGTCCGCCAAGACCGGGGCAAAACGAAATATAAGATCGCGACGAGCGGGAAAAAGACCGCAAACTCTATAGAGTTAAATAGCATGACTAAGCCAACTCGTGGTCTGCGGCTTGCGAAGACCCAATAACAGCCTGCAAGGCTTTGGACACGGGAAGAATTTTCGCCCCGAGACGGACAGAACAACGGACGACCTTTTCAAACAGCCGAGGAGTACATCCATACCGCGTAGGCGAATCGGTGACGTCATGGGTGGCGAAAATAAGCCAGCCATTACGGTCGCTGTTTTCCTTGATCAGCGCCTCAATTGTTTCAAAATCATCCCTGCTTTGCTCAATGAAGAAGGCTTTTAGATAATTCAAGTCTGTAATTCCGGCGTTGGTATTCTGGCCGCCACCACGGGCACAATCATAATGTCTCGCGGTTCGACGTTTGGTTTCAGGCCGGGGATGGCTGATCGGATAGGAGAGACAGCTCATTCGTGTTCCGGAAATCACTTGCGCGACGGCTCGCTGGTTACGCAGGATGGAGGCCTCGAACTCCACTGGATCGGTGTCCCAGGAATGGCAGTGATCAAACGTATGACAAGCCAGTTCATGTCCTTGTCTGACAAGGTCTCTCAGATCTTCGCGCGAGAAGATTTTGCCTGTCGGCGTACTTTCCCACATGAGCCCCACAGACCAATAATAGGTGCCGAAAATATCGTGCGCGCGAAGAATGGAGCCACCATTGATCAACGCCGAACTTGGGAAATCATCGAATGTGAATGAGATTAGTGGTGCTTTGATCCGGACTCGGTACGGGCGTCGACCAAGCCAGTTTGCCCGACTTCGTTGCCATCGGCCCTCTAGTCTACGGCAAACGTTTGCTGCCTTCACCCCTGGATTCCGCAGTAACCGGGTCCGCACCTATGCGTGCCACGGCCGTACCGCGCCCTCGAACTTCCGCCAAGACCCTGCGCGAGGCCCTTGTTTCCCAAAGATTGCGCAACCGCCGCCGAAGAAAGCTATCGTTGCGCCACGATCCATCCATCATGTGGACGCCCAAATTCCCAAATTTGTGCCAGGAATGGGTGTCGCAAACGTCTTCGGGAAACAGCACCGTGACACTACGGGCGAGTTGCGGATTTTCAGCGAACGTGCGGGCGAGCAGCCCCGGACCCGTAGTGTTCAAGACATTAAATTCCGACCTAAATAGTCGCGGGATACCCTGCAACATCAGCCGCACCCACGCCGGATCCCGCCGTGCCCTGAGGCAGTTCTCAATCACAGCGCCCAAAAATGGATGCTCTGCCGCAGCGCCGAAACCGTAATTCCCAGGCTCCCAATCCATCCCGTGATCGCGGCGTAGGTAACGATTGAGTGTCAATTGTTCGAACGGAAAGACACAGCCGTGTGAAAGAAGTTCTTCCAAGCCAACCGCGAAAAACACGTCGAGGTCAAAATAAAAACCTCCGAGGCGATACACTGCCAGATAGCGAAAAAAATCATATCTTTGAATACGAAACGGGAACGTCTCAAACACTTCGCGCAAATCAGGGAATTCCTTTTGAACAAATGCCGTGACATCATCATCAGTAAAGAGCAGGTATTCGAATCGCGGATTTAGCGCCTTTAAGTTGGCAACAGCCGCCCTCGCCGAAAGAGGCAGCTCGCGATGTTTACTCGTTTGAATGATCCGTGCTGGAATTGGCGACAGCGTCATCAATCTAGTTAACTGGGATCTCCACCTCAGTCATTTCATTGTCTGACCCGGCTGAGACATAAAAGTGACCGGCGTCCGCCGTTGGTGCAGGCAGCGACCAAGCTAAGGCAGCCATGAGAAAAGCACTCCATAGCGGGCTGCGACGGGCAAAAATCGATTCGGATACATTCATAAGCAACGTCATGCAAAACAGGGCCAGTGCCAGATCGCCCAGCAGACGCCCGCCAATAAATGCTCGGGCATGACGCGCCCCTATGGTAATCAACATGATTATCAGAAAAAAAATACCCAGATAGCCTCCGTCGAGATAAATCTCGAGGTAACCGTTATGAGCTGTTTTGAGTTCCACCTCGTAGCCGCCTACTTCGATCCTGGGCACTACATCCCAAAAGTTCAGATATCCCATTCCGAACACAGGATTCACAGCGTGGCCTCGAACCGCCTGCCAGATTTCTGTTCGGTTGGTGAGTGTCGGATTCCGCCCTAGCATCTCCAAGATTGGTCCAGAGATGTTGAATACGTTGTCGACGATAAAAAACAACGGAACAGCGAACAAACAGATGAAGACCACGCCCCTTCTGTTCGAACTCAGAAAGTCGATTCTTGTGGTCAGCAGAAGGATACATCCAATGCCGAAGCAAATAATCGAGGTTTGGCTATCACACTGGCGAAGCAGCCAAATGCCCATGGCGAAGGCAATTAACCATTGCAAAACAGGAGACCTCGACCAATCTTTTGGCTTTCCGGTCATTTTCTCGGCCAATTGCCAAAACAAAACCAAACCAAAGACCGCCACGTCCTCGCCGAGGGAGTTCTTTTGCTGCGTAATTCCCATAATCTGTGCCACGCCACTATGCGACCAATAGTCACGCCCCAATTCAGGTACATACTTGATGACAAGCACCGAGAAACTGAACAACACGTACGCGCAACGAGAGAAAACTGCCTTTATAGCTTCAATCGGATCTTCTTCGGTTAAAATAACTAATAGAACCGGAATAGACCCCAGTTCTTTGACCCATCGTTTTGCGGTGGGGAACGGGTATTCTGCCCATAGGATAGTCAGGCCCAAATAGCCCACAAATAGTGCGAGGCCAAGATTGTTCCGAACCAACGTCCCCCAGCGGACGCCGCGACGCGAAGCGATAAAGACTGCAAACACAATCAGCGCAGCCCAAAAAAAACGATCGACGGAATTCCCCTCCAAATCGGATTCTGAGCTGTTTCCAATGCCGAAAAAGAACCAGCTCCACCAAGACAATGGTCTCGATCCTAGGATTAACAGCCATATAGTGGGAATCCAAAGCGCCTTGGAGAACCTTGGCCTGCACTTATTGTCACCGTGCCATAGCCAGACAATCAGAAGCATGAAGACCATGATTGCTATTTGCCTTGGCATAAAAAATTAAAGGCCCCCGCGGTAAGGGCCACCTCTATGCTTACACTCTGGCGTGCCCAACACCGGCTGAGCGAAGGGTAAGCGCCTTCGCTTCAATTCTCTTTTCCACAGTCGCGAGGCACACCAAGTTCCATCCGAGTAGAACTTGCCCGCAAGAGTCTCATCATCAACAGCTCGATCTGGATTGCTCGTGTTTTGCGAAATCCGTCACCTCTCGACGAGCTGTCGCCGAGTCAGCTCAACAGTCAGGAGATTATGAATCGAGATCGTATGATTCGCTTTTCCACTAACGTGATCGCTTACTATTTTTCGGACCACATTTCCGCGCAACCATGGGCGCGATAGCGATAAAGGATCCAACAAAACTTTCTGCACATAGTCAGCAAGCCGATCCCGGTACCAAACACGAAAGTGATAAAACTTATGCCGTCCCAGAAACACACGCTCGATGCGCAAAGGAGCCAGAAATCGGTCAACGCTGGCGAGCCATTGCGGCATTCCATAATCATAAACATATTCGGCTTTCGCGGTAAAGTCCTGCCAGATTCGGGCAAGACTCGTTATGAGTGGCCGCGGGCGAAATGGTAAAGCCTGATCCGTATCTATGGCGAGAAACTGGTTCCCGGCAGCGATTAGGCTCAGGCAAGGCCATGGACTTTTGGCCACCGCGGGCGGACTTCGATAGGCCAGTGCGACAAGTTCATTATCAAGGAATGGCGTTCGAGGAACAAGCTGCGACTGTTCGATTGCCAGACGTGCATAGTGGTACCAGGGGACTTGTTTAAATGCGATAAAGCTAAGTCGATGTCCGGCTGATTCCGTTCGGTAGGTTTCCTCTGCCTCGTCCAAAAGTTCGGAGAATTCGGGCGTGAAGATATCACGATTCAACCGTCGCGGCCGGAACGCCACATTAGAGCGCAGAATCTCTGAACCGTAATTACCCGTGAGGCGAATTGGTGCGATTTTCCTCGCTCGCTCATTGACGTAGAGTTCGACCGCGCCAGAAACGTCCATGGTGCCGTCCGTCAGATAAGCTGTCCGTTCCGCCAAATCTTCGAATCTCGCAAAGAAGTCATTTTCAATGCAAATAGTGGTATGGGGTTGCCCGACCAAGGCGGCGAGCCGGCGCGCGATTCGAACGTCTGCAGAATCGCGATACTGTCCGCCGAAAGTATAACAGGGAAGCTCGCCCTTCCGAGCCCTGGTCCACGCTAAAAGCATACGACTATCGAGGCCCCCAGTAAGTGACATACCCACAGCCGACTCCTTCTCGAAGTAACGCGGTAAGGCCTGGCTAAAGACATGCGTGAGCTGCTCAACGTATTCGTGATTGGAGAGGGGTTCTTGGTTTTCCCACTCTTGCGGGCAAAAATATCTGGCTCGTTCCGTTCGACCATCGCGATGGAACGTCCACGCTGAACCTCCCGGCAGCAACGAAATGCCGTGAAATAGCGATCGCCCCTCTAACGGACAGCCTACCGACCAAAACTCGGCGAGACTTCGTTGATCAAGTTCGCGAAGGCGCGGAACTACTTCCAGCAAAGACTTTGCTTCCGAAGCAAAAAAGAATCCATCCGGCGATTCGTGAAAATAGATCCGACCCAAACCGTAGCGGTCATTGAAAAGAATTGCTCTACCTTTTCGGAGGTCGACCAGCAGTCCCGTAAAGCACCCGTTCAATTCTCTTACGAACTGCGCTCCTCTCTCCTCGTATAGCGGAACCAAGGCGTTCTCTCCCTTTAAAGGGACACCCCGCGAGATTCGCTCATGGTCGGAAAACTCTTGGCCGGCGAAGATCAAGCAAACAGAACGATCCTCATTCCACAGCGGCAAATTGGCTGCAAACGAATCAGGTCGACAAACCCAGCCAGCAGAGACGCCAAGTTCGGCGAACGTCGCGTGTCCTGACACGAACGCGACCTCGTGGCGCATCCTGCCAACCATCGAAATAATTGGATCGTCTCCCAGCTGACTTCCGGCGTGACGAAGAACTCCCGCAATTCCAGGCATGTGCGAAATTAAGACCGACTAATTAGCAGGCGTCGCCCGCAAAAGAAAGAGAGCGGGCGGGGAGAATTGAACACCCATCTGCTAGCTGGAAGCCAGCCGCTCTAACATTGAGCTACACCCGCGCAATAAGACAATATTGCTGCAAGAACGATCTTCCGTCATTCGCCCGCGGGCACGCCCGCTTTCGGGACCGCCCGACGGTTATCAAGGTCATCGGCCTTCGTCAGCCCAAGCGCCTTCGCATAAACCAAAGAGCGAATCCTTAGTAGACGTTCCGTAACCCCTTCCGGCAAAAGGCCCCTGATACCAAGGTGGGCTTTACAGCGAAGACCTACTATTCCTTTTACCGTTAAAGGAATATAATAACGTGGAAAGCGCAATTCCTCGAATCCGTTGCGCCGCTTGAACTCCGTAATCGAACTGTTCTTCTTATTGCCGTAGACATAACGGCAATATGCGAGAAACTTCATGTTTTCGGCGCTGCTAATTTCGACCGCCTTGGCGATCAATGCGTTCGCAGGCCGTTTGTCAAAATGCCTGTTTTTCGTCAGAATTTGCATAATGCGCATCGTCTTATCGACACGAACCATTTTGATAAATCCAATCAATTCGTCGCCGCAGTGCGCGGTAATAAAGATGCTGCGATCAAGATAAGTGGCGTTATCTCGTTTTACTACTTCAATGTCCTTTCCGTAATGCCAGAATCGCCGACCCTGTCGGAGAGGTGTCTCATCGTAAATCCGTTTGATTCCTTCAACGAGATGATCGCTAAAGTCTGCACGACGGACGACGACATCGCGCTTCTCTGCGATTCTCACATTACGCCGCCCATCCTGTGACAAACCGTTCCACCAGGCGTCATAGTTTCCTAGGCGAATAACTGCCACGTTGTCCCATTCTTTGTGATAGTCATAGCCGAGATCCTCATCCGGTTGAGCGGAGGCGAAAGAAAATAAGTCTGCACCCGAGCGATTCTTCCGCAGAAGCGCAACCAATTGTTCCGGATCACGAAGAGTCTCGCCCGATAACCACTCTTCATCATGGATAGTTGCCATTTTGAACCACCTGCCAGTCACAATGATAGCTCGACCTTGGAGACAAAGAGCCGGAACAGTAGTTATGCGGCCTTTAATACTAACTTCAATGGGAATCGAGCTCATGAATAAAAGATGGACGGCAGGCTTCAGAACCTCCTTTACATGGAATTCACTGAAATATTGCGTTTGTCACGGCAGGTCCTTTACACTTCCCTTTCATGTACTGGATTGATTCCCAACAGGGTCAGAATCCGACCCAAATGATCACAAAGCCTGACTGAGTTTTTCATAAACCGGTGGTGCCCTCCGAGAAGCATCAACGGCAGGCTGACGAGGTAGAGGGGGATCGCCACGACAGACTTTCCTACTGCGATCCAGCGACCCCGGGCATGTTTAAGATTATTTCGACCGCGGAGCAACGCCCGTTTGAGCATGTAGCGACGCTTCCAACGCGCCGGCGGAACGATTTCGAAAGCGACGGCTTCGTTGCACCAGGTGAAGACACAGCCCCGATCCATCAGTCGCAGAAAGAAATCCTGATCCTCTCCACCAGCTCCAAACTCCGGTCGGAATGGTGGCTCGACTCCACGCAAGATTTCCCGACGAAAGAGCACGTTTCCAGTGCGTCCCTGCCACCATCGGAGAACGGTTCCGGTAGCATGTTCTGGCCGATCACAAAACCCTCCCTTGATAATCCACGACGGCGGCGTCGTTTCAAAGTGCGGCTTGACGGGACCAAGCACGCCAGCAACCCGGGGTTTATCGCAAGCCTGCCGGAGCTGAGTTAGCCAGTCCTCTGCTGGAAACTCATCGTCATCGATGAAGGCAATAAATTCTCCGCGCGCCATCTCGATCGCCTTGTTTCTCGCTAACGCTATGTTTCGTTTGTGCTCCACACCGTAAACAATCGGAAGGAGGGATCTCTCTGCGAATTTAGTCACCACCTCCCGGGCAGACTCCTCGGTATCATTGTCCGCCACAACAATCGAAAACGTAGAGCGATCGGACACTTGTTGACGCGCCAACGACTCCAACAGGCGCAGCAACAAGGTTGGTCGACGGTACGTGCACACGCAGACCGTAATATGATTCGCTTCGAAGCTCATTGCGAACCCCCGCGAGGCGGTTAGCTCATGCTCACTCCACATGACGCTACCCGGGAGCGAGGTCCTAGGAACCCTTAAGTCGTTCAGTGTTTCTGCAAGGGTATGCCAGCAGGCGAAGGCGACGCATTTGTTCGCCACGGTGAAAAGCTATCAACTCCTTGGATACCGGCCGCTCAATTCGGGTAACAAAAGACCACCAATAGCCACACTCGAATAGTAAACCGCCGATGAACCAAGGCTTCTCCCTCATTTGGAATACACCTCTTAGGAATGCCCAACATGGATGACCGCCGACGTAGTAAGCCTTTTGCCCGTATCGGAAGCGCACCAGCCACGAGGCCCCATCCCCTGTGCCGATTTTGCGGTGGTGGAAGCAAACTTTATCAGTGAAGGTACGGGTGGTCCAGCCATTCATCCGCGCCGTCGTCACCGCGATCCAGTCAATCGCGCCGCCTTTAATCGGTTTGTACCCGCCGATCTGTGCAAAACAGGACCGCCGGAAGAGCTGGCATGCTCCCGAGACATGTTCGAGTTGCACAAACCGATGCGCATAAGTGTGCTTGTCCGGCTGCTGGTGATCTTCCAAAAACGGCGTCCCGGCCACACCCAAGGCGGAATCAACCGCAAATTTGCCGAGAAGAAATTCGAAGTAATCCCGGCCGAAAGTGATGTCGGCATCCAAATTGCCAATGATGTCGAATGGCAGCCCTTTCACGCGTTCGTAACCCGCGTTAAACGCATGTGCCTTGGCCGCAAATTCCCGGCCTTGCCGTTCTGGCATTTGCAAGAGCTCAATCCACGGATGTTCATTCTGATAGCGCCGAACAATTTCGTCGGTTCCGTCCGTCGAGCCGTCGCTAACGATGACCCATTTTACCGGCAAAGCAGTCTGAGCAACAACCGAGAGAATCGTCTTTTCAATGAAGGCCGATTCATCGCGGGCCGGAGTAATTAGGACATAAGACAAGCGCGCGATAGGCGCAGCAGCTTCGCAGCCGTCTACGTCAATTTGACCGACCACCTTAGATTTCGTCGCGATCATCTCGAACGGCTCGTAATTTGTCGTGCCTTCTGCGCGACCGCCATCAGTCCAGCATGGCGTGACAAGAAGTTATCCCGGAATTCGCTCAAATAGCGACGCCCTGCGACCTTCATTGAAGAGCTGAGGGTGCTTCTGCCCTTTACGGCGTGCTCCGGCGCTGCGTAGCGGACCCGCAGCAGAACCTCGGTGCATGGGGGAACTTCGCAGGTAAAGGAGATCGCATCGCCCGCGGTTTGCCATTCGATTGCGCGCTCGTTCACACTTACTTCTCGCACGCCCACGCTACCTTCATCCGCTTTTTCCACACGATACCTGACACCTTCCTTTCTGCCATTCCGCAAGAGCAACTCATTCCCAAACATCCGAATCTGCACCACGGCGTCGTCATCGAGTCGCCATTGGAAGCTTCCCCGGATGACGTCGCCCAAACCACGCCACTGCAAGTTCCCGTTAAGTGAATTAAGGGCCTGCACGAAGCGGACTACTTCGGCATGGTCGTCTTTGAAAAAGCCCTGATGCTCAACGACCAGGCACGGCTTTCCGAGAAGCAGATCAAAGGCGAAATTAGCCAGGCCGTCGCTGGGATAGCGACGCGTGAAAAGCGGGAAGCTGCCATATTTTAGAACCGCAACGCGCCAGACATCGGCAACGGTCAACGACTCGTGGTCATGTCCTAACGGCAACGTTTCCGTGTTGACCGCGGCGGCGAATCCGTGTTGTTGCAAAACGCGCAGACTCTCGCGCGAAAAACTTCCCTGCGGAAAGATCATGATCGGGTCATGCTTGATCCCTGTCGTTAGGCAATGGCGGTCCATGCGCGCCTGCGCCGAGGCCGTTTTCGCCTGCAGTTCCGCCGCGTTGTCGCTTCCGAATTCCCGCAAAGTATGATCGCAGCCGTGCACAGAAACCGAAAGACGCCCTTGGCTGCCATTCACTAGCGCAGCCATGCTCGGGGAGGTCCGGTGAGCGTTCCAAGGGATCATCGCAATACTTGTCGTAAAGCAGTGTTCCTTCATCTGGGCGTCGAGCAGCGGGAAATCGCAATGGCCATACTTCGTCCGAAGCGGCGGATCATCAATGATCCAACACGCACCGGGATCGCTCGCCCGCCAAGAGGAATCACGGAACGCGTACTGCAAATACATAAGCAACGGAACAGCCGAAAGAAAGTGCTCCCGGACATCGTACCTTTTTCCCTTAACCGATTCACCGAGGGCGGGAATCTCCGAGCTGCAACTGACAAATCTGCGCGACTCTCCGTGTTCGCGGCAAAAAAATACCGATCCGCATTCCGTGTCGATGATCGATGTATCTTTGGCCCCCAGTCGTGCCACTCGACTCCCACATCCGACACGCACGCTAACACTCAAACCGCAAAGCGGACCGGTTAGCGCGGGCCAATTCCGGGAAACCGTGGTGGTAATCGTGTCTTCGACCAATAATGGATAAGTCTCTTCCGGCATCCCGCTTGCGTCGTAAAAGAACGACGTGCTGCCGACGGCAGAAGTTATGTCATCCATTGCACTAACGGGGGCCAGAACGGCCGAAAACCTGCCGCCGCTTCGACGTTGGCGGTAGAGCTGCATCGAACTGTAAGCGCTCCAAGCAATCCCCAGAAAGTCCAAGAGGGCGCCCAGGCGTTTCCGATTCGCATCCGATTCGTCAACAATCGCCGCCACCTGGGGATGCTTCACGGAAGACATGCCGAACTCTCGCCCCGGCGAAGACTAAGGTTTCTTGCGAGAGACAACGAGAGACCGCATCGCCCTCGATTTTGCGACGGCGTTAAGAATGGGAGTCAACGCGCGACATACCCCCGTTAGACCGGCGCCCGCGGAATGCGGTATCCAGCAGAAATTTTCCTTGCGCAAAATCTCCAGCCCCGCCTGAGAAAACGGCCTGGTGTATTCCTCCAAAGAAGGCAAATAGCGCTCCGCCTCCGGTTTCGTCTTCCGGTCGCGAAACTTACTCCGAAATGCCGGAAACTGTCGATTCATGTCGATCATAATGCAGAGCCCACCGGGCGCCAACAGGCTGGCGAGCTCGCGCGCACATTCCGTCTCCACTCCGAGCCGGTGGCAATATCGGAATGTGTTTACCCCAAGAATGAGGTGAAAAGAACCTTTCAGGCCAGATCCCAAATCCGGTCCCGCCTTTTGCAATTCCGTCGCAATCGTCTCATTCCGCGCGACCGCAAAGTGCATCTTCGTTTGCTGCTGAGGAGTAAGGAACGTCCTGCATTCACGATTTGCCGCCGAGATGAGCCGATCCGAAAAATCGGTCCCAATTGCAAGTTCGATCTTTCTGCCGTTTCGCTCGAGAAGAGAAAAGAGCGTGATGATGTTCATTCCTCCACCACAACCAAACTCCAATAATCGCAAGGGGGTTTCAGCAGGAACCTTCAGAAATTCGCGCACTCCTGAGAGGTAGACCTTGGCATAGTCGTTTTTCAAAAGGTAACTGATACCGTACCCGGCGGTCCGAGATGTGTAGCGCTCGATCGCAGTATCGGCGCTGTATTCTTCTAGATATACGTCCATAACTTCGCTAATAGACAGTTCCGTCTCCTGCCAAACTCGAGGCAGACTCGCTCCGATGCACTGCGGCGTCCTTTCTCCCTATGGCCAGCAAGAGATGAGAAAGTGCCTTAAACATAGTGGCCTGTCCCCAATGGAAGTAGGGTGTTTTTGCCGTGAGAAGTGGATAACGCCGATAGTAAAAATAGCCGCTGTCGTCTTGCATGTTCGCAATTGTCCACGCAGCCACTTTCTTCGCCATATTAAGCGCATCCGCGTGTTCGTCCGCAAAAAACGAGAATGTGTCAATCGCTTGGGCTGCTGACTGAATGTCTATAGGAAATGTTCTGTTATGATAGTATCTGGGGCAACCTGACGGCTCAAAAAACACTGACTGAAAATAGCGGTAACCCTGCTCAATCGAATCTCGACACGAGTCGTCGCCTGTAGCATCCCGATAGCGCTTCAGACTGTCGAGGATATATCCGGTATGAAAATTGTCGATCCAATGGTGCTGCGAATCTTCTGCATAAAGCCAGGATCCATCGGCTCGTTGTCTGGAACAGGTATACCGCACTGCTTCCCTGGCGGCTCCGATATACTCCGGCCTCGCTCGATATCTCCACGTCCGAGCGAGCAGGGCTGCTCCAAGAAGGTTGGCGTTGTGCACAGAGTGCTGATACCTAGCTGTGTAGCTAAGGCAACTCCCGTTCCTGGTCGTTTCGCGCGGCAGGGTCAAAATCCAGCGGCAAATGCTCTCCGCTATTTCAAGATAGGTATCCTCGCCTGTGTGCTCGTAACATTCGAGAAAGGCCTGACCAATTAAACCCGACCAGACGATCGTGGGAGTATGAGCTTTCATCCGGCCCGTTCGCGTAGTGAAATCGAAATGATTCCCCCAGCAATGACCGATATGCCCGGCCTCTTTGGCCCGATCCAACCAGTCCAGACACTCCAGCGCTCTTTCAAGATCCGAGTCGTCAGCCGATACTTTATGCAGACACAAATATCCCCACGCCATAAACCCGCGCCCTTTGGTCGACTCCATCGGCACGATCCCAGCCAGAGGGCGTATGTTTATCGGTGCCTTCCAAACCAATTGCTGCAGAATGCGCTCGGCCAGGATATTGCCGAACGTGAGGGGTCTCAAATAAGACGTCAGGCCGTCTCCCGGATCATAACCCTTGTAATTTCGCTCTTCGACCCAATTCCGGACGGCTGTAACGCTATTCCTGATCTTTTCGTCCGCGATACGAGCCATCTCAGGCGATTGAAGGGCGGTCGTAGTGATGTCCTCGATGGGCTCCCCTCGCCCATTTGCTGTTGCGGATCCCATCATGCTGCCGTTTGCAGAGAGGACGAAACCCGCATTTCGACGCTGGAGTCGCAGAGCGAGTCAACCAGATTTAAGTACTCGCCCTTGCAGTTGTCCCAGCAATGTTTTGCGGCATACTCGGTCGCGCGGGCGACCATCGAACGGCGCAATTGAGAATCTTGCAAAAGATCCAGTATCTCACGCGCAAGCGCGTCGGCGTCGCCGGAATCAAAAAATCGGACAACGGAGTCATCGAAGTAATAAAGATCCACCTTGGTACGCGAAACAACGACCGGAACGCCAACGGACATGAATTCCATGATTTTCGTGCTATAAGCCTCGTTGCCGAAGGAATCGGCCCGTTTAGGCACGACACCAACATCCGCGCTGGCCATGACCCTGGCAATCTCTCGCACACTCATTGTTTTAAAGAAACGAACTTTGCTTCTGAGTCCAATTGTCTCCGCCAGTGTCATGAGGGACTCCTTAGCGCTGCCGTCCCCATAGATATGAAACTCCGCGTCCGGCATCGCCTCACTAACTTTCTCGAAAGCGCGCACCGCGATATCCACGCCCTGATGCCACTGAAGGCCTCCCGGAAAGAGAATAACGAATTTCCCGTCAGATCGTTGGTTGAGACCGCGGGACGAGAAAATGCTGGAATCAACGTTATTGATGAGCACAGTACACCGCCCGATCGTGCGGGTTCTAACAGAGTATTTTCTGAGCCAGAGATGATTTGCGACGATTACGTGATCGGCAAACGCGGCTGAGGCGCGTTCCATCCATTGTAACGAAGTAAAGAGGACGCCTTTCGGTCGCATCCTGAACTTGCTCTCGAAAAACTCGGGCACGATATCATGAATATCCAAGATGACCCGCGCTCCCGTAAGTTTAGGATACCAAGCGGAGAAGATCAAAAAATCAGGAACGTTGTGAACGTGAACGAAATCGTATCGCTTGCGGACATGATGCCGGGTGACGCAGCGCGAGGATATCGTCAGGAAGCGCAACAAGGGCCAGAGGTAAGCAAACTTCGATCGTTCGTTTTTGCCAAAGCGGTCCTGGACGCGAAAGAGACTCACTCCCTTGATGTTTTCCTTTCGGGGTAACTCGGGCGATCTACGCAAAGCGAAGACATCCACGCGGTCCCCGCGAGCCGCTAACGCCTCCGCGTAGCGCGTCACTCGATTATCGCTCTCATAAAACGAATGGGTAACCATGCACACACGTTTGAGACGCCGAGAGGTCGGCCGCAGTGCAAGCTTTGTGACGAAGTCAGCTACCTGTCTCGGCAACGGTTGCCAAAATGTCTCGCCATAGGTTTGACGAAGATGCTCTAGCAATTGTCGATAATGCTCTACGGGATAACTCTGAGTTGAGGGTCGCTCATCTTCAAAACGAAGATAATCGGGATGGATGTTTATAAGCGCCATTCCGCCGTGTGCGGCGATCCATTGGAGTTTCCGTTGCCAGATCTCGATGGTCGGTTCCCGGAGAAGGAGAAAAAGAGTGGAATCTTGCGGTAACGTATAGGGCAATTCGACGTAACCCTCACGGGAAGCACCAGACGGGCTCTGAGAAAGCGGACGAGGAACCCAAAAGGGAAAAATTGTATGGCGCCCTTCCGGTTGCGGTTCGAAAGGATCGGTATCAAACGTCGAGAGATCATACTCGATGTCGAGTTGGTGCAGCCAGTCGAGGTTATGCAACATGAAACCAGAGCGAAAACCGACGGACTTCCACTCGCGGAGAAAGTGGTTGATTTCAATTGCATCTCTGCGAAACCGTCTTGCAGACGAGAAAAGCCGGCCGTCATGCCTTAAGTCGTGTAATCCAACTTCAAAGCCTTGTTGCGCCATCTCGGTCCGGAGAGCAGGGGAAACGCGGTAATTTCCTTTGGGGATTAAGTTAAAGCAAGAGCGAAAGCCCATTGCCTGCTCGAGTCGCATCAAGGCGCCACATTTTTCGAGTCCGACCCCGCTTTCGACATCATGCGTTAGAACAACCGCAAACTTCTTGCCGTTTGGCCAGCCAGGCCATGCCGCCGGCGGACGTTCCGAGCCGGCCATGATGGGCCAAATATCGCCGAACCGCTTTCGCTGTCGCACGGCGATTCTTCGCCGGAGCATCGTTCTCCACTCCCTTGGGATGAACGGCTTGATGTTGTAGTAAATGGTGTTCCGCAACATCGGTTCTAGCCTTCGCCAAGGTCTCCGCTTTCGGGACTCCCTGATAACACTTGCCTGATTGGATCAGCTTTCAGTATCGAGGGCCTTGGGGATATAGGAATGAGTCTTATTCAAGACAACGGAGATATTATTTCGTTCGGCCATGAGCTTGGCGTAGCCGCGCCTTACGAGCTCGCGATTGCTCTTTTCTGCTTCGATTACGAGAAGAAGTTTGTCCATAAATGCCGCCATGCCCCAAGTGGGGCTGATCGATGTCAGCGGCGGCATGTCGAAAATGATATAGTCAAAATCGCTCGCCTTGAGATTAGGCATAAGGTCGAAGAATTTCTTCAACCCGAGCTGGGCCGGCCCGGCGTGGGAATTACCCACCGTGGCGAGGAACAGATTTTCGGATGCCGCATCCAGTGGCGTAGGCGGCTGAAGAGCGGTGGCGAGGGAGTAGGCTGGTTTGCCTTTGAAAAATGGATGCACGTGGTCCGGCCCGAGATTGACGTCAACCAGAAGAACCTTGCCCTGGTCTGTTTCTGAGAGCGCTGCCGCGAGGCCGGCGGCAAGAGTTGAGGTACCCGCAGCCGTCGAGAAACTGGTAACTCCAACCAGCTTCGGCTTGTGGGTCAAATCATGTAGCTCGAAGTATAGGCCGATGCGATCACGGATCGCCTCGCAATATCTCCGAATGAAGTGACCCGCTTCCCAAGGCGCGAGATTTCCACGCTGCGCCCGCAGAACGAGGTTCGAATTATCCGGTCCTCTGCCCTCCGGCAGGGTGGTTTGACCATTGGATATGGCGTCGGGGATAGAGAGGAGAAGTGGAATGCGCAGCGCCGCCTCGATCTCGCTCGACCTCTTCAAGGTCTGATTGAAAACAAGCTCCCGCAGAAGTGCCAGCGCAATTCCAAAAGCGAAGCCCCCAGCGGCGAGCCCTAAGGCTATCTTGTCACGCTTCCCCGAAACCACGGTCGGCGGAGAGGGCTTTTGGACAGCACTGATGTTTGGGATCTTAGATGGATCCAAGGCTTCGTCGACGCGGGCCTTCTCCAGAGTATTCGCAAAATACTTGTAGTTGTTTTCCTCCAATTCCTTTTTCCGTTCCAGATCTCCGATGTAGGGAGCAAGTTCTGCCAGCTGTTTCATCTTCTCATGGAGTTCCGCGACGCGACTTTTCAGCGTGTCGGCTTTCGCCTCAATTCCAGCAAGACGAGCCGACTGCGTAACCCTTTCGGTCGACTCGCCCGAAGACACGGCTCCCGGGATGCGCGAAGAAATATCCGGATAACGTTTTTCCATCGACTTTTTCTCGCTCTCGAGGTCACTAATTTGGGTTCTGGCAATTTGCACCATGACGCTTCCAGGCGTGTACTTAGAGAGTAGGTCCAATTCCGACTTTCGAAGGTCAGCCAGCCGGGCGACAACGACCCGATACTGCTCAACGGCTTTATCAGAAGGCTCCTCTTGCGCAGCCGTCGCCACGCCTTGATTCGAACCAATCTTCCCGGTTTCGTTCGTTGCAGAATCTGCGCCTGGGGAGGGAAGGTGCATCTCCTTGACACGGGCCCTTTGTTCCGCCAAATCGGCTTCAGTGAGATGCAACTGCTCCTCTGTCCGTATCAGTTCGGCGTTGAGAGTCGCCGTTCCGTCAGCCAGCGAAACGATTCCCACCTTCGCCTTTATATCTTTCAATGCATCCTCCGCTTGATTCAAGCGGGCCCTTACCTGATCGGTTTGTTGGCTAACAAAATCGAAAGCGCCAGCTGAGCGGTGCACTTCAAGATGTTTGACGAAGTATCGGCTGAGGAGTTCGTTCAAGACGATCATCGATAGTTCTGGATTTCGGTCTTGATAGGCGACATAGATGATGCTGCTGCCAGGGCGGGCCGTAACCTTCAATCCCAAGGAAATAATTCCGGCCGCCGCTTCCTTGCTGGGCGAACTTTCTGAGGGCAAGAGACGTTTCGGCCCGACCGCTTCGGCCACCAGAACTGCCAAATCCCAGCTTGATAAGATTTCCACCTCGGAATTGATGACCGAATCTGGCGTTCCGCCGAGAGTCGTCGCTGTAGTGTTATCAATTGGATCAACCGTGCGACGATCGAGAACATACCGGACGAGCAGCTTTGCTTCCGACTCATAATGACGCGGATAAAAGAAGTGAAGCGCCACTCCCGCCAGGATCCCAAGCAGCCCAAAAATACCAATCGCCGTTTTGTGCCGAAAAAGCGCAAAAAGAATATCATTTCTGCTCAAGCCCGGCTGCGGCTCTGGCCCTAGCGCCGGCAACGCTCGTGGCACCTGCTGCCAGGCGGAAAGCGGCGTGATTGAATTTTTCATGTCAATCCAGGTGCGGGTAGAGAAGGGCACCCGAGAACCGGTTTATGGCAATCGGCATCTTGGCAAAAAATGCGTTGTGCAGTCCTGTGACATGGTCGCGGCCGTCGACCCACTTACCAGCCGCTGTGTCCCATTTTCGGTATCTTATCAGTTCTTCAACAGCTCCCCAACCCAATTTGAATCTTCGTAGTCCGACATTGGTGAGTGAAGTTCGCCCTAGGTGCAGAATTTCGCAACCACCATGCGCGAGAAAGCGAATTGCCTCCCACATGACTAAATTGTTGCCGCGCAACTTCTGCGCCGCGCGTTCTGAGGCTCCGAATTTATAGATCGCCGTCCGGCCAAACTGAAAGAAAATTGCGGCCGCTACGGAACGCGATTCGAGCACGGCTCGAACCACAAACCCAGATCCCGTCCGAATGACCTCATCATAAATGTTGCGGAAGAAGGAGAAGGGTTGCGGCGGAAGGCCGTGGCGCCGGCGCGTCCGAACATGCAGTTGGTAAAACTCTACCAAAGATTTCCGGCTTCGGGAAACTTCAACACGCAACTTGCTTTCCTCCGCTTTTCGTATCGCCCGCCGAACCGGGCCAGAGAAGCTTGCAAGGAGACCCGTCCGACTTTGCCGCAAGTCTAAAGTGTGACCGTAATATTCGACTGCTTTGCCAACGACCCCTTCCTGTTCAGTTTCACCCCTAATCTCAAAATGTTTCCAACTTCGTTCGAGTGCGAGAGCGGAAAGTTTTGCCGTCACAATGCTCGCCTTGCAGTCGTCAAAAAGAAGAGGGCTGCAACAATCGCTGAACGGAAGACAGACTCCGCGACGACCGGTAAAATAACTATTCACCTCCATCAGCGGAACAATCGCACGCAAAGCTCCCTTTTGGGAAAAGCGAAGATAGAGCGGTGTGTGGCCATAGCTTTTCGCCAAGACTCGAGCCCACGCAACTGAATGAAAGAAGTTAGCCTGGGGATGCGAAAGCACCATTCGATCCCACGTCGGCCCAACGAAAGGATCGATAAGTGTCGTCTCCAAGTCCATAACCGGAGGCGCGGGCACCGCAAACGGTCGGGTCTTTGGCAGAGAATGCCCGTCGATTTGCTGCAAACCAGTCTTGGTCGGCGCAGCGCGGTCCTGTTTCTACTTGAAGACGCCGACGGCGAGCGATTCCCTGACTGACTCGACCACCAGTTCTACCTGCGCTTCGGTTAATTCAGGGAACATCGGCAGAGACATGAAGGTCGAGCAAAGTCGTTCTGAGATGGCGAACGAGCCCTTTCCGTAACCAAGATCTCGGTAAGCTTCCTGAAGATGAATTGGGATCGGGTAGTGTATCGCGCATCCGATACCCTTTTCTTCGAGCAGACGCATGACTCCATCTCGTTCGAGCACTCGGATTGGATAAATGTGGTAGACATGCTGGCCAGCGGCGACTTCGAACGGTATCCCGACGTCTTCTAGATCATGAAAAAGTCGATCGTACTGCCGGGCATGAGCTCGGCGCCGTTGATTTGCCTGATCGAGATGACGCAATTTGATTCGTAAGATCGCGGCCTGGATTCCGTCCATACGGCAGTTCCAACCCACCATCGTGTGGTAGTATTTTCGGGCCTGGCCATGGTCACGCAGAATGCGAATCTTCTCCAGCAGTTTATAATCGTTGGTCACGATCGCGCCGGCTTCGCCAAATGCGCCCAGATTCTTTCCGGGATAGAAGCTGAAACACCCGACGTCGCCCATTGAACCAGCCTTGCGCCCTTTGTACTCGGCGCCATGCGCTTGAGCCGCATCCTCGATCACAAACAGTCCGTGCTTGCGGCCAAATGAGAGGATCTGATCCATATCCGCAACCTGTCCGAACAAATGGACTGGAATAACGGCCTTGGTGCGAGGCGACCGAGCGCGTTCCAGTAAATCCGGATTGATTGTGTAGGAACGCTCATCGACGTCGACGAATACGGGTGTAGCCCCGGTGTGAGTGATAGCCTCCGCCGTAGCCATAAATGTGTTCGGCACGGTAATTACCTCATCACCTGGTCCAATCCCGCAAGCCAGCAGTGCCAGCCAGAGTGCATCTGTTCCGTTCCCAACACCGATGGCATGGCGAGAACCGCAGAAAGCCGCGAACTCACTTTCGAATTGCGCGACAACCGGTCCACCGGCGAAAGCATTGCTGTCGATTACTTCCCCGATCGCCCGATCGAACTCCGCGCGCAAAGGAGCATGATGGGCTTTAAGATCGAGAAACGGGACTCTCATATTGGGCTCACTTCGGGCCATGCAAGATGATAGCAGGGTTCCCGGCAACGACCGCGTTCGGCGGGACATCCCGCGTCACAACACTTCCGGCACCGATCAGGGCGTTTTCCCCGATAGTAATACCGCCGAGGAGGGTAGCACCGGAGCCGATCGAGGCTCCTCGTTTGACCAGCGTATTCTGGCAGGTCCAGTCCGCATCGCTTTGCAGAGCTCCACTCTCGGTCGTCGCGCGGGGGTAGCGGTCGTTTGTGAAGGTTACGCCGTGGCCTACGAAAACCTCATCTTCAATCGTGATTCCCTCACAAATGAAAGAATGGCTCGATATCTTGCATCGTTGGCCGATCTTTGCGCCCTTTTGGATTTCGACAAAAGGTCCAATCCTGGTTTCGTCTCCAATTGCGCAGCCATAGAGATTGACAAATGCCTGGATCCGGACATCACGGCCGAGCGTCACGTCCGAAGCGATCAACTGATGCATCGGGAGCAAATCGCTCACGCAGACACTGCCCGCTGTTGAGTCACGGCGGAGAGCGGGCTCGGCGGCCTAACGACGGCTTCATCCGAAGCTTGCAAGAATGGGACCGGTGAGCCCTGCGCTCTTAGCGAAGCGGAAGCGGCCTCGAGGATCCGGACGAGTTCCAACCCCTCCCGCCCGCCGGTCATTGGTTGAGTACCCCTGGTAATGCACTCGAGGAAATGCATGCAGACTTGCTGCAGTGGTTCTTTCTGCTCGAGGTGCGGAATGTATATGTCGCCGTAGTGATAGGAATACTGAAATTCGGCGAACGTATTATAATGTGGAGGGCGATCTACTCGAACATCATAGACTTTGATTTTTTCGTGCGTCTGCAAATCATCGTAGACGATCATGCGCCGGGTGCCGACGATAGTCATCTCTCGTATTTTCCTCGGCTCCAGCCAGCTGCTTTGGATAGTTGCAAACCTTCTTCCAGGAAAGGTAAACGACATATTGGTGACATCCTCGATGTTTGGCGTGACATGCGCATTACCCGAACAATTCACAATTAGCGGAGATTCTCCCAGGAGGTGCAGAATGATGGAGATGTCGTGCGGAGCGAGATCCCAGGCCACGTTAATGTCTTTTTGAAAGAGGCCGAGATTAAGGCGGCGCGAATTAATATAACGAATTTCACCAACATCTCCGGCTTGGATGAGCTCGGTGATCCTTTTCACGGCCGCGGAGTAGAGAAAGGTATGATCAACCATCAGGATCAATCCCTTCTCAGCCGCAATCCGGATTAGTTCTTCACATTGCGCCGAGGTAGAAGCCATTGGTTTCTCGATAAACGTGTGCTTACCGGCGAGCAGGCACGCCTTCGCTAGCTGGTAGTGGTGTGCGACAGGAGTGGCGATTGCCACCGCATCGAGAGCGGAATCGTCGAGAAACCGCTCAAAGTCTCGGTGAAATTCGACCTCTGGATAAAATGCCTCGAGGTGCCTGAGCCGCGTTTCATTTTGATCGCAGACTCCTTTCAGCCGACAATTCGAGAGCCACCTGAAATTGCGCACGAGAAGCGGACCCCAGTAACCACACCCCAGCACTCCGACATTGATTGTTCGATTCATTTGATAGTTAGTATTGTGATGCGCTACCGCTGGAACCACGGATGCATCTTGGGTAGATTGCATTTTTCTGGCCGCTGGATGGGATTCGGACAAATCGCCTGAGCGTGCACCGAGAGGTCAGGCGCTGCCGAGGCGGAACGCGACCTCGACGTGATGCGTCGGGAACAGTTTCCAGCGCCTCTGCCATGGAAGGGTTCGGCGGCTTTTCAGCCCGAGGAAGCGTCTCGAGAGTCAGTTCCAGGCGAAACCTAGATAACCGCCGCAACGAAACCGCACACTGAAATAGTGGTGGCATATTCTGGGAGAACGACAATTTCCTTTGGGGAATCGCCGGTCGTTCGGCAGTGAAACGAGCGTCCCCTCGCATTTGGGCAAGCTGCCGCCCTTGGTCGATTACCGTATCGCCCAACCACTTTCCACATCCTTCCCGGCGCTCAACGACGGAGAAATCGCAGCCGGGCGAGTCCCGATCTAACGATATTTCTGGTTTTTGCGTCAACAAATTAATCAACTCCAGTCCCCAACAGAAACCAGCTCGGCGCGAACCGAATGCGCGCCGGCGAGCGAACGCGGGTTGCGCTCCACCTCAAGACGGCGCCCGGAGCCAACCCCCTAGCCTGATTGGGACTTAGTTGTCCCTTCTTCAGATACGTATTATTGCCAAGTCGGCCACCTAGCATGCCGATATATCGACTCTATTGGTATTTACGGAAAACCCGGTATGTGGATGCCCCCTTCCTGGCCGCATCGGCAAGCTCAGAATCGCCTGAACCTGATCTCGCAGCAAAGCGAATGACAGCAGAAGCGGTGCCGCCGCCCCTTATTCGTCATCCCGTAACGGAATCACCTGACGACGGAAGGTGCCCGCGGCAAATTGCTGGGACCTCGTCGAGGACAGGCGAGACCGTACGCTGGCGGAACCCTCCTGGAAGAGAACCGGAATTGTTCTGACCATGATGACGACGTCCAGCCAGATCGATCGGTGACCAAGATAGAAAAGATCCATCGCGATCATTTCGTTGAAAGTGGTCCTATTCTTACCATTTACCTGCCAGTAACCGGTAATTCCAGGGTGGGCATTAACACGAGCCTTCTGCCACAGTTCGTAACGCGCAAATTCGACGGTCGTGCACGGCCTCGGTCCCACCAAACTCATCTCCCCTCGCAAGATGTTAAAGATTTGCGGCAGCTCATCTAAGCCAGTCGCTCGCAAAAATCGCCCAAGAGGAATCAATCGCGGATCCGCTCCGTCCAACTTGGCCATAGGTCCTCCTTGTTCCATCAACTGTGCTACATATCGTTCGTGCGTCCCAGTCTCAGCATTCACCTTCATGCTCCGAAACTTGATGATCATAAAGGGTTGGCCGCGATAGCCGACTCGTTCTTGCCGATAAAAGGCCGGCCCCGACGAAACTATCTTGATGACCCACATAATGATCACCATCAGCGGCAACCAAACGGGCGAGGTCACGAGGAGAAAGGCGAGGTCAAAAGGACGTTTCCAGCGCGGCAATCGCGCGACTGCAGTCCAGTCCGAAAAGGTCGCGCCCCGTGCTCCGAGGTCGCTGCGGTGCATGCCAGCGGAGCGGGAAAAAGTAGTCGGGGGTATCATAGTATTAGTAATTGGGGGATGCATGGGAGCCAAATATCAGGCGAGTCGCAAAGACTGGAAAATCCGAAAACGGACGGCTGAACGAACTGTTGCTCGGTAACGACTGTCTTCATAATAAGGCCACATCTTGTTCTTCATCCGATTGCAGGCACGTTCACTAACGATCCAAAATTCGGGAACGAGCGTATCGAATTTGGGCGTTTACTGTCAAGCGCGAAACCGACACTGGCAGAGACAAATGCAGCCGATTGGAGTGCTACCCGCGGCAGAATCTTGCGGCCGGCCGACTGTGCTTTCTTTTCGAGCACACCGCCGAGTTCGCCGCAACTCCAAAGCGCGAGTGCGCAAGTTAAACATGTGCGGCACGCGGCGAGTATCGACGCCGGTTTTTTCGCCTTTTTCATCAAACGCTTTTTCCTCGAACACGTGGTTCGTCATTCCAGGACGGGTTGCCGCATGTCTTCCTATGGCAACAATCGCACGCGCAGCGGATCGTGGTTGTGCTGCGACCAGCGGTAACGTGCCTACGATTAACTCCTATGAATCTTCTCTTAGAGACTGCTCCGCGAATCGGAAGAAGGTGCATCGAGTAGCTAGAACCGGTCGTTCTCAACCAAATCCTGGAACGATCCTGGCGACTGTCGCAGTTCATGGAAATTTCCGTCCTGAATAATGCGCCCCTCGTTGATGACCAGAATGCGATCGCAATTCTTTAACGTCGAGAGGCGCTGCGCGATGAAGACTGCCGTTTGCTGTCCCGCGCTCAAGATGCGCGCCAAGGCATTGTAAACGAGAGATTCGCTGACAGTGTCGAGCGCGCTGGGCGCTTCGTCGAACATCATGCGATCGGACGGTGTTTTCTCCAATCTGCTGCTTCGGAAACGACAAGCACGCAATCGAATGAGCGGATACCAACCTTAAGAATCCGGCGCGGTCCAGCGCCCAGTCCTTTTCGCTAGCGGGCAACAATTGTAATTTTTTGGCGATCTGCTGCCGCAATCAGTGCCGCGCGTTCAAGCAGGAGAGTCCGTCCAGCCTCGACCGCAATCGCCCGCAACTTTACTTCCGCCGCGACCTGCAACGTCTCTGTCCCGATCACCGGAACGTCGAAACGCATATCCTGGCCCGGTTTGGTGACCTTAATGGCAATCGCATTTTTTCGACCCAACAATCCGCCGCGACGGATCGCTTCGTTCGTGCCTTCAAACGCTTCGACCGCGAGCACCGTACCGCTTTTCACAACGATCGTCTGGCCAATATCGAGCGCGCTGACCTGCTTTGCGATCTCGAAACCGAACGTGATGTCATCCTCTTCGCGCTCCTTCAATCTTGGACCGGCGATGTGGCCGCGCGGCGCGAGCAGATGATCGAGGAATGTCGCCGCGGGCAAGAGTTCGACCTGATTTTCAGCCAATTGGTCGGCAATCGCTCCAAAGATAGACTCGGCGTTGCGCTCCTTGAGGCGAGCGAGAAGGAAGATGGCTTTGAAGTCAGGCCGCAGGCTGAAAAGGTTGCCGGGCGTAATCTGCCCGGCCATGATGGCGTGGTGCACGTCGGCGTTTCGGAAGAAAGTCAGCAGCTTGCCAAGCTGGCCGACACGCAGCCATTCGATCTTGTCGGCGCGGTTAATCATATCGGCCGACGTTTCATCGTTAAATGCCGCCACGATGATTTTCTTAACCCCGGCGACCCGGGCGGCGTCAGCCAGGAGAAGCGGGTAAACGCCGCTGCCGGCAATGATTCCGAGCGCGTCTGGCGTTTGCATTTCGTTGGCCGGTTTGGCCTAACGAGTTCTAGTGCCGATGGCGGCGCTTGACGTGCAACTGGGCAAGCGCTTTTTGCAGCGAGGCCTGCACCGCCGCGACCTCCTCGGCACCAAGATCGTCCTTCATCGCAGCCTGCGCGCGCGCGACCGCCGCTCCCGCCGTCGCTTCGTCGACAGCGGAGGATTCGAGCGCCATGTCGGTCAGAACGGACACGGCGTCGCCGGTAATTTCCGCAAAGCCTTCGCCGACCGCGAGGGAGGTCGCGGCGCCGCCCTTGAGAACGCGCAACTCGCCGGGTCGGAGCGTGGTCAGCACCGGGACGTGCTGCGGATAAACGCCGAGCTCGCCGTCCATCCCGGGAAGAACAACCATGTCAACATCCTCAGAATACGCTTTCGCCTCCGGGGTCACGATTTCCAAACGGAGCGTACGCGCCATTGCTATTCCTTGATCATGTCGATGCCGCCCTTCATGTAGAAATTCTGCTCGGGCACATTGTCATGCTTGCCATCGAGAATTTCTTTGAAGCCGCGAACTGTTTCGGCGATCGAGACGTACTGACCAGCGGTGCCGGTGAAGACTTCAGCAACGTGGAAGGGCTGGCTAAGAAAACGCTGGATCTTGCGCGCACGGAAGACGGTGAGTTTGTCTTCCGGGCCGAGCTCATCCATGCCGAGAATGGCGATGATGTCCTGCAAATCCTTGTAGCGCTGGAGAACTTTCTGCACACCGCGTGCGACGCCGTAATGTTCTTCACCGACAATTTCGGGCGCGAGCGATTTCGAGGTGGACGCAAGCGGATCAACCGCCGGATAAATGCCGAGCTCAGCGATCGACCGCTCGAGCACGATCGTGGAATCAAGATGCGCAAAGGTGTTGGCTGGTGCGGGGTCCGTCAGGTCGTCGGCCGGCACGTAGACCGCCTGGAACGAGGTGATTGACCCTTTGTTGGTCGAGGTAATACGCTCTTGTAAGTCGCCCATTTCTGCGGAGAGCGTTGGTTGATAACCGACCGCGCTCGGAGTGCGGCCTAACAATGCCGAAACTTCGGAACCCGCCTGGGAAAAACGAAAGATGTTGTCGATGAAGAGAAGCACATCCTGGTTGCGTTCGTCGCGGAAGTATTCTGTCATGGCAAGGGCGGAGAGCGCGACCCGGAGGCGCGCGCCCGGCGGCTCGTTCATCTGACCGTAAACGAGGGCGACTTTCGATTTGCTTAGGTCTTTCTGATCGATGACGCCCGCCTCGCTCATTTCGTTGTAAAGATCATTGCCTTCGCGCGAGCGTTCTCCCACGCCCGCAAAAACCGAAAAACCGCCGTGGCCTTTGGCAATGTTGTTGATCAATTCCATGATCACGACTGTTTTGCCAACACCGGCGCCGCCGAAAGCGCCGACTTTGCCGCCCTTCGAGAAGGGGCAGATCAAATCGATGACTTTGATGCCGGTTTCGAGAATCGAAACGTTCGTATCCTGGTCGGTCAGGGCCGGCGCCTTGCGGTGAATCGGGTAGCGTTTGGTAAAAGAAACGGGGCCGCGATTGTCGACCGGATCACCCGTGACGTTGAAGATGCGGCCGAGCGTCCCCTCGCCCACGGGCACCGAAATCGGACCGCCGGTATCACTTACCTTCATCCCGCGTTTGAGACCTTCAGTTCCTGACATCGCGATCGAGCGGACCCAGCTTTCGCCAAGATGCTGTTGCACTTCGAGCGTCAACTTCGTCGGGTTGCCGTTCACCTCGTACTCGATCTCGAGCGCATTGTAGATGCCGGGAAGTTTCCCGGCGTCGGCGAAGTCCACGTCGACGACGGGACCGATGACTTGGACAATATTACCAGTATTCATAAGGAGCGACCCGCGGGGCGACCAGCCCGGCGCGCGGGAGACCCAAGGTAGCGAAGTTGCGCCCGCCGACAAGCGGAAAACGGGAGATTCACTCGCCCTGCGACAGCGAGACCTTATCGCTCAAATTCAGGACTGTTCGTCTCCCGGGCCGATTTCGTCCCAGCGACGAATGATGTTGAAAGCCCGTGAGTAGACCGCCTCGTAAGAACGCTCGGCGGAGTCGGTTTGCACGAGGATTTGCTCCTTCGGTTTGAGATTTAGGAAAATGACACTTTGACCCCGCGCCTCCGCCGCGACTCGATACGAACATCGATTGGAAAAAAGGAACCTTCAGGTAAACCACCTGTCGCTTCACCCCTGCGACAGCTCCCTCCCTATAACCGCTGGTTTGCCGCATTTTTGCACTAACAACGTAACCATAAGTAGATCGCTTGTATACTGGGCAAGCGAGCAAATCAGGGATAGACGCGGGCCAAGGTTAACGGAGCAGCGGGCATTCCATCATCCCTGAGGCATCGGGTGGTTCCAATCCCCATTCGCAGCGGCACGTGACCTGCTTTTTCATGAATAGCCGTTACTTCCTGGCAAGCCGGCGATTCCATCATCATGCGATTCTTGCTCTCCGCGGTCCTCGCCTCGGGCGTCGCTCTGCCGTGCGCGGCCGGGCCAATTGATTTCACCCCCGCGAGCGGCCAACGCGTGCTCGAAAACGTGGTCTTTCCACAACTCGTCTTTCATCAGGATGGCCAGGCGATTACTTACGAGCAACCCCGTAACTGGACCTTCACCGGGAGTGCGGCTCAACTTAAACTGACGCCGCCAGGTATCTCGCAGGCTCAGGCGACGATCGAGCAGGAGGCGCTGCCGGCGCCACAGACCTTCGACGAGGTGACGGCCGCTTCTTTGCGCCAGACCGTGCTAACGTCTTTGCCAGGAGAAGCGCAAAACGCCAAGGTCGTGCTCGAAGAGCAAAACCCCGTCCCGGTCAATCAACAACCCAGTTATGCGATTACGGCCAACTACACCTATTTCGGCCAGGATTACGCTGTGAGTGTGCTCTTCGCGAACTTGGGCCAGATACAACTGCGTGCACGACTGGTGGCACGGAAAGCAGATTTTGAGACGCTGCAACGTGCGTTTCGCGGCAGCCTATTCAGTCTGCATTGGCAATAGCCGGACCCGGCGGCCGAGACACGCGGGGTCGAAGGTTTCATTTTCAGAGGAGATCCCTTACGCTTAGAAGAGTCACTGCTTATTGCATGTACCAGCGCGAACGAATGTAGTCGAATGAGGCGAGGACTCCGGGGGGCGGCTTGGAGAGGAAGTTGACGTCGAAATACCAGGCGCGGTTAGGTGGGTTATAAACGTTGGGCGCACCCCAGTGACCGATGTTTTGCTGACTGCCATAGAGTTCAAGCATGGAACCGTAGTAAGTTAGCGTTTTGCCGCTCCAGTTTTCGAGAAACCGAGGGAAGTTTTCCACTCCACCGCTATAGTAACCGCTACCGGACGGGACGATGCCCGAGATAATGCCCGCGTTAACCGTGGTACTGGTGGCGGCGGGGACGGTCCCGGACTTCGAATCAAGCCATGAATTGGATAGGATGTTGACCGCGTCGGCAATGATCGCCGCCGGTTGGCGGGTATATCCTGGGACGGTAGGCTGAGTGGGGTCACCGGTGTTGGACGGTGGCTGGGTGCCACCCGAACTTCCCGTATTGTAATCGCCCTGGACGTAGACCGGATTGGCGCTGGCAACGGTGAGGCCGGAGGCGCCGTTAGTTCCATTGGGCAGTTTGCCGCCGTTCTTTAGTCGAATGCCGCGTTTGTTTGTTAGACCGTTGGACCCGGCGCTGGTGTCGGTGATGTAGACGATGCCGTTGAAAGCGCTGCCAAAGCCGCCACTGTTAATTGAGGTTGAGATTACGCCGATGTCGAGCGTAGCCAGTCGGATGCTGGCGTTGCCCGTGGTGGCACCTTCGCGGTTGTCGGTGATGGTTTGGTTTGTCGTGACGGCGCTCTTGATCGCCGTGGACATGGTCTTATCAACGCCACTTGTGGCGTTGGTAATGTCGGTCCCGGCCGCGTTGTAGATTTTCACGTTGTTCGAACCGTCGATGGTTATAACAACGCCCGCCTGGGTTTGAAACCGGTACGGATCGAGAGGAGTCGGCGAGGTCGTATAATCGATCAAGACGTGATAGTCATCCAGAGCGACGCCGTAAGGTTGCTGTGTCTGGCTGGTGGTAGGCGGCTGCCCAGGAGCCCAATGAGGGCTGGTCGGAGTCTCGGGATGCTGGCTGTCGCCGGGCATGAAACCGATCGACCATAAATCGACGTAGGTTGTGTTGCCGTTCAAGGTAAGGGTGTCGTGGCCGGTGTAAAGATTGCCGTTGGTATGGACGTCGCCGTTCACCACCATCGGAGCGCCGGGGTGGATCTCCATGTCGTCGGTGTAAAAAATGGCGTAGCGCCAGAGCGAGAGCACTTGCTTCTGAAGGACGCGACGAACCCGGGCCACAACGTTGGAAGGATCGT
>Ga0157374_10000684_pt1 | contig 29878 bp, 28 predicted proteins | sample M25metaG_FD_115308 | JGI IMG/M metagenome (GOLD analysis project Ga0157374, IMG submission 115308) | Miscanthus rhizosphere microbial communities from Kellogg Biological Station, Michigan, USA - M2-5 metaG | ecosystem: Host-associated > Plants > Roots > Rhizosphere > Soil | place: USA: Michigan... | reverse complement strand
CGAACCCGGTCCCGACAATCCTCACATCCCCTCTGCTCAAAGTGCGGCTTTGGTTGGACTACCTTCTGATGGCTGTGCCAACTACAATCGAACTTCGCTTCGCAAACGGCTAATGGCAACGAGCTGTGTGGTAACCAAATTCGGCGGGACGTCAGTGGGCGGCTCGCAGGCGATCGCGCGGGTGGTTGAGATTGTCCGTAGCCGGCTCGAGCAGCGCCCGATTGTGGTTGTGAGCGCGATGGCCAAGGTTACCGACCAATTGCTGCAGATGGCCCGCGCGGCGGGGTCGGGAGATCGCCAGAAAGCTCTCATTCTGGCCCGTGAGTGCCGCGAACGTCACTACAATACTGCCGGCGAATTGCTTGGTACAGCGCTATTTACCCAATTTCACGGTGAGCTTGGCGCGGAGTTCGAGGAATTGGAGGAACTGCTTCGCGGCATTGCGGCGGTCGGCGAGCTTACCCCGCGAACCACTGATCATGTGGCGGCGTACGGCGAAGTGCTTTCGAGCAAACTGGTTGCGGCTGCGCTGTCCTCCCATGACATTCCGGCTGAGTATGTAGACTCTCGCGATTGCATCGTGACCGACGAGACCTTCATGCGCGCTGCCCCGCTCTACGAGGATACCAATGCCAAGTTGAGGGAGTTCGTTGCACCGCTCCTTGAGAGAGGCCAGGTGCCGGTGATGGGGGGCTTCATCGGGGCCACCCGCGGCGGGGTGACGGCGACGATTGGAAGAGGCGGGTCCGATTTTTCGGCGGCCATCGTTGGTGCTGGGCTGAATGCAGACAAGATCGAAATCTGGACCGATGTGGACGGTATGATGACCACCGATCCGAACGTCTGCCCCGATGCCCGGCGGATAAAAATCATCAGCTTCGAGGCGGCTGCCGAGTTAGCCTACTTCGGTGCCAAGGTCCTTCACCCAGCTACGGTGCTACCGGCAATCCAGAAAAACATTCCGGTCTACATCCTGAATTCGCAGAACCCCCGGTGCGAAGGAACGCGAATTACGGCACGGGCACCCCAGTGTAAGAATTTCTTCAAGGCAATTGCGGCGAAAAAGCGAATCACGATTGTTGATGTCGCAGCTCCCCGCATGCTCCTGGCACATGGCTTTCTGAAGGCAATCTTCGACGCGTTTGATCGCCACCGGATTCCTGTGGACGTGGTGTCGACTTCAGAGGTGAGCGTCTCGCTCACGGTGGACTCGAATGAATCCATTCCAGCGCTGGCTGCCGACTTAGCGAAGCTGGCGGACGTGAAGTATGAAGGCCGGAAGGCGATTGTGTGCCTGGTGGGAGAAAATCTGCGCGAGATTCCCGGCATTGCCGCGCATGTGTTTGGCGAGCTCTCCGATGTGAAGATTCGGATGATTTCTCAGGGTGCGTCCGAGATCAACCTGACATTTGTGATTGATGAAGAATTGGTGCCCAACGTGATTCAGCGCTTGCATAAGCGCTTTTTTGCAGAGCTGGACCCGGTGATATTCGCCTGACGAGTTCCCACTTTCCCCGAAACCCCACAAGAAACCTCGGCGAGCGGTCGGGCGGGGGTTCTGGTGCGGAAATGACCGGGCGAGTTGCTGCCGCTAGGCTGACGGGTCCCGCGCTTGGGGCTTGCGTCAGGTTCCCGGAATCCCGTTACACTATTCAAACGCATGAAAATCGTTCTGCTGGGAATTGGAAAAACTGGGTCGCTCGTTCGCGAGGTGGCGATCGAACGCGGGCACACGGTCGAGGTCCTGCTGGAATCGGAAAACGACAAAGCTGCTGGACTTACCAAACAGCGCCTCGCCCGAATCGATGTGGTCATCGATTTCACCACCCCCCACTGCGTCCTCGACAACATCAGCGCCTGCCTTGAGTGTGGCAAGAACATGGTTGTGGGCACGACGGGATGGTATGAAAAGATCCCTCACATTAAAGCCCAGGTCGAACGCGGCGGGACCGGGTTTATCTTCGGGTCAAACTTCTCCGTCGGCGTGAATATGTTTTTCGAGCTGGTGAAGACCGTGGCTCCAGCGTTGAAGCAGAACTATGCCGCACACATATACGAGCGGCACCACGTCCATAAGAAGGACGCTCCTTCAGGAACGGCAGCCACGATGCAGCAGATCCTTCAGAACGAATCAAGCGCTGACGTCGAGATTACCTCCTTCCGCGAAGGCGAGGTGGTGGGAATGCACGAACTAACGCTTGAGTCCGCAGCCGACACCATCTACCTCTGCCATGACGCCAAATCGCGAAGAGGATTTGCCGAAGGCGCGGTGCGAGCGGCCGAGTGGCTGGATGGGAAGAAGGGCTTCTACGAGTTCAAGGACGTTTGGCGGCAGATGTAAGGCATTGGGGTCTCTGAATCATGCCTCCAGGCCCAGCGCCTGCAAGTCCCGCCGCAGCTGCTGAGGATCTTTCATTAACACAGTCGAGAGTCCTACCTTGGCCGCGGCCTCGATGTTCGCCGGCCGGTCATCGATGAAGCAGCACTCTTGCGGGGTGTGTTGGGTGAGATCGAGAGCGAGTTTGTAGATGCGCTCGTCCGGCTTGCGCCGGCCGACGTAGCAGGAACTGACGAAGACGTCGAAGGAGTCGGCCAGCCCGAAGGTCCGGATACGGTATTCGTTCAGTTCACGCGACTCGTTATTGATCGTGCCCATGAAGTATTTGGCGGAGAGCGAGCGGGCGAGTTCCAGGCTCTGCGATTTGGGTTTGGACAACGAGAACATGAACTGTTTGAACTGCTCGCGGGAGAACGTCCGCGCCTGGAAGAAGATCACGCGGTCGAGGTATTCGTCGAGAGTCAGCCTACCTTCCTCGAAGTTGGGCACGAGTTCGTGGTGGCGGGCCTCAAACTCGGTTTTGTTCAGCAGGAACGTTTCGACAGCTTGATCTCGCTCTTCATGATCCCAGGCATTGGTAAGCAGCACTCCACCGATGTCCCAGAACAAGGCGCGAATCTTCTGCAACACGGGCCTCCCTTGTCCGCATAAACGAACGAAATAGAAATGATAAATGTTTTTCAGTTGCGAGAAGCTGCTCGCTTCTACTTCCTAGAAGAGGGATTCACCTTCCCCCAAAACGATCCGGCGCGGAGTCGTGCTGCGGTGCTTTTCGGGTTGCGCTGAGCCACTCGCGAGGCGTTTGAGGCTTGGTTCCGTCCTATGCTCTGGCTGCTCTCGCGGCTGGAGCGCGGCGCGTGCTGGGGACGTAGACGCAGGATCGTGTGTCGTAGTGCTTGGCGAGGCAATTGGGGCAGAGGTGAAGCTGGTGGACGCGGCACATCACTGCGGGAGACTCAACCCCGCACAAGTCGCATCCGCCCCGAGCTTTGGGCTGGGGCTTAGGACTGGCTGGTACTGCCGCCTGAGCCGCACGAGCTCTCAGATAAATACCGGTGGTGCAGATCAGCGCTCCTAGTGAGAAAGTGCAGAGTCCTACGCCGGAGATAGATTCATCCTGCCGCTGGGCCAATCCGGAAGCCAGGAAAGTGAGGCCCAGCATCATCAACAGGCTGCCTGCACCGATTAATACCAGACTGAGCTTCCGGCCCATGAGGACACCTTCTTAGGAGATTGAGAGCCCTCTTCCGGACTGCAGGAAAAGAGTCCATTTCGAAGATATCGGCCCGAAAGGGTGGACTCCAAGTAACTGAAGTAATGGGAGTCTCCTTGGTCCTCAGTGCAAGTCTTGGAAGGATTTGAGGTAGCCGGGAAGTGCGATCTCTGGGGCTAGGCGAGAATCGGGAACGGGTGTCCCCAGCTGCCATTCCAAGGGAACGATACCGGCCCAGACTGGCAACGCGTAGTCCTCTTCGTCGTCCAGGGGCGGCCCTTTTCGAATCTTGGCCGAGGCCTCCTCGATTTGGAATTCCAGGACCGAGGTTGCTTTCAGTTCCTTGTCCGTCGGGGTGCGAACATCCTCCCAGCGACCCCGCATCAGGTGCTCCGAGATGTTGCGAAGCGCGGATAACTTTTGGGCATGGTCGGCGATCTTGCGGGCGGTGCCAAATGCGACCACCGAGCGGTAGTTCATCGAGTGGTGAAAAGCAGAGCGGGCGAGGACCAGCCCGTCCACCAGAGTGACCGTAACGCACGCGGGCACGCCTTTTTCCAACTCGCCCAACATGCGGCTTGCGGCGGAGCCGTGGAGGTGCAATGTTTCGCCCATGCGACCGTAAAGCGTGGGAATGACGAAAGGCTGGTTGTTGACGTGAAATCCTATGTGCGCAAGGAAACCGGCGTCCAGGATGCTCTCAATGGCCGCCCATTCATGAGAACCGCGCACCGGCAGGCGACGGAGTTCAGTTCGCGTTGTTCGATTCATGGTTGATCCGTATGTGTTAGTTGGTATCCAGCGCACGTCCTAGCTCTTACCAGCGTTCTTCGTCAAATGTTCGGGCAAATTCATGCCGGCACACTCAGTTTCGTGTCAGCGTGCCGCAGGGCTTTCCTCTTTTACCCTGGTTTGATCGGTGATCCAGTTTACTTCCCAGGTTTTACCACCGTCGCCAGAAAACGACTGTTCGAAATGGGCAGAGTTCGGCGTGATTGCTGACCAGACATAGCGAACTAGGATTGCTCGGCCCTGGAAAGGTTCCTGGTCATAGAATTCTCCGACTCCATTTTTGAATTCGCCAATGGTTGGAATGCCCAGGACTCCGTCTTTCGCGTTCGACCAGTAAAGGTACCACTGGTGCGAATCGGGGTGGTAGAGGCGCACCGTAAGGCCTTCCACCTTTCCCGTGCTGCCAACCGTCCGGAATTCTTCGAGCCAGGCTTTGCCATCCCAGACCTTTCGAGTCACCGAGGTCCCATCGAATTCAACCCAGGAAGAGGACCCAGTCAGCGGGTGCAAGAGCCTCTTCAGGTGAATGTTCCACCGGCCTTCCTCGAAGTCGAAGTCATGCTGACCGTCAGGTGCTGAGGCCACGGACGGAGAAGCCGCAGCCGCAGAACTCTGCTGAGATCTCAAATCGAGTGAACCCAAAAAGCAAGAGAAGGCAATCCAGGCCATCAGCACTCGGGGGTGTTTCTGCATGAGCGCACTCCCTTCCAACTCGTATTGAGCGTCTCGTAAGTCATGGTATCTTCCAAGAACCACTATTCATGGCATTGGCAATACCACTTTCGCGAGGCGACGGCCCGCTCTTCTTGCAGGTGTATCGAGGGCTGCGTGACCGGATCCTTGCCGGAGCATTCCCCGCGGGGTCTAAATTGCCATCGACGCGGACGATTGCAGAGCAACTGGGAATCTCGAGGACGGTCGCAGTGCTTGCATACGAGCAGCTCCTGGCCGAGGGATATACAAGCGGGCGTAGCGGCTCGGGAACCTACGTCTCCCCTAGCATCTCCGCTCCTCGCGTGCTTCACAACGACGGCGGTCCCAAGCTGCGACTCTCCAAGTTTGGAGAAACCGCCGCGAAAGCAAGTGCGCGGGTGCATGCTTTTCAAACCCGAAAGAAACCTCTGCCCTACAACTTCGCCTACGGCAGGAGCGATCTTGAAACATTCCCTTTTGAGATGTGGAGGCGCACGCTTTTGCGCTGCGCGCGGAGAGCGCCAGTGTCCGGGCTTGACTATGGACCAAGCGCTGGAAGCCCGGCGCTGCGGGAAGCAGTTTGCGTACATCTGCGCCGGTCAAGGGCGGTTGTCTGCGAACCGTCGCAAGTGATCGTCACCAGCGGTTCACACCAGGCACTCGACATCATTTGCCGAGTGCTGATCGGGCCGGGTGATTCTGTCGCTCTGGAGAACCCCAGTTATGAGGGTATTGCGGAGGTCCTGCGCGCCAGCCGCGCAAGAATGTTCCCCGTGGGGGTGGACCGCGAAGGACTGGATCCCCGGCGCTTGCCAAGCGGTGCCCGGGTGGTATTCGTAACCCCGTCGCACCAGTTTCCGACAGGCGCTATTCTCCCGTTGGCACGTCGAGTTGAGCTTTTGGCTTGGGCCCGCCGGCGTAATGCGATCGTTGTCGAAGACGACTACGACGGCGAGTTCCGCTACGACGGCCACGTTCTCGAGTCCCTGCAGGGTCTGGACCGCGAGGGCCGGGTGATCTATGTCGGAACGTTTTCGAGGACGGTGTTTTCTTCCTTGCGAATCGGCTATCTCATCGCGCCGAAGCAACTGGTTGACGTTTTTACCGCGGCCAAGTGGCTTTGCGACCGCCAGTCCGCAACTCTCGAGCAGGAAGCCCTGGCGGAATTTATTTCCAGCGGAACGTACGAGCGTTATCTTAGGCGAGTTCGTCGCCGCAACACAGCCCGGCGTCAGGCTCTGCTCGATGCGATCCGCACCTATTTGGGCGACCGGGTGGAGGTAACCGGCGACGGCGCAGGCGCTCACGTTGTGCTTTGGCCAAAGAAGCCGGTCTCGGACTCGTATGTGACCTCGCAGGCTGCGCTGAGGGGGGTTGCCGTCTACGAGGTCTCGCCGTACTTCTTCCCACCAAAATCGCGTACCGGGATACTGCTGGGCTACTCGCGGCTGAATGAAAAGCAGATCACAGAAGGGATCCGCCGGCTGGCAGAGGTGATTTGAGAACCCGGATTCAGACTCGGGCTGAGCTTTCTCTGGTTACCGCCTGGCGGAAGTAGTCCAACGACGTTTGCAAACCCTCCTCGAGCGTCACTTTCGGCTCCCAGCCGAGGAGGGTGCGGGCTTTGCTGATGTCGGGCCGCCGTTGCTTGGGATCATCCTGGGGTAGCTTTTCGTAGCGAATGTGGCTGGCTGATCCGGTGATGGCCAGCACGCGCTTAGCACACTCCAGAATTGTGAATTCGTCTGGGTTGCCGATATTGACCGGCAGGTGCTCCTCGGATTGTGACAGCCGGAACAAGCCGTTGATTTCATCACTCACGTAGCAGAAGCTGCGGGTCTGCGAGCCGTCGCCGTAGACGGTGAGATCTTCTCCCCGCAGAGCCTGTTTCATAAAGTTCGGGATTACACGTCCGTCGTTCAGTTGCATGCGCGGCCCATAGGTGTTAAAGATCCGCGCGATTCGGGTGTCAACCTTGCGGTAGCGATGATAGGCCATGGTGAGGGCTTCGGTGAACCGCTTGGCTTCGTCGTACACCGAGCGCGGCCCAATCGAATTCACGTTTCCCCAATAGGTTTCCTTCTGCGGGTGCTCGAGCGGATCGCCGTAGCATTCAGAGGTTGAGGAGACCAGATACTTGGCGTTGTATTTGTGCGCCAGATCGAGCGCGTGCATAGTGCCGAGGGAGCCGACCTGCAGCGTCTCTATCCCGTGGATCATGTAGTCGACCGGACTTGCCGGCGAAGCAAAGTGAAATACGTAATTCAGTTCCCCCACGTCGAAGGGCCGATTGATGTCGAGCTGCTGGAATTCGAAGTTGCCTTCGCGGCGCAGATGCTCGATGTTCGACATCCTTCCGGTGAGGAGATTGTCGACGGCAACCACCGAGTAACCTTCTGCGAGCAAGGCATCGCATAAATGCGAGCCCAGGAATCCGGCGCCGCCGGTGACCAGTGCCCGAGGTCTCATGAACGCGGGGTCTTTCTGGCGGGTACGCTGCCTTTCTGCGGTGCGAATACTTCTGGACCGAGCGTCGGCCGTCCGACGCTGTAGTAGGTGAAGCCGTTTAGCGCCATCAGGTGGGGATCGTACAAGTTGCGGCCATCGATCACAATGGGATATTTCAGGGCGCTCCGAAGACGCGCAAGATCAAGCGAGGCGAATTCCTCCCATTCCGTGAGGATCAGCAAGGCATCCGCTCCCTCGGCTGCGTCGTAAGCGCTGTCGGCTAGCTTGATGCTGGAGTTCAGCTCTTCTTTGGCCCGCATCTGGGCTGCCGGATCGTAAGCGCAAATCTCGCAACCTTCGGACAGAAGTGACTTAATCATGAGAATTGCGGGCGATTCGCGAATGTCGTCGGTGCCACCCTTAAATGCGAGCCCCAGTACGCCAAGTTTCTTGCCGCGCAGCGTCCACAGAGCACTGCGAACTTTACGAATGAACCGATGGCGTTGTTCTTCGTTGATGCGCATGACTTCCTCAAGCAAGCGGAAGTCGTAGCCGCACTCGCGGGCGACAGAGCGGAAGGCGGTGAGATCTTTCGGGAAACACGAACCACCATAACCAATTCCAGGATTCAAGAAACGCGGGCCGATGCGGGAATCGGTACCGATTCCTTGGCAGACCTGCTGGACGTTGGCGCCAACGCTTTCGCAAATGGAGGCGACTGCATTGATGAAGGAAATTTTCATCGCGAGAAACGCATTGGAAGCGTGTTTAATCAGCTCGGCGCTTTTGGCGCTGGTGGTGATCAGGGGCGGAGGCATTTGTGCGCGGTCAGGGCGGGGAATCGCGTCCGGGCGCAGATAATAGGTGCCCTCAGCCAAGGGCGCATAGATCTCGCGCAGCACGGCCGCGCAGCGTTCCGTATCGGCGCCGATAACGATCCGGTCGGGATAAAGAAAGTCGGTAACAGCTGTTCCCTCGCGCAGGAATTCAGGGTTAGAAGCTACATCAAACTCGCCATGCTCAGCTCCGTTGCGCAGCACGATCTTACGCACCCAGTCGCTGGTATAGACCGGAACTGTGCTCTTCTCGACGACAATCTTGTAGGAGTCAATCGCTCCAGCGATCCCGCGCGCCACCGATTCAACGTAGGAGAGGTCGGCTTCGCCTTGCTCGGTCGGAGGCGTGCCGACGGCGACAAAGATGGCAGCACTGGCCTTGACGGCGCTCTGGAGGTCATCGGTAAAGGTAAGCCGCTGCCCACGATGGCGATCGAGCAACTCAGGCAGGAAGTTTTCGTGAATCGGAACCTCACCGCGGTTGAGGGCAGCGAGCTTCTGCTGGTCGTTGTCCACAACGATTACGTCATGGCCCAGGTCGGCAAAACAGGCCCCGGCGACCAATCCAACGTACCCAGAGCCAACCACAGCAATCTTCATCGGTAAATCTCCATCAGGGGAGCAGGGTTGATTCCTACTCTAGCAGCTTCATTTCTCAGGCGGAAATGAGAATGCAACGAAAAATCGCAGGCCGCCCGCACGAAGAAATTCCCCGGCCTTTGCAGGCCTTACCCATTTGATTCGCTAATGCCAGCTATCAGAATTTCCAATGGCTCGATGGGTTTGAAAAGGATTAAGGTAGATTTAGCAGCCTTGGGTCTTCTCTCCCTTGTGGCGAGGCGACCAGGGTGAGTCCAAAGCGGGAGATGTTCCGATGAGTGAACTCGAAACCAAATTGAACCATATTCTCGAGGAACACCAGCACGAGAGCGGCCTTCACATGATTGGGGGAAGGCGCCGGCTGATCGACCGCCTAGTCAAGTTCTTCGAAGAAGATGTGAAGATCCAAGACAAGAGCGCGCCCGCCGGCTCACGCGAAAACTAACCCCCGGTTTTTCCCTCCTGACTACCAGCCCGTCGCAAGTAGCGGCGGGCTTTGTTTTCCGTCCATTTTCGTCCGGAATGGGTAATCCGGCATGACCCCACAAGATCTTAGCAATGGCGCACGCTTGGCTTTCCGCTGGGGGCGCCGACTATTGGCACCCGGGGCCTAAGCCCGAGGGCGGGAGTGTGGTCAAAAGGGTGGCATCGGGGAAGCTATAGGCCCCGGCGACTGCTGTTGAAGGATTCTGAAACTCGAACCACGGCAGCAACGCAACATTCTGCGGATGATAGGTGCGATTGTGCATGTGAATCGGGAATGCCGCGCCCATCAGACCCTCGATGGCGTCGGCCACCTCAAGGTCGTTTTGGCAGTGCCCGTTCAGCGAATACCACCATGGTGTGAGGCCATGAAGTCCATCGCTGGCCACAAAGGGGTCGTTGACGGTCTCGGCAAGTTCGTGGCTCAAGGCCGTGATGTCCTGGAACTCAGGGCTGAAAATGCCAGAACTGATCCAACTGGCAAACGTGAGTACAAATCGTCTTTGACGAAATCCGTTGTGGGCATCCCCGGGCTCGGAATCGTAACTGTGGAAGCCAAGGACGCAGCACTGATTTGGGTCGCCATTGGCATAAAGAAAGGTGTTGGGGAACAGGAATGTAGAGAGGCTCTTGGGGGTGATGTCACCGGCGTGTTCCGCCGCGCCCACGGGCGTGCGTTTATCGGAAGGGCTTGCCGGGAATAACAAGTTGGAAAATACGTCGATATCGATCAGGACGAAGGCGCAGCAGGAGCCGTCTTTGTGCAACGCGAATTTATACGACCCGCGGGGAACGGCAATGGTTCGTTCCCTTTTGACCGAAGGACGGAGGAGAGTGTGCCAGTCCTGCTGCATGACTCCGTAGAAGGAAGCGCGCTGGATCGCGTCCACCCACTGCGTGGGTACGTCGCTGCTGGTATATTCCCAGCTCTCAAACAGAGGCGACCTGAGCACGGGGTCGATGAAGGGCTTTACCGAATAGTGGAGCTTGTGGCCGTTGACTACACGAACGGATTTGTTCCAGTCGAGCAGGTCGACAGACACAGGAATGATGGGGGCATCCAGTTCCGTGGCGCCGCCACGCTGGGGATGCCCACCGACCATCGTGTAATACCAATGATAGTGGGGATGGCCCTGTGGGCCGAAACCAGCGACTTGATATCCGCCCTCGAAGGTGCGGAGAGAGTCGAACGGAACTGTACTGACTTTCGAGGTGGCGGGATCGACCGAGCCGCTATTTCCTCGGGGAGGGAAAGACGTAAACCGACCTTTGACCGCCGCGAGACTGGGACTTAACTGATCTTTGGGTTCAGCGAGGCCAGGCAGACTCGAAAGTGTAATGAAGCAAATAAAGGCCAGAAAGAGGGAAGTTTCACGAAATGCGCGCACCAGCACCACCTAAGGCTACTTGGATGCGCGACCGCTTGTAAACTTTGTTTCGTGAAAAGATCGTGAAAAACGCCCAAAGGAGCGGAAGAAAAAGTTTTACCTTCTCCGTGGCCGACTGCCAATTCCTAGTTGCTGAATTGCCGGGATGAAGGCGAAACCCCAGCCGGAATCACCCCAGCTAGCAAGCCTCCGGGTTGAGCGAGGAAATGTCTCCGTCGACCAACTACTTCGGCCTTGTGATGGCTCCTTCTGAAGCAGAGTGAACTAGAGCGCCGTACTTGGAAAAGACTCCCTTGGTGAAGCGCGGTTTAGGGGCTTTCCACTGGGCCATGCGGTGCTTGATCTCGGTGTCGCTGATCTCGATTTCCAGTAGCTGCTGATTGACGTCGATCTTGATGATGTCACCTTCGCGGACCGCGGCAACCGGACCCCCCAGGGCAGCCTCCGGGGAGACATGTCCGATCATTAAGCCGCGAGTGGCGCCGCTGAAACGGCCGTCTGTCAGCAAAGCGACGGTTCCACCGAGACCTTCACCCACCAGGGCACCCGTCACTGAGAGCATTTCCCTCATGCCGGGGCCACCACGAGGACCCTCATAGCGGATGACGACCACGTCGCCAGCCTTGATCTGCTTTGCGGTAACCGCCTTCATTGCATCTTCTTCCAATTCGAACACGCGTGCAGGTCCGCGGTGGCTGAGGCGCTCGTGGCCGCTGATTTTCACCACCGAACCCTCGGGAGCGAGATTTCCCTTGAGGACCACTAGCCCACCGGTGTTCTTGAAGGGCTTTTCAAGGGGCGCGATTACGTCCTGATCGGGCGTTTCGACGGCCAGGGCGGCTTCTTCTCCGATTGTCTTGCCGGTGACGGTTATGGCATCGTCGTGAAGCTTCTTGCCCTGGCGCAGGCGGTTGGCAAGCAGACGGATTCCCCCTGCACGATGCATATCGGCAGCGACATATTTACCAAAGGGCTTGAGGTCGCAGAGCAAGGGAGTGCGCTCGCTGACTTTCTGAAAATCATCAATGACGAGGGGGACCTCGGCTTCGCGAGAAATGGCAAGCAAGTGGAGAACCGAGTTCGTTGATCCACCACTGGCGGCAACCGCTGCGATTGCGTTCTCAAAGGCCTGGCGAGTGAGAATGTCGCGAGGCTTCAGCCCGCGCTTGAGGACATCCATAACGAGTTCGCCACAGCGATGCGCGATCTCATCTTTTTGCGGGTCGATGGCCGGGATACTGTTGAATCCCATAGGCGAAAGCCCGATCATCTCCATTACTGTGGACATGGTATTTGCGGTGTACTGACCTCCACAGGCCCCGGCACCGGGGCAGGCGACGTCTTCAAGTTCCTGGAGATCGGAGTCGCTCATCTTGCCGGCGGCATTTGCGCCGATCGCTTCGAACACGTCTTGAATGGTCACATCTCTCCCGCGATAGCTTCCGGCGGCGATTGTGCCGCCGTAGAGAACAACGCCCGGGAGATCAAGCCGTGCCAGAGCCATGGCGGCAGCTGGAATGGTCTTGTCGCAGCCGACGACACAGACCAGGGCGTCAAACAGCTGGCCCCGGCAGACAAGTTCGATGGAATCAGCAATCAATTCGCGGCTGACGAGCGAGGCCCGCATGCCCTCGGTGCCCATCGTCTCCCCGTCGCTGATCGCGATGGTGTTGAACTCCATGGGAGTGCCGCCAGCCGAGCGAATGCCCTCCTTCACCTTCGCCGAGAGGCGGCGCAGGTGAAAGTTGCAGGGCATGGTTTCGATCCATGTATTGGCCACACCAATGAGCGGCTTCCTGAGATCTTCGTTGCTGAAGCCGATGGCCTTAAACATGGCGCGCGCGCCGGCGCGGTCGCGACCGTCAGTGATGAGATGACTGCGGTGTTTTGGATCCATAAGAGTAAAAGCTTACGACAGAGCTGGCGAAAGAGAAAGCAGAGGGAGCCCTCTCGTCGGAGTTTTCAACCGATCTGCCACTCGTGCGGGAAGCCGTTAGCCGGAGAAAAACATATCCCCTCCAGTCTGCGGCAGGAGGATGCAACGGCAAAAAGTTGCAAGCCGAGACTACCGGGATGTTTCGCTGGGGGGCTGTACAATCGGCTTTCTATTCAGGAGAACCCCTTTTCATGTTGCGCTCGCTGATCGCTGTTGTGTTCGTGTCCATGGGCTTGCAAGCTGCCGAACTGCGCGTAAACGATACGGAGTATTTGGAAACCCAGGGGTTGAACGTGCTGGTGTACCAGAATGCCTTCCATCCGGTGTTCAAAGACCAGAAGCTGAGTGCGATCGAAATCATTCTGCACGACGATCGCATAGCGACGGATGGGGATGTGCGCCTGATGCCGACGCCGGAGCAGTGGGACCCGGTCCCGCATTTCAAATACCGCAAGCGGACAGGAAACGGGCTGACGGCATTCTGCGATTATCCCGATTACAAATTGAGCTACCGGCTCGAGGTTCAGCCGGAGGGAGACGGCTTCCGTATCGCCGTGCATCTCGATTCGCCGTTGCCGAATGCGCTCGTGGGCAAGGCTGGATTCAATTTGGATTTTGATCCCAGCGCCTACTTCGGGAAGTCCTACCTGTTTGACGCCAACTCTGGAATATTTCCGCGGCATCCCGATGGGCCGATGAAACGTGAACCGGATGGAGGAGTGGAACCGCTTCCGCTTTCCTCGGGAGCTTACGTGGTGCTGGCACCCGAAGATCCCCTTACCAGGGTGAGTGTGACCTCTGACAGCGGTCCGATCATGTTGTTCGATGCCCGGAACCAAGCGCAGAACGGCTGGTTCGTGTTGCGTACGCTAATCCCGGCGGGACGAACAGAAAACGCGCTGGTCTGGCACGTCCGTCCCAATGTGATCGCGGGTTGGACGCGTCAGCCGGTGGTTGCCTATAACCAGGTTGGGTACACGCCGGAGCGGCAGAAGATTGCGGTGATCGAGCTCGATCCCTTGTATGACGCCCCTAAAACGGCGAGCGTCCTGAAACTCACTCCCTCAGGTGAGTTCAAGGAAGCCTTCAAGGACGAGATAAAGCCTTGGGGCAAGTGGTTACGCTACACCTATGCGCATTTCGACTTCTCCTCTGTGAAAGAGCCTGGCATCTACGCGATTGAGTATGCGGGCAAGCTGAATTCGCCATTCCGGATTGCGAAGGATGTTTATGCGCATATCTGGCAGCCATCTTTAGATACCTGGCTTGCTCAGGAGATGGACCATGTGCGCGTGCGAGAGGCCTACAGGATCTGGCATGGACTTGCGCACATGGATGACGCCCGACAGGCTCCGGTTAACCATACCCACTTCGACGGTTACACAATGGGGCCCTCGACGGACTCTCCCTACAAACCGGGGGAACACATTCCAGGGTTGAATGTTGGTGGCTGGCACGACGCGGGTGACTTCGATCTCCGCACGCAAAGCCAAGATGCCGTGATCATCGACCTGGTACTCACCCGGGAACTGTTTGGCGCCGATTGGGACGAGACTTCGATTGATGAGAAGGGTCTCTACGTGCAGATTCACAAGCCTGATGGTGTGCCGGACGTTCTCCAGCAGATCGAACACGGTGTGCTCCAACTTCTGGCGCAGTACAAGTCGGTCGGGCACGCGCTGAACGGGATCGTGGAGCCGACTCTCGAGGAATATACGCACCTGGGCGATGCGGCTTCACAGACCGACGGCAAGATTTACTTGGAAAAGATGGGGCCACTGGAAAGCGACGGGATCCATTCGGGCGTTCCGGACGATCGCTGGGCCTTCACAACGCGCTCCACCCCATTGGAGTACGACGCCGCTGCTGCACTCGCCGCTGCCAGCCGGGCGCTGAACGGATACAACAACCAACTCGCGGACGAGTGTCTGAAAACTGCGATTCACGTTTGGGACGACGAACACCGCCACGCTCCTAACCTGTTCCATTCGTTCAATACGACAGGCGGAGATCTTGAGAGCGAAGAAATCAAGGCTGCGGTGGAGTTGCTCATCACCAGCAAGGGCGGGGAGCCTTACCGCAAGAGACTCAACGATCTGTGGCCGGCAATCCAAAAGCATTTCATGTTCCTCAACTGGACGGCGGCGCGCGCCATCCCGTACATGGAGCCGGAGTACAAGATGAACATGGAGAAGGAGGTCCGGACCTACCAGGCTCGGGCGGACGAGTTCCTGTCCAAGAACCCCTACGGAGTTCCGATCACAACCGGTGCGTGGGGCGGTGCGGGTGCGGCGGTTGGTTTCGCCACGCAAATGTATTTCCTCCATCGGGCCTTTCCCGAGATCATCGGCCCTGAGTACACCTTGCGCGGACTTGACTACGTGCTCGGAACGCACCCCGTATCGAATGTCTCCTATGTGTCGACCATCGGCACGAACTCACGCCTGGTGGCCTATGGCAATAACCGCGCGGACTACACATTCATCCCGGGAGGAATTATCCCCGGCATCGTGATTGTTCAGCCCGATTTCCCCGAGTTGAAGAGCAATTTCCCGTTTCTGTGGTTTGAAAACGAGTATGTCGTGGACACGGTGACGAGCTACATCCTGGCGGCCAATGCGGCAGATTCTGTCGCGAAGTGAGCGAGGGGAGCCGGCCGCAGGAACTGACTCCAATGGGTGGGTTTGAGGATTCTCTAGGCAGCTTTCTTTTCGCCGGGAGCTTTGGCTTCGGGGTGACCGGCGAGAGCTGCAGCATGTTCGATCTGGGCGTTGATTTCACCGCCAATCAGGAATGAGAAGCCGGTTATGTAGAGCCACATGAGCAGGATCATTGCCGCCCCCAGCGACCCATAGGTCTTGCTATAGCTGTTGAAGAAGTGCAGATACAGTCGAAAACCAAACGACGCTGCAACCCACAACAGAACGCCAATTAACGCGCCCGGCGTGATCCAGTACCAGTGTTGCTCCTCGAGGTCTGGGCTGTAGTAGTAGATCAACGAAAAAGAAATAATGACGAAAAGCAGTCCGAGGGCAATCTGCACAATGTGCCACATGATCACGGCTGATGTCCCCAGCCCCAAATGGGAACCGAGGTAGCCCGCCACGAAGTCGCCCGTGAGGATGGCGACAAGCGCGGCGATGATGAGCACGGAGATGGCTACCGTCAGCGCAAGGGCAATCAGGCGCACTCTTACCAAAGAGCGTGATTCCCGCACCTCGTAAACGCCATTCAGGCCCGAGATCATGGAACTCATGCCACCAGCAGCAAACCAGAGGGTCAGCAGAATTCCAATCGTCAGCTTCGCGCCTCCTGCGTTCCTTGTCACTTCGGCAAGAGTCTTGCTGATGATTTGCGCGGCATCCGGCGGTAATACCTGTCCCAGATAAGTGAAGAGATTCGACCGCATGGACGCACTTTTTGATGCGAACATGCCAAAAACGGCGAGCAGGAACAGCATCAGGGGGAAGAGCGCGAGGATGAAGTTGTAAGCCAAGGCAGAGGCGCGGTCGAGAAGGTAATCGTCGTCGATGCCTCGGTACACCCTTTTCCCGAGTTCTTTAACGGAGAGTCCGCCAAGGCTCCACAAGCTTTTGAGTTGTTGTTCGCTGGTGAGCTTAGATTCAGACATCGCATCCGCCATGGTTCGGAGTTGGATTCTAGTAAAGCAGGGCACTGTTGCCCAGAAGAAGGATTTGGGGGATGGAACCCGGATGATCCGCACGGGCCTCCCGCGGGTCAATGCCTGAGGCTGTGATGAAGGAAGTTAAACGGGCCGCCCTACCAAGGGGAGCCGGGACACCTTACGCCGCGTCGTCTTCGATCTTGATGCGCAAAGACTTCAGGAATTTCAGGTCCTGCTCACTGACCTTCAGTTCCGGGTTGCTGGTTAGGGTAGTAACGAGAGAAGCTTTGTCAGGGGTCTTCTCGCCGGGACGGCTCACGCCGATGGTGGCTTCAAGCACGAGAAAAATGTCGTAGCCGCCTTCCTTGATCCGCGTGACAACCTCAGCAATCTGGTCGGAGTCCGCCAGAGACTCGTTAATAGCTTCCCCCAGCTCTTTCATCAACTGTTTCAATTGCTGATCCACGAATCCCCCCGGGCCAGAGGTTATAAAACGTTGGATGCGGCGGTTCGGCATCCAGTCTCGATATCTATTTTAGCGCTACACCTTGCTAAAATCGAGAAGAATGGCAAACGTGTCAAGCGCGCGAAAATTAGGAATGGCTGCCCGCATAGCAGGGCAGCAAATGAAGGGGAGCCGAACCTTTGGCGCCGTGATGAGCGGCGCCCGCACTACTCTGAAGCACTTTTCCGGAGTTGCCCACCAGCTCTGGTTAGAAATAACCGGCTTTGCTTTCCTGGTATTCGCCGCAGGTGGCGCAATCGCCATGGTTCGCGAATACAATTCCTATCACCTCGGGAAAGTGACATCGAGCCATCTGCTGCTTGCTGCAGGGTTTACGGCCCTATTTGCCTGGTTCGGTATTTCCTCTTTCTGGAGAGCAAAAGCTCGCAGCCGCCGCTAGAACCTCGAATGGCAGATCGCCACAAGCCGGATCCAGCCCCAGCGAATCCCAAAACTTCGTCCCAAATTCCAGTGCGTCCCTTGTACACACCCGGCGAGCTAGGCGTGTGGGACGCCGAGCAAAGGCTCGCGTACCCCGGAAACTATCCTTTCACCCGAGGTGTCCAGCCAACAATGTACCGGGGCCGGTTGTGGACCATGCGCCAGTATGCCGGGATGGGGGACGCCGAGGAATCCAACAAGCGATATAAGTACCTGCTGAACCATGGGACCACTGGCTTATCGGTGGCGTTTGATTTACCGACGCAGATCGGCCTCGATTCCGACCACCCCCTCGCAATGGGAGAGGTGGGCAAGGTTGGAGTGGCCATCGATTCTGTCGAAGACATGGAGCGGCTCTTTGATGGTATCGACCTAACCAAGATTTCCACGTCGATGACGATTAACGCGACGGCATCCATTCTGTTGGCCCTGTATGTTGCGGTTGCCCGCAGGAAGGGTATGGAGATTCGCCAGCTTGCAGGCACTATACAGAACGATGTCCTGAAGGAATACATCGCGCGCGGGACTTACATCTACCCGATTCCAACCGCGATGAGGATCGTGACGGACTTGTTTCGTTGGGCGAATGAGACAGTTCCGGAATGGAACACGATCTCGATCTCCGGTTACCACATGCGAGAAGCGGGAGCGACGGCCGTCCAGGAGGTTGCATTTGCTCTTGCCAATGGAAGCGCGTACGTACAAGCAGCAGTCGACGCCGGGCTGGACATCGACCAATTCGCTCCGCGGCTCTCCTTTTTTTTCAATGCCCACAATAACTTTCTGGAGGAGGTGGCGAAGTTTCGGGCGGCACGTCGTATGTGGGCGGAAATCATGCGCGAGAAATTCAAGGCAAAGAACCCTCGCTCCTGGATGCTACGCTTTCATAGTCAAACGGCCGGCTCGACTTTGACTGCACAACAGCCAGAGAACAACATCGTGCGCACTGCGATACAAGCCCTGGCGGCTGTTCTGGGCGGAACCCAGTCCCTGCACACGAATTCTTTCGACGAGGCTCTCTCATTGCCTACGGAGCAGGCGGCGCGCATCGCGATACGCACGCAGCAGATTATCGCCTACGAATCTGGGGCGCCGAACACGATTGATCCTGTGGCCGGTTCGTTTTACGTGGAATCGTTAACCGATCAGATCGAAACCCTGGCAAAAGAGTACCTGGATAAGATTGCGGCGCTTGGCGGTATGCTGAAGGCCATCGAGCGCGGATTCGTCCAGCAGGAAATCCAGAACGCGGCGTATGAGTACCAGCAATCCGTCGATCGTCACGAAGCCACGGTGGTCGGGCTGAATCGCTTTGAGCAGGAGCAGGAGGTCCCGGTGCCCATCCAGCGTATCGACGAAGCGCATGAGCGCAGGCAGGTCGAACGGCTGCGGTCGCTCCGGGCCAAACGCGAATCGAACAAATCGTCGTTGGCGCTCGACCGCGTCCAGGAAGCTGCGCGCTCGGGCGAAAATCTGATGCCCAGGATACTAGAGGCGGTTGAATCCTACGCGACCGTGGGAGAAATCTCAGACGCGATGCGGAAGGTGTTTGGCGAGTATCGCGAGACCGTGGTGATCTGAGCTAGCCCGAGGTTGCGTAGTCGCAAGCTTCGCGGCAAGGCGGGCAATAAAACAGTCCGTCCTCACAGAGCCTGACGTCAATTTGGCTTTGGCAGGTGCAGCAGTACTTTTCGCACTGACACTTGTCTTCGGTCGAATCACACTGCATGCAAAGAAATTTCTTCTTGGTTCCGGTAGCCATGGACAAACTTTAGCCTTGGTGGGCGAGGTTGCGAAGGTGCCGGAGGTAACCCGGGGTTGACACTGCAAAAAGCAAGGTGCCTTGTCCCGCTGATTCCTAATCCGGGTCTTGTTGAGCCCGCCTGAGAAGAGGCCATTCGGGAGATACCTGTGTGGCGGTCCTGTTAAAATAATAGAGGGATCGCATGCCCCCGAAATCTTCCCTCGTAGTTGCCCCGGAACCGCCAACTTCTGCCTCTCCTAAGGTGGGATTTGTAAGTCTTGGCTGTCCGAAAAACCTCGTTGACAGCGAGGTCATGATGGGTATGCTCGCGCAAGCCGGCGCCGAATTGGTGCCTCGCACCGAAGACGCTGACGTCATTGTGGTAAACACCTGTTCCTTTATCGAAAGTGCTCAGCGGGAATCGGTGAACACCATCCTCGACATGGCGAGGCTGAAGGGGGGCAGGGCGAAGAAGTTGGTAGTCGCCGGTTGCCTGGTCGAACGCTTTCGGGACGAGATTCAGAAGAACATTCCTGACGTTGACGCGGTGGTTGGAACCGGCGAGCTGGAAAACATCCTCGGCGCCGCAGGGCTGGAGAAGCCGGAAGCTGCCGAATCCCCGTTTCGGATTCTGACTTCCCGCCCGGAGGGCGATGCCCGAGCCGAAGCTGGGCGCTTTTCCCGTGAATCCTGGGACGGGGCGATCTCCGATCTGCCCAATTACCTTTACGACGAGACCACCCCGCGGGTGCTGGCGACGGCACGGTCGACGGCCTACATCAAGATCGCCGAGGGCTGCGATCATCCTTGCGGTTTTTGCATCATTCCACAGTTGCGGGGGAAATTTCGCTCGCGACGCTTTGAATCTGTGGTGGCGGAAGCCGAGCGGCTGGCGCGATCGGGGGTGAAGGAGATTACCCTCATCGGCCAGGACACGACCTGCTACGGCGAGGACTTTGGCCTGAAGGATGGGCTTGCACTGCTGCTGGACAAACTGGCCCGAATTGAGGAGCTCCGCTGGGTTCGGTTTCTCTACGCATATCCCAACAAAATCACCAGCAAACTGCTCGATACCATCGCGGGCCACGAGAAGATCTGTTCCTACATGGACGTGCCTTTGCAGCATGCATCGGCGGCAACATTGAAGCGTATGAAGCGCGGGGGTAGCGCGGAAATTTTCCTGCGCACCATCGAGAGGACACGGCGCACGATTCCTGGCGTGACCCTGCGCACCGCCTTTATCGTGGGCTATCCTGGCGAGACGGAAAAAGAATTCGAAGAACTTTGCGATTTTGTGAGCGTGGCCGAGTTCGACTGGATGGGAACATTCGCTTACTCCGATCAGGAGGGGGCGGCTGCGCATGGACTGGATGGGAAGCATTCTCTCAAAGAGATTGAATCCCGGCGCAAGCACCTGATGCAAATCCAGAAGAAAATCAGCAAACGGAAGAAAAAGGCCCTACGCGGGAAGCAATTCGACATTCTGCTCGAGGGCGCTTCGGAGGAAAGCGATTTGCTGCTTGAAGCGCGCAGTGAGATGCATGCCCCGGAGATCGACGGCAAACTCTATATCGCTGATGTTCCGGAAGGAATCGCGCTTACCTCCGGCGAGTTCTATCGGGCCGAGATCACGGAAACACACGACTACGATCTCGTGGCAAGAATTCTCTAATTAGGGCAGCTGGCTGCAACCGTTCAGTTCCTTCGCTCTTCCGGCTGGAGCCGATCGCGGCTCGATTTGTTTCCGAACGAAACCCAGCAGTGGCGCGGCGGTGCCGATGTCCGCGTCTCCGGAATAGAAGAACGTGCTCCGGCGCTTGGAATCGGTCAGGATCAGATCCTGGACCCCGGATTTCCGATTGATGGACAGTTCGAGGACGATTCCCTGGATGTTGAGGGGCATGCTGTCCGGGGATTCGCGGTGCCGGATTTCGGCAAGTGCGGGCGATTCGAGAATTTTCCGCAGTGCATTCAGTTCCTCCGCGGTGAACCATCCTTTGGCCAGTGAACTCTCGACCTTCTGGCTTCCATTTTTCTGGAAGCGGCGTTCAAAGCGGTACTGTCCATCGTCTGCGACCAGCGCACACGTCTGTCGGGCATGGGAGAACGTTCTTTCCAATAAGGCAAGCCGCACGAGTGGCTGTACCAGCGGATGGCTGGGGACCGCATCTTTCGTTGAGGGCGCAATTTGGCGGCCGGCAATAGGAGTGCGGGTAGACGGTGGCTCGGGAGCGACCTCGCCGCGCGCCTTCAAAGCCAATTGGCTGCGGGGCAGGCAATTTCGTTTTCCTGCGTCTTCAGAAAGTTCGCGGTGCGGGAGCTTGCGAAGTCCATCCACCCAGCGGAGCAGGGGGTTGAGTTCAGCGGCATAAGCTTGCTGACTCTCAGGGCTGCGAAACAAGAGTTCTTGGGCGGCCTGGTTCCGGAAAATGTGAATGTCGAGCAGATTTCGCGGGCCTGGAATCAGCGGTTCCTCGATATCTGCTTGCTGAACTTCAAAGAGTTTTCCCAAGTTCCGGCGGAGTGCATCCAGCTGAGCCGCAGAAACCTCACCTTCATAGACCTTGGTTTGCTGGCGATCTCCGGATTCGAGGTGGAAGGCACCGCTGTCGTCGACGAGAACGCATGTCGTGCTGGCGGAAACTTCGTGGGCTAGGCGGACAACATAGGTGATGGCTTTGGCTTCCGACCTCCCGTTCGCGGTGGCCAGAAAAGTGACCGCCGCCAGCGTGAGTGTCCGGAAATAGCGGTGGCCGGGAGTTTGGCGAGCAACTGCCATTGCCAGCAGTTTATGCGATCTTCTTTAGCACCAGCGCGGAGTTCTTTGACCCGAAGCCGACGCAGTTGCACAGAGCGTGCTCAATCTTCGCCATTCTGCCCAGGTCGGGGACATAGTCGAGATCGCACTCCGTGTCGGGGTGATCCAGATTGATGGTTGGCGGAATTTTTCCGTGCTCCATGGCAATCAGTGTCGCCGCTACGCTCGCTGAACCGCAGGCGCCTTGTGCATGTCCGATTTGCGATTTCAGGCCCGACATTGGGATCTTGTAGGCATGACCTTCGAAGGCGATCTTGATGGCCTTCGTTTCCACGCGGTCGTTCATCTCCGTAGAAGTGCCGTGCAGACTGACGTACTGCACGTCCTGCGGGGCGATGCCAGCTTCGCCGAGCGCCATGGTGATCGCGCGGGCAGGTTCATCCGGGGAATCGCTCATGCGCACGCGATGGTAGGCCTCGCAGGTGGCAGCGTACCCGGTGATCTCCGCGTAAATGCGAGCCCCCCGGGCTTTTGCATGGTCATAGTCTTCCAGGACGAACATCCAGGAGCCCTCGGCCAGAACAAATCCATCGCGGTCCGCAGAGAATGGCCGCGATGCCCGCTCCGGCGAATCGTTCCAGGACTGCGTGAGAGCGCGAATCATGGTGTAACCCTTCACGATTCCTTCAGTTATAGGGGAATCAACGCCCCCGGCCACGAACATTGGCTGAACACCGGCCTGGATGTGTTGATAGGCATAACCGAGGGCATCGGTGGAGGAGGTGCAGCCAGCGGTAACCACGTGGCTATAGCCGCGAAACCCGAAACGCATGCTGATCTCGCTGGGGATGGTCCCCATCGTCCCGCTAGGAATGCAGAATAGGCTGACCTGTTTCTCTTTTCCGCTATGCCATAGGCGGTATTGCTTCTCGGAAAATTCCTGCGCACCACCTCCTGTGCCCAGCACGATGCCAATCTGCCGCTTCTCATCGGTTGTCATGCCAGCAATTTCCAGGCCAGCATCTTTCACCGCCTCGGTCGTGGCCGCCAAACAAAGCGGGACCACGCGCGAAACATGCTTCCGCTCGCGGGCATCCACCCAGGCATACTCGTCGAACTCGGGAATTTCTCCTGCGATGTGAACCGCCAGGTGAGACGAATCGAAGAGCGAAATGCGTTTTACGCCGGATTTGCCGGCGAGCACGGCGCGGCAGAAGGCTTCTTTGCCGAGCCCGTTCGGGCTGACTACACCCATTCCGGTTATGACGACGCGAGGGAGCATAGATCGATCAGAATCAGCATTCAACCATCAGCATATTGCCTGCAGCCGGCCTTCCGTTCCAGCCTGAATCAAGACGGCGGCTTTCGCGGAATGCTGACTCCTATTGCGCGATAATCATACTAATGCCGCTCGGATTGTACATTGCCGTGCCATTTTGTCGAACCAAGTGCACCTACTGCAATTTCGCTTCGGACGTATTCTCTCGTGCGGTATTCGACAACTACGTCAAACGGCTTTGTACCGAGATCGAGCATTCTACCCAAACCGTGCAAAAGATGGGAGCGCTGATCGATCCATCCGTTGCGTCTATCTACTGGGGTGGAGGCACGCCCACTCTTTTGGAAGTAGCACAGCTAGAACGGGTCTTTGTCACGATTCGGCAAATTTTCGCCATTGAGCAGGATGCTGAGATTACAGTGGAATGCGCCCCCGGTACGCTTTCCGCAGAAATGCTGGACGCCCTGGTGCGGTGTGGCGTGAACCGCGTCAGCCTGGGTGTGCAGTCGTTCGTCGACAAAGAGGCAGCCTCAGTTGGGCGACTGCACAAGAGTCAAACCGTGTTCGACGACATCGCACGGCTTCGTGCCCGGGGAATAGGCAACATCAACGTGGACTTGATCGCGGGTCTTCCGCACCAGACCCCGGAGAGCTGGAACGAATCCCTCTGCCAGTTGATTGCGACCGGAGTGCCGCACGCCAGCGTGTACATCCTCGAAGTGGATGAAGATTCGCGGCTGGGACGCGAGTTAATCGCCGGCGGGCAAAAATATCACGCCCATTTTGTTCCGGAGGAAGACTTAACGGCTGACCTTTATGAGATTGCCTGCGAACGCCTGAATGGCGCGGGAATCCCCCAGTATGAGATTTCGAATTTTGCCATGATGGGATTCGAATCAAAGCACAATCTGAAGTACTGGACGCGCCAGCCTTATCTTGGCTTCGGAGTAGATGCCCACTCCATGCTGGGGGTCGGAGACGGGGAAGCGGTTCGCTTTTCAAATCCGGACTCACTGGAAAAATACCTTGCCGGTGAGCCCGCGAGTACCACCGCGATCGACCGCCAAATGGCGATCGAGGAGCGATTCTTTCTAGGATTACGGCTCAATCGAGGTCTGGACCTCGAGCACCTGCAGGAAGAGTTTCCGGAACTGCCAGAGGGGCAGAGACCGGTGATCGCCGAACTGGTTCGGGAGGCTTTGCTAGAACAACAAGGCTCCGTTGTTCGGTTAAGCAAACAGGGCCGGTTGCTTTCGAACGAAGTCTTTGAACGCTTTCTCTCTAGCACCCCCTGAGACTCGGATTACCTGCGCTATAATCCCGGCACCCGGAGGTGGTCCTTGGGCCTCTTCAACCACTACGACAGCGCACATACCCACCCGGTGAACCGGGTGCTGCACATGATTGCCATTCCGGTCGGGTTCTCATCGATTGTTGTGGTGTGGTTTCACTGGATCATTGGGCTGCTTCTGATCCCGGCAGCCCTGGGGCTGGCTACGCTCGGCCACGTTATCGAGGGGAATAAGCCGGCGTTTCTGTCGAACCCAGTACACGTCCTGGTTGCGCCGGTGTGGATGATGAAGCGCGTTTTCGGTAAGCGATAGGGGACTTACTCCTTCCAACCGGTCGGTACGGCTACTTCTTCCGATCGCAATCGGCGTGTTGTAATTGATTTCAATCCCGGGCGGAAACTCGTTCGTTCGAAAAAGCTGTGTCCTGCGTGGTTGATGAGTTCTTGGTCTCCCGGTGATCCCGCGGAGCAGCCCAGGGTGGATGGAGGAGGTTTCGTGGACTTTCAGCTCAATGAGGAGCAGCTGCAACTGAAGAAAAGTGTCCGCGAGTTCGCCGAGCGCGAGATCGCGCCGAATGTCCGCAAGTGGGACGAAGCTGCGGAGTTTCCTTTGTCGACGCTCAAAGAAATCGGCAAGCTCGGCCTGATGGGCGTCATCTTCCCCGCCGAGCTCAGCGGGGCGGGGATGGGCTATGTCGAGTACGTATTGGCGGTTGAGGAACTGTCACGGGTGGATGGCTCTGTGGGCATCATCGTTGCTGCGCACACGTCATTGTGCTCGAACCACATTTTCCTTGCCGGCAACGATGCGCAGAAGAAGAAATACATACCAAAACTGGCCAGTGGAGAGTTTATCGGCGCTTGGGGACTGACCGAGCCCTCGTCTGGTTCTGATGCCGGCAGTGCTCGCATGATGGCAGTCCGCAAAGGCAACAATTGGGTTCTGAACGGAACCAAGACGTTTTGCACCAACGGCCACTACGCCGATGTGCTGGTTGTGATCGCGGTGACTGATCGGGCAGCGCATACGCACGGGCTTTCCGCCTTCATGGTAGAAAAGGGAACTCCCGGATTTCGTCCCGGCAAGAAGGAAGACAAGCTGGGTTTGCGGGCTTCCGACACAGCGGAACTAATTTTTGAAGATTGTGTACTTCCGGCGGACGCGTTGCTCGGCACCGAAGGCGAGGGTTTTCTTGACGCCATGCGGGTGCTCGACGGGGGACGCATTTCGATTGCGGCTTTGTCACTGGGAATGGCGCAAGGGGCCTACGAAGCGGCGCTGAACTACTCCAGACAGCGCAAGCAATTCGGACGAGCCATCAGCGATTTTCAGGCGATCCAATGGAAACTGGCCGACATGGCCACGGAAATCGATGCTGCCCGCCTGCTGACGATGCGAGCGGCCAGTATGAAAGACTCAGGTCTAAAGACCACGCTGGAATCCTCGATGGCAAAACTCTTTGCCAGCGAGGTTGCCGTCAAGTGCGCGAACGAAGGAGTGCAGATTCACGGTGGCTACGGTTTCATCAAGGACTATCCGGCGGAAAAGTTCTACCGCGATGTGAAGCTGTGCACCATCGGCGAGGGGACCAGCGAGATACAGCGATTGGTGATTGCCAGGCAGTTGCTGAAGGAATAGCTTCCAGCTGCCTTCTTCTGTTTCCTAGAGAAACCCCGGAAGCCAGTCCACCCTATGGTTTGCCTCTTCTCGGTTCACTCAAGGCCAACCCGGGAGGTGAGTGCTGCCGCCGGGCCGTGACATTGCTCGACAACCTACTTAGTTAGTGCGCTGCTCCTGCTTTACACTGGAGCAGTTCTGGACACTCACGGCTCCAAGTTAATCTCCGGCGTCCGCTCCGGCGACCTGCGCGCCCTGGCTCGCGCCATCTCTGTGATCGAGAACCATGCCCCGGGTTGGAATGATCTGCTCAAGGAGCTTTTTGCTTACAGCGGGACGGCGCTGATAATTGGCTTGACGGGATCGCCTGGGGCGGGGAAGAGCACCCTGGTCGATCAACTGGCGAAGTTCTATAGAAAGACCAAGAATCCCCGTCCAGCCCACAAAGCGCGCGGCCCGGCTAAGCCAGTCGGACGGGATGAAACACCGGATGAGGGGTATACGGTCGGGATCATTGCCGTCGATCCCACGAGCCCCTACACGGGCGGAGCGATCCTCGGCGACCGGATTCGCATGCAGGACCACTTTTCAGACCCGGGCATCTACATTCGCAGCATGGCGACGCGGGGGTCGCTTGGGGGGCTCGCGCGGGCCACGGCGGACGTGTCTCTGGTACTTGACGCCTCCGGCCGTGACCTCGTGATGATTGAAACCGACGGGGTGGGCCAGGAAGAGGTGGATGTTGTCCGCGTGTCCGATATCACCATTGTGATTCTGTTTCCGGGAATGGGCGATGATGTGCAAACGATGAAGGCCGGCATCATGGAGATTGCCGACGTCTTCGTGATCAACAAGAGCGATCACGAAGGCAGCGAGCGGGTGGAAAAGGAAATACGGGCTTTGCAGTCGCTCGCGATACGGGACGATGGTTGGGTGCCACCGGTAGTGAAAACGATCGCCACCAGCGGCGCCGGAGTTGAAGAACTCGGGGAGGCGATCAAGAAATATCAGGAGTATCTGGCAAGCCAGGACCTGCTGCGACGGCGGCGTGCGCAGAACTGGGAAACCCGGCTCATCGAGATGCTTCGAGATGCATTGCTCAATAAGGCACGCACGTGCTTGTCGGCAGAGGAGCTCTCGCGAGTCTCGGCTGAGATTGCCGAACAGAAGCGCGATCCCTATTCTATTGTCGAACAACTCGTCGAGAAACTGAATGCTTGAATTATGGCGAAGGCAACCAACGAATCCCTGCTCGAGACTCTGTTGGATTCCTGGGATCGTAACAACACGATTCTGGTAAATTTGCTCGGCGCGGTGCCGGAGGGAGGGCTGGAGCTCAGGGCAATGGAAGGCAGTCCCTCGATCGCCGAACTGTTCACGCATATTCACTATGTGCGCCTGGTATTTGTGAGTGAAGACGCTCCTGAGTGCGCCGGCCCTTTGCCCGAAAAGGAGTGGGTAGCCGAATTCGACAAAGACCGAACTGTGCAGGCATTGCAGGAAAGCGCGAACGCGGTGAGGCGAGCGGTGAAGGCCAGAATAGAGGCAGGACAGGAGATGGATGCCCATTACGATCATCCAATTCTCATGCTCCAGCACATGATCTGGCATGAGGGTTACCATCACGGCCAGATCAAACTGGTTCTCAAGACGGCGGGCCGCCCACTCACAAACAAACAAGCCGGACCGCTCACGTGGGGCATATGGATGAACAAGACCTCGAAACGGATGGTGTCGGAATGAACTTTGCCGTTGACCATATCGGGATCGCGGTGAAGTCGTTGGCTGCGGCGAAGGCGATTTACGAGAAGCTTGGCCTTGAGATCTCGGCAGAAGAGACGGTTGCGGTGGAAAACGTGCGCCTGGTTATGATTCCGGTTGGTCAGACGCGGCTCGAATTGCTCGAAGCAACCAGTAAGGAGTCCACGATTGCGAAGTTCATTGCCAAGCGGGGCGAGGGACTTCATCATGTGTGCTTGCGTGTTCCTGATTTAGCTGCCACGGTGGCAAGGCTCAAATCCGATGGCGTGCGCCTTGTTTCCGAGGAAATCAGGACGGGCGCGGGCAGACACCGCTACATCTTCGTTCACCCTCAGAGCACGGGCGGAGTTCTGCTCGAATTGGTGGAGTCCGGCCGCTGATATCCTGATCCTTTCATGTTGATTTTGGGCGTTGACACTTCCGGCAAGAACGGCAGCATTGTGCTCGTGCATTGCGAGCCCGAGTCAACCCGCACGCTGGAGGTGGTGCCCCTGGAAGGGGGTACTTTCTCAGCACAACTTGTCCCGCAGATTGCGGCATTGCTCCAGAAGCACGGGATCACCAAACCTCAGATTGACGCATTTGCAGTTGTTTCAGGTCCCGGTTCCTTCACCGGCCTGCGCGTTGGGTTGGCGGCGATTAAGGCCTTGGCGGAAATTTTAAAAAAGCCGATTGCGACGGTTTCAATGCTGGAAGCCACTGCGCTCGCGGCCAAGGCAGAAGGCCGAGTTACGGCGGTGCTCGACGCGGGGCGGGGCGAGGTCTACGCGGGAGTCTACAAGGTGCAGGGTGACAGGGCCAGCTGCGTTGGCGAGGAAATTCTTTCTACCCAGAGCCTTACTGAAAGAGCAGCCAGCGAGCAGGTTGTCACTGCAGACCTGAAACTCGCCGAAATGTTGGACCAGCACGGAGTAACCGTAATCCGAGTTCAGGCGCCGCGCGCAGATGCGGTCGCTTCACTGGCTTTCCGCAAACTTCAATGCGGCGAGACGGTTTCTCCCGAGGCGCTCGATGCTACATACATCCGCCGCAGTGAGGCCGAGATAAAGTTCGCCGAGCGGCCACATTGAGAGATGACAAACGGAATGGCTGGCCAAGACTTCATCGTCGCTTGGAGCTTTGCGGTCAGGCCGGAGCGTCGGCGCGACTTCGAACACGCTTATGGCCAGAATGGCGAGTGGGTGCAGCTTTTCAATTCCGCCGACGGCTACATCAAGACTGAATTGCACCGCGATCCGGAAAATGCTGCGCACTATGCAACGCTAGATTTCTGGTCGAGCCGCGAGCAGTACGAAGCATTTCGAAAGGGGGCGAAATCGGAGTACCAGGCGATCGATGCAAGATGCGAGAGCCTGACCGAAAACGAAGAACTCCTCGGCGAGTTCTCTGATCTTTCAGCGCTGCAGGCTACTCTGCCCCGTCTTGGACCCGCAACTCGGGTTTCCACCCCGCTTACGGTTCGCCCCGCCCATCCCCACGATATTTCGAAGATTCTTCATGTCGAACAGTCCGCATCGTCCGCTGCGCACTGGCCCCAGACGGCCTACGAAGCCATGTTCCGACCCAATGCTCCGCCACGGATAGCACTTGTGGCAGAAAGCGGCACACGGCAGCTGGGTGGGTTCGTCATTGCCAGAATCGCGGCTGGAGAGTGTGAGCTCGAGAACATTGCTGTCAGCCCAGGGCACCTTCGACAGGGAATCGGATCAACCTTGCTCCAAGAACTCCTTAACCACGCCCGTGCCCGCGGCATTCATCGCATCTTGCTCGAAGTTCGCGAGTCCAACTTAGCGGCTCGTCGGTTGTACGAAAAATGTGGGTTCGCTTGCGACGGCGAACGCAACGCCTACTACTCGAGTCCCGTCGAAAAGGCGATTTTGTACTCGCTTGGCTTGTAAACTGCCCTGATTCCTGTGCAAATAAATCATGCACTTTCTATTACTTGGGTATGAACGTTTGTTGAAAATTCCTCGTTGAACCAGTTCTGATCCCGTGCTAGCCTAGCGTCACAATTTGAATACAGGAGGTCTTGCAGGATGCTAGCCTCTAGAGATCAACTCCTGGCCACGCACGAAGAATTCCGCAAGCTGGCTCAGGAGCACTCATCCTACGAACAACGTCTTTCCTCT
>Ga0157374_10000683_pt1 | contig 29936 bp, 28 predicted proteins | sample M25metaG_FD_115308 | JGI IMG/M metagenome (GOLD analysis project Ga0157374, IMG submission 115308) | Miscanthus rhizosphere microbial communities from Kellogg Biological Station, Michigan, USA - M2-5 metaG | ecosystem: Host-associated > Plants > Roots > Rhizosphere > Soil | place: USA: Michigan... | reverse complement strand
TGGCACGTTCGCCAGCGCGGCAATCTGGACGACGCATCTGCAACTCAGCGGCAAATCGCATGAGAAATCCTTTAACCAGCGCTCCGGTCGTCAAAGCGAGGCGCTTTTCAACAGCCTGCTAGGCGCTCCAGTTCGGCTTGCGCTTTTCCACGAACGCCTGCATTCCCTCGAGCGTCGCATCTTCCATCGCGTTACAGGCCATGGTCTGCCCCGCGAGCTGAAATGCGGCTTCGATGCCGGTTTCGAGCTGCCGGTAAAAAAGCGCTTTGCCCGCGCTCACCGCGGCGGCGGGCTTGGCGCAAATCCCGGACGCGAGCGAAATCACTTCGGCGTCGAGCGCATCGAGCGGCACCATCCGGTTGATGAGTCCCTCGTCGCGCGCCTTGGCCGCATCGATGAATTCGCCCGTCATCAGCATCTCGAATGCGGCTTTGCGCGAGAGATTGCGCGACAACGGTACGGCCGGTGTCGCGCAAAAGAGCCCCACGTTGATGCCGGAAACGGCAAAGCGCGCCGTGTCGGCCGCCACCGCGAGATCGCACATTGCAACGAGCTGACAGCCCGCGGCCGTCGCCATTCCTTGAACGCGTGCAATGACGGGTTGCGACATCCGCTGAATCGTCATCATCAACGCCGAGCAACGGGCGAAGAGCGCCTGATAGTGGGCCAGCGACGGCGCCGCGCGCATTTCCTTCAGATCGTGGCCCGCGCAAAACGCGCGGCCCGCGGCTGCAAGGACGACGACTCGCGCATCGCTTTTCGCGATCGTGCCCAAGGCGGCATGCAGCTCGGCAATCAGTTGCTCCGACAGCGCGTTGAACGCATCGGGACGGTTCAGCGTCAAGCGGACGACGCCCGGAAGTCCATACGCCCCATGCTCGATGAGCAGCACGCCCGTCGGTTCCGTGCCGGCCGAACTCTCGGTCGGATGTGTCGACGATGAATCGGAGTTCATGACCGTCACCTCCATGGTTCCATCATGCGGACAGCGGGCGATGCCGGGCCGCCCGCGCGCACCGCCGTTCGATGCGTCAAATACCGGCCAGCGCGCGCACGTGGGCGGCCACGCTGCGACCGAGCGCCGACAGGTTGTAGCCGCCTTCGAGGCAGCTCACGATGCGCCCGCGCGCATAGCGCGCCGCAATGCCGCGAATCCGATCGGTTATCCAGACGTAGTCGTCCTCGACGAGCCCCATGTTGCCGAGATCATCCTCGCGATGTGCGTCGAAACCGGCGGAGATGAAGATCATCTCAGGCTCGAAAGCCGTGAGGCGCGGCACCCAGGCGAGCTCGATGGCTTCTCGTACCGCCTCGCCCTTCGTGCGGGCCGGCATCGGCAGATTGACCATGTTCGCGGCAACGGTGTCCGCACCGCTGTACGGATAGAACGGATGCTGAAAAAAACTGCACATGAGCACGCGCTCGTCGCCCGCGAATGCCGCTTGGGTGCCATTGCCGTGATGCACGTCGAAGTCCACGATGGCCACGCGCTCGAGCCCGTGCGCCTCGAGTGCGTGGCGCGCCGCGATCGCGACATTGTTGAAAAAGCAAAAACCCATCGCACGCCCCGGCTCGGCGTGATGGCCCGGTGGCCTGACCCCGCAAAACGCATTCTCGTAGCGGCCTTCGATGACGGCGTCGGTCGCCGCCACGGCTGCTCCCGCGGCGCGCAGCGCCGCCTCCCAGGTATGGGCGTTCATCGCGGTATCGGGATCGATCCAGGCGTAGCCTTCGGCCGGCGACCGGCTCTCGATGTATTCGATATGCGAGCGCGTGTGCACGCGCGCAATCTGCTCGAAATCGGCGCGCGGCGCCGTCTCGCGCTGGACATGCGGGGCGATACGGCTTGCGATCAGTTGATCTTCGATCGCATGCAGGCGTTCGGGACATTCGGGATGCCCGGGCCCCATCTCATGAAGCAGACATTCGGGATGTGAATAGAAAGCGGTTGCCATGATGTATCCGCCTGCCGCGCAAGCATGTCTCCAAGCAGCTACGTTACCACAGGCCGATGTGCGCCAACGCCGAGACCGGAAGCGCTGCTCCCGCGCACGACGCGGGCCCTATGGAGCCGCCACCGGCCCGCTACGGTTTCGCGCGAGCCGCCCGTTCGCTATACTGCGCCGAGCCCCGAAACGTTCACGCACCGCCCGCCGTTCCCATCCCATCCAATATGACCGTCATCCTCGCCTCGCGCACAGCCCAGCGTTTTGCCGCCCTCGCCGCTACCGTCGCTTTCGCTGCCGCCAATGGCAACGCGGCGCTCGCGCAGACGCGCCCTGCCCACCGTTCGGTCAGGGTCGCGCAAGCCGAGCCGCAACCCAGCTCTCAGAGCCAGACATTCGAAGAAGAGATCGTTCCGCAGCGGTATGCGCACAATGCGGATGTGGACGCGTTCATCGACGACATGGTCGCGCGCTACGATTTCGACGCCGCGGCGCTGCACGCGCTTTTTGCGAGCGCGGCCTACTCGGCCACCGTCGTGAAACTCGTCACGCCGTCGCCCACGCCCGCGCTCAAGAACTGGCATGCGTACGAATCGCGCTTTCTCGATCCGGTTCGCATCAACGCAGGCGTCAAGTTCTGGCACGACAATCAGGCAACGCTGCAGCGCGCTTACGAGCAGTATGGCGTGCCGCCCGAGATCGTCGTCGGCATCATTGGCGTGGAGACGATCTATGGGAAGTACATGGGCAACTTCCGCGTGATCGACGCGCTGACGACGCTCGCATTCGACTACCCGAACACGCCGAACCGCGCCGAACGCGAAATGACGTTTCGCAAGAACCTCGAAGACTATCTGGTCTGGACGCGCAACGCGCAGCTCGATCCGAGCAGTGTGCGAGGCTCGTACACAGGCGCCATCGGCATTCCGCAGTTCCTGCCGAGCAGCATCGTCAAGTATGCAGTCGACTACGAAGGCAACAATCGCATCGATTTGCGCTCGAGCACGGCCGATGCGATCGGCAGCGTCGCCAACTATCTGAGCGAAAACGGCTGGAATACCGGGCGCCCCGTCGTATGGCAAATCGCGCACGATGCCGGCAGCATCGGGATCGCGCAGGCAGCCGCCGATGGCAAGCCCGAGCCGCACTGGCCACTCGCCCAGATGCTGCGCGCCGGCATGTCGCTCGACGAACCGGGCCTCGATACGAACGTCGAGGCAGCCACGCCGGTGCTGGTCATCGATCTGCCGACCCCGGGCCAACCCACCGAATATATGCTCGGCCTGCAGAACTTCTATGTGCTCACGCGCTACAACCGCAGCTTCTTTTATGCGCTGGCCGTTTATGAACTCGGGCAGCGCGTGAAAGCGCGCATGCAGGCCGACGCCGCGGCCGCGGCCTCCAGTTGAGCGGCCGGCTGGCGCTGACCGAAGCTCGGTGGAAGGTCGGCGTCAGGCCGGAAAAACGCCGGTGGACAGATAACGGTCGCCGCGGTCGCAAACGATGAACACGATCGTTGCATTCTCGACTTGTCGCGCAACGCGCAATGCCACCTCGCACGCACCGCCGGACGAAATGCCGCCGAAGATACCTTCGACGGCAGCCAGTCGGCGCGCCATGGCTTCGGCTGCCGCCTGCGAAACGTTCTCGGTGCGATCGATCCGGCTGCGATCGAAAATCTTCGGCAAATAAGCCTCGGGCCATTTGCGGATGCCCGGAATGCGCGAGCCTTCCTCAGGCTGCGCGCCGATGACCTCGATGGCGTCGTTTTGCTCCTTCAGGTAGCGCGAGACGCCCATGATCGTACCGGTCGTTCCCATGGACGAAACGAAGTGCGTGATGCGCCCTTCCGTTTCGCGCCAAAGCTCGGGGCCCGTGCTCTCATAATGCGCGAGCGGGTTGTCGGGGTTCGCGAACTGATCGAGGATGACGCCCTTGCCCTCGCGCTGCATCTGCTCCGCCAGGTCCCGCGCGTACTCCATTCCGCCCTTGACCGGCGTGAGCACGATCTCGGCACCGTACGCCGCCATGCTCTGGCGCCGCTCGGCAGACAGATCCTCGGGCATGACGAGCACCATCTTATAGCCTCGGATCGCGGCGGCCATGGCAAGCGCGATGCCGGTATTGCCGCTGGTCGACTCGATGAGCGTGTCCCCGGGTCTGATGCGCCCGCGCGCCTCCGCGTGCTTGATCATCGATACCGCCGGACGGTCCTTGACCGAGCCCGCGGGATTGTTGCCTTCGAGCTTGGCGAGCACGACATTGTTGCGGCTGCGGATTTCGTCGTCCGGCACGCGCACGAGTTGCACGAGCGGCGTGTTGCCGACCGTATCTTCAATAGTCTTGTAAGGCATGTGTTAGACGCGCAAAGCGCAATGACGTAATGAGCAATCGAGAATTCGAGGTACTGGGATGGATTGTAAAGCAGCGCGCTACGGCGTGCCCGGGCGGCTCGGTCGGCAGTAAGGTCGGGGGCTCGATGCCACGCGCCCCAGCCGGGGACGCAAAAAACCCGCGGCAAGCCGCGGGAAGCCGTCGAACCGCATGACGGTGAAGGAGAGCTGCGAGAAGACCCATCGACAAGCGCACGCGTGCGGTGCGCAGGTCGAAGTGTCAACGATGGGTCATCGATGCGTTACTGCCACCGCGGCGCGACGCGCCGACGGACTCGTTGCGCGGCTCGGAACACCGCCGGATACAGGGATGGATGGCGGGGGCGACGATGGGACGGATAGCGGCCGCCCCACTGAAAGCCCTTCGGCTTGCAGCCGCTCGAGCGTTCGGCCGGCGAATCCCTTGACGCGAGCGGCCAGATCCGACGCGTCTTCGAACGGCCCATTGCGTGCGCGTTCGTCCAGAATGGCCCGCGCCTTCGCGGGACCAATGCCTTTGACGCTGCGCAGGGCCGCTTCGTCAGCGGCGTTGACGTCGACGGCCGCGCTGAGCTGGCCGCATGCAGCGGCCAGAAGGCATGCGGCAAGGAATCGTTGATACATGGGACCTCCGTTGATCGAGCGGCCGGCATGAGAGGAAGCCGACCCGAAGACCCCAGTCTAGGGAGATGCGCCGTCGTCTTACAGCTGGCCGGATAGCCAACGCACGTATCTGTCGACGCCTTCTTGCACCGTCAGAAAGGGCGCGTCGTAGCCGGCCGCGCGCAAGCGCGTCGGGTCCGCTTGCGTGAAGCACTGATATTTGCCACGCAGGGCGTCGGGAAACGGTACGTATTCGATGAGCCCGCTCTGGACCATTTCGGCGAGCGAAAGCGGCGCCGGACCATCGAGGGCGCGCAGCGTGTTGACGACGCTCGACGCGATGTCGTTGAACGGTTGCGCGCGGCCCGTGCCGAGATTGAAGATGCCCGATTTTTCCGGATGGTCGAAGAAAAAGAGGTTGACCTTCGCGACGTCCTCCACCGAGACGAAATCGCGAGTCTGCTCCCCGGCGGCGTAGCCGTTGTACTCGCCGAACAGCTTCACCTTGCCCTCGGCGCGGAACTGATTGAAGTTGTGAAACGCCACTGACGCCATGCGTCCCTTGTGAGATTCGCGCGGACCGTAGACATTGAAGTAGCGAAAGCCCGCAATCTGGCTCGTTGCGGCAGGCAGCACGCGGCGGACCAGCTGATCGAACAGGAACTTCGAGTAACCGTAGACGTTGAGCGGGGCTTCGACGGCACGGTCTTCGACAAAGCGTGTCGAGCCGCCGTAGATGGCCGCCGATGACGCGTACAGAAACTGCGCGCCTTGCGCGAGACAAGCGTCGAGCACCGCCCGGCTGTATCGAAAGTTGTTGTCCATCATGTAGCGGCCGTCGGTCTCCATCGTATCGGAGCAGGCTCCTTCGTGGAAAACGGCACGCACCTTGCCGAAATCGCCGCGCGTGAAGCGTTCGACGAATTCGGTCTTGTCGAGATAGTCGTCGATCTCGCAATCGACGAGATTCTTGAACTTGTCGGCGCGCTTCAGATTGTCGACTGCAACGATGCGCGTCTCGCCGCGCGCGTTGAGCGCCTTGACGAGGTTACTGCCGATGAAGCCGGCGGCGCCGGTGACGATGAGAGTCATGATCGGTTTCGCAATGAAAGGGATGTCGGAAAGCGGCCCGGCTCAGTGCGCGGGCGCAAAAAGTTCGTCATAGTCCACGGTCGCCGTACCGAGCTTGCCGACGACGATACCCGCCGCGCGATTGGCCAGTGCGACCGCATCGACGAGCGGCACGCGCGCGCCGAGCATTGCGGCAAGCGTCGCGATGACGGTGTCGCCCGCACCCGACACATCGTAGACCTCGCGTGCGACAGCCGGTGCATTGAGCTCGCCATTCGCCGTAAAGAGCGTCATGCCCTCTTCCGAACGCGTCAGCAACAGCGCCTCGAGCTCGAGCGATGTGCGCAGTTCCGTGACGCGCGCAACGAGGTCCTCCTCCGATTTCCATCGGCCGACCACCTCGCGCAGCTCGGCACGGTTCGGCGTGATGACCGTGGCCCCGCGGTAGCGCTCCCAGTCGTCCCCCTTCGGATCGACGAGCACGGCTTTGCCGGCCGCTCGCGCCTTGGCGATCATTTGCGTCACATGCGTGAGCCCGCCCTTCGCGTAGTCCGAAAGGAGCACGACATCGTGCGACGCGAGCAACGTATCGAAGCGCGCGAGCCCGGCGAGCAGCGCCTCGTGCGCCGGCATTTTCTCGAAGTCCATGCGCAGCAGTTGCTGCTGGCGCGACAGTACACGCAGCTTGATCGTCGTCGGGAGTTCCGGGTCGCGTTCGAGATGCGGTATGACGCCGCTGTCCTTCAACAACTCGACGATACGCTCGCCGGGCTCGTCGTGGCCGACCACGCAGAGCAGGCCAGTGCTCGCACCGAGCGCCGCGGCGTTGCGCGCAACGTTGGCGGCGCCGCCAAGCCGGTCCTCCTGGCGCTGGACATGCACGACCGGCACAGGCGCCTCGGGCGAGATGCGGTTGACGTCGCCGAACCAGTAGCGATCGAGCATGACATCGCCGACTACGAGTACGCGTGCGCTCGCGAGCCGCTCGCGCGCAATGACAGGCAAGGGCGGCAACGCTTGCGTGGGTGCGGCGACGGGACGAGCCCCGCTCTCGCTCATCTCAGGCGTGCGGATCGGTTGCGGACTGGAGTGGGACATAGGGACGCCCGATTGCGTAGTAATCGATGCCGAGCTCGGCCATCGCTTGCGGTTCATAAAGGTTGCGACCATCGAAGATCACGGGCGACTTCAGCACCGACTTCATGTGCATGAAATCGGGACTCTTGAATTCCTTCCATTCGGTCAGCACGATGAGCGCATCGGCCCCGGACAACGTTTCCTCCTGCGAAGCCTCGAACGCCAGCCGGGCATGCTCGTCGCCGCGATCGGCGAGATCGAGCGCGAATACGCGGCGCGCCTCGTCGAGCGCGACCGGATCATAGGCCTGCACGCACGCACCGCGCGCCAGCAAAGCCGCAATGACGCGCCGGCTCGGCGCTTCGCGCATGTCGTCGGTGTTCGGCTTGAACGAAAGCCCCCAGACCGCGAAGGTGCGTCCCGTGAGATCGGCGCCCAGCACTTGCTCGATCTTGCGCACGAGCACCTCCTTCTGATCGTGATTGACCGCCTCGACGGCTTCGAGGATGCGCAGTTGCTGACCGCTGTCATTGGCCGTGCGCACGAGCGCCTGAACATCCTTCGGAAAACAGGAGCCGCCGTAACCGACGCCCGCGTAGAGGAAGTGATAGCCGATGCGCGGATCGGAGCCGATCCCGCGGCGCACCGCTTCGATATCCGCGCCGACACGATCGGCCAGATTGGACATTTCGTTCATGAATGAGATGCGCGTCGCGAGCATGGCGTTGGCCGCGTACTTCGTGAACTCGGCCGAACGGACGTCCATATACAGCGTGCGCTCGTGATTCCGGTTGAACGGCGCATAAAGGCGCTTCATCTTTTCGCGCGCCAGACGCCCGGCTTCATCGTCGTCGCTGCCGAGCACGATGCGATCGGGCCGCATGAAATCGTCGACGGCCGCGCCCTCCTTCAAAAACTCCGGGTTCGATACGACCGAAAAACTGCGGGCCGCGCGATCTGCGAGACCGCGCCCCGCCAACTCAGCTTCCACGACGGCGCGCACGCGTTCCGCGGTGCCGACGGGCACCGTCGATTTGTCGACGATGACCTTGAAGCCGTTCATGTAGCGGCCAATGTTGCGTGCCGCCTCGAGGACGTACTGCAGATCGGCCGAGCCGTCCTCGTCCGGAGGGGTGCCGACCGCGATGAACTGGATCTCGCCGTGCTCCACACTGGCTTTGACATCGGTCGAAAACGTGATGCGCCCGTGTGCACGCGTGCGCGCGATGATTTCCTTCAGCCCCGGCTCGTGGATCGGCACGCCGCCGTTATTGAGGATGTCGATCTTGCGCGGGTCGACATCGAGACAAAAAACGTCGTTGCCGATTTCCGCCAGGCAAGCCCCGGTGACGAGGCCGACATACCCGGTGCCGATGATGGTGATCTTCATACCTGTTCCGCTGGTTGATGCCGACGCTCGAACGCGCGCCGGCGCGGGCGCACGCGCCCGAATTGCATGAGGCTCTTTCGACTGCAGACGCCGCCGCGCCTCGCCAAAGCGTCATGGCCTGCTTCGCTGCCCGCATCACTGCGGTGTGGCGATCGGCTCGACGCGGCGCGGCGCATAAGTTTCCCAGCCGCTGCACCCCGGACACTGCCAGTAAAAAAGGCGCGCGCGGAAGCCGCAATTTTGGCATGTATATCGTGGCAGATTCTTGGTGCGTTGCTTGACGAGCGTCCTGATCAACGCGAGCTCGCTGCGCCGCGGCTCCTCGGCCGTCGTCATCTGCGCTTCGATCAGGCGCATCATGCCCGCTAGATTGGGCGCTGCCTGCATTTGCGCGCGCGCGAGCGTATGCGCGGCCTCCGGCCCGCGCAGCTCGGCCACATACGGGTAGACGACATCGAGCAGATCGCTCGAGCCGAAGCGCTCCACGTATTCCGTCAGCAACGCCGCGCCTTGTTCGGCACGCGAGAGCGCCTGGTAGGCCTTCATCAGCTTTTCGGCAACGAGCGGCAGATAGACCGGATTCTGCTCTTCGACGCGGCGCCAGGCTTCGATGGCCGCTTCATGCTGTCCCGCCGCGCATGCCACATCGCCCGCCAGGATCGTCGCGCGCACGTTTTGGGGGTTGGCCTTGAGCGCGAGCGCCAGTTCGTCGGCTGCCGCGCGCGGCTCGTTGCGCGCAAGGGCTTCTTGCGCAAGCTCGCAGTGGAACTGCGCGATCTCCTTGCCGAGCGGGCTCGCGCCCATCGATTCCAGCTTCTCCGCGATCTTGATCGCCTTCGTCCATTCCTTTTCGATCTCGTAGATCGTGAGCAGCGCACGCTGCGCGCCGAGCGCGTGCTCGCCGCTTTCCAGATGGGCGAGCGTCTCTTCGGCGCGGTCGAGCAGACCCGCTTTGAGAAAATCCTGTCCGAGTTCGAAAAGCGCGTGGTCGCGCTCGTTCGCGGGCAAATCGACGCGGCTCAGCAAGTTCTGATGGATACGAATCGCACGATCGGTCTCACCGCGGCGGCGAAAAAGATTGCCGAGCGCGAAATGCAGCTCGATCGTTTCGGGATCGAGCTTGACCACCTCGATGAACGCATCGATGGCCTGATCGGGCTGCTCGTTGAGCAGGAAATTGAGACCGCGAAAATACGACCGCGGCAGATTGGCACTCTCCGAGAGGAGTGTCTTCAAGTCGTAGCGCGCCGCCACCCAGCCGAGCGCGAACGCCACGGGGATGGTCAGCAGCCACCAGAAATCGAGATCCATGCGAGGGCGGGCGATGCGAAGAAAGTGCGTGTTAGGGCAATCGGCTCGATGCGGCCATCAGACGACCGGCGGCAACGGCGGCTCGCTCGCCACCGGCGGCGCTTCGCGCGCAACGCGCAAGTCGCGCTTGAGGCGGCCGTTTTCCAGTTTCAGACGGACCAGGCCGGGAAATGCCGATACGAGCCCCGCCAACAGCCCGACGCCAAAAAAGGCCAAGCCGATCAAGATCAAAGGTGCTTGCCACGCGTAGCCGGCCAGGAAATTCAGCGTAGCGTTTTGCGTATTGGCGAGCGCGAGTACGAGCAACAGCACGAAGACGAACGCGCGAACCAGCCAGACGATCAATTTCATAAAGGCTCTCTCGAGGGAACACCACGTGCCTGACACGCGCACGATAACGGCGGTGGCGCGTTGTCGGGCGGAGAAACGCCCCGTATTGTAAAGGAAAGCTTCGGCCAGCCGTCGCGGCCGGCTATCGGAAAAGGATCGCGCTCCGCCAAGGCGTACGAGCCTCGCACCACGACCGGCGCTCGTGGGACGAGCCCAGGCGTGAAAGGCCGCATCGCCGGCAAATGCCAGCCTCAAAAGAAAAAGCGCCCGAAGGCGCTTTTCATCTTTCCTTGGCCGTGCTTGTCGCACCTGTCAAAGCGTATCGTCGGCGTCGTCGGCCTCGACCGCTTTCAGCGGCTCGCCCGCACGACGGTCCACCCGTTCACGCAGTTCCTTGCCGGGCTTGAAATGCGGCACGTGCTTTTCGGGCACGAGCACCTTCTCCCCCGATTTCGGATTGCGTCCCACGCGAGACGGGCGCCGATTCAGGCCAAAGCTGCCGAAGCCCCGAATTTCGATGCGATGGCCCTTGGCCAACGCCTCCGACATCGCATCGAGCATCGTCTTCACCGCGAAATCCGCATCCTTGAGAACAAGTTGCGGAAATCGCGCTGCCAGCTGGGCGACCAATTCCGATTTGGTCATGCTGCGGCAAACCTCTCAGGCTTACTGGTTCTGACCGTCGAGCTTGGCTTTCAGCAACGCGCCAAGGTTCGTCGTGCCCGAAGCCGCGGAACCCGAATCGGCTGCCAGTCCGCGCATCGCTTCTTGCTGCTCGGCCGAGTCCTTCGCCTTGATCGACAGGTTGATACCACGCGACTTGCGATCGATGTTGATGATCATCGCGTTGACCTTGTCGCCTTCCTTCAGCACATTGCGCGCATCTTCCACGCGGTCCTGTGCGATTTCGGACGCGCGCAGATAGCCTTCGACTTCGGTCGAAAGCGCCACCACGGCACCCTTGGCGTCCACGGCCTTCACCGTGCCGTCGACGATCGAACCCTTGTCGTTCATCGCCACGAAGTTGCTGAACGGATCGCCTTCGAGCTGCTTGATGCCGAGCGAAATGCGCTCTTTCTCGACGTCGATACCGAGCACGACGGCTTCGACTTCGTCGCCCTTCTTGTACTTGCGGACCGCCTCTTCGCCGGTTTCGCTCCACGAGAGGTCGGACAGATGGACGAGCCCGTCGATACCGCCCGGCAGACCGATGAAGACGCCGAAGTCGGTAATCGACTTGATCGCACCGCTGATCTTGTCGCCCTTCTTGAAGTTGCGGCTGAAGTCGTCCCACGGATTCGGCTTGCACTGCTTCATGCCGAGGCTGATACGGCGACGGTCTTCGTCGATCTCGAGCACCATGACTTCGACTTCGTCGCCGAGCTGGACCACCTTCGACGGAGCAACGTTCTTGTTCGTCCAGTCCATTTCCGACACGTGGACGAGGCCTTCGATGCCCGACTCCACTTCGACGAACGCGCCGTAGTCGGTGATGTTCGTGACCTTGCCGAACAGACGCGTGCCCGACGGGTAACGGCGCGAGATGCCTTCCCACGGATCGTCGCCCAGTTGCTTGATGCCGAGCGAAACGCGGTTCTTTTCCTGGTCGAACTTGAGGATCTTCGCCGTGACTTCCTGGCCGACCGACAACACTTCGCTCGGGTGACGCACGCGGCGCCACGCGATATCGGTGATGTGCAGCAGACCGTCGATGCCGCCCAAGTCGACGAACGCGCCGTAATCGGTGATGTTCTTGACGACGCCGTTGACGATGGCGCCTTCCTTGAGCGTCTCGAGCAGCTTCGCGCGCTCTTCGCCCTGCGTCGCTTCGATCACCGCGCGGCGCGACAGCACCACGTTGTTACGCTTGCGATCGAGCTTGATGACGCGGAATTCGAGCGTCTTGCCTTCGTAAGGAGTCGTATCCTTGACAGGGCGCGTGTCGACGAGCGAACCGGGCAGGAACGCGCGGATGCCGTTGACCATGACGGTCATGCCGCCCTTGACCTTGCCGGTGATCGTGCCGGTCACGAGCTCGTTGTTGTCGAGCGCCTTTTCCAGCGACAGCCACGAAGCGAGGCGCTTCGCCTTGTCGCGCGACAGGATCGTGTCGCCATATCCGTTTTCGAGCGCGTCGATCGCGACCGAAACGAAGTCGCCCGCCTGCACTTCTACCTCGCCCGCGTCGTTCAGGAATTCTTCGAGCGGAATGTAGGCTTCGGACTTGAGACCCGCGTTGACGACCACGAAGTTGTGGTCGACACGCACGACTTCGGCGGAGATCACTTCGCCGGCGCGCATGTCTTGCTTGGTCAGCGACTCTTCGAACAGAGCCGCAAAGGATTCGGTAATCGGGTTGGAGGTTTGCAGGTCGGACATAAAAATCGTAAAAGCATGGCTTCGCTCTGCCTCACGCGGTCCACGTTCCGTTTTGCCTGGGACCGGCGCGCCGCGGCACGGCGTACGCCATACGGGGTTAAGGGTTGATACAACGTTTCGCGACACCGCCGAAGCGGCCCCGCCAAACACCTGACGACAACTCGAGACTACTAAAGCACCTACTCGGTACTACTGCGCCCGGTACCATTGCACCACTTGTTCGACCGCCTGGTCGACCGTGAGCGTCGAAGTATCGAGCAGCTTCGCATCCGCCGCGGGAGCGAGCGGCGCGACCGTGCGATTCGTATCGCGCGCATCGCGCTCACGCAAATCCCGGAGCAAGTCATCCATATTAGCAGAAAACCCTTTTTGGATCAATTGCTTATACCGGCGCGCCGCGCGTGCCTCCACGCTCGCGGTCAGAAACACCTTTAATCCCGCATCCGGGAAGATCACCGTGCCCATATCGCGGCCATCGGCCACGAGCCCGGGCTCCCTGCGAAACGCGCGCTGGCGGGCGACCAGCGCCGCGCGCACGGGCTGGTGCACCGCGATGGCCGACGCCCGATTGCCGACTTCCTCGGCGCGGATTTCGTTGGACACGTCGATACCGTCGAGCTGCGCGCAGCCCTCCCGGAACGTGATATGCAGGCCGTCGACGAGGTCGGCGAGCGCCTCGGCGGCATCCGTGGGCACCTGGTAGCGCAGGCTCGCCAGTGCTGCGAGCCGATAGAGCGCGCCGCTGTCGAGCAAGTGAAACCCGAGCTTCGCCGCGACGAGCGCGGCCACTGTGCCCTTGCCCGAGGCGGTCGGCCCGTCGATGGCAATGACGGGGGTCTGGTGAAAGGGACGGGTCGGTTTCATCGATCAATCGGGGGCGACCAGCGTCTTGAAGCGGTCGAAGTAATCGGGGAACGTCTTGGCGACGCATTTGGGGTCGTTGATGCGCACCGGCGCACCGATCAGGCTCACGAGCGAAAAGCACATCGCCATGCGGTGATCGTCATACGTGTCGATCGCCGCATTCGGCACGAGGCGCGCTGACGCGGGCGGTGTGACGGCCAGCCAGTCCGGCCCCTCTTGCACATTCGCGCCGAGCTTGCGCAATTCCGTCGCCATGGCCGCGATGCGGTCCGTTTCCTTCACGCGCCAGCTCCCGATGTTGGTGAGCCGCGTCGTCCCGTCGGCCGCGAGCGCCGCAATGGCGAGCGTCATCGCGGCATCGGGAATGAGATTGCAGTCCATTTCGATTGCTTCGAGACGGCCGTGGTCATGGCCGATCCCCCGCACCTCGATCCAGTCCTCGCCCATCGCCACATTGGCGCCCATGCGCGCCAGTGCCTGGGCGAAAGCCACATCGCCCTGAATGCTGGCGCTGCCCACGCCCACGACACGCACCGGCCCGCCGCCGAGCGCACCCGCCGCCAAAAAGTACGAGGCGGACGATGCGTCGCCTTCGACGGCGATCGAGCCGGGCGACTGGTAGCGCACCCCCGACGGCACCGTGAAACGCCGCCAGTCTTCGCGTTCGACCGTCACACCGAAGCGCGCCATGAGCCGTATCGTGATCTCGATATAGGGTTTCGAGATCAACTCGCCGTCGACTTCGACGATCGTCGTGCCGCTTTTCGTGCGCACGAGCGGCAGCGCCATCAAAAGCGCGGTCAGAAACTGGCTCGACACGTCGCCGCGCACGGTGATCGGCGCTTCGACGCTGAGCGCCGCGGGACGAATCCGCAGCGGCGGATAGCCCTCGTTCGCCTCGTAATCGATACGCGCACCGATTTGCCGCAGCCCATCCACGAGATCGCCGATCGGCCGCTCGTGCATGCGCGGCACGCCGTGCACGCGATAATCGCCGCCGTTGACGGCCAGCGCCGCCGTGAGCGGACGCACGGCCGTGCCGGCATTACCGAGAAAAAGATCGGCCGTTTTCGCCGTGAACGCGCCGCGTGTGCCCTGCACCACGCACCGATCGCCGTCACGCGTGTACTTCACGCCGAGCTTCGCGAGCGCGTCGAGCATCACGCGCGTGTCGTCGGAGTCGAGCAGATTCGAGATCGTCGTCTCGCCTTCGGCGAGCGCGGCCAAGAGCAGCACGCGGTTCGAGATGCTTTTCGAGCCGGGCAAACGAACCGTGCCCCGCGCATGCGGGTACGGTCCAAGATCGAGATAGTCCATAGCCGTTCCTGTTTATTCCGGAGCGAGGTCGCCGTGGGGCCGCGCCGCCACGGTTTGCGCGCCGCGTTCCTGCCATTCGGTGCGTGCTTCGCGCGAGCGTGCGAACACCGCTTCGAGCGCAGCGCCGTCGCCGGAGACAATCGCCGCCCGCAAGCGCGCGAGCACTGCCGTGTAGGCATCGAGCTCCGCGACGAGCGCCGTCGCGTTCGCCAGGCAGACATCGCGCCACATCTCCGGGCTCGACGCGGCGATCCGCGTGAAATCCCGAAACCCGCCGGCGGCGAACGAGAACTTGAGCGCCGCATCGGGCGCGCCGAGAATTTGCTCGACGAGTGCGAACGAGAGCAAATGCGGCAGGTGACTCACCGATGCCAGCACGCGATCGTGCTGCTCGGCTTGCATCGTGCGAACGCGCGCGCCCGCCGCGAGCCAAAGCGCCTCCACGCGTGCCACGTCCTGCGCCCGATTCTCAGGCAGCGGACACAGCACGACGTTGCGTCCGACATAGAGATCGGGCAATGCCGCCTCGACGCCGCTCGATTCGCGGCCTGCGATGGGATGCCCGGGCACGAACTGCGCGATACGGGCACTCAGCGCGGCACGCGCCGCTGCGACGACATCGCCCTTGGTGCTGCCCGCGTCGGTCACGAGCGTCCCGGGATCGAGAAACGGCGCGATCCGTGCCAGGAGCGGCGCGGTCTGCGCCACCGGGGCCGCGAGCAAAACGAAATCCGCGCCGGCGAGCGCGCGAGCCAATTCGGCGTCATCGTCGAGCGCGGCCGTCTCGTCGACGACACCAAGCGCGCGAGCCCGTTCGGCCGACGCAAGCGAGCGGCCGACGCCCACGATCGTACGCGCGCCGCCCACCCCGCCCCGTTCGCGCAAGGCGCGAGCGAGCGAGCCGCCGATCAGGCCCACACCGAAAATCACCAGTTTGTCGAAAAAGAAGGTGCCCACGACCGTCCGAAAAAATGAAACATCAAACTTTTAGCGCCTGCCGCTCCGAGCGGGGCGGCACAGCGCAACACGCGGCGCGCCGGCTCAGGCCGGCGCAAGTGCCTTCTCGAGCGCGGCGATGAACGCGGCGTTTTCCTCCGGCAGGCCGACCGTCACGCGCAGCCATTGCGGCAAACCATAGTTGCCGACGGGCCTCACGATCACGCCTTGCTTGAGCAGTGCAAGGTTCACGCGCGCACCCGCGCCATCGTCGTGGCCTACGCGTACGAGCACGAAGTTGCCGAACGAAGGCACATATTCGAGACCGAGCTTCTCGAACGCCTGCGTCAACTGACGGTAGCCCGCCGCGTTGAGCGCGGCGCTCTTCTCGAGGAACGCCGTGTCGCCGAGCGCGGCGATCGCCGCAGCCTGCGCAACGGTGTTGACGTTGAAAGGCTGACGCAGGCGGTTCAGCAGATCGGTCAGCGGCGGTTGGGCGATGGCAAGGCCGATGCGCAAACCCGCGAGTCCATACGCCTTGGAAAAGGTGCGCGAAACGAGCAGGTTCGGATAGCGGCGCACCCACTCGATCGAGTTGTAACGCTTCTCGGCGGGCAAATATTCGGTGTAGGCCTCGTCGAGCACGACGACGACGCTCTTGGGCACCTTATCGAGAAACTTCTCGAGTACCGGCCCCTCGACGAAGGTACCGGTCGGATTGTTCGGGTTCGCGATGAACACGAGCCGCGTATCGGGCTCGATCGCGCTCAGCATGGCATCCAGGTCATGACCGTACTCGACGGCGGGGACCACGATCGCGCGCGCACCGAGTCCTTGCGTGGCGAGCGCATAGACCGCAAACGAATACTGGGCATAAACGACCGACTGCCCTTTTTCCACGAACGCATGCGCCGCGAGCTCGAGAATGTCATTGCTGCCGTTGCCGAGCGTGATCCAATCGGCCGGCACGCCGTAGCGCGCGCTGATCGCTGCCTTCAATTCGAACGCATTCGAATCCGGGTAGCGTCCCAGTTCCTCGACGGCCCGCGCCATTGCGGTCTTGGCCGCGTCCGGCATGCCGAGCGGATTTTCGTTCGACGCCAGCTTCACGATGCGCGCCTCGTCGAGCCCGAATTCGCGCGCAACCTCGGAGATCGGCTTGCCGGCGATATAGGGGGCGATCTGGCGCACATAGGAAGGGCCGTATTGCGTGGTCATGAAAGTCTCCAAACGGGCGATGCTGCGTGTCATAAGAATACGAATGGGTCGCTCTCGGTGCGCGTGGCCGGCCGCCTCGGCGGCCACGCGTTCACCGCGTCAGCGCGCGCGCGGATACGAGCCCAAGATCTTGAGAAAAGCCGCTTTTTTCTCGAGCTCGGCGAGCGCCGCGGCAACGGGCGCGTCCTCGCGATGGCCTTCGACGTCGATATAGAAGTAGTACTCCCACGTTCCGACACGTGCAGGCCGCGATTCGAAGCGCGTCATCGAGACGCCGTGCCGCGCGAGCGGCTCGAGCAACTTGAATACGGCGCCCGGCTCGTTCTTGACCGAAACGATCAGCGAAGTCTGGTCAAGCCCGCTTTGCCCCGCTGGTGCGCGCCCGATCACGACGAAGCGCGTGCGGTTATGCGGATCGTCTTGAATCAGCGCAAAGGCGGCCTGCAGGCCATAGCGCGCGGCCGCGCGGTCGCCCGCGATCGCGGCAACGCTCGCATCGGCCGCCGCGATGCGAGCGGCCTCGGCATTGCTCGACACCGCTTGCCGCTCGACGTGCGGCAAGTGCGTCGCGAGCCAGCGCTGGCATTGCGCAAGTGCCTGCGCGTGCGCGCATACGCGGGTGACACCGTCGGTGCCGCCGCTTTGCGTAAGCAAATTGTGGTGAATGGGCAGTGCGATTTCGCCGCCGATGGAAAGCTGCGTCTGCAAGAGCAGATCGAGCGTGCGCGAAACCGCGCCTTCGCTCGAATTCTCGGCGGGCACGACGCCGAACTCGGCGGCGCCTGCCTCGACGGCACGGAACACTTCGTCGATCGACAGACACGGCAGCCCTTCGATCGAATGACCGAAATACTCGTGCATCGCCTCTTCGCTATACGTGCCGGCCGGCCCGAGAAACGCCGTCATGATCGGACGCTCGAGCGCGCGGCTCGCGGCCATGATCTCGCGCCAGATGGCACTGATATGTTCGTCGACGAGCGGCCCCGCGCTCATCGACTGCAGCCGCGCGATCACCTGCTGTTCGCGCTCCGGGCGGAACACCGGCGCGTTGTAGTGCTTCTTCACCTCGCCCACTTCGAGCGCGATCGCCGCGCGCTGGTTGAGCAGCGCGATCAGTTGCGCATCGATTTCATCGATGCGGTCGCGCAGCGGTTTCAATCTTGAATTGAGTTCGTCGTCCATGCGTGAAACGGCCATATCGAAAGCCGGCGCGCGCGTGCGGCGGCGCGCCGGCTTCCCGTTACCCGCGCCTTCTCAAGCGCGGGACTGTTCGAATTCCAACATGTACTCGACGAGCGCTTCGACGCCCTCGAGCGGCACCGCGTTGTAGATCGATGCCCGCATGCCGCCGACGGACTTGTGACCCTTCAGCTGCATCAAGCCGCGCGCTTTGGCGCCGGCCAGGAAATCCTCGTTGCGCGACTCGTCGGCAAGGAAGAACGGCACGTTCATCCTCGAGCGAGAGCCGGGCTCCACCTTGTTGATATAGAAGTCGCTCGCGTCGATCGTGTCGTAAAGCAGCTTCGACTTCGCGAGATTGCGCGCCTCCATCGCCCGGATACCGCCTTGGCGCTTGAGCCACTTGAACACGAGCCCCGCGATGTAGATCGCGTACGTGGGCGGCGTGTTGTACATCGAATTGTTGGCCGCCACGGTCTTCCATTCGAAGGCCGACGGGCAGATCGCGAGCGAGCGCTCGAGCAAATCCTCACGCACGACGACGAGTGTCACGCCGGCCATGCCGATGTTCTTTTGCGCGCCGCCGAACATCACCCCGAATTTGGCAACGTCGAGCGGGCGGGAAAGAACATGCGAGGAGACATCCGCAACGAGCGGGATGTCGCCGAGATCGGGAATATCGAAGGTCTCGACGCCGTGAATCGTCTCGTTCGTGCACAAATGCACATAGGCGGGATCGTCCGAAAGCTGCCACTCGGCGCGCCGCGGCGCGCGCGTGAAGCCGTCCGCCGTCTGCCCGCTCGCCGCGAGATGCGGCGTGCAGTACTTGCCCGCTTCCTTGAACGACTTTTGCGACCACGAACCGGTGATGACGAAATCGGCCGTCTTGCGCGCGCCGAGCAGATTCATCGGCACGATCGCATTCTCGGCCAGGCCGCCGCCCTGCATGAAGAGAATATGGTGGCTGGCCGGCACCTCGAGCAACTCGCGCAAATCGACGAGCGCCTCTTCGTGAATCGATACGAACTCGCGCCCGCGATGGCTCATTTCCATCACGCTCATGCCGCTGCCGCGCCAATCGAGCATCTCGTCGGCCGCCTGGCGCAACACTTCCTCCGGCAACGCCGCGGGACCGGCGGAGAAGTTGAAGACGCGCATCGTTGAAACCCCTGGGGAGTGAGACACGGCGGCGAACACTATTCGATTGGGCCGCACGGGTCGGAAATAGATAATGGCCGTTCGCGCATGTTGCGCAAACGGCCATTATCGCATCGTCGCTCGAAAGCCGCCAAAGCGTGCCCGCTCGGGGAGGCACGCCGGCGGCTTGCCGGCGCCGAAACTCAGGCGACTTACTTGCCCGGCTTGACCGACGCCACTTCCTTGTCGGCCTGGTCGCGCGTTGCCTTGATCGATTGCGGCATGTACTTCTGCATCAAGCCGTTCACGACGTCGCGGCCCACCTGGTCCTGGACTTCGATGAACTTGTGACCCGTCGGGCTCTTGTAGAACGTCGTGAGGTCCTTGATTTCCTGCGTCGTGTAGTACTTACCGTACGCATCGTATTGCGCTTGCATCGCGTCGTTGCGGAACGAGTCGGTCGCGAACACCTGGCCCGCGGAGTCGACGAGCTTCGGCACCGCATTCTTTTGCAACGTCGGCACGGCTGCCTGCTTTTGCTTGTCGTTCAGCGACTTGTTCTCCGACAGCGCGTCCGAGAGGATCGCCGGCACGAGTTGCTTGGCCTGCATCTGCGCGCTGTTGGCGATGGCGCCGACGAGCTTTTGCGCGTCGATGGCGGCGAGCAGTTCCTTGATCGCAGCCTGCTTGGCCGGATCGTTCGCAGCGGCGGCTGTCGTCGTGGACGGTGCCGAGCTCTGCGTCGACAGAGCCTGCGCCATGGCAAAGGTCGGCACAAAGGCGGCCAGCAGCATCCATTGTTTGAAACGTCGTTGCATCGTCACTCCCTCTAAAAATTAATTCGGTTCCGGCGCTCGATCAGACTTCGCCGTCTTCGCCGTTTGCGTCTTCAGCCGCTGCCGCGTCCACTTCGACATCCGCGTCGGCTTCCGCGATCTGCTGCAGGCCCGAAAGCTTCGTGCCCTCGTCAAGGCTGATGAGTGTAACACCCTGCGTGGCCCGCCCCATCTCACGGATCTCGGCAACGCGCGTGCGAATCAGCACACCCGTCGTCGTGATCAGCATGATCTGGCTTTCGGGATCGACGAGCGTGGCGGCCACCACACGGCCGTTGCGCTCCGAGGTCTGAATCGCGATCATGCCCTTCGTGCCGCGGCCGTGGCGCGTGTACTCCGTAATCGGCGTACGCTTGCCGAACCCGTTTTCCGTTGCGGTCAGCACCGACTGCTCCCCGCTGCCCGCGACGAGCATCGCAATCACCTGCTGCCCCTCTTCGAGCTGCATGCCACGTACGCCTCGCGCCTCGCGGCCCATCGGGCGCACGTCGTTCTCGTCGAACCGCACGGCCTTGCCGGCATCGGAAAAGAGCATGACGTCGTGCTGGCCGTCCGTGATGGCCGCGCCGATCAGGAAATCGCCTTCGTCGAGACCAACCGCAATGATACCTTTGCGCAATGGTCTGCTGAAAGCCTCGAGCGGCGTCTTTTTGACCGTGCCGAGGGATGTCGCCATGAAGACGTACTTGTCGGCCGAGAACTCCTTGACCGGCAGCACGACGTTGATCTTCTCGCCATCTTGCAGCGGGAACATGTTCACGATCGGACGGCCGCGCGAATTGCGCGAGCCCTGCGGCACCTCGTAGACCTTGACCCAGTAGACGCGGCCGCGGTTCGAGAAGCACAGGATGTGGTCGTGCGTATTCGCGATGAAGAGCGTGTCGATCCAGTCGTCCTCTTTCATCTGCGTGGCCTGCTTGCCGCGCCCGCCGCGCTTTTGCGCCCGATACTCGGAAAGCGGCTGCGACTTCACGTACCCCGCGTGCGACATCGTCACCACCATGTCCTGCGGCGTGATCAGATCTTCGGTGTTGAGCTCGGTCGCATTGAGTTCGATACGCGAACGGCGCGCGTCGCCGAACTCGGCCTTCACGGCCGCCAGCTCGTCGCCGATGATTGCCGTAATGCGTTCCGGGCGCGCGAGGATGTCGAGCAGATCGGCGATCTGGGCCATCACTTCGCGGTACTCGCCGATGATCTTGTCCTGCTCGAGGCCCGTCAAGCGCTGCAGACGCATCTGCAGGATTTCCTGAGCCTGCGTATCGGAGAGCTTGTAAAGGCCGTCCGCCTGCATGCCGAAGGCCGGGTTGAGCCCTTCCGGCCGGTAGGCCTCGCGCCCGCCCGCGGCTGCATTCTCGGTTTCGGCGCGCGCGAGCATGTCGCGCACGAGCGACGAATCCCAGGCTCGCGCCATCAATTCCTGCTTCGCGATCGGCGGTGTCGGCGCGGCCTTGATGATCGAGATGAACTCGTCGATGTTGGCCAGCGCGACCGCCAGGCCTTCGAGCACGTGGCCGCGCTCGCGAGCCTTGCGCAACTCGTATACGGTGCGCCGCGTCAGCACCTCCCGCCGGTGCGAGAGGAATGCCTGGAGCATTTCCTTCAGGTTGAGCAGCTTCGGCTGGCCGTCGACGAGCGCAACCATATTGATGCCGAACGTGTCCTGCAGCTGCGTCGCCTTGTACAGATTGTTGAGGACGACTTCCGGCACCTCGCCGCGCTTCAGCTCGATGACGACACGCATGCCGCTCTTGTCGGACTCGTCGCGAATATCGGAGATGCCCTCGATCTTCTTCTCGTTGACGAGCTCGGCGATGCGCTCGAGCAGCGAGCGCTTGTTCACCTGGTACGGCAGCTCGTCGACGATGATCGCCATGCGCTGGCCGCGATCGATTTCCTCGAAGTGCGTCTGCGCGCGCATGACCACGCGCCCGCGGCCCGTGCGATAGCCGTCGCGCACGCCGGCCACGCCGTAGATGATGCCGCCCGTCGGAAAGTCGGGCGCCGGCACGATCTCGATGAGCTCGTCGAGGCTCGCGCCTGGATCCTTCAGCAGATGCTGGCAGGCATCGACGACTTCGCCGAGATTGTGGGGCGGGATGTTGGTCGCCATGCCGACGGCGATGCCCGACGAACCGTTGATGAGCAGGTTCGGAATGCGCGCGGGCAGGATGAGCGGCTCGTTTTCGCTGCCGTCGTAGTTCGGGCCGAAATCGACCGTTTCCTTGTCGATATCCGCGAGCAGCTCGTGCCCGATCTTCGCCATGCGGATTTCCGTGTACCGCATGGCTGCGGCGTTGTCGCCGTCGACCGAGCCGAAGTTGCCCTGCCCGTCCACGAGCATGTAGCGCAACGAAAAATTCTGCGCCATGCGCACGATCGTGTCGTATACCGCCTGGTCGCCGTGCGGATGGTATTTACCGATCACGTCGCCCACGATACGCGCGGACTTCTTATAGGCGCGGTTCCAGTCGTTGTTGAGTTCGTGCATCGCGTAGAGCACACGCCGATGCACGGGCTTGAGGCCGTCCCGAACGTCGGGAAGCGCACGTCCGACGATTACGCTCATCGCGTACTCGATGTACGAACGGCGCATTTCCTCCTCGAGGGAGATGGGCAGAGTCTCTTTGGCGAATTGATCCATTATCCGTATCTTTTCGGGGCGAAGGCGAACCGGGAGCCGCTTGTCCGTTCGCTCGTCCGCCAATCCGGCATCGGGCGCCGGGCATCACGCGATTCTAGCATGCCGGGCGGGGCCGCCCCGAGTGCGCACATACTCCCCCAGCGGGGCGACGGCAAGAGGGCGTCATGGCGTCGATTTAGGGCCGTCGCGAGGCAAATTTTTCTTTTCCGCTGGCACGCATCGTGCGGGTGCCGACCGCTCGGAGAAGCCCGTCCCGCTTACCTGTTGCGGACGCACCACAATAAAAACGGGAGGCTCCAGGCGGCGGGATTTTTTTTTCGTAAGAAGGGAACGATATGGCAAAATGCCAACGCACTTGGTTAGACGCTGCTCGAAGTGTCCGCATGGCGTGGCGTTTTTTGTGCCGCACCAATGTTATACTTCGAGCAATGTATGACTTGTCTTCGTCATCCAGGCTCGCAGTAAACCTGCGGTAATCTCAAATTCGAGAGGAGAAATATGAATAAACTTTCAAAGCTCGCGTTCATTGCAGCTACCGCAGTTATGGCTGCATCCGCTTCGGCACAGTCGGTGCCGGCGTCGCGACAAGCCACGAATGACAACTGGGTCAACGGCACCGGTGAATACGTGTGGATGAACGGCACGAACGAGCTTTGCTGGCGCGATGCATTCTGGACGCCCGCAACGGCGAATGCCAAGTGCGACGGCGCTCTCGTCGCCCAGGCCCCGACGCCGCCGGCTCCCCCGGCCCCGGCAGCTCCGGCCATCACGAGCCAGAAGGTCACGTATCAGGCCGACACGCTGTTCGACTTCGACAAGGCCGTCCTGAAGCCGGCTGGTAAGCAGGCGCTCGACGATCTGGCCTCGAAGATTCAAGGCATGAATACGGAAGTCGTCGTTGCAACGGGCTACACGGACCGCATCGGTTCGGACAAGTACAACGACCGCCTGTCGCTGCGCCGTGCGCAAGCCGTGAAGGCCTACTTGGTCAGCAAGGGTGTTCCGGCGAACAAGATCTACACGGAAGGCAAGGGCAAGCGCAATCCGGTCAAGGACTGCGCAGGCAAGAAGGTCACGGCAAGCCTCAAGGCCTGCCTCGCACCGAACCGCCGCGTGGAAGTCGAAGTGGTCGGCACGCAGCAAACGAACGCTCAGTAAAACAGCGTCCGCTGCAGCCTCAAAAAACCCCGCTTCGGCGGGGTTTTTTTCTGGTCGGCGCGCAGATTCGACGCATCGCCGCGCCGGCGACTTTTAACGCCGCACCGGGCCCGATATACTCGGCCCTAGCCCGTGCGCGTCTATTTATATTGTTACCCTCTATTAATATTGTTACCGCTCGATACGCCATGACCAACGCCGATCCCCACGAATTGCAGAAATTCAGCGATCTTGCTCATCGCTGGTGGGATCCGAATGCAGAGTTCAAGCCGCTGCACGAGTTGAATCCCGTGCGGCTCGCCTGGATCGACTCCCATGCACACCTACCCGGCAAACGCGTGCTCGATGTCGGTTGCGGCGGCGGTATCCTGTCCGAATCGATGGCAGGCCTCGGGGCACAGGTCAAAGGCATCGATCTTTCGTCGCAGGCGCTTGGCGTAGCCGATCTGCACAGCCTCGAAAGCGGCATTACCGTCGAGTACGAGGAAATCGCCGCGGAGGCCCTGGCGGCACGCGAACCGGGCACCTTCGATGTCGTCACGTGCATGGAGATGCTCGAACACGTGCCCGATCCGGCTGCCATCGTGAAGGCGTGCGCCATGCTCGTGAAGCCGGGCGGATGGGTGTTCTTCTCGACGCTCAACCGCAGCATCAAGTCATATCTGTTCGCCGTCATCGGTGCGGAATATATCGCTCAAATGCTGCCCAAGGGCACGCACGATTACGCACGCTTCATCCGCCCTTCCGAACTCGCCGCATTCGCGCGCGCGGCCAATCTCGACGCTGCCGAGGTGAAAGGCATCACGTATCGGCCGCTTGGCAAGCATTTCATGCTCTCCGACGATACGAGCGTCAATTATCTTTTTGCCTGCCGCCGGGCGAAGGTGGACGCATGAGTCAGCCGACGCCCCAACCCGAACTGACCGACGGCATCGCATCGATCGGCTTGTGCCGCGGCGTGCTGTTCGATCTCGACGGTACGCTGGCCGACACGGCGCCCGATCTCGTTGCTGCCGTCAACAAGATGCGAGCGGACCGGGGCCTCGACATGGTGCCGCTCGACACGTTGCGGCCGCTGGCCTCGGCCGGTGCGCGCGGCTTGATCGGCGGCGCATTCGGCATCGGCCCGGAGGATCACGGGTACGCGTCGATGCGCGAGGAGTTTCTCGCCAATTACGAGGCGGACCTTTGCATCGAAACGACGCTCTTTCCCGGCATCGGCGAATTGCTGGACGTCCTCGATGCGCGCAACGTGCGCTGGGGCATCGTCACGAACAAAGTCGGCCGATTGACGATGCCTCTCGTCGAGCAGCTCGGCCTTGCCTCGCGCGCAGCATGCGTCGTCTCGGGCGATACGACCCCTCACTCGAAGCCCCACCCTGCCCCCCTGCTCCATGCGGCTGAAAGCCTCGCGATGCGTCCCGAGCGGATCGTTTATATCGGTGACGATCTGCGCGACGTGCAAGCGGGGTTCGCGGCGGGCATGATCACGGTGGCGGCGGCCTACGGGTACTGCGGCACCGATCTGCCGCCGGCGATGTGGCACGCGCAGCACATCGTCGACTCGCCGCAGCAGTTGCAGCAGTTGCTGCACGACCTGCGGTGAAGGTCCGGCCGGGGTGCCCGCCGGGTCGACAGCACAGCGCTTGAAATACAGCCAAGCCGCACCATCTTGTGTTCTGTGGGATAATCCCACCCTACACACAGGGGCCGACCTGGTTTCGACGTGGGTAATGAAGCAGTTCAGGGCATACCGAGGACCCGTCACCTCGTAAATCAATGGGAATTAAGTAACTGCGAACGATCTTTCGAAGCGCTTCGGCGCGGCGTCTAACGACGCTCTCGCACTGCAGGCCGCCTAAAACCGGCCTCCCTCGCACTGGCTCGCTGATGGGTCAGGGTCGCAAGACCAGCGAGGTCTCTTACGTCAGCTAATCCTTGGTGGTGTCACGCTGCCAGGGCCGAAAATCAAGTGACTCGCCGTAACGAAGCGTGTTCGTCCGCGTCGGTGCGGTTAAATCAAATGACTGAACTAAGTATGTAGAACTGGCTGTGGACTATTTGCGGACGCGGGTTCGATTCCCGCCGGCTCCACCAATACCGAAGGTTCGGATGATCTCCGAACCTTTTTCTTTTCAGAGACCGTCGCCCGGTCAGGCATCGCGCCCCCCGCGATCCGGCCCGACATGCGCGACGCGGGCAGGAGTCCATCACGTCCGCTCGAGGAAGGAACGGGCGCATGCAGTGATCGCTCGCGGCGCATCCTCTAGACTGTAGTGCCCCACACCTTCGAGCTCGTGTATCGGCGCCGCCGGAAAAAGCTCGCTAAAGAGCGGCAGAAAATGATCGGCGTGCAACGTGCGATCGGCGATTCCCCAAATGGCCAGGGCCGGCTTCGCCGAAATGGCGCGACGCGCGGCCGTGTCGGGCACCTCGAAACGGTGCGCGCCGATGGCGAACCCTTTGGCCCACCCGATTGCTCCCGCACAATCGGCGGGTGTTGCGAAACGGCCGCCGTAGGCGCGCAGCCAGGCGTCGGTTATCACACCATGATCCTCGAATCCGTTCAGCTTCAATGTACTCAGAATGTTGAAGCCGAGCTCACGTAGTACGGCATCGAGGCGCCCCTGGGACTCTGCTTTCATCACCCATTGAAACCACGGCGAACGAGCGGTGTTAGCGCGTAATCGTTCAGCGAGCGTCGCCTGCCCGAACGGCGTCGGCGCGTTCACGCTGACGATTCGCCGAATGCGGTCCGGGTGGCGCGACGCTAAGCCCATCCCGACGGGCCCACCGAAATCATGCATGACCAGCGTGATTTCGCGCAGGTCCATCGCCAAGACGAAACGCTCCAGATTGTCGATGTGGTCCTGCAGCCAATAGTCGCGCAACGGCGGGGTGCTACTCCTGCCAAACCCCATATGATCCGGCACGACGACGCGAAAAGCGCCGCGCAACGCTGCAATGAGCGCTCTGAATAGGAATCCCCAGGTCGGCTCGCCATGCAGGCAAAGCACAACCTGCCCATCGGGCGGCCCCTCGTCCACATAGTGCATTTGAAAGCCCGGCGCTTCATGGAAGTGCGGTGCATAGGGGTACATTCCGTCGAACGTATCAACGAATCGATTCATGAAACGCCTCCTCCGGATGGGGCATGGTCGTTTTCAGCCAAATAGTTTCAACATGAAACCGTTGCGTTATATCCCACTCGGTTTTATATTGCAACCATACGAGTGCATTTAACCGTCGGCGTTAGTCCGGCGAACGGGTTTCAGGCTGGAAGACAGGACGTATGGTCAAACGAACGACTCACGCCGATTCGCTGTGTGGAGTGGCCCGACCGCTCGATGCCATCGGCGACTGGTGGTCCTTGCTCATCATTCGCGACGCTTTCGACGGCCTGCGCCGTTTCGGCGAATTTCAGCGAAGCTTGGGACTCGCAAAAAACATTCTGTCGGTCCGCCTGCGCAATCTGGTGACGCACGGCATTCTGCATATGGGGCCCGCCTCGGACGGAAGCGCCCATCGAGAATATGTCCTCACCGAGAAAGGGCGCGGGCTGTTTCCGCTGCTTGTCGCGCTGCGGCAATGGGGCGACGAGTTTTTCTTCGAGCCGCAAGAGGCGCATGCGGTGCTCGTCGAGAAAAAGACCGGCGCCCCTATCCCGAAGCTCGAGATCCGGGCTCGTGGTGGGCGCACGTTGGCGCCCGAAGACACGATCGTCATGCGCCCCTCAACGGAAGCCACGAAAAAACGAAGCGGGACAGCAGGCACGGCGAGCAGCAGATGACCAGTTTTTGGCCTTTTTTCGGCGAATTCTTTGCATCGATCGGCGGTTAGACTAACGTTGCCCCGTCGGAGACCTCGGTCTCGCCGTCTTTTCGCTCCTAACCGCGTTCACATGACCAAAATTCTTGCCGCCTTAGCCGCATTGCCGCTTCTCGGATTGGCCGCTTGCGGCTCGTCTCCCACCGCCTCGAACAATGCCGGCCTGTCGCCCGCGACGGCCGCACGTGCGTCGGATTCCGCGATGGCCTTCACCTCGCACCGCTCGCCGAGCTCGATCACGAGCTGTCTCTCGAGCCGGATGCCCGGTGTGCACCGCGCCAGCTCCGGCACTGCCACCGAACTCGTCATCGGCAACGGCGCACGCGCCAACGCGTGGCGCATCACGCTCGCGCCCGCCGGGGCCGGCAGCGCCGTCAACGTGCACAAGCCGTCGTCCGATGACGGCTCCGTGTCCGAACCCGAGCTTCGATATCACATCGCGCGTTGCGTTGTATGACGCTTGCCGCCCTCTTGCGCGGGAACGCTCACTGATCCTGCGGACATTGGAGGTTGCAGCCGTCCGGGTCGCCGTTGTCGCCGCGTTTGCGCCGTTGCGAACGGCCATTCTGAAACTTCTTGTTGCGCGCCGCGGATTCCGATGCCGCAAATTGCAGTTGCGGATGTTCCTGCAAACGGAATTCGTCGTTGAGGACGCCGCCCGGCACGCCGGGCGAAATCTGTGCGAACGCAACCGATGTTGCGGCGCATAACGCGCCGAGGGACATGACGCACGCAGTGAATTGGATAAGCCGTTTCATATCGCTTGCCGCGCCCACGGCGCGTAGATCGATCGGATGAAAGAACGCTGCAAGCGTACCGCGAAACCGACTCACTGTGCAGCGACGCGCGTTACAGCGGTAATACCGGGCCGCGGGAACGGCCGCTCCAGCGGCGTGCGTGAAGGCTGGCACCGCCCGATGACGGGCGTCGCATCAACCGGCGATGTGCGCCCCGCCCCGCAAGCCGTTTTGAATGTCGACGAGCGAGCCGCACTCCGCCGGGTCGTAGCCTTCCAGGTGCGAGACCCCGAGCCGAAACGTGTCGCTGCGCAGCACCGCCAGCGCGGCGGCCAGCGGCCCCGCTGACAGCCGCGCTCGCTCGCAGGCGAAGTAATAGTCTTCATCGACGATCGGCACGAAATCGAGACCGAAATGATGCGCCGCGGGTGCCACGCCAAAGCCGACGTCCGCCATACCGCTCGCGACGAACGCCGCAATCGCGGTATGCGTGAGTTCGGTCGAGGCGTAGCCGTTGATGCGCTCCGGATCGACGCCGACACGACGCAATTCAAGATCGATCAAGAGCCGGGTTCCGGAACCTGGCTGCCGGTTGACGAAGCGCACATCGGCGCGGGCGAGATCGTCGAGCCCGCGGACCTGCTTCGGATTGCCCTTTTGCAAAAAGAGCCCTTGCTTGCGCCGGGTCAAATAGATGAGGACATGCCGGCGCGGGTCGAGCCAGCGCCGATAAATGTCTGCACAAAGCTCACGAAACGCGCCGCGCGGCAAATGAAAGCCCGCAAAGTCGCATTCGCCACGCGCCAGCGCCGCGACGGCTTCCGCGCTCTCGCGATATTTGATGTCGACGGAGCCGGCTTCGTGGGTTTGCAGCGCCGTCACGAGCGCCGCCACGGCATAACCGTGCGACGCATGGATGCGTACCATCGCACTGCGCCCCAGTTGCCGACCGAGCTCCTCGGCAATCTCGCTCGCCAGCCCCTGCATCGGGGCATCGAGCCGCTCCGCGCACAGGCGCTGCGCGCGCACGACCGCATGGCCCAGACTCGAGAGCGCCGAGCCCTTTCCGCGCTCTTTCGCAATCAGGTCGCCGCCGAGGCGCGCCTCGAAAAGGCGCAGCAATCCCCACGCATGGCGGTACGACAGCCGGCTTTGCTCGGCGGCCTGCGCAATGCTGCCCGTCTCGTCGACGAGCGCTAGCAGCGGCACGATATCGGTCAGGCTCGCCTCGCGGCCCGCGCTGTCGCGCACGATCAATTCAGCGACGCATTTGATATCAATCATTTATGTCGTCCAATTTCCTATTGCACTTCGTATTGACCGCGCCTATCGTTCGATCATAACTGGAAAACGTCGAGCATATATGTGCGCCATATGAGTATCAAGTACATATATGCGGGCTGGAAGGAGACCCCACTTGGAATATGCAAGCCCCCCGGCGCCGGATGAGCTCGTCCGCCGGCATTGGAAGCCGGGCGTGTCGCTCCTCGCGGTGCTGCACGCGATACAGGACGAAGCCGGTTTCATCCCGCCCGAAGTGGTAACGCCGCTGGCGCGGGCGATGAACCTCTCGCGCGCCGAAGTGCATGGCGTGCTGACGTAC
>Ga0157374_10000682_pt1 | contig 29939 bp, 21 predicted proteins | sample M25metaG_FD_115308 | JGI IMG/M metagenome (GOLD analysis project Ga0157374, IMG submission 115308) | Miscanthus rhizosphere microbial communities from Kellogg Biological Station, Michigan, USA - M2-5 metaG | ecosystem: Host-associated > Plants > Roots > Rhizosphere > Soil | place: USA: Michigan... | reverse complement strand
GTTTTCGTCCAGGACTGGTTTGGCTGGCAGCCGGTGGCGGATAAGTCGAGCCGGTTCCCCGGTTCAACGTGGATGGAAGTCGGCAACCTGTCGCCGGTCGAGAAGGGAAACATCGTCGGACTCGGTTATGTCACGCAGGGTGTCGTCGCCAAGAGATTCAGCCGCGCCACGCTGATCCCTTACTTCGAAGCGACTGTCTTTCATGACAGCAAGGGTTTTGACTGGGACAACCGTGCCAACGTCGGTGGCGGCGTAAAAGCAGCATTCATCGGACACGATGTCTACACCGAAATCGGAGCCGCGTATCTGCACGAGAATCGTTTTCAGTCCGGTCTGTCCGCCAGTGGTCTCTCGGTCTTCACCAACTTTTCGTTTAACTGGAATCTCTTAAGTGGAAGGGCGGGTCGCTAACATGCCGGTTACTGGTCTCGGAAGTGTCTCAGCCATTATTCACATGCTGGCCAAAGGTCCTGAATTAACGAGGTCAAAACATTTTATGCGCATAATTGGAACAATCATTCTTGCCCTGCTTGCGAGCCTGACTCTGGTGCACTCAGTCTCCGCCCAAGAGCCGCTGCTTCTGTCGTCCATCAATCTGAGTTCAGCCAGCGTCACCGAGGGCCGTTCTGTTGAAGCGACCGTGACGCTAAATATGGCAGCTCCCAGTAACGGCGCCAAAATTTCGCTGGCGGTCGATCCCGCTGGCGCAGCCACCGTGCCGGCAAGCATCACTGTGCCGGCTGGCGCGACCAGCGCGACGTTTCCAGTAAAAGTTGGTACCGCCGCCTCGGTCACGATCTACGGGAACTACGGAGTCACCCGCAGCGAGTCTCTGGCGGTAACGCCGCGCGTCTCGATCGATGAAGTGGTGGATCGGGTCATCGAGCGCGAGCGCGCTTTTGTAGTGCAGATGAAACACAGCCATCCTCTGGCCGAAACCTACATCCAGAACCTAAAGACCGACAAGGACTCAGTGGTTGTCCCCGCCAGTGACCAATATTTTCTGGGACGCCTGGACTTGAGCGAAGGCGTGGATGATCGCCTCTTCGAGAAAGAGACTGGCTTAAAGCTCAAAGCGACGAGCCTGTTTCCCGCCATGTTCTCCCGCCAGTTCCTGCCTGTGGGCTTCGCCCAGATGGTCATGCTTGACAGCGATTTTCAGAAAAAGAATTACGACTTCAAGTTCGTGCGCCAGGAATTTCTCGGCGAAGTTCGCTGCGTCGTGTTGGACGTTCAACCCAAGGGCAATGCCGGTGGCCGCTTCGTAGGCCGCATCTGGGTGGAAGATCACGACTACAATATCGTCCGCTTCAACGGTACCTACTCTCCTCGTTCACGCTACAGCTACTATCTTCACTTTGACAGCTGGCGCTTGAATTTGCAGGCCGGAATGTGGATGCCTGCGTACGTATTCATCGAAGAATCGAATTTCAGGCCGGTGGGTCCGTTGCTCGCAGGCTTGCACTTCAAGGCGCAGACCCGCCTCTGGAGCTACGATCCGGAACCGCTCAAACATAACCAGGAGTTCTCGGATATACAGGTCGAAAGCGTGACCGATCAGACTGACGCCGCCAGGGAAGCTGGCCCGGTCGAGGCGCAGCGCATGTGGGAGCGTACCGCCGAGGATAACGCTCTCGATCACCTGCAGAAAGTCGGCCTGCTCGCCCCTCAGGGTGATGTGGACAAGATCCTGCAAACCGTGGTCAACAATTTGATCATCACCAACAACCTCCAAATTGTTCCTGATGTTCGTTGCCGTATTCTTTTGACTTCGCCGCTGGAATCATTCACCGTCGGCCACACCATCGTCATCAGCCGCGGATTGCTGGATGTTCTTCCCGATGAAGCCTCTCTGGCGATGACGCTGGCTCATGAACTCAGCCACATCGCATTAGGCCACCGCATCGACACCCGCTTTGCCTTTAACGATCGCTTCTTCTTTCCCGACCAGAACACGTTCCAGCGCATGGACTTTGCCCGCAACTCGCCGGAAGAAGCGGCAGCCGACACCAAAGCCATGCAGTTGCTCGAAAACTCTCCTTATAAAGACAAGCTGGCCAGTGCCGGATTGTTCCTGAAGGCCCTGCAGGATCGGGCGCCTGAACTCAGCAGTCTGATCCGTCCTCACCTGGGCAACCGTATGGAGAATGGCAAGACCATCCGGATGGCGGCATTACTGAGCAATGCTCCGAAGCTTGAAGAAAATCGTCTGGACCAGATCGCAGCTCTGCCTTTGGGCGGACGAGTCAAACTCGATCCCTGGAGCAACCGTCTGGAAATGATGAAGACCAAGCCTGTGGTTCTGCTTTCGCCCCAGGAAAAGATGCCGTTCGAAGTCGCGCCGTTTTTCCCTTATCTGACCCGGGTTAACGTCGCTCTGGTCCAGACTTCGAGTGCGCAATGAACGTACAGTCCTCGGCTGATCGGCAACGACGTAAATCGCAACTCACAAACGCTTTGGAGACCTGGAGAAAAATGAGTATGAACCGAAACCTAACGATGCTGGCGCTCGTTGTCCTGATCGCCCTTACCTTCGCGGGATGCGGAGGCGGCAGCATGGGTTCCTCGTCATCACCTTCGACCACTCCAACCCAACCTGGTCACACCACCACCGGCCATCCTACCGGCTTGTGGACCACCCTGCCGGGCACAATGCCGATCAATCCCATTCACGCCGCTATGCTTCATACCGGCAAAATTCTCATTGTCTCGGGTTCTGGCAACTGTCCTCCCACGCAGGCGGGCTGCCCTCAGGGTCCGCAGTATTCGCAGGGCGCCGCATTGATGGATTTGTCCTCGGGCAGCATCACAACGATGCCTACGAGTTGGGACATGTTCTGCAACGGCATGTCGATCATGCCTGACGGCCGGGTGCTCATCAACGGCGGCACCAAGGGGTACGGATCGCTGGCAGTGGTCGGCGTCGCCGGCGAAATCCCGTTCACTGGATTCGTCAACACTTCGATCTTCGATCCGGGCACTGAGTCTTTCGTCGATACTAGTCCGACCGCGCACGGCCGCTGGTATCCGACCACCACGGAACTGAATGACGGGAGCATTATGACTACGTCGGGACTCAACGACACCGACGGCTCGAAAAACAACACCAGCGAAATCTGGGACGGGCAGAAGTGGGGCGCTGAAATCCCCGGTAACCCCAACATTTCGGACTTCCCGGGATTCCAGTTCCCGCTGTATCCCAGAATGCACCTGCTGCCGACTGGCCACGTTTTCTATTCAGCTTCTTCCTCGGCCACTGTTGATTTGGACCCATCCACCAGCACATGGAAGCTGGTTGCGTGGACAACCTATCCCGGACAAAACGATCCGAACGGCGAGCGCACTTACGGCACCTCCGTATTGCTGCCGCTTACTCCGGATAATAACTACAGCCCCAAAGTGATGATCATGGGTGGCGACAATCCCGCCACCAACACCACTGAACTCATCGATCTGAGTCCCGCGGGCGCGCAGATATCCGCCGCGTGTCCGGTTTACGCTCCTTGCTGGGTGCCGGGACCGAACATGGTCCAGGCCAGAGTGGAAATGCAAGCTACAATTCTTCCGAACGGCAAAGTTCTGGTCGACGGCGGCTCCGCGCACGACGAGGAAGCCAGCACGGCCAGCCTGAAGGCGGAAATTTACGATCCGGCAACGAACTCATTCTCGTCCGCCGGTTCGAACGCGTTCCCTCGGCTCTACCACAACGTACAGTTGCTCCTGCCGGATGGCACGGTTGCAATCGCCGGCGGCAACCCGGAGCAGGGTGTATTCGAAAACCATATCGAGATTTATCAGCCGGCGTATCTCTTCAATTCCGACGGCACTCTCGCTACCCGGCCCAAGGTTGGAACCGGCATGCCTGCTTCGATCACCTACGGTGGATCCTTCACCCTACCTACTCAGGATGCATCGACCATCACATCCGTCGTCCTGATGAAGCCCGGTTCTGTCACCCATTCGTTCGACATGGACCAGCGCTATGTCGGGTTGAGCTTCACAGCGGCTTCCGGAAGTCTGACAGTGTCCGGTCCGCCGAATTCGAACATCGCGCCTCCCGGCTACTACATGCTGTTCCTTGTGAACAAATCCGGAACGCCCTCGATTGCGAGTTGGGTGCAGGTCTCCGGTCCGGCGGCACCGATCGCAAATGTCCAGTTCCATCCGGAACGGATACCTACGCCGCGCTACATCGTCCAAAGGAAGCAAGTAACCGAGTCGAAGCTGCCTATGCGCAATAAAGAGATGCATATGCACTAAAGTCTCCGGGTTGCAGGAGAGGCCTCTTCAGCAATGTTGTTGCCGATTAACGGGCTGGCACTATTGGGAACAGGTTTCACCTCACGCCAGAAAAAGCTCTGGGGTTCCTGTTCGGTTGCCTGCCGTTTTCAAGCTTGATGATACTTAGGGCCTGGAAAGCGATTCATCTTCCGGAAGGATGGCGGTGGCTATCCCGGGCCTACACGGTCACCGAGTCTCCGGAAGTGCCGCACGTTTCGCTTTCGGTTCTGCCGTGAACCAGTGCTGGCCGGTTACTCCCGTGTCCCGGACATGCCCTTAACACAATCCTGTATCATGACATTTTATGGCCACTTATCTCATCACGGGCGTTGCCGGCTTCATCGGGTCCACTCTGGCCCGAAATCTGTTGGAGCAAGGCGAAACTGTTATAGGGTTCGACAATCTTTCCACAGGCAAAATCGAAAATATAGCAGAAATACTAGATCACTTTGAGTTCTACAAAGGCGACTTACTCGACCTTGAGGCGCTGCATTCGGCTTGCCGCGGAGTGGACTATGTCTTGCACGAAGCCGCCATCCCCTCTGTTCCGAGATCTATCAAGGATCCGCTGGGTAACAATCGGGCGAATGTGGATGGAACTCTGAATCTGCTGGTGGCAGCCCGGGACGCACAGGTGAAGCGCGTTGTTTACGCAGCTTCTTCTTCCGCCTATGGCGATACCCCCACGCTACCCAAACGAGAGGACATGCCGCCTAACCCGATTTCTCCTTACGCGACCGCCAAATTGGCCGGCGAATATTACATGACTTCCTTCTTCCGCTGTTACGGCCTAGAGACCGTCTGTCTGCGTTATTTCAATGTTTTCGGCCCTCGCCAAGACCCCTACTCGCCCTATTCAGGTGTGTTGGCTAAGTTCATCACACAAATGTTGAAAAACGAAGCCCCAGTGATTTTTGGTGATGGTACGCAGAGCCGTGACTTCACTTATGTAGACAATGTTGTGTCAGCGAACCTATTGGCTTGTAAAGCTGAGAGCAAGGAAGCCGTGGGGAAAGTCTTCAACGTGGCTACAGGCAGTCGTACGGACTTGAACCAGACCTGTGAGATTTTGAAGAAACTGACCGGCTACTCCGGTGATGTGAACCACGGCCCGGAACGCGCAGGAGATGTGAAGCACTCGCTGGCAGATATTTCGCGGGCCCAAAAACACCTCGGTTACCAGCCCAGCCGAAATTTCGAGGAGGGTCTTAGCTTGACGATCGCGTGGTACCGGCAATCTGAGACGGGGCCGTAATCTGCCCAGAATCTGGCTGGATTGAGCGCCCCGCACTTTCGTCCTTGAATTCCTCAGCGCACAAATTTAAAGGAGATGTAACCGGTTGTCACCCTTCCCAACAAGGCGGAAATTCTTGCAAATTTGTGCAGCCAGCGGCGTACTAGGCGCCATCGCAGTCGCTGGCGATGGTTTAATGATCGAACCCAACATGCCCATCTTGGTTTCAATTGAAGTGCCCCTTTCTCGGTTGCATGAATCCTGGGAAGGTTTCCGAATCGCCCACTTGAGCGACTTTCACTACGACGACTATTTTTCCGTCGTACCCCTTCGGAGAGCGATTGACATTGTCAACCGGTTGCAACCCGACTTAATCGTTCTGACGGGCGACTTCGTCACCGCACCCATGCGGGTGTCGAAGGGTGCAAGGGCCGATGCGGCCGTAGCCGCGGTGGAACCATGCGCTCAGTTGTTATCCACGCTTCGGGCAGGTCGAGTTTTGGCGGTTCTTGGAAATCACGATTTGAACACAAACGCGACCCACATTACCGCCGTCCTCCAGTCCCATGCTATCGAAGTTTTGCGAAATCGTTCTATTGCACTCGAGCGAGGGGGCCAGCGACTCTGGGTTGCGGGAGTGGATGATGTTCTGGAGGGAAAGCCCGACCTCAAACTCGCGTTAAGCCAGGTCCCGCCAGCCGAACCGGTTGTACTGCTAGCTCACGAACCCGACTGGGCGGACCACGCAGCGCGCCGCCCCATTGACTTGCAGCTTTCGGGACACTCGCACGGCGGGCAAATTCGCCTGCCGATTATCGGGCCACCTTATTTACCACCGCTCGGGCGGAAATATCCACGGGGAATTCGGCGGATCGGCCCACTAGTCCTTTACACCAACTCCGGCATCGGAACGATTGGGATACCGATGCGTCTGAATTGTCCGCCGGAAGTTACAATGATCACTCTTCGCGCCGCGCCGTCGGGACGCCATTAATCATGTCGACCGCTGCTTTTTAAGTGCTAGAGTGGGCCCTGCGTGCTATCCACTGCAGCGAAGCTACTGAAACCATAGCTCGCGTTTGTACCGGAGCAGCCGCTCACTCCATTGTCGAGATTGAACCCCATGCCAGGACTGCCACTTGAATAGGTACTGTCAGTTACCTGGCCCTGCTGCACGCCATTTTTGTATGCGGTAATTACATTTCCCACAATTGTCGCGCTGACGATATCGCCGTTCGTGACCCCGAACTGCTGCCCGTTGAAAGTCTGGAGTCCAGTGAAGTCCCCGACGGCGCCGTTCCATCGGACGATCTGCATGTAGCCTGTCGAATTTTGTGAGTATTCAAAGTTGATCTCGTATCCGGTGACGCTGTGGGCTGAAATTGTTGTCCGCAAGCGCAGCTCGACCTCCTGCGAACAGTTGTCCACTGATGGGCCGGTCGTAAAAACCACTGCCGTCGCTTTCTGGTCGGGGGCCCAACTGAGATTCTGCAACACCGCCGTTGAGTCCGTGAAGTTGGCCCCGGTCTCGTGGCCAACCGCCCGGCCAGGAGTCGTGGAGACGTTTGTCCAATCCAGACCAACGGCTCCTCCATTCACCCAATTTCCTCGTTCCGAAATGGGGTCTTCAGTGAGGGAGAAAGTTGTAGAGTAGTTGCCCGGAGCCCTCGGCGGGTCGGGCATGTTTAATCTCGACGATCCACCACAACCTTGTAGAGAAGACAGAAGAACTACCGTTGCCAGGTTCTTGACAATATTCATTGTGGCAAATCCCCCAGGAGTCTTCAATCTATCGCTCATAATAGAACTTCCCCCGACCGAGGCATTCGATTTCGTCAGGATGACGCGAGCCTGTGTTTGCTGCGCTTGCGCATAGTAGACATTCCGCCTTCAGGCTGCATTCCACATTCGATTCGGATCGCAGTGATTCGGATCGATGAACAAGACTTGCAGCATCAAAAACAAGGCCGATGACAGTTGCAACCACAGCAGAACGGAACTGCCAGACGGCTCTAAAGGCCAACGTGATCGGTAGTCCTTTATCGGCGCTTTTTCCAGGACGTGAGGTGAGGTAGGTGAAAAAATAGCGTTTGTTCCAGCACGATCATGGTGTCCTTTCCCAATAACGGGAACAACTTTCCAAAGTTGTCCTCAAACCTAAGGTTTCCAACTATTGCGGTACCTCTCCAGCGTGATACCCGCCACCAGCACGTTAGCTAAGATACTGCGCAATGTGTTGCCCTGAGTCAGCACGAGTTCCCATGTCGTGATGCCCAATCACCAAGGGTTCACATATTGAACTTTCCTTTGGCAACGCAATGTCTCAGGGCGGAATGATTTTTTGAATCGGCAGACTACTTGAAGGCACTCCCAATTGCAAATCCTACTCTGTAAGATAACCATCCCAACTCCGTTACCCGCGAGGCCACTTTGTGAACGCAAATATTGGACGGCAGAATCTCTTTGGACCTTTTCAAGTCTTGTCCGGCTGGACCTTGGCGCTCTCATGGCTGCTGCTCTCGACTCTGGCTGCGGGGCAGGCGAGTTTCGTCCAGGTCAACAGCAACGACAATTCTTTCGTTTATAGAAGTTCTGTTTCGGTTCCGTTTACCGCTTTGCAGACCGCGGGCAATCTGAACGTGGTAGTTGTGGGGTGGAACGACATTTCAGCCACTATTGCGGGCGTGGCGGACAGCAATGGCAACACCTATGTCCTGGCTGGGAGTACGGTGTCAACTCCGGTCCCGGCATCAGGGCCGGCGGCTTCGCAGGTGGTGGTTTCGCAGGCGATCTATTACGCCAGGAACATCAATGCCGGAGCAAACACGGTAACGGCCACCTTCAACCAGAGTACCGCAGTCCAGAGCGTGCGCATCGTGGAGTACAGCGGGTTAGACATCGCTAGTCCATTGGACACGACGGTAGGAGCTTCTGGCACTTCTGTCCCTGCAGACAGCGGCTCAGCGACTACCAACTCTCCGAACGACTTGCTCTTCGGAGCCGGAACCATCACCACCGGGTTTATTGGCACGGGTGCGGGTTTCGCCACCGTGCTGCTGAACGGACTCGGTGATATCGTCGAGGACAATTTTGTCACCGCTGTTGGCAGCTACAACGCTACCGCTCCTTTTGTGGCGGGCGGCTGGGTGATGCAAATGGCGGCTTTCCGCGAGGCGGGACAGACGCTCCCGACCTTCTCCGCCCCGGCGATTACTTCTCTTTCAGTTTCCTCAAGCCCTGAAGCCGGTGGAATCGCGCTCACCCTTACCGGGACCAACTTCGAGCCCGGTGCCAACGTGCTTTTCAGCAACGGCGGCGGCACGACGGCCTCGGGAGTGAACTGCAGCGTTACGCTTCTAACCGCACCCAACGCAACCATCAGCTGCCTTACCCCCTCCTTTCCCGTGGGAGCGAGCAGCGTGACCGTGAGTAATGTTGATGGCCAATCTTCCGCGTCCTCTGCATTCACATTTAATCCCAGCATCCCTTTCGGTACCGCAACATCTACAGCGATCACGCCGAACGCAGATACCAACAACGGAGGAACGGCAGTAGAAATCTCGGGCACCGATTTTGCCGCCGGAGCCACGATGACGGTTGGAGGGGTTCCTGCCGATCGCGTCTCTGTCGAAAACATCAATACCATCCTGGCCTCCGTGCCCGCGGGCCCTGCCGGAGCGGCCAGTGTGGTGGTTAAAAATCCCAGCGGCGCCACTGGCACGCCTACCGGCGTCTACACCTACGCACCCGAAACAGGAATTAATTTTGTGCAGGTAGCTTCGGCTCAACCCACATCACCGGCCGCGACCGCAATCGTCAGCTACGCTCTGCCCCAGACTGTCGGGAACCTTAACGTAGTCATCATCGGTTGGGCCGACGCTACGGCGCAAGTGCAGTCGGTGATTGACAGCGCCGGAAATACCTACACGCTGGCGTTCCCCCCGACAGTGGGTACGGGACTAAGTCAGGCAATCTACTATGCGAAAAGTATCGTTGCCGCAGTCAGCAACACGGTTACGGTTACATTCAATGTAGCGGCTCAGTCTCCGGATGTCCGGGTTCTCGAGTACAGCGGGATTGACGTCGCCGCGCCGCTGGATACGGGTGGCGGGGCTGCCGGGAGCGGCACCGCTCTGGATAGCGGTCCGATCACGACTGGCAAAGCTGGCGACCTGGTGATCGGCGCCGCTCTCGGTGCCGACGCTATCACCGCCGCAGGTCGCCTCTTCACGACGGTCACGGTCACTCCGCGCGCTAACGCCGAGCACTTGGTCGGCCCGGCAGCGGGTGACATTGACGCCACTGCTACCCAGGCCTCAAATACAAACTGGGTGATGCAGGCTGTGGCATTTCAGCAGTCCGGTGCCATTCCGGATTTCACCGTGAGCGTGACTCCGCCCACCAGCGCGTCGGTAATCGCTGGGCAACCGGCGACGTACACCATCTCAGTGAGCGCCCTAGCGGGTTTTAACAGCGATGTTACGCTGACTTGTTCCGCAGGGCTGCCCTTGGGATCGAGTTGCGCATTCGTGCCGCCGACCGTGACCGCGGGAGCGGCGGCTGTGACCTCCACCCTCACGATCACCACGACGGTGGCTACACCGGCTGGCAATTCTAACGTGACGGTTACTGGTGCATTCGGAACTCTGAGCCATGATGCCTCCGTCGGCCTCATAGTGGCAGCCGCTCCGGTGCCGGATTTCACGGTTGCGGCCTCGGCGCTGTCTCCGGCTTCGGTTCCGGCGGGCGGGACGTCCGCTTCCACCATCACGGTCGTGCCCACGAACGCCTTCAACGGTACTGTGAGCTTGACGTGCAGCATTACGCCGGTTGTAACTCCGGCGCCCACTTGTTCCTTTGTGCCCGCATCGATTGCGAGCGGTGCCGGCACATCCACTCTGACCGTCACTACTTCTGCGACCACGCCGACCGGGCCTTACAGCGTGACGGTTGCCGGCGCTTTCGGATCCTTGCAGCACACCACCCCTGTCACACTTGTAGTTACGGCGCCGGCAGATTTCACTATCGCCGCCTCGGCGCTCGCTCCGGTTTCGGTTTCGGCGGGAGCGTCTTCCACTTCCACCATTACGGTTGCTCCAGTGAACGGCTTTAACAGTGCCGTGGCCTTAACTTGCATCGTCACGCCAGCGGCGACTCGAGCGCCCACATGCGCACTCTCTCCAGCTTCCGTGGCAAGCGGTTCAGGCACTTCCACGCTGACTGTCAGCACGACGGCGGCAACTACGGCCTCCGTGAGGCGACCATCAGGAGGGACTCTGTACGCGATGTGGCTTCCAGTGGGCGGACTGGCCCTGTTTGGAGCCGGCTTGACGTCGCGCAGGAAAAAGTTCTGGTCCTTCCTGTTCGCTTGCTTGATGTTCTCAGGCTTGATCTTCCTGTCGGCTTGCGGCGGCTCGTCTTCGAGTGGCGGAGGCGGTCGTCCCGGAACGCCTGCCGGAACGTACACCGTCACGATCACCGGCACAGCACCGGGATTGCCGCCGCATACCGCTACCGCAGCGGTCACAGTTCACTAACGCGACCGCGATCAAGCACGGGGGCGGACACCTTACTTGAGTCTTCTAGCGACAAAACTGTGCTGGCAACCTACTACTACGTGGTGATCGTCGTGGACAGTAATGAACTTGAGAGTGCTCGTTCGGAACCAGATCAGTGTGGTCATTCGGTAAAACCGATTCTCCGGAAGAATGTCGCCGGGACATAGCCGAAACCCAGCGGCGTTCTCCTCGCTAGTTTCGATTGCGCGAGAAAAATGAAGGTGGCCCGTGCGCGCTTGTGCCGAGTCAAACTAGTAAATCCCCTGCGGAGTCGAAGATTGTGCTCCGCCCAATATAATGGGTGCGGATGAATGCCTTCGACCGCTCGATCTTATCCTTCATCAATCAGTTCGCGCACCGGTCACCAACCTTCGATCAGTTCGTAGTTCTGCTAAGCACCAGCAACTTCCTCAAGGGAAGCGTGGTGTTTGCGGTCCTATGGTTGGTTGTGGTTCCAGGACGGTGACAACCGGAGAAAACGTAAATGCCTGGTGGCGGACGTAGCCGCGGGTTTTGTCGGACTGGCAGTAGCCAGAGTCCTGGCCCTGACGGTGGTTCGTCCTCAGTCGCTGAACGTTCCTGAACTCATGACCCGGATTCCTTACGGAATCGAAGCGGCAAGCTGGGAGGGCTGGAATTCGTTTCCCAGCGATCACGCAGTTCTGTTCTTCGGTCTCGCGACTGGGATCTTTTTTGCTTCGCGGCGAGTCGGAGTATTCACTTTCATTTACCTTACCGCTTTTATTTGCCTGCCTCGCCTCTATCTCGGAATTCATTATCCGACCGACATCCTTAGCGGCCCCTTGATCGGAATTTCCGCGGGCTGGCTGGCGAATCGCCCGGCCATTGCAGAATTTCTTAGCGACTGGGCTTTTCGCTGGCTGGACGCAAGGCCGGGACAGTTCTATTCCTTTGCCTTCCTCCTGAGCTACCTACTTTCCAAGCTCTTCGATCCCGCGATCAGGATTGCACACTTCGTGCTGGGCAAGCATCCGGTTCGGTAATGTAAGTCGTGGTGGCTGACGCGGGGCGATTCCAGCGCATGCACAGACCCCGCGCCAAAGCGCTCTCTTCAATCCAGGGGGTCGCTGCCGAAGGTAGTCGCCGATCCGGGTCTGTCTGCACCTGATTTTTCAGAGCGGTTGTCGAGTCGGAGTACTTTGCTATCCAGGGACGAAGCCACTCCCATGCGCAGGTCCGCTTCTTCTACCCGTCCGGCCAACCGCTTGCGTGGAGCTTTTTCGTTCCTGCCCGCTTTTGCCAGATTTTGGCCCGCAAGGTCGGAGGAACCGGGCGTGCCCCATTCTGTCGTCGGCTGCGGCGACCCAGACTGGGTCAGTGTCATGAAGAGCAATTCGAGGCGACTGGATACGCCAAGTTTGTCATAGACGCGAAAAAGATAGTTCTTGATGGTGTGTTGGCTCAACCCAAGTCGCGCCGCGATTTCACGATTGGTGAGACCTTCCGCCAGACTCCGAACCACATCCATTTCCCGCTTGGAAAGCAGGCTCAACCCGTTGGAATCAACCGCGCGCACAACCGGAGATGCTGCCAGCGCTTCAACCGCAAACGAAAGCTGTTCGCTGTTGGCCCAGATTTGCCCCGCGCATACGCTGCGGATGCATTTAGTAAGAGTTTCCAACGAATCGTGCCGGCTGCAAATCCCTCTCGCCCCGGCGCGGAACGCCCGCAGAACAGCTTCCCGCTTGGAACTATCCAGCAGCATGATGGCGAGAATGCCGGGATCGGAAGCGCGCAATTCCCGCAAGAGTTCGAACCCGCGCAGCGGCTCTTCCTCCAGGCTGCAACTGAGCACAACTATTGTTACTCGATGCTGCCGGATTGCTTCCGCCAGTTCGCGAGACCGTGCGGGCGGGCTGAACACTTCTAGTTCGCGGTCGCGGCGTAACGCTTCCGCCAGTAATTGCGTGTGGATCCTGGTGTCATCGACAACCAGGACTCGAATCGTTTCTGCCCCTGAGCCATGCGCCGACTCCATACTTCCTCCAAACGAATTTGGTCGATGCTCACGGTCGTTTGAACCATGAGCGATCTTTAGAGAACTTGTGCTCTCAGCGGAGAACTTTGTCTCCGGACGAAGGGGGGAGAAAACTACGGTTCCAGGGAGGAGACCACAGAAAATAACGATGCCATCGATCATAGGCATCCACCCGCAATAGTTGGAGTTTAGCTCAAATTGACGAATTAATGCAAAGATGGAGTTGAAATACTTTGCAACCTTCGCAAGCTTTCGGTCAGGCGTCAGGAGTTCCACGGTTACCCAATCGATGAAGCGTCGCCTTCTAGCGGAGGGCGAAGCGTTTATGGTTTCCATGAAAACTTACGTAAAGCACTTATTATAAGTTAGATACGTAATCTAATTGTCCCGAGTTGAGCTGGGCATTTTTGAACTGGACCGAATTCTATAGGGAATACATTCTCTAGTCCATTATTCTCATGTACTTCGGTAATATATTCCCTATTTGAAGGAGACTACTTTCCCCGGGTTAACGTGCCTCTTGCAGTCCTTTGCACCCGCCAGTATTCTGCACGTAGTTGCAGACGGTTTTCCGAGTTGTGCTCCCCCCTGTATTGCCTTGCACCCACATCCATAACGCACGACCAGAGTCACACTGTCTTGTGACTTAGAGGGCGAAGCTATCTGTATGGGGTACCAAATCGAGGAATATTCGGAAAACAACACGATGATAACGGACGAACCGGCAAACTGGTACGCGGTGCAAACCCGAGCTCGAAACGAAAAGGCGGTTTCGGAGCGGCTACGGGAACAAGGGTTGACCACTTTTCTTCCGCTCGTCACTGAAGTCCGCCGGTGGAGTGACCGCAAGAAAAAAGTAGAACTCCCATTATTCAGCTGCTACCTGTTCGTCAAGCTTGCCACCAGCGACCACGACCACCGCATGCAGGTTTACCGCACGAACGGAGTGTACCGAATCGTCAGCATGCACGGGGAATTGGTTCCCATTCCCGCCGAACAGATTGACGCACTGCGGACCGTGGTCACACAACAGGTTCCCTGGACGGAGCACCCGTTTTTGAAAATAGGGCAGCGCGTTCGCATTCGCGGCGGATCGCTCGAAGGTGTTGAAGGCGTATTGCTCTCCCGCAATGGAGACCGCACCTTGATTATTTCGGTGGACGCAATCCAGCGGTCTCTGGCCGTGCAGGTCGAAGGATACGACATCGAACCCCTCTGAACCCGAAGCCATGCGGCGTGGAGTCGCAAGGGTTGGTTGAAGATTTTCTGGTTGGACATTCTTTGGTTGAACACTCTTTGGTTGGACATTCAATGGAATCAGTGCAAATTTTGCTCGTGAGCAAGGAACGATCCGCACTTGATCTGCCCTGGAGTTACGGCGAAAGCCACGGCTGGCAGCTTGAGACAGTTGGGTCCGCCTGGCAGGCGCTGGAGCGGGTCCACTCCGGACTCGGGCCGGATCTGATTCTGCTCGATCTGATGGCTGGAGACTCCGATGGTTTGCAGCCTCTGCGCTGGTTGCGCCGGGTGCGTCCGGATCTCCCCGTGCTGGTGCTTGCCGACTGCGATGATCCCGATCAGAAACTGGAAGCGATACGCTTGGGAGCGCAGGATTTTCTGATCTATCCGTTGCAGTCCAACCAGCTTGAGACCGCCATTCGACGTTCACTTTTCTACTATACCGAGAGCACAGAAAGCGAAGTGGTGAGCGAGGAAATCGAGCAGATCGGCGACGACTTGTTCTTTGTCGCTGCCAGTCCCACTATGCGCCAACTGCGCGCCCAGGCGGAACTGTTGTCGCAGATAAGCGCTCCCGTGCTCATCCTGGGAGAGAACGGGAGCGGCAAGGAACTGGCCGCCCGGCTGATTCACAAGCTATCGGTCAGATCGGGTTTTCGTTTCCTGAAGTTGAACTGCGCCACCTTGCCCGCGGATGTCCTCGAGAGGGAACTGTTCGGAGCGTCCAACGGCAACGGACACCCCAAGCCCAGCAAGTTCGAACTGTGCCAGAGAGGCACGCTGTTTCTGGATGAAATCATAGAAATGCCCATGAGCCTGCAGACCAAGTTACTGCACGGCTTGCAAAAAGGACATTTTGTGAGCCAGGGCGGCGCCGCTGGCCAGGCCGAGATGGATGTGCGAATCCTGGCGGCCACACAGGCCAACATTGAGCAGGCCATTGCGGACCGAAAATTGCGCGAGGATCTTTATTATCGCCTGAGTTCGTTCACTGTACACGTGCCCGCCTTGCGGCAACGCAAAGAAGAAATACCCCTGCTCCTGGGCCACTTCATGAACCAACTGGCCCGGCGATACAACCTACCCGCTCGCATTTTCTCTTCGGCGGTGCTCGAAGCGTCGCTGCGGCATTCTTGGCCAGGCAATCTTCGGGAACTGGAAAAATTTGTGAAACGCTACCTGGTCATCGGCGACGGTGGCCCGGACCTGAGCGCATTCGAGCCCGAGGAAAACACGGGTTTCGGAACTTCGTACCTGGTGCGATCGGGCGGCGGCAATCTGATGCTCGGCGAATCTCAGGACGCGCGTACTTCCGGCTTGAAATCCTTGGTGCGGAGCGTAAAGGGAGAGACCGAACGGAATGCCATTGCCACCGCGCTCGATCAGGCCCGCTGGAATCGCAAGGCGGCGGCCCGGTTGCTGAAAGTGAGTTACCGGACTCTGCTTTACAAGATCGAGCAGTACCGTATGACACCCCCCACGACTCACTTGTCGGGTCATGGCAATGGGGGATCAATCCGGGAACGCAACCTCCATAGAAGGTAACGGGCGCGCCACCCCGCGGGGTGAAGAGACATCTAATGTATCGAGAAGCTGAAGTATTCAGGTTCGAACCGTAAAGCGCGGAAATGAACTGTGAGCCTTGAGGTTTTAATATGCGGCGATCTCTAATAAATCGTGGATTTAATTTTACGCTTGTGCTGTTAGTCCTTGCCCTGATCTCTACGACTCCCCGGGCTTGGTCGCAGAACCAAAGTACGCCAGCAGCCCCAAAGTCTCAGATCAATGAAGCAGTCGCCGCGCCCTCCGCGGTTGGAAATGGGGTGACAACGACTGCACCGGCATCGCGACCTCCGAGCGTCCCCGCGATCGGAGTGGGCGATCTGCTCAAGGTCGGGGTCCTCGGAGCACCGGAGTCCGAGCAGGATGTTCGGGTCAATTCCGAAGGAAATGTTCCTCTGAACTTGGTGGGTCCGGTTCATGTGGCCTCGCTCACCGCCGAGGAAGCGCAAGCCGCGATTGCGAAGAAGATGGTGGCTGGCGGCTTTTTCACGGATCCGCAAGTCTCGGTTTTCGTCAAGGAATATGCAACTCAGGGAGTCTCTGTCATGGGCGAGGTACAACGCCCGGGCGTATATCCCATGCTGGGCGCGCGCACCCTATTCGATGTGATCTCTCTGGCGGGCGGGATGTCGGCCAAGGCGGGACAGATCATTACTATCACGCACCGCGATCATCCCCAGACGCCGAACAATGTTCTGCTGACCAACAATACGGCCCAGTCAATTCAGAGCAATATAGACATTTACCCGGGAGATACGGTCGTCGTATCGAAGGCCGGCATCGTCTATGTCGTGGGTGATGTGCACCGGCCCAGCGGCGTGACGATGGAAAATGGCACCCAGATGACAGTGCTCCAGGCCATCGCGATGGCTGAGGGCACCAATCCGACGGCGGCGCTGGGCAGCGCCAAGATCATCCGCAAGAGCGTCCACGGGCCCACGGAGCTGCCGTTGGATCTGAAGAAAATCTTGGCCGCGAAAAGTCCTGACGTGCAGCTGCAGTCGGAAGACATCATTTTTGTTCCGGGCAGCGCGGCCAAGGGCGCAGCCATGCGTAGTATGGAAGCGATCATTCAGATAGCTACCGGCCTTGCGGTTCATTCTACTTACTAACTGGAAACATTGCAGTCTGTTGAACTATCTTTTCGAAAATAGAGCCTTGTTGCACTGGAGACTAAGGTGAGCAAAAACTTCGAACTCATGAGTCGCGCAGGCCTCAGTTTACGGGCGAATCCTGCCGGAAACGTGCCCTCGGTGTCCGTCGAGCTGCCGCGAGGCCAGAACGGTCGCTCCGCCTGGGTCGCACAGGATAAGGCCCCAGAATGGCTGCATGCGGTTGCCATCGTGGTCAAACACTGGCGCTTGTCGGCCGCGTTTGCTGCCATGGTCTTTATAACGGCGGCGATCGTGACCTTCAGCATCCGGCCCACCTACGAACCCACCGCGCGACTCGAAGTCGATCCTCCAGGCGAAACGTTTTCTTTGAATGGCAGTGCCGGCACGAGCGATGCCGAGTATCTGGAAACCCAGGCGCAAAATCTGAAGAACTCCCGGCTTGCGCTGGCGGTGGTCCGCAAACTCGGTCTCGCCCACAATCCGGACATTGTTACCAACCCGGCGATTCGGGATTCTCAACCCAGCCAGCAGTCCGATGGATTGCAGATGACCCCGGCGGAAGACTTCGCCGTGGCGGTTTTCCAGAGCCGGCTCACCACCAAGCGAGATAGCGCCAGCCGCCTTATCACCGTGAGTTTTTCGAGTCACGATCCCGGGCTGGCGGCCCAGGTAACCAATGCGGTGTTGGACAGCTTCATTGACCAGACCTTCGAAGACCAGAGTCGCAGCGTCATGAAATCTACCCAGTGGCTGTCCAAGCAGCTGGACGATATTCGCCAGCGCATGGAAGAGTCCAGCAAGGTTTTGGCGGACTACCAGAAATCGATCGGCGTGGCCGACCTCGAAGACAACAAGAATACGTTCGCCGAGCAACTGGGCGAACTGAGCCGGATGCTGATGCAGGCCCAGTCGGACCGCATCCAGATGCAGGCTCTGCTGTCGAGCGTGAAGCACGGTAGTCCTGATTCGCTTCCAGAAGTGCGCAACAATCCGCTCGTCCAGCAACTGGGCGGAAGGCTGGCGGATATCAAGACTCAACTATCGCAAGCCTTGGTGACCTACGGCCCCAATCATCCCACGGTGAAAAAGCTGCAGAGCCAGGCCGACGAGCTGGAAGACCAGTTGAGTTCGCAGAAAATGGCGATTTTGAGTTCGGTCAACACTAACTTTGCGGCGGCCAACGCACGTGAACAGCTGATGAATACCCAGATCAAGGGAACGACCCAGCAGCTGAACGAGATGGGCCGTTACAACGCTTTAAAGAAGGAAGCGCAAGCTAATGCGGAGCTCTACAACGCTCTGTACGCCAAGGTGAAAGAGGCGGGCATCGCGGCGGCTTCCCGCTCCAGCAACCTGCGCGTGGTAGATGAAGCCCGGATTCTGAGCTCACCCACTCGTCCCAATCGTATGCTGAACCTGGCGGTGGGATTGATAGTCGGATTGCTGGGGGGTGTTGCCCTGGCATTCATCCGCGAAAACACCGACAGCCGCATCTTCACTCTGGAAGATATCCAACAGTGCATCGGCAGCTTGAACGTCGCCATCTTGCCGCAAGTTTCAGATTCCGACGAACATCGGCTGACCGCGACTTCGGACTCGAAGGCGGCGGAAAGCATCGTTGCCAAGAAGAAAAAGCCGGAGGAACTGAGATTTTTCCTGGACGCCCCGAGTTCACCCGAGGCGGAAGCGCTGCGTTCGCTTTGCAATTCGATGATGCTGGCGAATTTCGACCAGTCCCCACAGGTCCTTTTAGTGGTGTCGTCATTCCCCGGTGAGGGAAAGACCACGGTCGCCATGAACCTGGCGATGGCCATGGCGCGGCAAGGCAGCACCTGCATCGTTGACGCCGATTTGCGCCGCGGCCGCGTGGCCAGCGCATTTGGTATTCCCAGCCGGTCAGGCCTTACTGACGTACTCGAAGGCTCCATTCCCCTGGATCAGGCTTTGGTCAATACTCCCAACGTGGCCCAATTGAGCGCGGTACCGTCGCACTCTGGCAATCCTAACGCCGGACAGCTTGTTTGCTCCGAAGCCATGCGCGAGGTGGTGAGAGAGCTGCGCGGTCGCTTCCAGTACGTGATTATTGACACCGCCCCGCTGCTGCCTTTCGCCGACGGGCAGGCGCTTTCGACCATCGTGGACGGTCTGGTATTTGTGGGGCGCTCCGGCGTCACTACTCGGGATGCGGTGCGCCGCAGCCTGGAATTGTTGCAACAGGTGCACGGCGCTCCAATTATGCAGTTCGTCCTCAACGGCGCGAACATCAACTCGGCCGACTACCAGTATTACAAACAGGGCGTTGACTACTACGGGGAACTTTCCGCGAAATAATCGAGGTCTGCGAGTTCTTGTGGCTCGCAAGCCCTGAACACAGCCGGGAACTTTTGACACCCCATGTGGTTTGATACCCCAGCTTACATAGTGTTCCTTATCCTGGTCGTGGCCATCTATTGGCGGCTGGGGTGGAGGAAGCAGAACATATTCCTTCTGGCTGCCAGCTACTTCTTTTATGGCTGGTGGGACTATCGCTTTCTGCTGCTCATGATCGGCAGCACCGCGATTGATTTCTTCATCGCGCGCGCGATTGCGCGCTCCGAAGATCCGACAATCCGTCGCCGCCTCCTGATTGCTTCCTTGATCATCAATTTCGGGATCCTGGGGGTCTTTAAGTATTTCAATTTCTTCATTGATTCGTTCGCCCACGTTCTTGCGGCAGCTGGGGCGCATCCGTCCAAATTTTTCCTGCGCGTTCTCCTCCCGCCGGGGATTTCGTTTTACACCTTCCAGGAGGTGGCCTACATCGTCGATGTCTATAAGCGCAGGCTGCCGGCGGCGCAGTCTTTTATCGAATACGCCCTGTTCATCGGGCTGTTCCCCCATTTGATTGCGGGACCGATTCAGCGGCCCAATCACCTGCTGCCTCAGGTGCAGGGCGAACGGAGATTTCAGCCTGACAAAGTTTTCGACGGCATCATGCTGATACTGTCGGGACTGTTTCGCAAATGCGTTGTCGCGGACAACTGCGCTTTGCTGGCAAATGCGGTCTTCTCAGGCCATTTTGGCTCTCCCAATCTGAGCACTCTGGCCATCGGGACCTATGCTTTCGCCTGGCAGATTTATGGAGACTTCAGTGGATACAGCGACATCGCCCGGGGCAGCGCCCAGTTGCTCGGTTTCCACTTCATGGTTAACTTTCGCCAACCCTACCTTGCAACCTCAATGCGGGATTTTTGGCGGCGATGGCATATCAGCCTGAGCACATGGCTGCGTGACTACCTCTATATCCCATTGGGTGGAAGCGCGGTAAAGGGATACGAAACTTACCGCAACCTGATGTTGACCATGCTCCTGGGAGGTTTGTGGCACGGCGCGAACTGGACTTTTGTGGTGTGGGGCGGGCTGCACGGAGGCGCTCTCGCCGCCGAGCGTTTTCTGGCAGAACGGCTCGAGTTCCTGAAGCCGCTGGGCCGACTGCTCGGGGTCTGGCCGCGGCGCATCTTGATTTTCCACCTGGTGTGCCTGGCCTGGATCTTTTTCCGCGCTGATTCCCTAGCATCCGCCGCCAGCATGCTCGGCGGTCTCCGGGACCTAGCCTGGCGGCCCGAGTACGCCGTTGCCTTCAAACTTCTGGCGCTGTTTGCCATTCCCTTGTTTCTGGTGGATGTGTACCTCGAACGCAGTCAGGAAGAATACCTTTTCGAACATCGTACCCCGGTGACGCGGGTCGCGCTGGCTGGCGTCATGTTGGCCCTTACCGCCTTCTTTTCAGCGAACCAAGCAAATGCGTTTATCTACTTCCAATTTTAGCGCCCGGCAACCCGGCAAGCTTCACATCGCGATGGTCCTCGCGTTGTGCGCCTTTTTCTGCCTCTCGGTCGAGATCGTCACCGCGCGCTATTTTGGCCGGGTGAGCCGCACCGAGAAACGCCGCCAGGCGGAATACTACGCGGCACTCACACTGCGCTCCGGCAAAGCGGATGGCAAAATTTCTGTGCTGGTGGCGGGAAATTCACTGTTGCTGCGGGGAGTCGATTTCCCTGAATTGGAACGGAGCCTGCGTAATGATATGGAAGTCAAGCGCAGTGTGTTCGAAAATACCTCCTTTCTCGATTGGTACTACGGGCTGAGCAGGTTTTTTCGCGCCGGGTCGCGCCCGGACGTGGTGGTACTGGTTTTAAGTCCATGGCAGCTGGTTTCAGACGCGACCGACGGCGACTACACGGTGCAGATGATGGTGGACAAGCGCGATCTGCTGCGCTTTGGCAACGAAACTGGAGCCGACCGCAACCGGATGAGCGTCCTGGCCCTGGATAAAGCCAGCTTCTTTTTTGGCACCCGGGCGGAAATTCGGACCTGGATGCTCAATACTGTTCTGCCTGATTTGCCCTCCCTGACTCAGTTCTTTCGCTTTGATGTGTCCGTGACCGACGATCACAACGAGGCCGAGATCGCCCGCCGGAGGCTCGACCGTCTACGTGCGTTGTGCGACCAATACGGGGTCAAGTTCGTGTTGGCCGTTCCTCCGGCGCGGGAGGACGCGGGAATGGCGGCCATTGTCGATGCAGCTGCCACCCAGGGGGTTCCGGCGCTGGTCCCGATCCGCGTTTTGCCCGAGTCCGACTATGCCGACCTGATTCACCTGAATGCCCAGGGAGCGGCCAAGTTCACTCCCGCGCTGGCCCAGAGCCTGCGCCAGGTTCTGCTTACTCCGACGGCACAAACCCCGGCCCGAAGCTCGGCCCCCGCGCTGCCCGGAGGCGCTGTGGGCAAGGGCGCGAATGCGGGCTCGCCGCGCAAAAGTGCGGCAGTGGCCGGACGGCCACTGGCCGCGGCAAGTTTCTGAAATGGAGCAAACGGTTCCTTTATTCCTCGAGTTTGAGGGTGACGTGCCGACCTTGGTGCGGAGCCGGATTGCCTATGCGTTTCGCGTGTTTGCGGCCATCTACGGACACGAAGTTCGCGACCACCACAATCGCGGCGGGGCCTTGCGTTGTGTTTACGGAGGACGGCCCGAAAGCTCCGGATCGGAAGCTGTGCCGGCAAATGTGCTGCACATCCCCGCCCGCTATGTGGCGCGGCCCTTGCGGGAGCCGGCCCCATCGCCGGTGCCGAGTTGCTATGCCGGGGAGGAGATTTACCTTTTTCACGGCCGCGACAAAATCTCGGGCGACCCGGACTGTCCGGGAGAAATCTTTGAATGGCTGTCCGGCGCACATGAAATGAGCGTGTGGGAGCGCGATACAGTGGGGAGGGTTGCCTACGAGCATTCGGTTTTCGTGCGGCATGCAATTTCTCCGTTGCGGCCACATGCTTCGCTGGTCATGGCCTGGCTGGAGAACCTGATCGCGGGTCGGAGGGGCGAAGAAAATCTACCGCCGGCGCCGTCGCCGCTGCCGGAGGCTCGGCATCTGGTAGTTGCTTCGCACGATATTGATTTTTATTTTGCCGGACGGTGGGGAAGTCTGGTCCGGATCTTGAAGAATCTCGCCATCGGCGCGGTGGTGGCGCGCAGTCACGCCTTTTTCACCGATAGCTGCCGCCAGTTGTTTCGCCTGGCAGCGGGCGCCCGGGTAGGAGATTTTCTGCCTGAGTTGCTGGAGCGCACGCAAGCCGCCGGCGCTTCGTCTACATTCTTCGTTCTGGCCCGGCGCGAGCATCGGCGGGATGCGAATTACATTCTGCCGCAGATTGCTCCTCGCCTGCGCCAGATTGGGAAAGCGGGATGTGCGATTGCGCTGCACGGTTCCTATCGCAGCATAGTGGAAAATTCAAATTTGGACTCTGAAGCCGCCGTGCTGGCAAGCGAGACCGGCGAACGACCTCGCGGCAGCCGCCAGCACTGGCTGCGTTTTGATCGGCCGGATAAGTTGTTTGCCAGTGTCGAGCAGGCTGGCTTCGAATACGACTCCAGTTGGGGTTGGCCGGGACAAATCGGCTTCCGCAATGGGGCTGCGTTTGCCTTCCCAGCCTACAATTTCGCCCGCGAGGAGGCTTACAAGTTTCTGGTCATTCCGCTGATCATCATGGACCAGGGACTGCAGGCGGCTCGCCGTCGATCCGCGACAGAGCCGGTGGAGCTGGCCCAAACCGTGCTCGAAGAAAGCCGACGCTGGGGCTGGGGAGGTGTCTCGGTCTTATGGCATAACCCAGTGGAGCCTCTGAGCGTTTGCGACGGCGTCAACCGGATTTTCTGGCAGCAGATGGAGGCCAGAAGCGAACACCAGGAGCGCTGGATTAGCGCCGAAGAGTTCCTGGACCTCAGTCTGGCACGCTACCAAAATGCGGGTTTGCTGCAAGGCGTGCCACCAGAATCTCACGCTGATCGTCTTACACCAGTCATGGGGAGGGAAAGTTGAATAAGGGTGTCATCATCATTTTGGGGATGGGGGAAGTGGGGCAACCGCTTTTTCAGATCCTGAGCAGGAAATTCCAATGTGTCCCGGTGGATATGAAACCAGTGGAGATCAAAGACCCGTGCGATGTGCTGCACATATGCTATCCCTTCCAGGTGCCAGACTTCATCAAGACCACGGCCCGGTACATGGAGAAGTACAATCCATGCCTGACTGCAATTCACAGCACGGTGGCTCCGGGCACCACTCGCAAAATTCACGAAGCCGCGCCCGATCGTGCACTGGTCTATAGTCCCGTCCGAGGCAAGCATACGCGCATGGAATCCGACATGCTTCGCTACAAGAAATTCGTATCCGGCTTTGACGCGAAGTCGGTGGAAGCGGCCGAGCGTCACTTTCGCGAAGGCGGCTTCCAGACCGACACGTTTCCCACGCCCGATGTTGCCGAACTTAGCAAATTGCTGGAGACCACTTATTTCGGCGTGTTGATCGGATGGGCCCAGGAAGTCGAACGCCTGGCGGTACAACACGGCGGCAACTACGACGACGTGGTGTCGTTTATCAAAGAGGTTGATTTTCTTCCTTCCCACATATTTCCCGGAGTCATTGGCGGGCACTGCGTAATGCCGAATATCGCCATTCTGCGCCAGCACTTCAAATCCGACTTCTTGGACGCTGTGGTCAACTCCAACGAAGCAAAAACTAAGGCGACCACGACCGAACTCAAACTGGAGCCGACGCTCAATGACTAAAGTAGGTCTGATCGGACTGGGGTACTGGGGCCCGAACCTGGCCCGGGTTTTTCAGCAAACTCCGATCTGCGAACTGGCAGCCTGCTGCGATCTTGACACTAAGAAGCTGCAGAAGATTTCCCGCCAGTATCCTCAGATACGGACTTTCAACAAAGCCAAAGACTTGTTCGATTCTGACGTAGACGCGGTCGCAATTGCCACCAGCATTTCCACTCACTACGACTTGGCTCGCCAGGCCTTGCTCAGCGGGAAGCACGTCTTCGTCGAAAAGCCTCTTACCGACAACAGCGAGAAGGCGATGGAGCTGGCAGCGCTGGCCAAGAAATTGGGTCTCACGCTCATGGCCGGGCATACCTTTATCTATAGCCCGCCCGTGGTCAAGGTGAAGAACCTGATCACTTCGGGAGCGCTTGGCGGGCTGCATTACATCAGCTTTTCCCGCGTCAATCTGGGTCTCTATCAGAAGGACGTTGACGTCATCTGGGACCTGGCGGTGCACGATGTTTCGATCCTGCTCTACTGGCTGGGCGAGGAACCGGTCCAGGCATTTTCCTTCGGACGCTCCTGCATCCAGCAATCCAAGTACGATGTCGCCTTTCTCTCTTTTCGTTTTGCCAGCGGGATCATCGCTTCCGTCGAGGTGAGCTGGCTTTCGCCACAAAAGATGAGGCGCACCTGTCTGGTAGGATCCGAGCGCATGGTGGTTTATGACGACACCGAGCCCAGCGAGAAAATCAAAGTCTACGATCGCGGCGTCACCATGCATCCGCCGGGAACCTTTGGCGAGTTTCAATTGACCTACCGTTCGGGCGATATGGTCGCACCCAGCCTCGAAAACACCGAGCCTCTATTGACCGAGGTGGAACACTTCTTACATTGCATCGCGACTGGTGAGACGCCTCGGACCGATGGCCAGTTTGGCGCGGCCGTGGTGCGCGCCGTGGAGATGGCAGCCAACAGCAAGCAAGGTTATGGCCAGGCCACTCCCGAATCCATGCTGGTTCAGGGGGAGAAAGCCTAGTGTCCACATCAACCCTGCAGGAAAAGAAATTCTTCGTGCACCCGAAGGCGCTGGTGGAAACCGACGATATCGGCGAACACTCGCGGGTCTGGGCTTTTGCCCATGTCATGAACGGCGCCCACATCGGAGCCGACTGCAATATCGGCGATCACGCTTTCGTGGAAGCGGGAGTGCGGTTGGGTAACAATGTAACCGTGAAGAATGGAGTCTCGATCTGGCAGGGAGTGGAAGTCGAGAACGACGTCTTTCTCGGACCCAACTGCGTTTTCACTAACGATCCGAATCCCCGCGCCTACATCAAGAAAACGGGCGACAGCCTGGTCTCGACCCGGGTGCGCACGCGTGCCACAATCGGCGCCAACGCCACCATTGTCTGCGGCATTACCATCGGGCAATATGCCTTTATCGGCGCCGGCACTGTGGTCATTCGCGACGTGCCGGATTTTGCCATGATGGTGGGCAACCCAGCGCGCCAAATCGGCTGGATGTGCGTTTGTGCCACCAAATTGCCAGTTCCGTCCACCCCGAAGTCTGACTCCTCCGTAACCTGTTCGTCTTGTGGTTGCCTGTTTACACTCTCCTCTGAGCGCAAATTAGTTCTCAAAACTCAACGCTAAGGAAAGCAATCATGACCACTTCTGCTGTCCGACTGGATGTTCCGTTCGTGGATCTTAAGGCCCAGTACCGCTCGATCAAGGATGAGGTTCTGGACACAGTGAGCCGCGTCTTCGATTCCGGCCATTTTGTCGGCGGGGAATATGTCGAGAAGTTTGAAGAGGAATTTGCGCGTTTTACCGGCGCCAAGTACGCAGTCGGAATGAGCTCCGGAACGTCCGCCCTGGAATTGGCCCTTAAGGCTGCGGACATCGGACCCGGCCATGAGGTCATCGTTCCGGCGAACAGTTTTTTTGCCACCGCGGAAGCGGTCAGCAACATTGGCGCGACACCGGTGTTTGCCGATGTTGATCCCAAAACCTTTCACCTTGACGTTGCCTCGGTCGAGTGCCGGATCACCAAAAAGACGCGCGCGATTGTCCCAGTCCATTTGTACGGTTACGCCATGGACCTGACCGCACTCGAGCAACTCTGTGAGCGCCACAGTCTTGAGCTCATCGAAGACGCAGCCCAGGCCCAAGGCATTGGCCGCAACGGCGTGAAGGTCGGCGGTTCCGGACGGTTGACTTGCTTCAGTTTCTACCCGGGCAAAAACCTGGGTGCGTATGGCGATGCCGGCGCGATTACGTGTAACGATTTGGACCGGGTACAGAAGATTCGGATTCTGAGAGAGCACGGCAGTCCCACCAAGTACCGGCACTCCGTCGTCGGGACCAATGCTCGCCTGGATGCAGTGCAGGCAGCCATTCTGTCGGTCAAGCTTCCTTATTTGAGTAACTGGAATTCGCTGCGTGTGCGTCACGCCAAGAGTTATGCGACGGGATTTGCAGACTCCAATGTTGGCGTTCCCGCGATTCCGCCCGATGGCGAGCACAATTTCCATCTGTTCGTCGTCCGGGTCGCGAACAGGGACGCCGTGAAGAAGCATCTGCAGGAGAGTGGCATCCAGACGGGCATCCACTACCCTGTGCCTTTGCACCTGACCGACGCTTACCAAGCTCTCGGCCATCCTAAGGCGGGCAGTATGCCAGTCACGGAAAAGCTTGCCGGAGAAATCCTCTCGCTGCCCATGTTTCCTGAGTTGAGTTCGGCGCAGATCGAATACACGATGGAAACCGTTCGTGATGTTTGCAAAGGGCGCGATGTCCGTTAGAGTCGGATGTTCCGGGTTGCGATAACTGCCATCACCACTTTGCCATGAGAGGGATTCATGTCGTTCGCCGCTAAGTCGCCCCCTCTGGTCTCGGTGATTCTGCCTGTCTACAATGAGGCAGCCCACATCGAGCAGGTAGTCCTCTCCATTCTGCGCCAGTCGCGTTCCAATTTCGATCTTGAGCTTCTGGTGATCGATGGCAACTCGACGGACGGCACGTCGGACCTTTTAAAAAGCATCTCCGCATCGAACCCGGAAGTCCGGTTGCTGCAGAATCCACGTCGCATGACACCTTTGGCGTTCAACATAGGTTTGAAGCATGCAAAGGGAGAGTATGCATGTATTTTCGGCGCTCACACAGCGTATGACCAGGACTACATCGCGGTCTGTCTCAGCGAAGCGCAAGCGCGAGGCGCAGCTGGTTGTGGCGGGCGCGTGCTGACCACGCCGGCCGATGGCAGTTTGCAGGCTCGTCTGGTTGCGGCGGCGTTGGGTACTTCGTTCGGCACCTCCAGCAAGTCGTTTCGCAACCATCCCGAGGGCTATGCCGACAATGTCAACTACCCTGTGTTTGTCCGCGGTCCGGTAATGGAGCTTGGGGGTTACGACGAGCACCTGTACCGCAATCAGGACATTGATCTGAACCAACGTTTGCGCGCCGGTGGTCACACGTTGTATATGACCTGGAACACGAGCTGCCGCTATTTTGTGCAGCCCACGGTTTCCGCCCTTTCAAAGTACTGCTGGAAGACCGGATACTGGAACATCATCAGTCTGAAAAAGAACCCATCTGTCCACTCTCTCTATCATTTTGTGCCGGCTATTTTTGTTTTGGTGTCGATTTTGACTTCGGCACTGGCGTGTGCAGGCCTGTGTTTCCCCGCCCGATATCGGACCTGGGCAATCTTGCCTCTCGTGGTTTTGTTGGGTGCTTATTTCGGGGTGGCTATGCTGGTTTCCTGTTTCACAGCCTTGCGAAAAAAATGGCTGGCCGGATTGCTGCTTCCTCCGGTGTTCTTGAGTTTGCACGCGTCTTACGGCATGGGAACGCTTTGGGCACTACTGTGCAATGCAAACAGTCCGGAGGCAGCCTTGAAGAGCGAACCATTGGGCCAGACTGAGCAAGTCCACGGTGCTCAATAGATGAGTTTCGCGGGCCGTCTACTTCTGCAGGTCCAGCACTCCTTGCGAGGCTCGCGGAGTCTGAGCATGCTTCGTGAAATGGAAGCCATGCCCCAATCTCCGCAGGCGCAGATTTTCGCATACCAGTTTCGTTGTCTCTCTGCTTTGCTGGCCGAGGCCGAAGCTCACGTTCCATATTACCGGGAGATCTTCAGGAACCTGGGCATTCGCAGTCGAGATATACAGAACCTGAGCGACTTCAGTGCGCTCCCTGTACTTACCAAAGACATCATCCGCGAACGCGGGCAGGATCTGATACGGGAAGATGTACCCCTCGACAAGCTCCGGACCAGCCATAGCGGCGGCTCGACTGGAGTCCCCTTAAGTTTCCGTCACGATTCGAGCTATGACGATTTCGCCGAGGCGGGCACCTTTCGGAACTTGCTGCAGTGTGGATGGAAGCCTGGGGAGATGATCGCTTACGTGTGGGGCGGCAACGACCAGCTGTACTCGATCCCTTCGTGGCAACTGGAGTTGCGTCAATTTCTGCGACGGCGCTATCAGTTCGATCCGTTTTATTCCGGAGCCGGGGAAATGGACGGGTGGCTGAAAAAATGGCACAGGATCAAACCTTCGGTGATGTTCGGCTACGCCTCGACCGTGGCGCGATTTGCGGCGCACATTCAGGCGAAAGGAGAGCACGTCCCTGCGCTGAAGGGTGTATTCACCACTGCCGAGAGGTTGTACCAGCCGCAGCGTGAGGTTATTGCCAACACCTTCGGCTGCCGCGTATACGATTGTTACGGCAGTTCTGAAGTGCGCAATATCGCCGCCGAGTGTTCCGAGGGGCGGATGCATGTGAACGCGGATTGCGTGGTTCTGGAAGTGGACCGGACCGGCTTAGCCGCGAAACAGCCGTCACCATTTATTGTGACCTCTCTGCGCAATCGTGTGATGCCATTTATTCGTTATCGCAGCGAGGATTGCGGACAGCTTGTCGAGGGCACGTGTGACTGTGGCAGCAACTTTCCTCTCATGGATTTGAATATCGCCCGCATCAGCGACAATGTTTTGCTGCCAGGAGGGAGGGTGGTGCATGGCGAATTCTTTACCCACCTGATGTATGGCAGTGCAGGGATATCGTCGTTCCAATTTCATCAGACCGCTGTGGATTCCATCGTGCTATGGATTGTGCCCGATGCGGGAGATCCAAATGCGCGAAACCGCAGTATTCGTGAGGCGGTGGAGAAGGTGAAGAAGCTGGATCCCGCCCTGGAGATAAAGGTTGAGGTGCGGATCACCGAAGCTATTCCACTTTCCCGTGCGGGCAAACACCGTTTTATTCGCTCTGATATCCAGAGTATGACAGTGGTGGGCAATTAGCTTTCTTGCTTTGGCCGGGGACTCTACCCATCCAGGGAGCAATTCAATGTTTAGCACGGCGTCGGATCGGCCTGTCATGGCGCCTCCATTGAAGCGCCCGCGTGTCCGATTGCTGGCCATCATCGAAGCCAGCACTGTAACCGGGCCAGCCAAGAATCTTCTGGAGTTTTGCCGCGTCTCGCGGGAGTTACAGGATGGCCCCGTTGTTGAGGTCTCTATTCTGACTTTCCAGAGAACCGGGAACAACCGCCAGGATGCACTGCCGATTGAAAATGAATTTACCAGACAAGCAATGCGGGACGGCATCCCGTTATACCGAGTGGAGGAACGGTTTGCATTCGACTGGCAGGTCCTGCATGCATTGACGCAGATTGTGGATCGCGTGGCCCCAGACGTCATCCAGACTCATGGTATCAAGTCACATTTTTTGGTGCGTGCCTGTGGAGCGCATAAGGGGCGTGGCTGGGTTGCCTTTCACCACGGCTACACCACGACCACCTGGAAATATGGTTTGCTGGCACAACTTGACCGCTGGTCGCTGCGGGCGCCGT
>Ga0157374_10000680_pt1 | contig 29978 bp, 37 predicted proteins | sample M25metaG_FD_115308 | JGI IMG/M metagenome (GOLD analysis project Ga0157374, IMG submission 115308) | Miscanthus rhizosphere microbial communities from Kellogg Biological Station, Michigan, USA - M2-5 metaG | ecosystem: Host-associated > Plants > Roots > Rhizosphere > Soil | place: USA: Michigan... | reverse complement strand
TTGGTGTAGCCGCCGGCCCCACCGCCGCCACCGGCCCGTGAAGCGCCGGCCGAAGACGAACCTGACGTGCCGCCGCCGCCGCCACCGCCGCCCTGCACTTCGATGTCGGCGTAGAGCGCCGAGGCGTCGTACTGGAAAGCCGTCGAGTTGGCGTTGAACACCGTGCGCTTGAACGGCGAGCCAAGAGACAGGGTGCCGGCCGAAATCTGCCGCCAGGCAATGCCGTCCCACTGATACTGGACACCATTGGCGCCGGTAAAAATCTGCCCAACGGTCGGACTGCCCGGGAAATCGTAAGCCATTACGCGCCACCTCCCATCGCCGCGATCTTCGCCTCAAGGGCATCGATCCGGGCGTTCGCCTCCTGAAGGTTGGCGATCAGCATCGGCACGAATTTCGAGTGGTCGATCATCCACGGGACGAAGTCGGGGTCGCCGAATTTGGCTTCGGGATTGTAGGTCGGCATGGTGTCGTCAGGCGGCACCACGGCGGGTGGATAGACGCTGTAGGCTTGCTGCGCGGAGATACCGAGCAGCTTGACCTCGGCCGGCGGTGCGGCGCCTTCTCGCGTTCGCCGGTACTGCTCGCGGAACGGAATATGGCCTTCAGGCACATCGACTGGCTCGTTGGGAATGTACTCGATCACCTGCAACGCATCGACCAAGGCGCGGGCATCAGTCGGCTCCTTGATCTCGCCCTTGGTGCGAATGTCGGAGGACGTGCCGTAGACGGTCGACGAACCGGCCGTGGTGATCTGGCCGACACCCGTTGTGTAGTAGACGAAATAGTGAAGAGTGGCGGTGCCACCGACAATGTTGCGGGCGATAAGGCCGACATCGTTGCCCGGCCCTTGGAACGAGATGATCGAACAGCCACCGACTGCGGGGGCAGTCAGCGAGTGCGCACCAAGCGCGTCGGAGGCGTAGAAGCCGGACTTCATGTGCGCGCCAGCGCCAACATCCATGCGGGCGTTGTTGCCGTTCCAGGTCCAATTGAAGATGCCGCCGCCGGTGCCGGCATTGCCAGGACTGCGGGTGATAAACAACGGCATGTCGATGCTGGCACCGGCATTGTTGTAGCGATAAAGGGCAAAATCCGAACCGGCTGAAGTGGAGCCACTGCCGGTCTCGGCGGTGGCATCACCAAACTGCAACACCCAGCGATTGAGCGAGTTGGTCTGGCTATTGATGTTGTTCGTATTGCCGCTTGCCGCTTTGTTGAGGACCAGAACGCCGTTGGTGCCATTGAAGCGGAGACCAGAGGCGCCGACCCGAAACAGATCGTTGCCGGAGCCATCGACCTGGTCGTTGACGGCAAAAGTTGCGGCGGTCTTAAAACCGGCCCACATGTTCTCGGGAGCCGAGACGATGTGGTCGGGGGTCGCCGGGTTCGACAGATTGAACTGCACCCACTGGCCGGAGGTGCCGTCGTTATACCAGATGTAGGTGGAACCGCTGTCGCTCTCCCACCAAAGCTGGCCGTGGACAGGAGACGCGGGCGGCGTGTCTCCGATGAACACCCCCGAGGTTCCGGCCGAGGTGATCCGCCAGGTGAGGCTATCCCAGGTATAGGTCGGGCCGCCGGCGACGGGGGTGAAAATCTGCCCATTGGTGGGCGAGTTGGGGAACTGGAAGCTCATCGTGCTGCCTCCAATTCTTCGACTTTGGCGCTGAGCGCCTGAACTGCCGCCCACAGCGTCGCGACAACGGTTTGCAGGTCCATCCCCAGCGCCTTCATCGGCTCGTCCTGGAGAGCTTCGAGACTTTTTCCCTTGGGGATTTTGGATAGTTTTTTGAGCACCGTTCGGGTGGCGACATCGATCTTGTCGACGGATCGCTCGGTGATGGCGATTGGCACCAGGGACTTCATCTCCTGGGCCTTCCAACCGCCGATCCGCTGCGGCTCCTTGTCCGGCTGGGTCATTCGGGCGTGTTTCCAGGTGAATGACCAGGCCGGCAGAGCCTTGACCGCTTCAAGTGAAGCCTGCGGGTCGATGAGCTCGAAATTCTCTTTCATCCGGGCGTCGGAAGAGACCTGCCAGGTGCCACCTTGGAGAAATCCGCTGGAGGCGGCGCCATAGAAGCACCAGGTGCCGGAAGAGGCGGCGAAATAGCCGCAGCCGCCATAAATCGTCTGGGCGTTGGCGTAGGCCAGGAGACCGCCGGCATTGGTCCCGGCGGTGGTTACGATGCCGTGGGTCGAGGTGCCGCGCGCGTCGACAGAGCAAGAGGAGTTGACGACCGTGATCGGGCCGTTGAACTGATTGCCGCCATAGAAATTGTTGGTGCCGGCGTACTGAAACCGGGCTGCTATACCGATGGCGGCGACGCTGTCGGCGGCGCCAGTGCCGGCACCGTAAATCTCGACGATGCCGGCCGCGGTGCAGTCGATCAGGCCGACACCACTGGCTAGCCGACGCCGCCAGTTGGTGCCGTCATTGTAGAGATTGAAGGAAAACCCAGTGTTGATACCCTCGATCAGACCCATAGAACGCATTCCGCCAGGGGTACCGGCACGACCGATGACCACCGGCCCAACATCCGGCACGGTCAGAAGGTCAGTCCCGGAGCCATCCCAGGCGTCGTTGACGACGAAGCTCGATCCGGTTCTGAAGCCAGCCCACATATCTGCTGGCTGGGAGAGAATTCGGTCGGGCGTATAAGCCCCGGAACCGCCGGCTCCGGGGACGATCTGCACCCACTGAGAACCGTCGGCGTCTTGATAATAGATGTAGAGAGCCCCCGTATCGCTCTCCCACCACAATTGACCTGCTGCTGGAGACACGGGCGGCGTGTCTCCGACGGCGGTGTTGGGCGGAACGACGACCTCCTGCCAAGTAGTATTCCTTCTCACATATTGTTTGCCGTCATTGGCGGCATCGACGAAAAACCCGGCCACGGCCGGCGTCGCCAAGGCGTGAAGCGTCCCGCCGCCGCGGTTTCCGTGCGAGGTATCGTTAATCCGCCCAGCGGGAAGGGTTCCGGCGTTCATGTTGGATGCGTCTTGGTAAAACGCCCCGTGCTGGTCGTCCAAGAGGTCGGCATTCAATCCTGACGAAGGTCCGTCGACGGGCGCCAGGGCAGCGAGCAATTCCGAGCCGGTCATGTCGTCGGTGGCGCCATTCATGACCCCGTCGAGCTTGGATTTGTCGGCGGCCGACATAAATCCGGGAACTGAGCCGGTCGCCGCGGTGTGCAAAGTGCCGCCGCCACGCGCCCCATGGGCTGCGTCAGACGGCAAAACCCCGGTCGAATTGGCCAAATTCAGGTAATAAGCCCCGTCCTGGCCGTCCAAAAGGTCGGCATCGAGGCCCGATCCGGCTCCATCGACCTGCAACAGGCCCGAAAGCGGCAAAATCGCGTCCCATTGGGTCGAATTGAACGTTCCCGGCGGGATTGCCCCCTTGGCCCGGTACAATTGGCCGGAATTGACGACGTAATGGCCCAAAACATAGCTGGTGAGCGGCGAAAACGCCCGAATGACCAGCAGATCGCGGGGCGTTTGAGTGTTGTCGATCACTCCGAAGGCCAAATCCGGAAAATTCGCCCACAATTCACCCGGCTGCCGCGCGCCGACCGCCGGTCTCTGAAGCGCGGTCGAAGACCTGAGAGTTTGAACCCGTGAAGTGACCATTTTGGTCGTTTTCCCTCTATCTAGAAGGTGCCGCAGTCGATGGTGTCGAACAGCGAGTTGACGTAGGTGATGGTGGCGAAAAGGCTGCTGTCGATGCCGTCGAGGAAGTCGGCATCGAGCCCCGACCCGGCTCCGTCGACGGTTTTCAGGGCGTTCAAGATTGCCGTTGGGGTCATCGGCGGCACCGGCGTCCAGGTGGCGTTATAACGACCGTAGACCTGGCTATCGGTGGGTGCTTCCGGCAGCCCCGACGAAGAACCCCAGGCGGAGACATCGTCCTCCCCAGGGGTGACGATCTGGACGACGTTGCCCGAGCTCGGGTCGGCCAAGGGCACATGAAGCGCAGTCCTGAAAGCCTGGCTGGTCATCGCGTCACCATCCCAAGTCCAGGCCGACATACTGGGTGTCGATGACGCCGTTGGCGAAACCCGGCACCGTAATGTTGTCGCGGTAGATCGAGTAAACGTTGACGATGGACGGCTTGACCGCCGTCGGCCCGGGGTTGGTCCAGGTCTGCCCGTCGCCCGCCGTCACCTTCAGGGCAATCCCGTAGTAACCGTTGGCCAGCATCGTAGCGAGCGGGACCGAAGCCCAGGCCCATTCGCCAACCGCTTTGCCGGAGACATCGATGTCGACCTGAGCTATCGGCGTATTGGTGAACCACTCGTAGACGAAGACCCGACGCGGCGTGGTGCTGCCGCCAGAGTATTGGATACCGATCCATTTGAACGGCACGTCGGCAATACCGATGCCCGCACGCCAGCCGACTTCGCCGGTATAGTCGTTGCGCCCGCTGCCGGGGGTGTAGCTGATCACCAGCGTCTCGGTCGGCCCGGTCGCGGGTGGTGTCGGTCCCGGCGGTGCCGACTTATAAGGGTGCCCGGCCGGCAGCTTGGCTGCAATCCCCCATTTGTGCGCCAGATAGCCCTCGGTCTTGGCCAGGTCGGCAGTCGACAGTGCCCGTGACCAGACGATGCTCTCGGCGACGACGCCGGTCAGCGGCGACAGATTGCTCTGGTCGTCGGCAATGGTCACCCGCTGCGCCGAGGTGCGGGCCGCCGTGACAGCCCTGGTGAGCAGGGTGGCGCCGCCATTGGCGCTGATGGTGTGCTGATCGACCCGGCGCAGCGACGAAATCTGATGGACGTCGTTGTCGGCGAAGGTGGTGAACTGGCCATAGCCGGTGCCGGGTCCATCGAGGACGCCGCCGCCCCAGGTCTGGGTGTTGCCGGTACGGCCGGTCCACCAGCCGGTGGCATAGGCGTGATCAACGATGCGCTCGTAATCCGGCACGGTGTTGCCAGTCTTCCAGACGGCGCAGACGGTAAAGTCGTCGAATTGCGCCGCGACGGTGGCCATGCCGCGACCGCCGCCGCCAAAATACAGGGCACTCAAACCGTTGATCGTGGTCAGCGTCGGGCCATTGCCGCCAACAATGCCGACATCGTGTCCGGCAGAGGATTTATCCCGCCATTGCGAAACGATGGGGCCGGCGAGCACCAGGGTGGAACTATCGGCTGCGTCCCACCAACCGAACATGCCGATGCTGATCTCGGCCGGTGTCCACAGCCCTCCGGCCGGCTCCCAGACCAAATCACTGCCGAGATAGACCCGGTCGGCAGCCAAGCTGCCGATTTGGACCGCGTCGGCTTCATTCAACAGCGTCATCCGACCACCACATACAGCGTGTCGGGGTCTTTGACCGGCAAGGCGTCATACTCGGCCTGGGTCAGCTCGACCCACTGGTCGCCGGCGGCACCGGCAGGCCCGGTCGGCCCAGCAGGGCCTGTCGCCCCAGTCGCGCCGGTCGGGCCAGCAGGGCCAGCAGGGCCAGGCACTGTCGAAGCTGCGCCGGTGGCGCCGGTGTCTCCCTTGTCGCCTTTTGGCCCTTGGCTGCCGGCCGGTCCCGGTATGGTCGAGGCCGGACCAACTGGCCCCATTGGCCCGGTCAATCCGGTCGATCCGGTCGGACCCGGCACCGTCGAGGCAGGACCAACAGGCCCTGTGGGGCCAGCAGGACCGGCAGGACCTATAGGTCCGGTGTCTCCCTTGTCTCCTTTCGGCCCGGGCGGCCCTTCGCTCCAGACGCCGTCGTCGACGCCTTGCCGGAACCAGGTGATGAAAGTCTTGCTGTCGCTTGCTGGGGCCTGGGTGAAAATGATGGTTCCGGCGACGCCGTCGACCAAATAGTCGACGACCGGCTCCTGGATCACCCCGTCCAGAGACACGAGTAACGCCTCTGGGTTCTCCGGCGTCGCCAACCCGCCGCCCGGAATGTTGAGGGCGAATGTGGTTTTCACACCGTTCTGCCCGGTTATGGGCAAGAGTTTCACCATGACGGCGTAGACCGGCTGGAGCTTTTTCGGGTCCATCAGGACATCAAAAGCGACCATGTCTCCGGCCCGCATCGGCCTCTGAAGGGTGATCAATGTGGGGGTCGCGCCACGGACATAATCACCATCGGCAGTGCCGACGTCCTCGGTCAGGCGGACGCCATTGACGAACACCTGGAGACCCTCGGTGCTGGTGAGAGGGTAAAATCGACCGTTGATGTCGAGGGTGTTGAGATCAAAAACGGTTTGGTTGGCAGTGGCTTGGTAGTTGAGCTGCGCGACCGCCGACCGTTGTGGCGCCCACATCGGCACCCAGCTTGAGCCGTCCCAGATCAGCAGCTCGCCGGTGTCGGTGTCGTAATAGATCATCCCCGGTTGGAGGGGACCTCCGTTAATCCCCTCTGTCGGAGCGTCCGGGTGCGCCCCGAGATACAGCCCATACATCTCGCCGAAGACATTGGCTGCGCGGTGCGCCCACCAGCGGCTAGACCAGTGGTCACCGGTGATGTCCATCATCCGCAGGGTCGTGGGCGGGATCGTCGCATTGGCGTCGGCGCCCTGCTCGTTGCCCATGTATTCGGCCCAATCGAACGAGGCTTTGGCCCATTGTTCGGATGTTCCGACGAAATCATCATCCAATGGGTCGGGAGACACGATAACCGGCGCCACTTCCCGCTTATTCCGCTCGGAAATGGCCAGCATCGCCCCGCGGCGGGCGTCTTCGACCCGCTGGACGGCGATTTCGGCCTGCGCGATGGCGATTTCGGCAGCTTTTAGGGCCTGTTCGGCACGGGTTTGGTTGGCCAAGGCCGTCTTGGTGAGCTGAGCCCCTCTTTCGGTGGCTTTTTCGACGGCATCGCCGACCAGATCACGGATTTTGGCCCTGAGATCTGGCGTCAGGCTATCCATGCTGACGACGTCGTTGGCGACGATCCCGTCCGAACGGCGAATGCCTCTGACGAAGACGATGATTTCGTTGATCTTATCGTCTTGGGCGTCGAAGCTCGCGTCGATCATGTCCGGGGGCAAAGCTTCGCCCGGATGGTTCATCGACCAGTCGGTAAACCTGAATAGCCGTCTCAGGACCTGGAGCACCACTGCTTCCCTGTCTCAGCCTTCGACCGGCATCCCCTCTTAGCAGGGTCAGGCTTTGATGTCTCTGTGCTTCATGGTCAGCAGGTCCTTGATCTCCTTGTCGACCTGCTTCTGGGTCGGCGGTGGCTCGCCCTTGGCATTCAATCCAAGCCGCTCGATCTCCTCGTTCAGCTCGTCGACGCTGAGCTCAGTCGTGGATTTGGACGCCCGACTGGCGACTTCTTGCAAACGTCCGATGTCTCCGAGGGTCTCTAAGATTGTACGGGCGGCAGCAGCTCGCGCAGCGGGTGTGGCTTTGGCGTTCTTCGAGACATCGACTAAGGCCAGGATTGCGATCTCTCTGAGGGCGTCTTTTGTGGGGACTTGGGTCGTTCGCCGGCTAATCATTTTTCAACCTCTGAGTTGTGGCACTTAAAATTCCAAATTTTTCCGAAGTGATGGGGCGTCTCCGTTTGCCCGTGGCGCGCGGGGGCGGGCCAGGGGGCGGACGTGCGCGCACGCGTGCCCCGTGTCACGTCTCGTGTCACACGTGAAACACCAATGATATCAATGCTTTAAGCTAGAGACACAGAGACATGTGGCTCTCATCCATCGCACGAAAACGTGCGCTGAACGAGTGGATGCACAAGCACGAACCGAGACATAAGTTGAGTAAATGTCTCATGTCTCGCAAGTTGAACACGTCACGAACCATCTCCAGCCGTACGGTCTACGCTGCGTCCACGCTCAATGATCGACGGCTCATCCGGCGAGCCAAAGAGTGCGCCTAGCTCCGCCAGGGCGCGCCTTGGCCGGCGCACGGCTGTCAGCGGCAAGAACGGCTCGCCGGCCGCATCGCAGCGCCTACGCTCCGCCCGCATGGCATGGCCATGCCCGCCATGCTTCTGACAGGCACCGGCGCCAATGAGCCGGGCAAGGCGGCACCGCTCGCCGGTAGCGCGTGTGATCGCTTTGCAGCGCATGGCGTCCGGCCATGGTCCGCGCCCAAAGCCGTAGGGCACCGGCGCCGGCGGTCTGGCGTTGCGTGGCCCATGGCCAAGCGGCGCCCGCCAATGCGGTCTGTTTTTCGGAAAAGCCATCTCAGAGCCCCGTAGGCGAGCGTTTGGGTTCCAAGCTAGGCGGATAGCCCCAAGACGTCAAACACGCGTGTATGGCCTTCTCTGGCCGAATGAACACCATTCCAAACGCAAACAAGCCCCAGCATCGCTGCCAGGGCTTGTTGTCCACGCCAGAGTGTCGGGACTAGTCCCTGGCGAGAACCTGAACAAGCTTGCCGAGACCGACGGCGGCGATGTTCGACACGTCGCACGACACGCCATGCTTGAACCCTGTGTGAACCGGAACGCCAATGCACAACGCGACGGTCTCAACGCCCAATCTCTCGGCATAGTCGCACGCTTGCTTGACCATGATCGGACCATTGTCGCACTGGCCGTCAGAGATGACGAACAGAAGCTTACGCTTCATCGGCGCCCTGTAGGCGAGCCGTGCGGCTGCCTTGGTGATGTTCGATGACAAGGGTGTTGAGCCGCCCGTGTCCATGCCCATCCTGGCGAATGCCTTTTGCACGTCCCGGTCAAAGGGCGAACCGTTGGGATTTTTAGCTGCCTTGGTGTTGCCGGTACCGCTCCGGAACTGTGAGACCTCACTCTTGACGCCAACCTGCGATGCGGCTTGCGTGATCACATAGGCCAGGACAGCCGACGCCCATGCGGGCGCCCCGCCCATGCTGGCAGAGCCATCAACAAGAATGCTGATTTCGGTCTCGTAGCCACCCGAAATCGTGCGGGTGCAAAACACGTTGTCGACAACGCCCATTGAGACACGCCCTAGGGCAAAACGATCAAGCCGCCCGGCGGCTCTGCCGCGTTGCCATGTCTCGGTTTCTTCCGCCTTCAGAACACGCGCGACTTGCTGGCGAAGCGTGCCGCATTTCATCGCGTCGGAAGTAAGCCGGTTCACAATGTCGACAGCGCCGGCGCCCATGGGCTTCATATCAGGCAATGCCTTGCCGGCATTCTTCTGAGCACGGCGAACAGCTTCGATGAACTCAGCGTCGATGTAGCCATTGCCACGCGCCAATTGCCGCGATTGGGTACGGCTCGCATTGGTCTCCGGCTTAAGATCGACGTCGCGCATATCGGACACGTCGAAACCGGCCGGAACCTCTAGCTCGCCTTCGCTACTCCCCGGCGCACCCATACCGTCACCAGCCCGCCCCTTCTGCGGCTCATCCTGGCCCGCCTGAGAAGCTTCGCCTTCGCCCTGGCCTTGCGGCTCATCCTGTGAGCCTTCGCCGTCCTGCGGCTCGCCTTGGCCGCTCTGGCCACCTTGCGGCTTAGGCTGCGTCGGCTGCGTCGGCTGCGGCTGATTGCCTTTGGCCTGCTTGAACGCAGCAACAAGCTTGCGAGCAATGGTCAGGATATCGTTCGTGTCGTTCGCCTTGGCCACGTAGTACATGACATCATTCACCAAAGCGGAGATTGCCGGAGACATCGCGGCCATATGCGTCTTGGCGCCCGGGATGTCATAGCCACAAACAATCAAGCGACCGGTCATGGCAAACAACCAAGGCAGGTTCCGCAAATCGTTGGGATCGTAGTTCGCCGGAAGCTGATCGACGACGTAGGCCAGCAAAGCGTTGAGCACGCCCCGGCTGTTCCCAATGGTGCCCGACAGGTTCAGCTTGTGCTCAATGCGGACGTCCTCAAGAGCGTTGACCATGGCGTGAATGCCTTCCCGCACCGCAGTCTGCCAATCGTTCTCGTTGGTGTACAATGCGTGACACAACTCATGGATGTAGTAGCCAACCCAACGGTCTAGTTCGGCTGTCGTGAGCACGGTTTGAGCGTTCATTGCCGGGAGGTAAACCTCAACGTCAATGACCTTCTCGTTTGCCGTGTTGGTGTAGGTCGTGTGCCGAATAGACGCGGTGCCCGACGCGCCATCAACTTGCGCGCGGATCATGCGGACCTTGAACCCGGCGGCTTGCAAGAAAACCTTTAGGTTCCGTTCGATGGCGTCCAATGCGTCGGCGATGCTGATTTTCTGTGACATGTTCAAAAATCCCTTGTTCGGTTTCGTCTCGTTTTTCGAGAACGCCAGGGCGTTCTAAACGCGAAAAACGCGCCTGTCAATAGAGACAGGCGCGTTTTTCAAACAAAAGGCTTGGATCAATCAAAAATCAGCGCGATTTGAAGCCCAAAGCCGGCGAGCAGGCACAGGCCCATGAACAGCAGGAATAGCTCACCCATCTCAGCTATTCCCATCGTAGGCGTCAAAGGCGCCGCGCGCCGCTACCTGCTCCGGCGCATCGCTTGCCGGCGCCGGGATCGGAGCGCCTGCCATCTCGGCTGCGAACGCGGCACCATCGAACGCGGCAGACCAATGCATCTTCAGCGCCGCACGCTCAGCGTCGGGCATCCGGCTTAAGAACGTATCTTCAAACGCGTCGGAGACCGTGAACCCATCCTGAACCATTTCGACAAACGCCACCATTCGACGAAGGCTGAGCGGCCTATCTTCGAACCCGGGAAGTTTCCTGGCGCTGCCGACGAACGCCACGACACGGTCACAAGCCACCCGGGGCGCGGTGATCGTGTGATTAGCCAATGCCTCAGCTTCCAGAGCCGCCGGGAGATAATCGACGATGATCATTCGGGCCATACGATCCACCAGAGCCGCGTTGGCTGTCATGGTGCCAGCATACAAGCCCGTAGTGTCTCCAAAGCCCCGCGTATTGTCTCCGCAGACAAACACGACACCTTCCGCACAAGGCACCCGCTCACCTGTCGACAAGGTGAGAAACCGCATATCAAGCAAGGTCTGAAGCACCATCAACAGACCGGCCGGCGCCGACGTGATTTCGTCGAGCATGATCACGGTTCCGGGGGTGCGAACCGCTTTGGTCAACACGCCATCAACCCAACGCATTCCGCCTTTGCCGTTGGGCTCTTTCATGCCCAGAAGGTCAACCGGCTCGAATGCCCGTTGAAAACCAATCCTGACGAACGGACGACCGGTACGCGCCGCATACTGTTCGGGCATCGTTGACTTGCCCGAACCCGACGGACCGGCAAGCCATGTGTTGCGGCCACGCTCACACGCCGAGACCAGCCGCGCCAGCGTTGATGGTTCGGCCACGTAGTAGGGATCAAGCGCCGGGACACCATCGCCGTTCGCCCAAAGCTGAACCGGAAGGTTCGCGAACTTGTTGCGGTTCGAAATCCCGTAAAGCTTGCCGAGAGTGGTCTTGGTCCCCCGGGTGGCAATGCTGGTGCCGAAACTTGCCGGTTCGGCCGGCAAGCCATCGCTATCAACCATCACGGTCTTGGTGACGATCTTCTCGACGGCCGGCTTTAGGGCGAGGTCAACAATCGGCGCCAGGGCGCCGCGCACCCTATCGATGATCGTCGGCGCCAGGAACGGGCTAAGCGGTTCGATCACGCTCGACATCATCGCGCCGGCTGCGTCCTGTTCGGGAGCATCGCTAAGCATTTCGGCGAGCGACACGCTCTCCGGCTCGACACGTTCGCCCCGCTCGACGACCGGCGCCGGCTTGGACAGCATGTCGCGAACCTCAGTCTCTAAGCCAAGTGTCTCAATGGCGCTCATGATCAGACCATGTGTGAAGTCCCGGCTCGCGAACGAACCATTGGCAATTCGGAAGGCTTCGAAGTCTGCGTGCTTACGAATGAGCGTGCGAACTGCGTTGCGGTACTCTGCGGGAAGCTGAATGTTGATCGTCACGGTAGGTCTCCTTTGGTGAAATCCGGTCGCATCTCAGGCGCCGAGACATGGTTATCACTGATTTTCGGAGACACGTCAAGCGACATGAGACAAAAACGATCAAAAAAGTTTGATTTTCACACTTTGTTCGGTTTTGTCCATGGTTTGTTCACGGAGACAGGGGTCTCGTGTCTCCACGAAACTTCCCAACCCCTGTGAGGGGAGGAATTTAATTTTCAAGTTTTTTGAATGATTTCAGGTAATTAGCCATTGGAGCCTGAACACTCCAATGGCTGGAAAATTACCGCTTGCGCTGGCTGCCCTTGGGGGCCGGCTTGTTGTGGGCCTTAGCGACGTCAGCCTTGACGAAGTCACGGCCAACAGATTTCGGAATACCCAGGGTGCTGTTGCCGCTGGCTGCGGCCCGCATGGCACGTTGCTGCTTAGGGGTTTTGCTCGGCATGATCATCTCTCCTCACTCACACCCATCGAACTCATGGGCGCGATAGTAGCTCTCAGAACTCATCCCAGTGTAAGCATGGATCACCATATCAGCCCACATCGGAACGCTCGTTAACCCGACCCGCCGATAAATCGCTTCAGCCACGGCATCCGTAGCCGTCTCGCCTCCAGTCTCCATCAGCCGAGAGAACACCTTGTCAATGTAGTCTATGGCCACCTCCTGGCCCGGCATAATCAAGGCGTCCATCACCGGCGAGAACTTTCGCTTGAACTGACGCACCATCGGATCACGAATGAGCTCGACCGTGCGAACCTCCTTCTCCGTCGCCTTCAAGCCATCAATCACCCGCAGGATCGTCAACGCCATGAAGTCGACTTCCATCGGGCTGAGCACAACCTTCTTCTTGGGCAGCGGATCGCGCTCCGCCAAATAAGGGAACTGTTTGAATTTGTCGGCAACCGCCATGATCTCCACTCCTCTTCTATTTTTTGTTTTCCGCACCAGCATCCGCACTAGTGGGAAATCCCCCACGGGAACACCCCCACCCCCCCACACCCCTAGAGCGGGGTGGGGGTGGGGGTCCAGTTCCCGTACTAGTCCGCACTATTTTCCGCACTAAATTTATAGTGCGGAGACATCGTCGGGCATCGCACCAACTGCTACAAATTCGCGCATTTCAGACTTCCTATCGGGCTTCTCCACTAGGACAAGCCACTTATCTTTGATGCCCGTCTCGACCACTTCACGCACCCGTTTCCTGGCCGCAAGCTGTTCAGGCGTACTGGCATTCTGCGCCAGAACCCGCCCCACGGCGTCCACACCGACATCAAGCCCGAGGCCCTTCCCGACTGCCCCGCCAATCCACGGCACACCTTGCCAGTGATGGCGCCAATCCCGACCCTTCATCGCCGCCCAAATCGCCGTAATCTCCGAAGGCCCAATCGACAGATCAGCCCCTGCCGGCGCCGACCACTTGGTCACCACACCGACCCAATCTTCGGGGATAGAAGTCCCACCATCCGCAGGGAACGCCACGCCATTCCCCAGCCCAACCGACACGAACTGATACCAATCGTCGGACGCCAGAGCTGCCGACATGTTGCCCTTGTCGTCAGTGGTCCTGAAATAGTCCCGGGGTTTGGTCACGCCCCACTTGGTCGCCTCGGGCACGCCCATGGCGTTGATGATGCGCAGCACCCTGATCCCGTCCCTGAACGCTGATGCTCCCCGAGCATCCTCACCCGACCGTTCAACCCCAGGCATCAGCTTGCGCGAGTGATGCACCAACAGCACTGAGCAGCCGGCTGCCTCGGCGACCGCACCCCACGACTTGACCACGGCGTCGATGCCGTCATTGGAGTTCTCAGGCACCTGATGACACGAGATGAACGGATCGATGACCATCACCTCGATGCCCAGGCGCTTGATCTCGGCGACCAGTTCCTTAACCACCGGCGCTTGGACTTGGATGTCTCCTTTGACAGTTTTCGCAACGATCAATGGCTTCTCACGGCCGGTGTCTCTGAACAGATACCCCTCGAGGTCCGCCTGCGTCAGCCCATAATGGAGACACACGCCGACCAAGCGCCGGTCGAGCTCCTCCTTTGGGTCCTCGCCATTCCACAGCCAGACCTTGATCCGCTTGCGTGGTTGGACACCCAGCAGCTCCTTGCCGGACGCCATCGCCAAGGCCTCGACGAAAGCCAGGGAAGTTTTCCCGACGCCACCCGGAGCCACAAGGCCGGAGACATACTTGCGGATGTAGAACTGGCCGTAGACCCACTCTCTGGGAGGGATCGACTTCGCGTCGGGCAGGACGAAAGGCGTCGCGCTGAAGCCGGCAGGGGGCGGCATCCCCGGTTCGTCAACCACGTCGTCGAATACCTTCTCCTCCTTGACCTTGGCCTGCGCGCAGATTTCCCCTGCCCGCCGGTACTCGTCGCTGTCGGGACCGAAGATGTTGGCGATGTGAATGCGCAGCGTGCCGATGTCGTTCTCGCTGTCGGCCGGCAGGGTGTCCCAGATGTATTCGGGCACTCCGGCGTCCTGTTCGCGCTGCCCCTTCTTGGCGTTCCAGGCCAGCCAGTCGTCACGGTCGAGGCCCTCGTTGCGGATCGCATGGGCGATGCCGGTCCAAGTCGACCGATCCATGTAGTCGCCGGTCGCCAGCGGTGTCGGGATGCCCTTCTTGATGTCGTAGACCTGAAGCACCGGCTCATGATTGGGGATGATGTCGAGCACTTCACGCACCACCTCGGGAGTGAACGCTCCGGCACCAGGACGCGGGCCTTTGGGACGTGGTGCAGCCCAAGCCGCGACCGCGGCCGGAGACATGTCGATGCCGAAATAGGCAGCCAGGTCGTCAAGCGCCCATTCGGAGCCGTCGTAGTCCTGGATGAGCTTGGTCTGGAAGCCGCCCTTCCGGTAGTTGGCGCCGGTTTCCGTCCGATAGTAGTGGATCAGGTCTCCCTGCTTGGCCGAGTTGCTGAAGATCGGATGCGCTTCGATCATCGCCAGGAAGTAGCGCCAGCGGGTGAGATCGTATTCGGGCTTGAGCCGGTAGCCATACTGGTGATTGCCCGGCGAGGTAATCACGATGTAGATCGGCGGCGGCGCCAGGGCATCGGCGTCAGCCTTGGCGATCTGCTTTTCTTTGTCCGTGCTGCCGACCACCTTGACGGTGACCACATCGTCGAGCACGAACAGCCAACCGCCGAGCCAATGTGCTGTGTCTCGGTCTCTGGACCCAGTCTGGATCAGCGCACACGACATGTAGTGCCCGGCCATCGGATTGAGCGCCTTGAAAGCATCGCGGTCGTAGAAGTTGCCGGTCCAATTGTCGGAGGTGGCGACCCAGACGTTGCTCAGCAGCGGGCCGGCGAGGCGCTCGACAAGATTAACTGGTGGGGTTGAGGATTGACCTTGCGGTCCACCACTAGATGTTCTATTTTCGGTCATCTTAAGCACCACTGCTTGAGAACTTAGGGCGTCCACCGTGTGTGTTTCGGACGTCTGCGTGTCGGATAGGGCTGCAAACTCAGACGATACGCCATTGGGCAGAAGGCGCAAGCCTGAAAGTCACAAAGCCCTTCCCGGGATGGCGACCCTGGGAAGGGCTTTTTATTTGCCGTACCTTTTCATGATTTTGCCGCCGGCCGCGACCGGCAGGGTCGGCGCCCAATCCGGGCGTTCGACGACGACCTTGCCGACACGATCCTTGAAGGCTGCCGGGAGGGTGTTGAACAAACCCTTGTTGATCTCGAATACCAATTCGTCGTGGACGGATAGCACCAAGCCGACATTGTCGAAGTTCTCTTCCACCCGGACTGCCGCCTCGGCCATGATGTCTCTGGCAATCGCTTGAACGACGTTCTCGGTGAGCTTGGCGCCCCATGTGCGAATGGGCACCCATTGTTCTTTGTCGTCGAGGCCGTCGAAGACCAAGCCGTCACGGCCTTGGGTATCAGGGACGATGCGCGGGTTGTGGTAGTGCAGCTTTCGGTTTCCGCTGGGCAGCTCGATAGTAAGCGTGCCGGTCGAGCCGGGTTTTGTCGTCGGCACCCAGCCGATGATCGGCTCCATCCGCAGCTTCAGCCCTTGGACGTTGAGCGGGCTCTGTCCCGGGAACTTGACGACCGTCCTCGCGGCGGTGTCGAGTTGGCGCCACAGCAAGGTGATGTAATCGTTGACGGCACGCCACTCGGTGACGATTGACTGCGCCTCGTACACGTCGAGATAGACATTGTAGTTCTTGGCGTAGTCGACGAACCGCTTGGCCCCCATGCCGTAGCCCAAACCAAGAACGACGGTTTTGCCGGCATCCCGTGAGGATAGCCCGAACTGTTTGGCGACCTCGGAATAGACGTCCTGGCCGCTCCCGAAGATGTTGAGCAGATCGCGTTGGTTGGCGAGCCAGGCGAGAACTCGGGCCTCGATCTGGTTGAAGTCGAACACCAGAAAAGCGTTACCCGGGGTGGGCACGAGACAGCCCCGGAGACATGCGGAGACAACGTGCATCGGCTCGCCATGGAGAACCCGGATACCATCGGCGTCGACGTGGGGATCGTTCAACAACCAGTCGATGGGCTCGTGCGCCGTTTTGACCATCGGGTCTCTGGACGGCATGTTCTGCGGTTGGATCAGCTTTCCCGCCCAGCGTCCGGTGTGCGCTCCATAGTAGCGCATGGTGCCGCGCACCCGGTCGTCGCTCTCGGCGCACTCCAGCATCTTCTTCAGCTTGCCGGTTGAGCTCTTGGCCACACGCTTCCGGATCGACGCGACTTCGAGCACGTCGTCGGGGATGTCCAAGTCGGGGATGTTGTTATCCAGCAGCTCGGTGATCGCTTCCTTGTCGACGCAATCGAGCTCGAAGCCGCGTGACTTGAAGAAGTCCAATAGGCGAGCCGTTTGCGTGCCGGGCCATGTCACCAAGCCGTTGGTGACCTGGGCGCAGCGCGCATTGAGGTTCAATGTCTCCTCCTCGGCGATCTGCATCAGCCGTTTGATGAGAGGTATGTCGAGCCCGATACCGCGCTGGTTGACCACTTCGTCGAGGGTCGAAAGTTTCTCCTCGGTCGTCGGCAGGTAGGGCAGCTTCTCGGATAAGGTCCGCTCCACCTCGACGTCCTTCTTGCAGTAAGCCGCCAAGTCGACGAGCATCATCGGGCCGACAGTCGGGTCGTCGTGCCAGAACGTGCCGTCCTTACGTGGCTTGCACATCTTCAGCATCAGCTTGGTGCCGGCGGCGTCTTTGCTGATCGGCGCGTGCATCGCGTAGGCGGCTTTGTCGAGGCTGGCCGGAAAGCCGGCGTACATCGCCCGCTGCATCGAGCAGACGAAGCTGGTCGGCATGACAGCGTACTTGTGTCTGAGGATGGCGCGCTCAAACGAGGCGTTCCAGGCGTGGATGCTGGTCGCCTTGGAAAGCAGGTGCTCAATGTCATGTTGGGTCGGCTTGATGATGCTGCGCACCGGCTCTTGGTCGAACGTGTAGGCGAGACACAGCACCCGGGTCGACGGATCGGACGCGTAGCGGCTCGCGTCGACCTTTCGCAGGTCGACGCGGGACGCGGTTTCGAAGTCGATGGACAGCTTGCTCATGGTTCAATTCCTAGCGCGACCATGGCGATGACCTTGGCGCCTTCTTCAGTCAGCTCACTCTCCATCCAGCGTTTGGTCACGACCTTCTCGCGACGAACGCGTCTGAGCAGGCCAAGCTTGACCAGATCGCGACGCGTCGGCGACCAGTCGTCGTTAAATGACCCCCCTTTAGCGATCCAGTTCAGATAGAGGAGGTGTTGACGAGTGAGCTTCATTTAATTCCGTGCCCTCATTTCACAGACCCTGAGATAACACCGCTTGTTTGAAATTGCAACAAGTCGCTTGACAAATTTAGCGGCCCTGGCTAGGTTGGTTCTCGAAATGTGAACCTGTCTGTGAGGTGGTGTTGTGAACATCGAGATGCTTTCCCGCCCCAATGTGGCGGTCAGTCCGGGCCTGCGCCTGGACGACAGAACTGCCGGCAGTATCGTAGACCGGATGCTGGACGCCTTGGACTATGACCTCGACCGGACCAGTCTCATCGGCAGTGCGGTCATGCAAGGTGGCTCGTCATCGCTTGGCAACCCCAAAGGCCAAGAGCGGTTCGCCAAGCGGTTCATCCGAGCACTAGGGTCGATGCTGATTGCTCCGCCGGACATCTCTTATGGTACGCGCAAGCGGTTCCGGATGTTCTTCGACATCTTCGACGTGCGCCATGACAATCGCGGTCGTCGCTGGCTGATGCTGATGCAGCTTTGCATCGTCGGCGAGGGTGTCTCCAAGCAGATCGACCGCACCGAAATCCCCCTGCTGATGCTGACGAGACATGCGCTGATCCGCTTGGTGCAGCGTTCCGAGTGTCGGGCTCCCGAGGATTTGGTCAAGGTGCTGCGCCATGTCGTGCCGCTGGCGTTGACCGCCACCTGGGCGTCGGCGGGCCATGAGCATCTGCCAATTGGCAGCAAATCCGGCTGGCTGATCCCGGTCTATCCCATCGATCTCGACGCCATCGCCACCGACACCAGTCGGCTCAGCTATCTGGTGCTGCGTCAGGCGGTCGAGGGCGAGAAGTCCTATGCCGTGCCAATCGTCGTCACGGCGCTCGACGGCTCAATGATCCAAGACCATTCGGCGCTGGCGCCGCTGTTCGCGCTGTTGTCGGCGCCGGCCAAGGACTTGGAGCCAAGCGATCAGTTTGCCTGGCGGGCTGCTTTCCAGGCGACCACCAAAGCCACCCGTATGGGGAGGCGCGAGACATGAGAGAAGACTGGCGCAAACTTAACAGGAGGATCGGGCAGAGCTTACCCGCGCCAGAGCCGGTGGGGCCGACCCGCGACCGGCCCCTGGACGGGAAGCCAAAAGTTAGCTGGAGCCCGGCCAAGGAGAAGTCCCGGATCACCCTGCCCCATGTCTCCATTCTGGATAAGGACGAGGATTGAAATGGAAACCGTAATGCACGAGGCGCTTAAATACCTTGAAGTCTTTCTTCCCTTCGCGGGGCTCATCTGGGTGGCCATCAAAATCCAGGACAGCGGCATTGGCTGGCTGTGTCTGGAGTTCATCGCCGTCAGTCTCATCGTGGGTGGCTGGCTGGCGCTGGGGGCGGGATGAACGACTGGCCCCCGCCGCCACCACAAAACCTATGGCTCGCCATCGTCGGCGCGCTGATCTGCGTCGGGCTCGTGCAGCTCGGCGTCTGGCTGCTGTACTGAAAAGGAGTGGAGATGACTGAAGACGGGCTGCCGCCGCCGCCATCGGCCGCGACGCAGAACTGGATGGTACTCGATCACCTCGTCCGCTACGGCCCGATCACGCCATTGGACGCGTTGAACGCTTATGGCGTGTTCCGCTTGGCGGCGCGCATCTACGACCTGCGCAAGCGCGGGCATAGCATCATCACCTACAGGTTTCACACCAACACCGGCAAGGTTGTCGGGCAGTACGTGCTGCTCAAGCGGGCGCCCGGCACCCACAAGGAGACAGAGGCATGACCAAGGAAGAGTGGAAGGCACGGGCCAAGGCCGCAGAGAAGCGACTGGCCGAACTGCTGCCGGTGAGCAGCCACGAACAGTATGAGGCCGACAAAGCCGCCGGCATTAACCGCGTTGGCAAGCCCTATGACGGCAAGGCGTCAGTGACGTCTTCGACCGACGACAAGCCGTTGTTTCCCGAGAAACCCCCGCGCGAAGACGACGACGTCCTGCCGCTGCTGGCGCCGCGCGACTGGGCGGAGGATCACTGAAACTTAAAAACTGGAAAATTTTTATCGGGGTCCGATTGCTTTTCGAACAGATAATGTCTATGTACACAGTTGAAATTCAAGCATCACGCTTGGGGAAATGAAATGAACATGATCGACAATGTGAAGCAGAAACCAATAAGCACCCGAGTTTACCCGGAGCTGAAGGTCAAAGAACTGTTGGACGCCATCGGCTCCGACAGACAGATCGCCGAGTTGCTGCGGTCGTTTGGCTATGAGGCGCCGCCGTTGGCGTCCATTCGTGGCTGGCGTTCGCGCAACTCCATCCCAGTGCGCTGGCTGCCATTGCTGATGGGCTGGGCCATGGACCGGGGCGACCTTGAGAAGCCGGAGCAGCTCGTCCGCGAACTGTTCTAAAACCTAAACCCCAAGCAGGAGTGGTGCCTTGGGTTATCTTATCGGGATTGATCCCGGCAGCATCAGCGCGGCCTACGCCGTGCTGGGCATGAACTCGTGTGGTCTCCAAGAGGTCGACGACGTGCCGGTCGCCGACCGCATGGTCGACGCTGCTGCGTTCGCGCGCATCGTCCGGCAGTGGAACCCCGAGGTTGCCGTGATCGAGCAAGTCGCAGCCATGCCGAGACAGGGCGTATCCTCGTCCTTTCGCTTCGGCATGGGCTGCGGCTTGCTTAGAGGCGTGGTCATGACCCTGGGTATCCCAGTCATTCAGGTCTCGCCGTCGCGCTGGAAGAAGCACTTCAATCTCAATGCCGAGGCCGAGAAGTCACGGGCGTTGGCGATCCGGTACTGGCCGGAGTGCGACCGGCTCAAGCACAAGAAAGACCACGGCCGGGCCGAGGCCATGCTGATCGCCCGGTGGTTTGCGGAGACACAGCGATGAGCGACGACGAAGAAGACCCCCGCCAGGCTGAGTTCCAAGCCGCCTGTGATGAGGCGCTGGTGCAAATCCGTTTCATCGGAGGCCAGTCCGATATTTGTCCGGTCTGCTTTCTGCGCGGTCTCAGTATGGCGCTGGTGAGTGTTTCCATGGAGTACGAGCACAACGAGCCCATGGGTTACGCATCTCTGGAAGAGATACGGATGCACATGCGCATGGGAGAGTGTGAGGGCACCGCGTGATCAGGACCATCGCTTTCTGGCTTTTGCACCGTGACCCCCGCGCCCTGCGGCTTTGGATGTTTGCCATCCTTGCGCTGTTTTGGACGGCGGTGGGGGTACTGATTTACGCAACGATCACAGGAGCGTGAGCGATGAAGAAGACCCCTATTAGTAAGACGGAGCTTACACCTGATGAGGTGGTGGTGGTCGCTTACATGCACCTCCTTCGTGGTCTTGAGGAGCATGACCTCGCGGCGCTGCTCGACCTCAACTCGGGGCGTATCTCCGAGGCGGTGACAGCCATTCGCTGGGCGTCGGAGAACCACAAGATGATCTACCGGCACGTCGCCAAGCGCAAAAAGCTGGCCAAGGCCCGGGCGGCGGCAACCTCCGAGGCTCCAGTGAAGATGCTGACTGACAGCGCGCTGTGGCCGGCGGGCAATGGCCACTACGACGGGAGCGACTGATGTCTAGAGACAGGAGCATGGACGCGCTTCACCAAGTGATGTCCGAGATGACCGAAGAAGAAATTCAGGCCGCGTTGAAGGGTGTCTATGACATGGGCCTCCTGATCGAGCCGATCACCGGGAAACTGACTGAATTACTCGATGATGTCTCCAAGACGTATGGCCCTGAAACCCTTCAGGGAGTGATGCGGGGAGTACTGGCTCACGTCGTTGGCTACGCGCGTCGATACGGCAACAAGGAGGACCTTATCGGGGACCTGGAGCAGCTACTGATGATGGTCGAGGATCGGTGATGGAACTCTATGAATTTCAGAGGGTGGCGGTGGAAGCGATCACCGCCAATGGACACTCGACCTATCTCGGCTACGAGATGGGCCTGGGCAAGTCGGCTATCGCCATCGAGACGGCGAAGCGGCTTGGGGTTCGCCGGCTTGCCATCCTCTGTCCGTCGGTCGGCAAGCTCACCTGGGCGAAGGAGTTCAAGCGGTGGTGGCCGGAGATACCAGTCCTCATCATCAACTCCTGGGAGGACGTTCAGAAGATCGGCGGCGTCGGCGCCTTCATCATCAGCTACAACCGCATCTCGATGTCGCAGTCGAGCGGCTACGACTACGTGCTGGGCATCAAGAAGCACTGCACCCGGCCGTTCGACATGACCGTCCTCGACGAGGCGCACTATCTCAAGAACCCCAAGGCCATTCGCACCAAGTCGGTGCTGAAAACCCTTCGGCCGCTGCTCGGCTGGTGTCTCCCGATGTCCGGGACACCGGCGCCCAACCACGCCGGCGAGCTCTACCCGATCCTGGCGACGCTGTTCCCCGAGGCGATCAAGCGTCACGACGGCACGCCGATGAAAATCTACGAGTTCGAGGACGCTTTCTGCGACGTCAAGCACAAGCAGTTCGGCGGCGGTCGAATGATCCGGGTGATCGAGGGCTCGAAGAACCTCGACGATCTGCGCCGGCGCATCGCCCCGTTCATGATGCGCAAGAAGAAGGTGGAGGTGCTCAAGGACCTGCCCGAGATGACGTTCGATACTTACCCGATCCTGGCGCCGGATGCGCCGGTGTGGGGCGAGCACCACCATGTCTCCGACGACGACCTGCTCAAGGATGAGCACGTCATGCGGATGCGTCGGCAACTGGGCGTGTCCAAGGTCCGTGGTGCTGTCGCCGCGATTGACGAGATGCTCGAAGGCTGCACCCGCAAGGCGCTGGTGTTCGCTCATCACACCGAGGTGATCGACGGGCTGATGGAGGGGCTGGCCAACTGGAACCCGGTCAAGATCGACGGCCGCGACACCCCTCCCGCCCGAGAACGAGCGGTCGCCACGTTCCTCCACCACCCCGCGTGCCGGGTGTTCATCGGTAACATCCAGGCGGCGGGGACGAGCATCACCCTGGTCGGCCCGGGCTGCGATGTCTCCGACGTGTTCTTCGTCGAGAGCGATTTCAGCCCCGGCAACAACGTCCAGGCAGCCTCTCGCATCCATCGGATCGGCCAGAAAGACGCGGTCCAGGTCTGGTTCCTCTCGGCAGCCGGCACCTACGATGACCGCATCGCTGAGATCAACGCTCGAAAGGCGAGCGATATCAAGGAGTTATTTGGGTGAGCGAATGGTGAAACGACGGTGGACACAAGATGAAGCTTGGATGTTGCACAATCCGACCGGGCTCGACCACGACATCCTGACAGTGCTGCATCAGCACCCGGACGGCATCATCTGCGAGCACGTCGAAGATCAACTCGGACGCAAGCACCAAGCGGTCTCCGGCAACATGACGCACCTGATCGAGCGGGGCTACATCCAAGCCAGTAGCAGCTTTGGCCGCACTCGATCCAATCGCAAGGCGATCAAATGGCTACTGACCGCACACGGACATCTGGCTCTGACTGGAAAGCTGCCGCCGGTCACGCCGCCCATAGAACCAACAAAACAGGAGACAACCATGCCATTCAAATTGGAAGTGACCGCCGACACTTGGGCTGAGCTGTTCAGCAGCTTGCCGAACACTACGACGCCGCCCGCCGACATCATCGCGACCATGGACTTCCAGGAGTTGGCTGCCCGCTTCGGCGAGCGTGCCGAGGCCGAGGGCTACGACTTCGAACTGATCTCGGCCAAGGACAGGCCGCTGTCGGCAGCCGAGGCCCGCAAAGCAGCGGCGCGTGCGGCGCTGCGCGGCGAGCTTGAGGGTTCGCTGAAGGAGGCCGAGGCGGAGAAGCCCGAGGCTGACCCGACCGTCGAGCCGGCCAAGCCGGCCAAGAAGGGTAAGGCCAACGGCAAGACCGAGACGCCGGAAGAAATGAAGGCCCGGTGTATTACGGCTCTGCACGATCTGTATTCGTCAGGTAAAAAGGATGTCGTCGGCAAAATCCTCGCCGAGCATGGTGGTGGAGTGAAGAACTTTGGCGCCATCCCGCCGGAGAATTTCACGCCGATCTCGGAGGCGCTGCGCGCCCTGCAACACTAGGAGACATGGCTATGGAAGGCTACGAGCGACACCTATTCCAGCAAAACCCGAAGCTGGTGCTGAAGGCTTTGTCAGAACTTCCACGGCCCACCTTTCGGGACGTCATCGAGCCGCCTGACGACGGCGCCATCGACTACACCCTGATGTCTCAGGTTGCCGCCAAGGTGCGCAAGGTCGACGAAGTCCGCACTACCGCCGAGGCATGGGAAGAAGCCCACGCTCCGGAGGGTGAAACTTAAAAAACTGAAAATTTTTGGCGGGCTTGGAATGTTAGACGCGGTTGTGGTGGTCGCGAAGTGTGTCGAAGCAATCTACGAGGGCGCTGACCGTTATAGGCCAGTGCGCATCGGCACCTGGGCGGGGCGTGTCCTGCCCAAGTCGGACGGCAGTCAGACCGTCCGCATCCGGGTCAACATCGACTACCCCGACGGCCAGGAGAAGTTCGCACCAATCGTCTGCACCATCGACAACGTCGGCAACGTCTCGCTGAAGGATGGCCGACAATGATCGAGGCGCATCACATGGACTGGCTCCTCGATGTCTTCATTGGCGTGGCGATGCTGTTCGCGGTCGGTGTCTTCGCCTGGGTCTGGTTCCGTTGGGACAGCTTGACCGAACTCGACAAGCACGACGGCAACCGCAAGCCCGATAAGTTTGAGGACCCATTCAAGTGACCAAGCTGCACGCCGACGCGTCCCCCTCCTCGTCCAACATATGGATCAACTGCCCGGCGTCGGTGACCAAGGCGCGTGGCCGGCAGCGTCTGCCGACGCCCTACACACGGGAGGGGACGGCGGCGCACGAACTCGCCGAACTCAGGCTGCGGGGAAAGAAGATCAAAGGCGTTACCAGTGTCTTCGTCGACAACGAAGCCGTGCCGGTGACCCCTGAGATGCTCGACGCCGTCGACGTCTATGTCTCCTACGTCAATGAGATGCGTAAGAGAGGCCCGGTCCACATCGAGACGCGGGTCGATCTCGGCTACCACCACGAGAACATCTCCGGCACCTCCGACGCGTTCATCTTCTCCCCCAAGGAGGCGCTGATCGAGAACGCTGACTTCAAATATGGCCAGGGCTACGCCGTCGATCCCGGCAGCAGCCAGAACCGTATCTATGGGCTGGGAGTGCTGAACCATGTTGGACCTTTCGTCGACACCGTCAGGCTGACCATCGTCCAGCCGCGCACCGACGAGCTGAACCCGGTGAAGAGCATCGACCTGCCGGTCGACGAGCTCATCGCCTGGGAGCGGGATACCCTTATCCCGGCAGTGGATCGTCTCGCCGCCAACGACCCGACGGAGACACCGGGAGACCATTGTCGGTGGTGCGTGCGGGCCGGCGAGTGCCACGCCCTGGCTGCCCTGGCCCAGGCCAACGCCCAGGTGGCGTTCGGCGAAGTCCCGCCCGATCCCATGGGGATGACCAACGACGAGCTTGGGGCGCTGCTCGAACACGCGACGATGATCTCGTCGTGGATGGAGAAGCTGCGCTCCGAGGCGTCGCAGCGGATCGACAAGGGCCAGTACGTGCCGGGCTGGAAGCTGGTGCCGAAGCGGGCCAGCCGCAAGTGGGCCGATCCTGATGGAGCTATCGCTGATCTGGTGGAAATTCACGGCATCCCGGAGGACGACATCACCCGCATCGAGACTATCGGTGTGGTCGAGAAGGTGATGAAGCGTCACAAGGTGAAGCCGAATGTCATCGATCCATTTACGATCAAAGAGAGTTCAGGTTCGACACTGGTTTCCGAGAAAGATGGGCGACCAGCTATTGACAATAGTGCGCAAACAGTGTTTGGTGACTACGTGGTTTAGAGCCACTCAATGTCATCCATGTCAAAAAGGAAATCGCCGTGCCCACTCCCCTTATCACTCCCTACGCCACCCTCTCCTTCCCCAATCTGTTCCAGCCGCGCTCCGTCGCCGAGGGCCAAGAACCCAAATACGGCTGCGCGCTCTTGTTTGATGCTGCCGCGCAGCAGTCGCCGCAGTTCAAGGCGATGCAGAAGGCGGTCGACGACCTCTGCCAGTCCGAGTTCAAGGGCGTCAACGTCAAGACGTTGGTGCTGCCGTTCAAGGACGCGGGCGAAAAAGCCGATAGGTACCAGGGCTACGAAGAGGGCGTCATCGTCGTCAACGTTCAGTCCAAGCAGAAGCCCGGCATCGTCGATGCCCGTAACCAAGACGTGCTCCTGCCGGAGCAGGTCTATGCTGGTCAGACGGTGCGTGCCCAGTTGATGCCGTTCGCCTGGAAGCAGGCCGGTCGTCGCGGCGTCTCCTTCGGCTTGAACCATGTGCAGATCGTCAAGCATGATGCGCCGCGCATCGACGGTCGCGTTCAGGCCAACAAGGCATTCGACGTGATCGACGAGGGCGACAGCGACAGCCCATTCTAATCTGCGTAACCGCCCCTCCAAGGTGTTGCACGCAGGTGGCGCCGACGGATTACCCTTCGGGGACAGCATCCGTCGGCGCTCTTAATTTCCTCTCAAAGTTGGAGCCTCACATGGCAGCCGAAGAACAGCTCGACAACAGCCTGGAGACCGCTGTCTCCCAAGCCCTCGCCTCTGAGCCGAAGCCCGCTGAAGCCCGGCTGACGCCGTTCCAGTCAAAACGTCCCTCCCTCACTGAGCAATACGAAGTCTACGAGCGTTGCGGCGTGGAGCTGCGGCGCCGGCTGACCGAGGAGCGTTCCGCCTTGATGGCGGCGCACCAGCGACAGGTTGCCGCCTATGAGGAAGAGGTCCGGCAGCATGTGGTCGAGATGAAAGCGGACCTGGAGCAGAAGCTGCGCGAGCACGAACTTCTGTCTCGCCGTCTCGGCCTGTAAGGGTGGGACGACCCCCGGCGCTCGCACGCGATGGGGGTGGGGGTGGGCGAACCCGAAAGCCGTCCCGAGATGTGTCGACCCCTAGGGTGCGGGTAAATGAAGGTGCCGACGGGGGCGTGCTGGAAACGTTGGGCGGGTGACCAGCACCCGCCATTTATATCAGCCTGGGAATGACGATGGAACCCAGCGGCAGTGGTGATCTCTATACCTGCGACACCTGCAAGGGTGAGTTTCGCACCGACTGGCCGGAGGCCAGGGCGGAGGCGGAATACCAAGAACACTTTGGCGGACTGCGAAAAGAAATCCGTGAGAAAAGAGTAACGGTTTGCGACGATTGCTATCGGCGGTTCATGAAGTGGATGAGAAAGCAGCCGTTGCCGCAGTGACCAAAAGGCGACACTTTAAAATTGAAAAATTTTGTGTGGGCTACCGCTCTTCTACTGCCCGAAATGCGCACCTAAGTTCCTTCGAATTGGCGACGAGGCGGGGGTTAGAACTACACACCGTCCGAGTGTCGCGGCCCACGCTGTGAGCCCCTTGCTGCGTGGGCTTTTTTATTTGTCAACCAATATTAACGATTTTTAACGACAAAGACGGCGAGACGCGCCTATAGTTCACGCGCGGGTAAGCACTGGGGAACAGGAGTGGTCCCTCATAGTTGAAATGCCGCGCGGGGTCTGCACCACTGCCCCGTGCGCATCGCGGCGTCAGTCGTAATTAGGGAGCACCGCTCACCCGGTTAAGCTCTCGAATTGTCTCAACGGCTGACGCCGCTGTTACACTCCAATCACCATCAGACAATCTCGAAGTCGACCGCGTTGGAGGTCTCGCCGCCATCCTCGACGGTGACGCTGACGGTTACCGCGTTGATCGCACCCGGAAAGAACGAGCTGAGCTCCGTGTCGGAGACATAGTCCGAGCTGATCTCGTTGCCTTCGACCTTGACGGTGCTGAACTCGGTGAAGCCAGTGCCGGTGATGGTGATGGCGATGCCGACGCCCACTTCACCTGAAGAAGGCTCAAGGCTGGTGATCGTCAGCCCGGCGTCAGGTTCCGGCGGTAAGGTGCCGCCATCCGGCGGACCATTGGTGTCGATGGAGTGCTTCGCCTCGATGACGTCGTGATGCATGGTGGCGATGCCGGTCGCCGGATTGATCGCCTCGACGCGGCCGTCGCCTTTCACCCGGATGTTCCAGCCACCATAGACGCCGGTGTTGTTGGGTGGTGTCTCCTCCTCACCCTCGCGGGACGATTTGGACTTGGGCTGCGGCACCAGGTTGTAACCCGGCACGGGCAGGATGAGAGCAGCAAAAGCCATTGTGGTGTCTCCTTCTAGCCCAATGCCCGGAAGGGCTTGGGCAGCACCGGCTGTCCGGTGCGTGGGTCGACAGCGCCGGCCTGGCCGATGTCCTTGACCTTGAACAGATCGGCGAGTGGCGCAGAGATGTCCGCCACCAGCCCCGCAGGAGTGGGGTCGGGGACTGGTGGCGGGGCCTCTGGGATCGCCGAGGCGAATTCGGGCGCCGGAGTGAAGCCGGCATCCTCTGAGACAACGGGGGTTGGAACCGACCGTGTGTCTCCCCGAGAGACAAGTGGCGCGTCGACACTGCTCGACAGATCGTCGGCGAGCGAGCGCGTAGGAAAGTCCATCAACAGCGGGCCGCTGTCGTCTTTAGGTGGTGAAGCGGCCGAGGCCACCTGTTGGTTCCCACCGCCGGCACCGCCGGTGGCACCGCCGCCGTCCTTGGCATTGGCGAGGTTGAAGATGTCCTCGCCGCTGGCGGAGAGGTTCTCCCCTAGCGTCTTGTTGGTGTCGATGTTCTTGCCGGTCGCCCGCATCTTGGCGACGGTGCTCTCATCCCACCTCTTCAAAGGTATCTTCGAGGCGATCTCTGCTTGCTGGGCGTAGCTCGCCTGCAACGGGTTGGCTGCGTACTTCCGCCCGCCGAACTCGTCCCAGGTGCCGGTAGTGATCTGGAAATAGCCTTGGGCTTGGCCCGACGAAGTGCCCTGGTGGACGTTGGGGACGTTGCGGCCACCGCTTTCGTTTGCAAGCAGGGCGCCAAGCAGGCTGGCCATCAGAACCTCCGGCCATTGGTCAGCCCGCCAAGGGAGGCGATGGTGTTGGGGTCAGGCCGCAGTGGCGGCTGCGGACGGGTGTGCAGACCGAACATCTCGGCCAGGTTCTGAGGCTGCCGATTGGCAGGGATGCTGACGTCTTGTCCCGGCGACGGGATATCTTGGCGGTCACCAAGTCGCATCGCCATGGCCATGTCGTCTTCCAGTGACGGCCGACGGAAGCCGAGAACCTGTTCGCGCGGCGCCGAGGCGAGGTTGACCTCATCGCTGGTGTTGCCGCCCAGCATCAGGATTTCGCCGGTCTTCGGATCGATGCCCTCGTAGAAGCCGGCATGGCCGAGACCCTTGGCCGTGTCTTTTGGGTCGTGGCGGCCGGTGACGACGACGTCTCCGCGGTGTGGGTCCATGGTCGGGCGGCCCCACTTCAGCAGGCTCTGGGCCGCTAGCGGGTTGTTCGCCTTGGGCAGCCCGGCTTGGCCGAGAGACGCATTGGTGTAGGCGGCGCACCACGCCGTCTGTGCCGGGTCGAGCTTGAGGCCGCCGTCCTTCATGTACTCCTGGAGCCAGCGGTTCTGCTCGGGGTTGAGCTCGCTGGCGCCGTGTCCAGTACGGGCGTCAAAGCCTCGTTCGGCATAGTCGATGGGTCGCTGTGACGGCATCAGGCTTTCCTCGCCAGTTGTTCGGCCAGGCCGATCTTCTTGACTGAAAATAGATCAGCCAGGTCCTGGGGAGATCGATAAGTGCGCTTGGCCCCCTGCTCCCAGCGTTGACCTAGCACTTCAGGGGAGAACCCCGCGACTGGTGTCTCCAGGTCTCCGGAGGCTGTGTCTCCGCCGCCAAAGTCAAGACCCCCGTTACCGCCTCCCATGTCTCCGGATGTATTTGCTAACTTATCCAAACCGGACAGTGACATCCCTTGATCGGGAAGCATTGATTGGGGTGGCGGTGCTGGTGTCGTTGCCGCAGCCAGCAGAGCGTCGAGGTCTGGCGCGCTCTCTTCAGGGGTCACATTGAAATTCGAGGGTGCCGATCCGGCGCCGCCGACATGGCGAAGCGCGCCTCGGGCACCGACGGGCTCGATGTGCCAGTCCTCATAGGACATCGGGAAATTCAGTTTGAACTCGGCGGCGTGCGCGTGCGCAGCTTGCTTAGCGGCTTCGTCGGCATAGGCCAGATCAGCCGCCAAACGGGCGTTGTGAAGGGAATGCCCCGGCGGAGCAACGTGTCTCCGCGCCTCGGCCTCGGAGCCATACTTAGCAATCGCCTGGTTATAGAGCTCGGCCTGTCTCTCCGGGGTTCGATACCCCGAGTTGATCGAGATGCCGGGATACGCCTTGATCAGCGCCTGAAGCGCAGCCGCGAACGTCGGGTCGAGGTCCTGGTAGCCGGAGAACGGCATCAGTACGCCCCCGCCCCTCCGACACCACGACGCCGTGGCCGGGCTCCGGGTTGGTCGTCTAGGGCTTGGATACCCGGCGCCGTGGCGCTGCGTGCGAGCAGCGACGCGATGTCCTGT
>Ga0157374_10000679_pt1 | contig 29982 bp, 30 predicted proteins | sample M25metaG_FD_115308 | JGI IMG/M metagenome (GOLD analysis project Ga0157374, IMG submission 115308) | Miscanthus rhizosphere microbial communities from Kellogg Biological Station, Michigan, USA - M2-5 metaG | ecosystem: Host-associated > Plants > Roots > Rhizosphere > Soil | place: USA: Michigan... | reverse complement strand
TCTTCGGCAATCTGCTCTTTCCGTGTCTCCCACGTCCGTGCGGCTATAGCGGGCAGCTTCGCAAGTAGTTCCGCCGTGGGCTGGATCTGCGACAGCAAGATGCAGAAGTGAGCTTCTAACTCTCACCGGGCCGATGCGCTTCGCAACTCAAGCCATCAGTTCAGTTGACAAACTACATGTCGACAACATGCATCGCATTGATAATAATAGACTTGATACTATTTGGCGCCACATATCCGGAGGCTTGCTCCACTGGCAAAACCTTGATTCATGAGTAGATACCCGATACATCCCAGACATGAGCTAAGATAAATCTGATCAATAAGATAGGGGGGTACCGATCGCAGGAAATGCCCCCGGCAGCCGACCCTTAGCAAGGGCCGCGACGCTGAGAGGGCCTTGGCCCGGTCAAACGTCAAACTTGGGCGGCCATAAACTGTTGAAAAAATTCGCTTTAGCAGGCATTGCCTCAACATGTGGTTCAATTGCGTAGTTTTTGGGATTCTTGGGGGATTCTTTGCGGACTTTTAGATTTTTGGGATTTTTCGGAGTTCTGTACTGAGTAACGTCGGAGATTATACCGAGTAACGTCATCTTGTGCCTCCATTGGGTGCTGCCAGAGTTGACACTACTATTCAGGGCCGCTCGGGAAACCGCCGTCGCTTTCCCAGGATCTGGGTAGTGGACGCGGAGAATCGGGACCTACAGCAACTACTCTGGCATCGCCATCGGCTGGTGCAGATGCGCACTCGCATCATGAACCGACTGCTTGTGGTGGCGCTCAATGAGGGCGTGCGCCGGAAGAATGCGCTATGGCGGCCGGCGGGGGTAGCCAACTGGAATCGTTGGTGCTGGCGCCCTGGGCCAGCCGGCGTCGCCAGGATCTGCTCGACTTACTCGACCAACTGACGCCGAAGATCCAGGAACTGACGCGCGCGTTGGAAGAGATCGTGGAGAAGCGAACGGTAGCTCGACGATTGCGGACGCATCCCGGAGTAAGGACAATAGAGGTCGACTTCGGATTTGGAACAGCCGCCGCTGCGGTATTGAATTCATCTTTTGGGCGCGATTCCGGCGGTACGAGGCCAGCTGTGCAGTAGTAGACTCGCGCTGATGCTCTCCATCGTGCTCAATCAGACCATAAGCCAGATTGCCGACGCTCACCGCTGATGGTTTTCAGTATCGATCACCACCTGAGCCATATCGGCATCCCCTTTTTGATGTGGAGGTGCCGTCTGCGAGCGGCGCGAGTGGGAAGCGACGGCTACGCGAGGTGAGCAAAGCCAACACAGTCAATCTTGCCAGGCCATGACCGTCGGGTTACAAACCCAACGATCCGAGCCCGTTGGCCCCAGCGCCTCCATGCTTTCTGATGGATGGAAGTCTGGCGGACCCGCAGCACCAGCGAGAAAAGGTGTTCTCGTAAATTGGCTGTGCAGGACGGGATTGCCGAGCATTACATCGAGGGGCTATTTCGCTGACAGGTGTCGTCCTCAATCCATCCTTGCCTCTAGCTGCTTGAAAATACGAAGCTCCCTCCAACGGACTTCGCAGCAATACATCGGTGTCTCAACACCACTTGTAGGCATCATCTGAACCCTGGGCCTCTCTTAGCCGCTCGACAGCCCCAATGACGCTCCGCGCCGGCACTGTCGTGCAAGCGGGCCGGGAGTGGACTACTTGGCCTAGAATCAAACCAGCCGTCGCGGCAAGCCCCTCATGCCCTTTGCTCGAAACAGACTCAGAAATTAAGCCCCAACGATAGGACCTCGGTGGGCTCCGTCCAGCCAAAATTGAATATGTTGGTCGTAAAATTCACCTTCTTGTAGGTGAACCCGACCAAAACCCCGCGCTGTACGTCCAGGCTGGTGTGGTAGGCCCGGGTTCGTTGCGATACCAGGCCCAGTTGCAACCACTTCAACGGCGAGTATGTAATTTGGTCCCAATTGTAGAAGAAGCGGTGACCGCTATGCTTCGTTTCGATTAAGAGCTCACCGTTACTAATGGCTGCCATTCCGTGGTTGTCTACGGTTGCCCAGCAGCTGCGGTGCTCAAGATCGATCCCTTAGCTTCTTTGCCATTCGCCTTCTTCACATAGATCATCTTGCCCTTCACGCGGGCCTGAACGTCTTTGCCCTCAACCCAGGAAAGGTCCCATTCGGCTTTGTACTGGCAGACGTAAATCTTGTCGTCGAGTTGCACGGAGATGCGATAGCTGTTGACCCCGGCCTTTAATGGGGCGTGCCAGGAACACAGGAGAGCAGCACCAGAACGGCGATAGCGGAATGCGCGTGACGTGAATGCACCCGCTGATTATGGCACTGCGTCACCGTCACTGTCGTTAAATCGCCATAGCACAAGTTTGCGCTTTCCTTTCGCCTATCTGGCGAAAGGCGCAAAGTTGCGATAACGCCTGTTTACATCAACTATCAGCGAACAGTAAGCGACTAGGCAGGCTGCTTCGACTCATTGGCCTTGGCGTGGCGGAGAACGATCGAATTGGCCCAGGTCTTGCAGTGTCTTCCGTCGCGGCTCCAAGTCTACGGGATCGAGGGACGACGATTTGAGCCCGGAGTCGAGATCTCTCCCGAAGCACAGCGTGCTATCGAGGACGTGTCGCGCGAATCGTCGCCCGCTTGAACGCCTCACAACAAGGCAAAAGCGATTCCTTCACTTGACCTGTAGTGACTTGATGTAATCGGTCAGTGTGGTGGTAAGGCGTTCAGCTTCGCGGGTGTTCAAATCAGTCAGGGCAAGGAACAGGGGACCCCAGGTTGGCATTGCCCTGGAGCCGGGCGCCGGTACTTCAACGTCGCCATCAATTGCCTTGGAGACCTCGTCATAGGGAAACTTGCCGTGATTCCGTTTGGCCAGCGCAGTGAGGTCGGGCGGCTGCCTCTTGAGGGCGAGCGCCGCCGGTCCTGCTCCCTTCGCATCGTCACCGTGGCACGACGCGCAGTGTTCCATAAATAGCGTTTTGCCCGATAGCATCGCCTTGCCCTGTGTCGCGCCCTTCCTGGAACTCGTCTCCTGGGCAGCAGAAAAGGGGATGGTGAAGAGCAGGACAGCAAGCCAGAACACCGCACGCGAATAACATGGCGCCGGCCTGCGCAGAGGATGGCAGTTCACAGCGTTATCTCGATACACGTCGGAAGCTCCTTCCTGACGGCGAAGACAGCATACACATTTCTGTCCTCCAATGGATAGCCCCCGGCGCAAACCGCCTCCGAGTTGGCGGATAGATACGCGAGCATCACGATCCAGGCCGCCAGTAATCGTCTCGACTGGCGATGAATCGCGATTTCACTCATTGACCGGGGTCCGGCAAACAAACGGCGCAAGCTTGTGCTAACGCCTGTTAGAGACAGTTGGGCCGCACCGGCACCCTGTTGCCCGGAAGAACGTCGCTCTGCTCCCCAGTCATGCTTCTACAGACGCTCACAAAACGCGTGCAGCCGCTCATTGAAACCAGCTGTATCGTCCCAAAACACCCCGTGCCCCACATTGGGCAATAACTGAATCTCTGCATGACGCATTGCTGCCTTGTGTTGCTCGACGGCGTTGGGTTTGACAATCGCGTCAGCTGCACCGTGGGTAATCAGCACCGGCTTGCGGATCTTCGACAACAGGTCATCGTTATCGAAGGATCGCGAGAACATCCCCTGGCGAACATACGGGGGGACCGAGAAGTTGTATCCCAGCATGAGATACAGTTCGGTAGGCGAGGGCTTTCGGGCGAAGCACAACCGGAGCAATCCCTCCAAACCTCGGGCGGTGGTTTCTGCGTCAGTGGAGAGGAACTGCGGAACGAGGTTGAGAAATTCAGGGGTGAGGACAGACATCGCCTCCGGACTGCCCAGCTTGGTGACCCCTCCGACGAATTGCAGTCCGCCGATCTGCTCCTCGCCGTAGTACCGAATGTAGTCGAGGAAGACAAGCGGACCGTACGACCATCCGGAGAGCAGGGGATGATCCAGGTCAAGACTCTGAATCACCGCGTTAATATCATCGGCCCACAGTTTAGAGTCGGTGTAGGCGTCATGCGGTTTGTCGGAGAGACCATGACCTCGTAGATCCATTGCTACCAAGCGATGTGCATCGGCTAGGCTCGAACTCATCTGAAGATTCCATGTGAGAAAAGACTGTGAAACGCCGTGGAGGAACAAGACCGGCCGACCCTGTTTGTTCCCCGTTTCTACGACGTGGAGTTGAACACTCCCGCCACCTGTGATTTTATGAGTTTCCACGTTAATCCTCCTGTGCGGATACGCTGCCAAAATGGGCGGGATCGAACGACGGCAATCGTGCGTTGCCGCAGCAAAGCGATACTTTAGAGGTCCCCAAAGAGGACAGTGGGGGAGTATGCGCCCGATTTAGTCGCCCAAAAAATATTCACATCAGTTTAGTCGATTTGGGGCAACCGGAAGGCATGCCGGTGCCCATAGCGGCGGGCCATTACTCTATAGGTGCCTCAAAGAGCGAATCGGCAGTCGGCGGGGGTACCGTCAGTTGTCGTAATATCGCCATTAGACTCATCCTATGAAAGAGGATGTCAAGAGAAAATTCTTCGCCGCTCCCTGGGCGGAGACCTGGGTGTGGCGACTTGCATCCAGCCCTGTCTGGTTCTTAGAGGGGTTTTGGTTTTACCGCTTTGGTTCGCCGCGTATGGCAGTGGCGATGCCAGCCCCAGTTGCTGATCCCAACTCAACAGTTTCATGGAACGATGGTGCTCGACGCCATTCGATTACGAAGCTACGCAAGCCCAGCGTTGGCTTAAGTGCCAACCATCATCCTATGTGAGGCTCGAGGCCTATGGCTTTATTGGGTTATCCGAGGGGGCATAGGATTGACCCGGAGACTCGGTACTGCATGACAGTACGCGAACGCCTAATGAGTGCATGGATACTCTCCCTCGAACCCGAGCGTCGTAGAACCGATGGGCCACCGCCAGGCATGAAAACCTGGGATCCCCTGGAGTTCTGTGCAACGCTCAAGCGGCTTGCGTCTTCAGTTGTTCGGCGTCGAAACGATTCTTCCTTTCGCTTTTGTCTTGTCCGGCCACTGCATGGTCAAATGGTCGCCATCAAATCGTGCAGGAATACGACTGTATCTCCTCAGGTTGAAAAACTTGTCCTCTCGTTTTAACGGGGGATCGTAAACAACGGTGTACATTGTGCCATTGAGGATGACTGAAATCTGATGGACAACTCCACCGACAACGCTCAGATTCGTATCCGAGGGGGTGGACACGCCCACATCCGGGACATTGGCGGACGGTGGCGAAACTGGCGGGCGTTTCGCAGAGGGTGTAGATTGAAATCCAGAACACCGTGTCACGAGGTGAACGCCTGAAGCTCCTGGTCATCGGTTCTGGCATGATGGGTTCGGCCGCCGCCTTCGACATGGCGCGCCAATCGCAGGTTGAGTCAGTCTCCCTCGCCGATAGCGACCTCAAACGCGCTCGCGAAGTGGCCGCCCGCGTAAACAGGATTACCGGCGATAAGAAGATCCGCGCTCTCGGGCTCGACGCCGGCAGTAAGAAGGCCGCCGCCAAACTTATGCGTGGCCATGACGCTGCGCTCTCCGCCGTCCCCTATTTTCTGAATCTCGGTCTCGCTAAAGCCGCCATAGAAGCGCGCTGCCACTTTGCCGACCTCGGCGGAAACAACACCGTCGTCCGCCAGGAACTTGCGCTCGCCAGCGAAGCTGAGAAGCGCGATGTCGCGATCGCTCCCGACTGCGGCCTTTCACCCGGCATGGCTTCCATTCTCGGCGGAGAACTCGTCCGCCGCCTCGGCGGCCGCGCCGATGCCCTCAGACTTTACGTCGGCGGCCTCCCCGAAAAACCCATGCCGCCGTTCCACTACCAGCTGGTTTTCTCGGTGGAAGGCCTCATCAACGAGTACGTGGAACCAGCTCGTATTCTCCGCAAAGGCAAGCTGGTCACAATTGAACCGCTCACAGAACCCGAGGAATTTCATATGCCGGGCTTCGCACCCCTGGTTGCCTTCCACACTTCCGGCGGTACATCGACTCTGCCCGAGAGTTTCGCAGGAAAGGTCGGCGAGTGTTTCGAGAAAACGCTTCGCTACCCGGGCCATTACGATCTGCTCTGCGAATTAAAGGCGCTCGGCCTTTTCTCCAGCGACAAGATGTGTGTCAACGGAGCCGAGATCACGCCCCGAGCCGTGATGTCAAAAATCTTCGAGGGTAAATTTGCTGGCAAGGGCCCGGATGTCTGCATCATGCGCCTGGAAGCGCACGAGTCAGTGCGTTCGCCGGGCGTGCGCGGCTTGCTGGGCGGACGCCTCAAGGGCCGCGTCGCCACCTTTACCCTGGTCGATCACTACGATCCTAAGACCGATATGAGCGCCATGATGCGCACCACTGCATTCCCGGCCTCGATCGTCGTGCAAATGATCGCTTCCGGCGCCATCACCAAACGCGGTGGCATGCTGCAGGAACGAGACATCCCCGCTGACCTGTTTCTGGATGAGATGTCCAAGCGTGGAATCCACATCCAGTACAGCATGGAATAATTGCGCTCAAAACGTTGCTTACAGCGTCGAGCAATAATTCCCCCGTCGTTCGTAATCTTCCGGGGTATCAGCAGACGCCGACGACAAGCACTGCAATCGCCCCGTTTATCGCGTGCACGGAATTGTGCATAGGTCACGGGCAACTCGAAAGTAACTGCTGTAATCAGGCGATTATACTCACTGACCCCGGTCAGGAGGGGTTTTGAGTGTAATGGCGATTTTTCACCAACTAGATTGTTGAGCCCTGCCGCAGGGGTGCTAGTCTTTGCGTGGAGACTTGGAAAAACCAATGCGGGGGAGCCTCTTCTTCATACTACTTCTATCCATGTTCCCGGCGAGCGTTTCTCGGGCGCAGGAATCTACTGGAACTCAACCGGAAAGTACGCAGGCGGTCTGGCCTGGGCAGACCGCTCCAGCGGCTCAGCAAGCTCCTCCTGCAAAGAGTCGGGAAGAAAAACATCCCCGCCTCTTCTGGATTCTCCCGACCTACACCGTCGCTGACAGCAAGGCAGCTCGTCCGCTCACTGCGCGTGGAAAGTGGCGATTGTTCGTGAAGGACAAGACCGATCCTTTCACCTTGGGCTGGGTGGCTTTCGAGGCCGGTCTCGCGCAGGCGAACAATGATTTTTCCGGATATGGCCAGGGCGCTGCCGGCTACGGCAAGCGATTCGGCGCCGGATTGGCGGATGAAACGGCATCCGGGTTCTTTGGAACTTTTCTGTTTCCTTCTGTCTTGCATCAAGATCCACGCTACTATCGCCTGGGCGCCGGGCCATTCAAACAACGCCTGGGACATGCGCTCATCCGACCCGTATTGACGCACAAAGATTCAGGCGGGCGCGCCTTCAATTGGTCTGGGATGCTGGGCAGCATCGCCACAAGCAGCCTTTCAAATGCCTACTATCCTAAGGAAAATCGCGGTGTTGCTGCCACATTCTCTCGGGTCGCGATGTCCATTCCGCTCAGCATGATTGACGAACTCGTCAACGAGTTCGGACCGGATCTGGAGAAGAAGATCTTTGGGAAGAAATGAAAATTCCCAACCTGACTGTTTAGGAGCTAATTTCGGGCGTACGACATATTGCCGGGTCACGCTCTGCAACGACCAGCGAGGCCGGTGACCAGACGTAGTTGACGTTAATTGACCAAGGCTAACAGGGGCAGATGGCACAGGTCTAAACTTCGGGTCTGTCTGGCTGGAGGGTGGTTGATGATGATCGAACTACAAGCAGATTCCTCATCCTGAAGAAATGGAACGAAAACCCTGCTGTAACTAGGGGGCAGATCGGCATCTGGCAGCACTGGAAGCAGGAAACAGAAGACAATCATCGCCCGCTGACCGAGGTCGAAGTGGAAAGAATGAAGGCATTCCTCAGGCGAAATGCGCCCACCTGCTACTTGACGATATTTGCGAAAGAGGAGGCCTGATCGGTAGCGGAAGATGACGTGGAAGATTGCGCCCGTGCAGATTGAAACTGGTCGCTAAAGTCAGACTTCTGGAGTGGAGAAAATGCAATGTCTCAATAGGATCATCCGAAAGACAGATGGCAGGAAAGCCTCATTGGGATTGGCTTTCAGAGAAATCGGGGGTGCGTTCCTGATTCCGGGGGATGACCCATCAGGGAAGGAAAACGGGAGCATGAACCTCAGGTCGTTGGGTTATGGACATGATCCGCTCCTCCACCACACTGGCCAAAGGATGAAATGGCTGCGGCAGGTCGTGCTCGCACGACGACCTCTAAGTCGTCGGAAGTTCTCGGTAGCCGGGGCAAAACTTATGTCTTTCACTCAAAAACCACTCCGATCGGCCCACTCACAGAACTTGGTTCATCCTAGGCATAGAATTTTGATTTTCTTATACTTCTAGTCTTCCGTCGCAGCTACCACCGAGGCGTACCCCGGCTCACCGATCCCCTGTGTTGCGCGATCAAGCAGTTCATTGACTTCTCGGTCCGAGACCTGCGAGAAATCGAGGTAGAATTGACCGACGCCATAGAAGGGCTCTGGCATCGCCAGGCAAACGAGGTCGTCAACCTCGGGTCGGAGGCGGTCACAGGTAGAGCCAGGTGCTACCGGGACAGCAATCACGATGTGCGTCGGCTGCATCTGACGTAAGGCACCGACGGCGGCGCGAATTCCTGAGCCGGTTGCAATGCCGTCATCCACGAGGATTACGGTGAGACCCTTCACGCTCAGCGGGGGCCGGTGGCCGCGATATGCGTGCTCGCGGCGTTTCAGTTCTTTTCTTTCCCTATTCGTGACCAGCTCAATGTCCAACGGAGATATTCGCAGGGCTTCGACAATCTCTAAATTGAGGGCCCGAATACCGCCACTTGCAATTGCTCCAAAACCAAGTTCTTCATGTCCCGGGACACCCAGCTTGCGTAAGAGAAGGATATCAAGTGGAACCTTGAGCGCTTTGGCAACCTCATAAGCGATCGGGACGCCACCACGAGGAATTCCTAGCACAATGACATCCTTGCGATTTGCATAGTCACGCAAGTGCTCTGCCAGTCTTTGACCAGCTTCTTTTCGATTGGAGAAAATCATACTCGTACCTCGCTAGGCCTGCCTCGTTGTTTCCGGGAAAGTTCTCTGCCTGCGCGCTGTCCCGGCGCTCAAGGGGGCTAAGACCAAGACACAATGACAGGAACGGGTTGCCTTTGGATGTACAACGCATCACTGCGCCTGGTGATTCTAATCACGGTCGATACAGCGCGGGTAGCAGCGCCCCTGTGGGCTCTGGTTCTTACAGGGCTGAAGGGTACGTCTCGGGAACTTCGCCGGCTTCCCACGCCGTCGTACGCTCCAGAGGCTCGACTGCGCGAGTTTCGTCGAAGTGCAGAATAGCATCAAATTGATCCGAAAGCTGGGCGTGAAAGTAATGGCTCTGACGTTCCGACCGAGGCTGATAAATCACTCCAATCGCCCGCTCCAGAAGTGGTTCGCGCAACAGGGACGTGGTTTCGTCCCGCTCGTTGAGCAGCAGCAAGAACTTCGACATACCAGTCCTGTGAAATAACGCTTCGTAACTCCCGGGCAGGGCAGGCCGGACATGCTTGCGCTCTGCCGGACCATCCCACTCGGACGCTGCGGTGACTGTGCCGGTGTAGGTAGTGAAACCAATTGACACCGATTGTTTGCCGTATCGCTGGCGTACGAGTTGTCCCAGATTTAGTTCACCTTGCTGTCCCATCTCTGTGGCGCGAGCGTCTCCGAGATGAGAGTTGTGGGCCCAGATGACCATCTTCGTGTGAGTCGCGCCCAGGTGCTGAACCAGTGCCTGCAGCGTTTCTGCCATATGGCTGTCCCGCAGGTTCCAGGACGAGATTCGTTCGCGAAACATAGAGCGGTAATACTCTTCGGCATTCTTTACCAGCCGGGCATTCTGTTCCGCAAAAAAGAATTCATCCGGAAAGGCATGACCATCACGACGAGCGAGGTCGGCAGCACGCCGACGCATCTCCATCCACTGATTGATGACCTCGTCCTCGCAGCTCTTGCTAAGTCCAAAACTGGCGGCATATCCGTAAGCCTGTGTATCCTCACCAAAATCCTCGAAACAGGCATAGCGATAGCGGGCGCGGCGGGCGGCTTCGGGATCAACCTTATCCAGGAAATTCAGGACGGCGCGCATGGAGGCATGCAGGCTATAAAGATCCAGTCCATAGAAACCGGCATGCCGCGAGGTGTGGTGCTCGTTGTAATTCCGCAGCCAGCCGATAAAATCGAGTACGTCCGCGTTGCGCCACATCCACGCGGGGAACCTCTCGAAGCCCGCAAGTGCATCAATCGCGTCCTGGTCTTTACCCTGAAATCGTACAAATTGATTGATACGATACGCATCGGGCCAGTCTGCTTCGACGGCAACCGCGGTGAAACTTTTTTCCGTAATCAAGCGCTTGGTGATCTGCGCACGCAAACGATAAAACTCATGTGTGCCATGCGAGGCCTCTCCGATCATCACAAATCGAGAGTCGCCAATCATTTTGAGCAATGGGTCGAAATCTGTCGATTCGCCCGTTAGCGGGTGCCCCGCGCGGCGAATTGCGTTAACGCTATGGAAATCGCTGTTGGTCCGCATTGATCGCTCCCTCCAGCCCTGCCCTGCGTCGGGCCGGCACACGAAGCATGACAAAGCAATTGTGATCAGGATGTGCGTGGAGTCACGGCAGCTAGTGAGTCGTATCACGGAGGGCAATGCCAGTCTGCGTGTAACGTAGATTTGTAATTGGAGGATCGTATGAAAAAAAAGAGCTTGGCCTGGACACTGTTCGGCGGGCTTGGTGCCGGCGCTCTGACCATGTACTTCGCTGACCCAAATCGCGGCAAGCGTCGGCGCGCGACCCTGAGAGATGCGTTCGTGCATTCTGGTCATGACATAGAAAACTTTGCCCAGCGCTTTGGTCGTGATGTCGAGCATCGCGCTGAAGGCGCGGTCGCTGAAACTCGCCGCGTGTTCGAGGATGACGACGACGTATCGGATAGCGTCCTCGAGCAGCGGATTCGGACAGTTGTAGGCCGGGCCGTCTCACATCCCCATGCCGTTGAACTCAATTGCACCGGCGGTTCAGTATTCTTGGGCGGCTGGGTACTAGCCGACGAGATTGCTGAGTTGACCAGTGCGGTGAGGGCAGTACGAGGCGTCAGAGAGCTGTCTACCTTCCTTAACACTACCGATCACCCCCAGCACATTTCGGCATTGCAGGGAGGGGGCCGGCGCAGACGTCTACCGGACTTCCTCCAGCAGAGCTGGTCGCCCACAAGTCGGGTCCTTGCCGGCTTTGCTGGTGCCGGGTTGATTGCCTACGGTGCGACTCACCGTAAGCTGATTGGAAAAGCTCTCGGCGTAAACGGCGCAATTCTGCTCGCACGTTCCATTCTGAATACTCCGCTGAAGGGCATGATCGGTGCGGATGAGACTACGGGCCTTCATATCCAAAAGACCGCCTGTATTAACGCCACTGCAGCCGACCTGTATGAGTTCTGGAAGAACCCGGGAAATTATCCGAAAGTATTCGCCCATGTGAAGCAGATTACCCCCGAGCCGAATGGAATCTTTTTGTGGCACGTTTCAGGCCCGGCGGGCATCCCCCTCAGCTGGAGGGGACGAATCGCACGCCTGGTCCCCGAAAAGCGTATTGAGTGGTGGAGCCTGCCGGATTCAATTATTGAGAACCATGGTGTCATCCATTTGGAAGCCCAGAAAGATGGCCGAACCCGGGTACACATCGATATGAATTACAACCCGCCAGCAGGCCTGATCGGACACGCCGTTGCGGCGCTGCTTGGCCTGGATCCCAAGAGTGCCCTCGATCAGGATATGGTCCAGCTCAAGTCTTTGCTTGAGCAGGGCAAAACAAGAGTTGGCGGCCATGAGGTAACGAAGAGCGAACTAGAATCCGGAAGTGTAACTGCGGCTTGATGAATTGAGAAAACAGATTATGTGGGGCACCGCAGAAACAATCGAAAACGTTGAGGTTGAGCCGCACGAGTGGATTTCGTTCCTCGACGGGTTCAGCCGTCAGCATGAAGGCTGGCTGGCCACCATTGAAGTTGCTACTCCGGCCGGCAAGCTGACAGAAGTCGTTAACCGGCGGCTGAAAGGTGTCAGCATCGACCATGCTGACGGGAGGCAGCGAGCTTATGTTGAGGTGGGTAACGCTCCCGACGAATGCCTTACCCATGTTGTTGACAGCCCTACGCGGATCAGGTTCAGACGAACGATGATGGGAGCGCATCAAGGATTGGAAATCATGTCTGCCGGCGGCGGCATTACAATCGTACGATTCCGGTCTGCAATGCTGCCCGAGATGCTCGACGGCATCGCAACATAAAGGACTTCTCACCCGGCGATCTGATAATTCAAAGCCGGCTCATTGCAGCGTAAGAACCAATGATCTAGGACCACGTACCGCGAAAACCACTTGCTTGCCAGGAGCACTTTCGCTGCCGAACTGACCAGTGAAGTCGGAAGATGGCGACCGATGCTGGCTGACCAGCCCTCCGTGGTTCCCGCAAACCGCGCGGCAAGCAGACTGCGATAGCTCTCCAAGGTGGCGCGGTTGTAGCTTCCGTTAGCGGCGATGATGGCGCCTGCTGCCAGCAAGCCAGACTCAATCGCCGGCCGGATCCCTTCGCCACTCTGTGAATATGCGACGCCGGCGGCATCTCCGACAAGCAGAATGCCTTCACCCACGACATTGCGTTTATTGTTGCAGTGCAAGAGATAGGCATGACCCTGCATCGGGATGGGAAGGTCAAAGTTGAGCTTCTGATTTATTTTTAAGAACTCCACGAAATCCGCGACATGGTGGGGAAGATCATGTGGGTCTAACCTGCCCAGGCCCACGTTGATACAATTCTGCTTTCGAAAGCACCATCCATAGCCTTTCATATCGGGACAAAAATAGAGTTCCGGCACTTCGGGTCGAACGGAGCAATTGTTAGCCTGACGCGGCGTCATCTCAAACTCGGTCTCCTGCGCTATGACGGCGATTTCGGCGTGGTTCTCGGCGCCGAGAAATCTGGCAACAGGGCAAAAATGGCCGGCCGCACCGACGACAACTCGAGTCTTTATCTGGCCGTTTACAATCCAGTAGTTTTCCGATCGTTCGAGAGTTTTCAGAGACATTCCCTGCAAAGTGCGTGCGCCACAACGGGTAAGCAGGAACTCATCAAATTCGATTCTGCGTATCCCGTAGCTGATGGGTTTACCGTAGCCGATTTCGACTGGCTTGCCGCCCATGCAGCTGATTCGAAATCCCGTAAGCGGCTGGAAAACGCGGCCCTGCGAATACTCAAGCGGATTTACGTGACGTTCCTCAAGCACAGCTGGCGTGATCCATCCGCCACAGACTTTATTCCGCGGAAATATGCATCGGTCAAGAATGAGGACGTCGAGTCCCGTTCGGCGCAATCCCCACGCGCAAGACGAGCCCGCAGGGCCGGCACCAACGATCAGGGCATCGCATGAGTCCATTCGAGTTCGTCCTCGGCTTGTGGTTCTTCTGCGTAAAGGTGTGCGCGAGTCCACGGGATCTGCCGGCATGAAGGTCCGGCAAATGTGACCTGAAATAGCTGGAGGGTACCAACACGGAAGGCGGCAATTGAGCCGGCAAGATAGAGTCGCCACGCTCTCACGAATTCGGGTCCGAACATTTTGGTGACACGGTCGACCGACGCTTCGAATCTGGCTAACCAATGCTCCAACGTTCTCTCGTAGTGCAATCGAAGGTTCTCCACATCCAGCACCGAAAAATTCCAGGGTTCAAGAAGATCAAGCATTTCGCGAAGAGCGGGAGTGTAAGCGCCGGGGAAGATGCGTTTCCTGATCCAGGGACTGAAGGTCGCTGGCCGGTTGCGCCCAATGAAATGAAGCAGTCCGCGCCCGGAGTCTCCGACAGCACCATGGATGACTTGTCCCAGATCCCTGTAATTTTCCAACCCGACGTGCTCCAGCATCCCGACCGACACGAAAGCATCATACCGGTCTGAAATATTCCGGTAGTCATCCTCGATGAATTCCACCTGACTACTCAATCCTTCGCTGGTCGCCAGCCCACGAGTAACCAGGATTTGCTCTCGGGAGATGTTGAACGCTTTGACTTTGACCCCGTAGTTCTTTGCCATATGAACAGCCAGTGCACCCCATCCGCAGCCCGCTTCTACGACCGTTTCACCCGGCTGGAGCTGTAGCTTGCGGCAGATGTGATCCATCTTGGCAAGTTGTGCCTGTTCCAATGAGCTGGAAGGGGAGGGGAAATAACCGCAGCTGTAGAGCAACCGGGAATCGAGCCAAAGTGTGTAGAAATCGGCTGTCAGATCATAGTGGTGGTGAGTGTTTCTTGCGGATCCGGCGAGGGTGTTGGCTTGAACTCGCTGCAACCATTGCGACGCCATTCTGCCCACCATGGCTCCGGTTTGGTCATACGCATCAGTCGGATAACCTGTTCCGTCAGTTCGACCAAATCTCCATCCACCACGATGCTTCCGTCGGTGTAGCCGTCTCCAAAGGCGATCTCCGGACTAAACAGCACCTTGGCCAAGGTCCGACGATCGGAGATTGACACGGTGACGATCGCTTTCTTGCCGGATGGTGGGGCAACTTCCTTATGCTTCCCCAGGATAAGTCGGATCGGAGGGTTGCCGATGGAGCGTCGAAGTCTTTGGAGTAACCACACTTCGATCGAAGAGAACCCGATATCGTTCACTAGCCTGCGTGTGTGGCCGGTACATTCAGGAAAGGCGTGTGATTCCAGACCAGCCGGTTTGCGGTCGAACATGTCCGAATGCAAGGCGCCAGAGTGTCTGCTCATGTGCCCGATGCCTCCTCGCCTACGCGTGCGTATATAACTCGTTGACCTCCCTTACGCAGATGCAGGATTCATATTGATCACACTTCCCCAATCACATGAGAATGCTATCGCCATGCGCGTTGACGAGCGGTGGTACCAGTCACTCAAAGATGTGATCCAGGTCACACGAAATGAAGTGCCAGCTCCGCTGTAATGGGCTGGTATGACCCTGCCCTTTGCACTTGCTATGCCGGCAAAAGGCTGAGCTCATGTTTGCGAAATGCGAGATGTGGATAGGGGAGGGATCCCTACGATGACGAACTGGGACAGTCAGGAAGGTTCCGCGGCGCCCCTGGGAGCCACCTGGATCGCAAATGAAGAGGCCTTCAATTTTGCGCTGTACTCGAAGTATGCATCTGAAGTGAATCTGCTACTTTATTCAAGAGAAGATGTCACCAACCCGCTCTATGAATACAAGTTCAATCCGCTAATCAACAAATCGGAGCGAGTGTGGCACTGCCGCCTGAAAGCCAGCGCTATTGCTGGTGCCCGATACTACGCCTATGAAATCTCAGGGCCGAATGAGCCTGGCGCGGGCCACCGATTCGATGATCAGAAGATTTTACTGGACCCGTACGCGCGGTCCATATATTTCCCCCGCCAGTTCAGCCGAGAAATTGCGCGAATGGCAGGCAGCAATGCAGGCAGGGCTCCGCTGGGCGTGCTGGTTCGGGAGAGCGAATTTCCCTGGGCGGGAGACCGTTCTCCTAAACACACCTCGGATCTGGTGATCTACGAAATGCACGTTCGAGCATTTACCGCGCGAGACAATTCAGGGGTAAGCTCCAAGAAGCGCGGTACATTTGCCGGAGTGATCGAGAAAATCCCCTATTTCAAGGATCTTGGAGTCACAGCTGTTGAGCTGATGCCGGTCACGCAGCAGGACCCCCAGGAAGGTGGCAATTGGGGCTACATGCCTCTGGCATTCTTTGCACCACACCACGGGTATTCCAGCGCCGACGCCACGGAAGAAATTCTTATCGAGTTCCGGAACATGGTGAAGGCGCTGCACGCAGCGGGCATCGAGGTGATCCTTGACGCTGTCTATAACCACACGACTGAAGGTGGTGAAGATGGCCCTACCTACAATTTCAAAGGAATCGACAACAGCACATACTATCTGTTGCAGACGGACCGGCGACGCTATCGCAACGACACGAGCGCCGGAAACACGCTGAACTGCGCCAATCGCTACGTGCGCAAGATGATTGTCGACAGTCTGTTTTACTGGGTGAGAGACATGCACGTAGATGGGTTTCGCTTTGACCTGGCGTCGATTTTCACCCGGAATGAGGATGGCACGATCAACACCGACGATCCTCCCGTCGTTGCAGCAGTGAGTGGAGCATTCGACTTGGCCAGGATCCGGCTTATTGCGGAAGCCTGGGACCCCGTCAGCTATCAGCTCGGGCGTACATTCCCCGGTGTTTCCTGGTTACAGTGGAACGGGAGATATCGCGATGACGTACGGTCGTTCGTCAAAAGTGATCCAGGCATGGTGGCACAACTCATGACCCGGATCTATGGAAGCAGCGATTTGTTTCCCGATGACGTGATGAATGCCTACCACGCTTACCAGAGCGTCAATTTTATTGCCTGTCATGATGGATTTTGCCTTTATGACCTGGTTGCGTACAACCAGAAACACAACGAGGCGAACGGACAGAACAATACTGATGGCACTGACCAGAACTTAAGCTGGAGCTGTGGATGGGAGGGTGATGTTGATGTCCCGGCCGAGGTGATGGCGTTGCGTAAACAGCAAATCAAGAATTTCTGCTGCGTCCTCTTCCTGTCCAACGGGACTCCAATGTTCCGGGCCGGCGACGAATTCATGAACACGCAACAGGGTAATAACAATCCCTACAATCAGGACAACCCGATTACCTGGCTAAATTGGGACCTGTTGACCAAGAACCATGACATTTACAATTTCTTCAAGAATATGATTGCCTTTCGGAAGTCCCATCCTTCAATTGCCCGCAGCCGGTTCTGGAGGGGGGATGTACACTGGTATGGTGTTGGGGATACACCGGATCTCTCCTTCAATTCCCACACGCTGGCTTACTGCTTACATGGGGCATCTCAGAACGACACCGACCTTTATATAATGATCAACGCTTTCTGGGAAGACTTGACCTTTGTAGTCCAGGAAGGTAAAGCGAAGGACTGGCTCCGAGTGGTGGATACGAGTCTTCCGAGTTCCGCAGATTTTTGTGATCCCGAGACGGCAAAAACTCTCACCACCTTGAGTTGCCGAGTTAAGGCACGCTCCGTCGTTGTATTGGTCAAGTCCTAGTCCCAGCGTTCCGAAGCACGCTCATCTGATCTTATACGGATTGCTGATGCTTTGGAAAAGCCGGAGCGTGTTCGTGCTTGGCTCCATCCGCGGGCGGCCCCTCATGGGTGCTCATCATCTTCTTCATGACGGCCGCATGCTTATCCATCTGGTCCACAAAGGACTGCCACATGTCTATGTTGATCTGTAACTGATCCCTCGTCGCACGGTCGAGGACACTTTGCCGATTTGATCTTTCATCTTTTGCAGGTTGGAACGCATGTTGTCGAGGTCAGCCTGCATATCTTTCCTCATCTGCTCGTGCATTTTAGACATGTCATGCATGTGGTGCATGCCCATCACGCCCGTACCGGGGGTGTGGTCTTGGCTCATAGGGCTACCCGTGCCAGGTTGCTCCGTGGCGTTCTGGGCAGGACTCAACCCTCCAGCAAAAACCAGGCAGACAGGCAAAGTTGCAATACGTTTCATAACAGCTCCTTTCGATGTTTGACTCCCGCGATCAGCCGAGCCCGCGCACGGTCAGCACCGGGCAGCACGCCTCCGAGACAACCCTGTCAGCTGTCGCGCCGAGATGGTGAGCGGCACGAACGAGAGAGCCGTTGCCACGGACGCCCATTACGATCAGATCCGCGTTCGCCTCGGCCGCGGCCTGGAGAATGCCGTCGGCCGGCGTTCCGAATCTCACCCAGTAGTCAGGGCAAGGGATTACAGAGATCTGTCCAGATAACAGTTCCTGCAAACGCTCCTCAAAGAATTCCTGAAACCTTGTCCTTGTAGAAGGATCCTCGATGATCTGAGGTGCAACGTACGTCGCAACCAGAGAGGCCCCGAACATCCTTGCCAGGGAGACCGCATACGCCATGGCTCGAACTGAATCCGCAGAAAAGTCAGTCGCGTACAGGATTCGTTTTGGCCTATGCTCAGGCGAGATTCCCCGGCATTGCGGTCCTACTGTCAGGACGGGGCTGCGCGCCATGCGAAGGACCTCCTCGGCGACAGCGCCGGTAAGTACTTTCTTCAGTCCACGCCGTCCATGCGTTCCAACCACAATCACGTCGATGCAAAAGTCCTCGGCCAGCTTTTTCAAGGTGTCCCAAATCTCTCCCTCGCGTACCACCGACTCATGTGGCACATGCTGGAGTTCTGAATGAGTGAGCAGCCGTTGCATTCGTTGCATTCCATACTTCTGAATCTCAGTTCGCATCTGGGGCACGAAGGTGGGTGGCAGATACTCGTACATTTCTGGGGAGATTACGTGGACGACGTAGACCTTACCGGCGTACTGACGGGCCAAAGCTGCTGCGAAAGGAAGCGCCAGCTCCGAACTTGCCGAAAAATCGGTGAGCAGCAGCGCGTTGCCGAGTCTAATGCGTTTGCCTGCCTCGGGTTGCGGCTGTGCCACTGGCACGTCGCAGGACACCACGGTTCCCGCCTCGAGTAGCTCCATATTGGTCTCCTCTGTTTCTAACCATTACATTCCACTCATCGTTGTGCGGTGACAGGCATCACATGCCACAGTAAGGCCGATCACGGCAGTGCGCCGGAGTTTCGTACTAACTTGAGGTGTCGGTTGGAGGCATTTATGTCAGCTATTGCCCAGATACATGAGCAGAAACAAGGTGTGGGTTTCAAACGCGTTCTCATTGCCACAGATTTCTCAGCCGCTTCCGAGCGAGCCCTCGCCTATGCACTTCCTATGGTCCGCCGATATGGTTCTATGGTGTCTATCGTGCATGCGATTCTCCCAGAGACGAGGGAGACAATCACCTGGGACCCGCTGCCACGGGAGCTCGACCGGCAGCGACTTGAGGCAGAGCAGCAGATGGGGCGCCTCACCGAAGAAGCGCGCGTCAAAGACCTGAATCCTCACATGGTGCTTGAGCAAGGTCCTGTGTGGGACGTGCTTTCGTCAATCATTCAGAGCGAGAACACTGACCTTCTGGTTCTGGGCACTCACGGACGTGGTGGGCTGAAACAAATGGCCCTGGGATCGGTTGCGGAAGAGGCGTTGCGCCTGGCTCCGTGCCCGGTGCTCACCATCGGTCCCAATGTTCCGCCGGTGGACCGTCAGAGAATTGAGGGTGGAACGATTCTGTTTGCTACAGACTTTGGACCCGCTTCGACCAGAGCTCTTCCATATGCCTTGTCCCTGGCGGAGGACTATCGAGCGAAGCTCATTCTGTTGCACATGGTGCCGCCCGTGCCAGTCGCCGTGATCGGCCCGGGCGCATATTGCCCTGGGGTCTACGTCGCCGAGGAATTGACGGAATGGCAGACAACAGTGAAGGAAGAGAGCGGGCAAAGATTGAGGAAATTGATTCCAGCAGACGCGAAGCTGATAAGCAAACCCGAATACTTAGTCGCAATCGATGTCCTGCCTGAGGGTATCTTGGCCACGGCTGCGGCATACAATGTCGAGTTGATCGTCATGGGAGCGAACCGTGTGGCCTCACCGCGCATAGTGTCACACGTCCCTTGGGTTCTCACCCACGATGTAATTCGTCAGGCTAAGTGTCCTGTCCTGACGGTTGTTGGTTAAGTTGAGTGTGTAAAAGAACGCCGATCCGGACCAGCCATGAGCGCGGGCCGGAGTAGTATTCTCTATTTCCAACGTGATTAAGTCTTTCCAACCCCGCACATTCCTGTAACAATGATCAAAGCAGTTGTGAAATTCCTAGCGCGTCAAAAGCGCATTGTGCCCGAGTATCAGTGTTGACCGCAAACAAGCACCTTTCCTCCCGTTGTTACGCGCTGGTGGTGCTTGCGGCGATGCTGTGCCTGTCGGTTTGGGCAGGAGCGGACAGCCAGGGTCCGCAACAAGAATACCGTTTACGGCTTCACCATACCCACACCAACGAGCAAATTGACCTGGTTTACCGGCGGGGCGACGCCTATCTCCCCGATTCGATTGATCGTCTCGATCGATTTCTCCGGGATCATCGCACCGGTTCTATTTATAGATTTGACCCGCGTTTATTCGATCTGCTCCATGACCTCGCCTATTCGATAGGACGACCAGAACCTAAAATCGACATTATTTGCGGGTATCGCAGTCCCCGGAGCAATGAGTATTTGCGACAAACTACGTCCGGGGTGGCGGCTCACAGCCTGCACATGCAAGGAGAGGCCATCGATATCCGTATTCCCGGGATACCCATGTCGAAACTGCGCGATGTTGCTCTCAGCCTTCACCGCGGAGGAGTCGGCTTCTATGCCAAGTCTGAATTTGTTCACGTGGACGTTGGACGAGTGCGACGATGGCAGCAGTAGATCTGACCTGAGGGCGGCCTGCTATTCAGTGTAGGAATGGCTGATAAGGGCCTGCTCCAGAGCTGTATCCTGGTGGTAAATATCCCAAGAAGTCGACCTCACCGTTTTCCATCACGACTGCCGTGCCGTAAACAATCAGCACCGGGATCGGGTGTTCGAGGTCCACCCGAAAGGTTTTCTCTGCGAGGGTGGCAGCGCGGATGTGATCAGCGGTCCATTCCGGCTTATCCCGGAGAAGCCATGCTGCCAGCGCAATCGGGTCCTCTACGCGGATGCAACCGTGACTGAAATCACGTCGAGATCGTGAGAACAACTCCATGGCTGGTGTGCCATGCATATAGACGTCGTACGGGTTGGGAAAGTGGAACTTAAGCAATCCCAAAGCATTGGTCGGGCCGGGTATTTGTCGAATGCCTAGTTTTCCGGAACGGACCTGACCTTTGATCTGTTCGCTGAGTGAACCCTGATCTGCGACTGTTTCGGCGCCGTTCACAATTTCATAGGAGTTTTTCGCCAGGTAGGCAGGGTCCTTTTCGATGTGGGGTAACAGCTCGGCACGCACAATCGATAGCGGGACATTCCAATAGGGCCGGAAAATCACAGACTTGATGTTGGCTGCAAACACGGGAGGGCCCGACCCACCACCACTTTCATAAAGAGGACCCAGTGGTATTGCTCGTCAACCGCGCGAAGGCGAAATTCAGGGATGTTAACGATGATGGGCGGTCGCTGAAACTGATGCGGCAACCATCGCAGTCGTTCCAGTGTAAGTTGGAGTTGAGCGACAGACGGCTGAGTGGCGTGTTGAGGTCCTTTACCGTCTGCACATCGATTAGACCATTTGGTTCGAGACCATGGCGTTGCTGGAAACGCTTCACCGCCGCGACAAGGGCGCCCTGGTATTGCGCGGGTAAAACACCGCCTTTCTCTTCCTCTGTAAGGTCTCCCAAAAGGAGCAAGAGCGTTGTCAGTCGTGGTACTCCAGCGTAAGAATCACCCGGTCTGATCGCCTTCCGCGGAACCGGAAGAAGCTCGCCGTCATCGCGTCGGTCCCGTTCCAGATAGGTTCTGAGCGCATTCAGGGTTCGGCCGTAAGAGGGGAATGGCGGTTCGACAACCTCGATCGCAGTATCAATGTCCGATGCGCTAACCAGATTCTGCCGCAGGAATTCAGACAGGTCTAAGTTGTGTGGTCGATATCCAGTTTCAAATGAAAGAGAAGGGGATTGATTCGCCCCAGATGCAGGTCAGATATATAACTCATCGCCGATACCGTGAGCGCGAGATCGAACCGGATGAGATCGGATTCCGATGCCGGGCTGGGATGCTGAAGGACACCGGTACGATTGTCCCATCGCGGGCCGTCGTAGTCTTCGGCGTTCAGCCCCTCTCTGTCGGCGCTCTTGCGAACGCGAACGATTGCCAGGGCTTGTGTGGTCGGCCTGAACGCGACGATCCAGGGCAAGGCCCCATCAAAGGAATCGTACATCTCCCTGACTTCGCTGCGATATTTCGCAAAAATTCGGCCAGCGCGGGAAGCTCTGCACTGTCCACGATCGCATGCAGCTGGGCCTTGCCTGTCTCGGAGAGTTGTTGTGGCGGCGAACCATCTTAAGAGGAGGGGCGGCATTGCCAGATCAACCCGTGCCGCCTTCGGCTGCGTTTCCCACCTGACCCGCCGATAGAAGCACCAATAACAGACCCAAGCAGGAAAGGGAAACATGGCGGGGCAATTCTGACCTGTTGTTGACGGCAAACAATCTCCTCTCATCTTCACCGATTCGCTCTGGACACAGCTTAACTACAGGGAGCCTTCCTGCCTATGGGTTAAGTTACATGCGCAGGTGATCGCAGTCACCGATGCGGCCGAGAGAACCTCAGCCTTTTTTGCGAAGTGCTGTATTTGAAACAGTTGTGGATAGCCGACCGGCAAACCAGCTGATGGGATCACTGCAACCAGTGATTTCGCTCACTGTCTCCAAACTCCAAGTGGCAATAACATTCGGGTAGGTCAAGGGCGGTGAGCCTGGTGGTCCGAAATGAAAAGCGCCCCGGCAGACACTCTGGAATTAGCTTTGAGCATCCTGACGGTAAAGACAGGTAGCATGCTTTAGCCCGCTCTCGGTCCCTTGCTTGCCGCGAGTGAAGCAACATTGCCGCCCCAGGTGTGAATGCTTCTCGTGCCGGTGGGGCACCTTGGCGGTACCAAGAGGTAGTCATGAAAAACACGATGATTCAACACAGGGTCATTACGCCCGTGCAGGTTCCGCTGAATGGGGGAGCAATTTACGGAGATCTCCAACTCCCTCCGGAATGCCGAGGGCTTATCATCTTCGTTCATGGAAGCGGCAGTAGTCGCTTCAGCGTGAGAAACAAGTATGTCGCCGAACAGCTGAACCAATACGGCATGGGTACTCTGTTGCTGGACCTCCTAACCAAAGAAGAGCAAGACGTTGACGAGCAGACCATGCAGTTTCGTTTTGATATTCAGTTGCTTGCCAAGCGCACTATTTTGGCGGTCCGATGGGCCGCATGTCAGCCGGACCTGCAAGACCTTCCGATCGGCCTCTTTGGCGCAAGCACTGGAGCTGCAGCTGCGCTCATTACTGCGGCTGCTCTGAAGGGTCAAATCGCAGCCGTAGTGTCTCGCGGCGGACGTCCAGATCTGGCTGACGATGCGCTTGGCAAGTTAGAAGCCCCAACTCTGCTGATTGTCGGGGGTGAGGATCAAACCGTGCTGGCTCTGAATACGAGGGCTGCGAGACGCATGCACTGTGTCCATCGTTTGCAGGTTGTCCCCGGCGCAACCCATCTCTTCGAGGAAGCTGGGGCCCTGGAACAGGTGGGAGCGATGGCCGGGGAGTGGTTCGTCGAGCACATGCACGCGCCTGTGCTCACACGGTTGGTCTAGGTCATGTCAGGGGCGCTCACGTTCAATCGCAGACCGCCACGCTATATTGGCAGCGGTTGGGGAAAGAAATGGTAAGGAGCATCCAATGAACAAGATTCAGGTCAAAGGCGAGGAGAAAATTCAAAGAAAGCGCCGGACACGGGTGGTTGCCCTGCCGCAATTGGCGGCATCAAAACTTTCACATAAGAATACCGGCTATTCCCAACCTGATTTTGTGGTGGGTCCTGGAGCGGCCGCGGCCAGGCGCTCACGAAGAAGAGTGTCCGATGTGATTCTGAAGACGGTTACATAAGGGCAGAGGACACGCGGGCAATGCCGGAGCCCTTAGATGACCACGAGACCCCTTCACGTGTGGAGAGAGGACCATCCGCTTGTGACGCGGCTTTTGGCTGTGCCCGTGGTCCTGACCTTCATCCTGGATCTCGCTTCGAAGAACACGGCCAACATGGTCGAGGTGCTCTGGTCGTGCTATTGGGCGTCAGCCCTGATCGCAATCGGCCTGACGGTTGATTCGGAGCTGTTGGTTTCCGCGGGCTTCATTTTTCAGGCGGCCGTCGGCGGCCCAGCATGGACTCTGGGGTTGATCTATCGCCAAGACATGGAGTTCACGTCGGCCCTGCTCCACATAGTGCCTCCACTCGCAGGGCTGCTATACGTGTCCAGCGCGCGGCCAATCCCGAAGGCCGCTCCCGCAATCGCTTGGCTGGTCCATCCAGTTTCTCTGTTTGCCAGTCTGCTTTGGAGAAATGACGAATTGAACGTCAATTTCTCAAGCGCCGTGTGGCCGCCCCTCGCGGGCTTCTTCCGTTTGCGCGTGTTTCAGTTGCTGCTGGTGGTTACTTCACTTCTACTAGTTCTCGGGTTGTCGAAATTACTGAATGGCTGGTTGCGCTCACGAAGCGAGGTCACATCGGGGAACTAGACCCAAGCTTCTGCCTCTTGATGTTTCAGACATCGGCTTTGGCACCAAGGTCAGGGTTCTGTTCCTGGCGTTTGATGATTCAGCTGGATTGGCTGATAATCGCGCTCCCTGAAGGGAAGTTTCAGCTTGCGAACAATTTCAGGCCAGAACTCCCGAAGCACATCAACTCCCATATCCCCGGCAATGCTGAGGCCAACTCGCTGGGATGCTGCGCCGATACCACGAGAATTACCGGGGTGATAGGTATTACTCAGCAACATCGAAGAGGTTGTGCCCAACCATTCCGAGAAATTAAACATCTTCCGTCCCTAATCACCCTCCGCCACAATGACATGAGATAGAGCATGACCAAACCGCGCAGTGATGCTGCCTTCGAGTCGCCGGGAGTAGCGGGGATCCTGGCGAAACATGACCGGAAACAGATAGGTATGAAAGAAGTCGCGGGATACTAAATCTGTGAACGCGGCACCGTATCGCTTGGCGTAGCCGGCAACACCCTGACCGAAAATGGGGTCGTCGTCTCTCGCTTGTGCCAGACCAGAGTCGAACGCCGCTCCTATGAAGGTCACCGGCTCGAGGCTGTCTTGAGCAAACAGGTGAAATTTCTCTGGGGCATCCAAAGCGCACACCGTCAAACCGGAGCGAGGATGCGAATGCACAGTCTTTCTCTCCGACTTATGGGCGAAATACACAACCAACCTTTTCAAGGGACCTTCGTAGTCCGCCGCTGACATGAGAGGGCTTGGCTGAACGCAACGAGAAGCCTCAACGGATGTTCCTTGTGGGCTGGTCAGATTGTCGCCAGTGGAAATGGTCTGTGAAAGAACGAATTGACTCTCAAACAGGAGCGTGATGGTAAGAGCTCTAATTGCCGGTATGGTTGCATGCAAGCTCATTGCAAGAAACCCTAACGTGGCTGACAAATCGGTCGTCTCAGGGAAGAAAGGATAGCGAGGAGAAATACCTACAATGCATTCTCGTAGCGTTCTCACTCGAGCACAGTGAGGGCAATCACACAGAGTAGTGATACCGGTCCTCGTCATCGCCGACTCAAGTTGAAGATCTCGTACTGCCAGGGCAAGATGGCCGAAACATTTGGCAATCGGGAGAAGCGCTGGATGTGCTCGCGTGGATTTCGAGCTTGTTGTTTTGAAGCGGCACAATTGGGGCGGAGACTTCCTCTAGCCTCCATCTTCTTCTAGGCTCCACATACCAGCCCGTTTCTCCTCTCGCAGAAATCTGAATAGGGCCACCGCTACGGCAAGAACCAATGGCCCGATAAACACTCCGACACCTCCGAATGTTTTTAGTCCTCCGAGCACCGCGAAGAAGACGTAAAGTGTCGAAAGCTTTGTGTGCTCCCCGATCAGAAAACGCCAGAAAACCTGGCTGCGGGGTTCGACGAGACACTCTCTCCAGTGCGGTTTGAAGGATCGCTGATGGGGTTTAGGTTGAGCTTGTTCTAGACTGCTGCCAAACTCGAAATCAATAGACCAATTGTTGCTCAAAGCAGGCGCCCTCTCCGGTAAGCGTTTACAGGAGTTGGGAGCTGCGCAGTTCGGCGATGCTGAACCGTGTCGGCTCTACTTTCTACAACTGCAGCGATTCTACTCATTTCAGAGCAAAGGAGGTGTTTGGAATCACAGCTTGGTGTACGTCGAGTCACTGATTTCTGATTCATTATCGCCTATCGTACGTGATCGCCAGATGGAGGTTCTTGTGGATAGATGCTCCAGACTCCTTGTCGCTCTGTTCCTTCTTTCCAACCCACTACAAATGCAATCGGCCGAAACCGCGAAAGCACCGCCGGTCCGTCCCTCGGGATTTGGGACCAATCTTCCGCTTGCATTTGAACCGAACCAGGGCCAGACAGATCCGCAAGTCCGCTATCTGGCGCGCGGTCCGGGATACAGCCTTTACCTTACCAACCGCGAAGCGGTGATCGTGCTGCAACGCCGCATCGACTCCGCGCCTCCAACTGGACGGCAGCGTTCGGCGGCGCCCCAGCAGCAGGTTTTTCGCCTGCAATTGCAGGATGCCACTCCTGAGCCCCAGTTCATCGGTGAAGCGCCTCTGTCGGGGTTCAGTAACTATTTTTCCGGCAGCAATCCGGCGAACTGGCGCACGCACATTCCCAACTTCTCCCGCGTCCGTCTTCCGGAAATCTACCCTGGCATCGATCTTGTGTACTACGGCAACCCGGGTCAACTGGAGTATGACTTTCGGATCAACGCCGGGGCCGATCTCAGCCGCATTGCTCTACGTGTGTCCGGCGCCGACAAGCTCTTTCTGGATGCAAATGGGAATCTGGTGCTGCAAGCCGGCGGCTCGGAGGTTCGCAATCAGTCGCCGATTATTTACCAGGAGCAAGCGGGCCGACGCGTCTTCCGAACAGGGCACTATGTTATTCGCGCCGGCAACACGGTTGGCTTTCAGGTGGAGGACTATGATCGCTCAAAGCCGCTGGTTATCGACCCCATCTTGCGCTACTCCACCTATCTCGGTGGCGGCAGCGGAGGAACTGACCCCTTTGCTTTTGTGTTCAACAGCGGCCTCGGCATCGCCGTCGATGGGTTTGGTTTCGCTTACGTAGTCGGCAATACCACCACGGTGGATTTTCCCACCACCAGCGGGTCCTTTGAACCGGTTTGTCCGGTAGCGCCCCGAATTTGTACCTTTCGTTATGCTGTATTCGTGACCAAGCTCAATCGCACTGGCACCGAGTTGGTCTACTCCACTTACCTGACCTCAGAATCAGGCACTGGATTTGACGTCGGCTCGGGCAAGCTTATCGCAGTGGACCGACTGGGGAACGCGCACATCGCTGGTACCGCATTCGGAGGACCTTCATCTGCGGAGTTCCCCACTACGATCAGCGCTCTGCAGCAAGTCTGCGCTTTTGAAAACGACTCCACCTGCGCTTTTTACACCAAGCTTAACATCGACGGTTCGCAACTCCTCTATTCCACTTACTATGGCACCCAGACCCCAACCAGTCTTCGCGAGACCACCGGCACGGGCCTCGCGCTCGATCTCCGCGGCAATGCTTATCTCACCGGCATCACCGAGGCGCCGGACCTGATAACAACGCCCGACGCTTTTCAGCAGACTTTCGGCGGCGGCAGCTTCGACGCCTTCGTGGCCAAGTTCGATCCACGCCGATCCGGGGAGGCGTCTCTAATCTATGGCACTTATCTGGGAAACAGCGGCGACGATCAGGGAAGTGGTATTGCGGTTGACGGTAGAGGAAATGCCTATATTGTAGGGACCACCAATTCGAACCAGTTTCCCCACACGCGTTCGTTTGGTACCGGAACTGGCGGCACGTTTCTGGTCAAACTAAGTCTCGCGGGACGTTCCTTGTTATATTCAAACGTGCTCCATGGCGCGGCCGGGACTGGTATCGCACTGGATAGCTCCCGCAACGCCCTGATTACAGGCGGCGCCGTGGCACAGGGCTTCCCGACGACTTCCCGGGCCTTTCAGCGGACGTTCGCTGGAGGAGTTTCGGACGCGTTTGTTACCAAGTTCAATGACCGCGGATCGGCCCTTGTGTACTCCACCTTTTTTGGCGGCAACGGCGACGATATCGGGAATGGCATCGCCCTCGATGCAGCAGGGCACGCCTTCATCACCGGAAATACTTCCTCAACGAATCTCCGGGTGACCGCCAGGGCGCTGCAGACCACGCGACGCGGACCGAGCGATGCGTTTGTAACCGAGTTCTTCGTGACCGGAAGAAGGCTGGTTTTCTCGACATATTTTGGCGGAAGCAGCAATGAATCCGGAAACGATATCACTGTTGATCCTCTCGGCAGTGCTTACATCACCGGTCGAACCGAGTCGGCGAACCTCAAGGTCACTTCCGGAGCTTTTCAAGACACAAACCGGGGCGCACCTTCCAGTGCATTTATCGCCAAGCTCGTTGGCCGCGGCCGATCTCGTGCTCACTAAGACGGCCTCGGTTACCCGGCGCCCTTCCCCAATTCCAGAGCCGCCTTGAAGCTAATTTTCCTGCATTACTGAGGCAGAGGCCCTGCAGAGAAACTGGAAAGTATGCCGTCACGCTCAAGCAGCAGCTACGGTGTAACAAGCCCGAACTCTTCAACCAGATCGTGGATGAGTTAGCCGAGGAAGGGATGCTTGTGAAAGAAACGGGGCGGAATGGCGGTCTCATTCTTGCGCGAATCGCAGTGGAAAACTCTACAACTGGCGCTTTCGGAAGTGCCCTCGAGAAAGCAGAGTATGCATCATGACCCAACCAACTCCAAACTACCTGCAGAGAATTCTCGAGACTGGCTCGTGCCTGGAGCGCGGCCGCGCCTACTACGCGGCCGCTTTTCACGATGATTGGTGTGCGTCGAATCTGACCAAGAATTGCCAGGATTGCAACTGCAAACCAATTGTCCGAGTGCACTCTACCCCTCTCGAGTGTCACTGGCGAACGATCGACTGTAACGAACTCTGCCCATGCGGATCCGGGCGGAAATACCAGAAGGGCTGACTGAACTGGACTATGTCTCTCGCAGATCAAATCGAGAAGATCGGTCGCGCCTTGACGGCGAAGGAGATTGCGACGTTGCTCCACGTCTCTCCGATCACGATCTTCAAGCAAGCCAAGTCGGGACGGATACCCTCGTTTCGAGTGGGGACTTGCGTTCGATTCGATCCGCGAGCGGTTGCGCAATGGCTCAGAAGTATGTGATGGGCGGTGGGTGGAGGTTGTTGGTGTAATCGCGATTTATCGCCAGTTACTCTTGCCGCGTGATCGGCGGTCGGTGCCGGCCAGACCGAAGATAAGGACGTGACGCTTCATGACTGCGGTATGATGAAGTATACCCGCAGCCTCGGACAATCCCGCATCCCTGACAATGTCTTGAGAGGCCGAGCGCGGAAGATCAAACCTGCTAGTCCGGTACTACCATCGGCGCGCTCATTCGTAGCGCAACGCGGCGAGCGGATCGATCTTGGTTGCGCGGCGAGCGGGGATATAGCTGGCCAACACCGCAACACCAGCCAATAGCCCGAGCGAGATGGCGAAGCTGATCGGGTCCGCCGGAGTGACGTCGAATAGCAGGGCGCGCATCGCCCGCGTGAGAACCAACGCGGCAATCAACCCGACGACCATACCAATAGCAGACAACACCAGCGCCTGGCGGATCACGAGAGCCAGGATTTCGCGAGGGCGACCACCCAGCGCGATGCGGATGCCGATCTCACGCGTGCGTTGGCTGACGGAATACGACATCACCGCATACAGCCCGAGGCAAGCCAGCACGAGTGCGAATCCTGCAAACGAACCGAGCAATAGAGTGCGGAAGCGCTGCTCGCCGACGGATTCGCCCATACGCTCACGCATCGTCATCACATTCGCCAGTGGAAGGCTGTGGTCAAGCGACGCCAACTCTGTGCGCAAATCGCCGGCCACGGTACCCGGCTCAGCCTGAGTGCGAACCACGACGAACATCCGGCGACAGAAATCGGCCCATCCCGAGGCGTAGATCTTGTAGGCTTGCGGCGTCGGTGGAGCGTCGAGCCCGGAGTACTTCACGTCACCGACGACGCCGATGATCGTCTCTTTCGGCGCCTCCGGGCGTGGATCGCCCGTCTGCAGGTGGCGGCCAATAGGGTCGAGGCCCGCGAAATACTTCTCCGCCAGTGTCCGGTTGATGACGATGGGATCG
>Ga0157374_10000678_pt1 | contig 29993 bp, 27 predicted proteins | sample M25metaG_FD_115308 | JGI IMG/M metagenome (GOLD analysis project Ga0157374, IMG submission 115308) | Miscanthus rhizosphere microbial communities from Kellogg Biological Station, Michigan, USA - M2-5 metaG | ecosystem: Host-associated > Plants > Roots > Rhizosphere > Soil | place: USA: Michigan... | reverse complement strand
CGTCGACGGGCGCGCCGGCCTGCGGGCTGGCGACGCCGAGCTGGCCCGGACCCTGCGCGGCGGCGGCGTGCCGGTCGTGGTCGCGGTAAACAAAGTCGACAGCCCGACCGACGTCGTGGCCGCCTCCGAGTTCCACGCGCTCGGGCTCGGCGAGCCGCTCTCGGTCTCGGCCACGCACGGCCTCGGCACCGGCGACCTGCTCGACGCGATCGTCACCGCGCTGGGCGAGCGCGAGCCGCGCCCCGAGGGCCCCGAGGCGGTCCGCGTCGCCGTGATCGGCCGCCCCAACGTCGGCAAGTCCTCGCTCGTCAACGCCTTCCTCGGCTCCGACCGGGTGATCGTCTCCGACATCGCCGGCACCACCCGCGACTCGATCGACACCGAGCTCGAGGTCGAGGGCCGGCGGGTGATCCTGGTCGACACCGCCGGCCTGCGCCGCCGCTCCAAGGTTGCCGGCACGGTCGACTACTACGCCCAGCTGCGGGCCGAACACGCGGTCGAGCGGGCCGACGTCGCCCTGGTTGTCTGCGACGCCGCCGAGGGCGTCACCGCCGAGGACCTTCGCGTCTCGGAGATCGCGATGAAGGCCGGCTGCGCGACCCTGCTGGTGCTCAACAAGTGGGACATCACGACGACCGACATCGACGATGCCCGCGCCCGGGTCCTGCGCAAGCTGCGGCTGCGGCCCGCCGTCGTCACCTGCTCGGCGACCCGCGGCCGCAACGTCGCCAACCTGCTGCCGAAGGCGCTGGAGCTGGCCGACAAGGCCAAGGAGCGGATCCCGACACCGGAGCTCAACCGCTTCGTCGCCGACGTCGTCGCCAAGACCCCGCCGCCGTCCAAACGCGGTCGCCGCCTGCGGCTCTACTACGCCGCCCAGATCGGCGAGGCGCCGCCGCGGATCGCGATCCAGGTCAACGATCGCAAGCTGATCAGCCGTGACTGGGCCTACCACCTGGAGAACCGGCTGCGCGAGACCTACGCGATGGAGGGAGTGCCGCTGATCATCGACTTCGTCGTCCACTCCGGGACGCGCGAAGGCCGCTAGTCGCCGGGACGCGCGCCCCGGAGACCGCCGCTAGGCTTCGACCCATGAGCGATATCCAGCCACTCGCCGAGGGCGAGTACCTCTTCACGTCCGAGTCCGTCACCGAGGGCCACCCCGACAAGGTCGCCGACGCGATCTCCGACACCGTGCTCGACGCGGTGATGGCCGGCGATCCCGAGGGCCGGGTCGCCTGCGAGACCCTGGTCAACACGGGGATGGCGGTGGTTTCGGGCGAGATCTCGACCAACGTGCACCTCGACGTGCCGGAGCTTGTCCGCGAGACGATCCGCGAAATTGGCTACGACCACGGCGACTACGGCTACAACTGCGACCACATCTCGGTCCTGGTCTCGCTCGACAAGCAGTCGCCGGACATCGCCCAGGGGGTCGACAAGGCCTACGAGACGCGGACCGAGTCGGTCGAGGACGAGCTGTTGATCGCCGGCGCCGGCGATCAGGGAATGATGTTTGGCTACGCCTCCGACGAGACCGAGGCGCTGATGCCGATGCCGATCCACCTGGCCCACCGGCTCGCCGAACGGCTCGCCGCCGTGCGCAAGGACCACAGCCTCGACTACCTCGGCCCCGACGGCAAGACCCAGGTCACCGTGCGTTACGCCGACGGCCGCCCGGTCAAGGTCGAGAAGCTCTTGATCTCCACCCAGCACGCCGAGGGCGTTGAGTCGGAGTCGAAGGTCAAGCCCGACCTCTGGGAGAGCGTGGTGCTGCCGGTGCTCGGCGCCGAGGCCGATGGTCTCTTCGATGCCGCTGAGCTGCGCCAGCACTTCCTCGTCAACCCGACCGGCAAGTTCGTGATCGGCGGCCCGGTCGGCGACGCCGGCCTCACCGGCCGCAAGATCATCGTCGACACCTACGGCGGCATGGCTCGCCACGGCGGCGGCGCCTTCTCCGGCAAGGACCCGTCCAAGGTCGACCGCTCGGCCGCCTACGCCACCCGCCACGTCGCCAAGAACGTCGTCGCCGCCGGCCTCGCCCAGCGCTGCGAGGTCCAGGTCGCCTACGCGATCGGCGTAGCTCGCCCGATCTCGCTGATGGTCGAGACCTTCGGCACCGGCAAGCTGCCCGACGCCGAGATCTCCCGCCTGGTCGAAGCGGAGTTCGACCTCCGCCCGGGCGCCTTCCGCGGCTACCTCGACCTACACCGCCCGATCTTCCGTCCCACCTCGGCCTACGGCCATTTCGGCCGCAGCGACGACAACTTCACCTGGGAGCGCACGGACCGCGCCGACAAGCTGAAGAGCGCCGCAGGGCTCGAAGCGGCTCCTGCTTAAGAGTTAGCGGGGAGAGGCCCGGTCGGCCTCTGGGCGAATTGATGTCGCACGCCCGCTTCGCGGGCTTAGCGACAATCGATGAGCGCGGCTGCGCCGCGCCTAGAAGCACGAGTGCAGCGGCCGCTTCGCGACATTCGCCCAGGCAAAGCCCCTCAAAACGGACGCGGAGGGTTCGAGATCAAGTCCTCAGTTCCACAGCAAACGGCGAGGACTTCACGCCCTCGCCGTTGCTGTGACCGCGCCCTAAAGCTTCTTGCACTCCTTGCAGAGCGGACGACCGTCTTTTCCAGACTCTTTATGCGGTGGCTTGATTCGCTTGCCACGGGGGCAAGCATTGTTGTTGTGGTGGACTTTGCGCCGGGACTCCGGCGAGTTCGTGTGGTACGGGGACACCTTTGCCATCTCCGTCTCTATCCGCGCTGACGCTGTACGACTAGTACGAGACTTCCGACCGAGATCACGGCACCGAGAACTGCTAGCCAAAGCTCCTTTTGATTCGGAGTCATAGGACTTCCTTTCTTGCTCTGTTTTACCCAGACTGCGCCACGCCAATGGACAGCCATTAGGGCATCTAGAGGTTCAATCTAGAAACGGCTGCGGACGGGTGGGCGCCGCCGCGCGCCGCGATATACGTATGGCGCTTCCTGTTGCTCTGACGGGGCCGCTTCCCGCCACGCCAAAGATTTATCGGGGAGCGGCCCTTTTTTTTCCGCCCGCTGGGCTCTATACACGCGAAGTCTCGATGACTGGTTTGACGAGATGGAAGCTTCGAAGGGATGGCGGGTGTGCCTCTCCGGGAATGTCGCCGAAGGCGGCCGCTGCACTCGTGATTCGAGGCGCGGCGAAGCCGCGCTCTCAAATTGTCGCTAAGCGCGCAAAGCGCGCGTGCGACATCAATTCCCGGAGAGGCACACCCGCCGTCCCATCCGCTCGGTTCTACCGAGGCGGTTGAGCTTCGCCGAGGCCGTGAGAGCCGGCGGCATTGGCCCCGGTTGCTTGGTCGACGCGGTGGACGACGTCGCCTGGCTCGGCCACGCCGTAGAAGACGAAGTTGTAATCGTCCCCCGCCGCGGTGTCGAAGTCGACGTCGCCGATCTGCATCAGGCGTTGGTAGACGCTCTGGCGGTAGTTGACGTTTTGAACGCGCTCGAGGCGGGTCTCCTGGATCTCGCGGGAGACGATTCCGCGTTTGATGTTGAGGCGGCGGTCGGTGATCGTGTAGGTGGTCGCGACCCGCTTGACGAAGCCGACGAGCACGGTCACGGCGACGATCACGAGGACGATCAGGAAGACGGTGCCGCCGCCGGCGCCGAAGAGCTTGGCGAGGACGCCGGCGATCGCCGCGATCAGGATTCCCTTCAGGTAGAAGCCGAGGATCGCCCGCCACGAGGGGTGGCCCTGGAAGATCACCTGCTCTCCCGGACTGAGGTTGAGCGCCATCGGCCGCAGCATACCCGCGCCGTCCGCGTCCCTCCATACCGTGACCCGGTGTCCATCGCGAAGGTCGAGCCGCTCACCACCGCCCGTGCCCTGCGCGGTCCCTTCGACTATCGCCTGCCGGCGGCGATGGCCGACCTCGAGGTCGGCAGCCTCGTCCGCGTTCCGTTCGGCCGGCAGCGCCTGCTCGGCGTCGTGGTCGGGCTCGCCGATGCCTCCGAGCTGCCGCCCGAGAAGCTCGCCGAGCCGATCGAGGCGCTCGAGGCAGGGGCGCCGGCTGAGCTGGTCCGGCTCGGTCTCTGGATTGCCCGCGAGTACTGCTCGACGCCCTCGCGCGGGCTGCAGCTCGTGCTGCCGCCCGGCACAGGGGCGGGCGGTCAGCGGGTTCGCTCGCGGCTGGAGCTGCGGGCCGAGATCGCCGCCGCGGGCGAGGCGGCGCTGAGCGGCAGCGAGCGACTCGGGGTCAAGCAGCGGGCCGTGCTGGAGGCGCTGCGGGCGGGGGAGATGTCGGCGCCGGATCTGGCCGCCGCGGTCGGAGCCGACCGCGGCGTGCTGCGGCGCCTGGAGGAGCGCGGCCTGATCGTCACCCGCAGCTCGCGGGTGCGCCGTCGCTCCAGCCACCCCGAGGTCGGTGCCAGCGGCGGCAATCCCGAGCTGCTGCCCGAGCAGGCGGCGGCGGTGGGGAGCATCGTCGCGGCGCTCGACGGCGAAGCCGGTGCTCCCCGCGAGCAGCTCCTGCACGGCGTCACCGGCTCCGGCAAGACCGAGGTCTACCTGGCCGCGGTCGAGGCGGCGCTGGCGCGGGGCAAGGGAGCGATCGTCCTCGTCCCCGAGATCGGTCTGGCCCCGCAGGCGGTGGCCCGCTTCCGGGCCCGGCTCGGCGACCGCTTCGCCGTCCTGCACTCGGCCCTGCCCGATGGCGAGCGCTACGACGAGTGGCGGCGCCTGCGCAGCGGCGAAGCGGCCGTCTGCGTCGGTCCACGCTCCGCTGTCTTCGCGCCGCTGCGCGACCTCGGGCTGATCGTGATCGACGAGGAGCACGACGCCTCCTACAAGCAGGAGGGCGACCCCTGTTACGACGCCCGCGCCGTCGCCCGCCGCCGCGCCGCCGAGAGCGGCGCGGTGCTGGTCGCCGGCACGGCGACGCCGCGGCCGGAGTCCTGGCTGGAGCTGCCGCGGCTGCAGCTGCCGCGCCGAGTCGACGGCCGGCCGATGCCGCCGGTGAAGATCCTCGACATGCGCCAGGCCGATCCCCGCTCCGGCGCCCTGCATCCCGACACCTGGGCGGCTCTGGAGGGCGTCCGCGCGGCGGCGGCGAAGGCGATCGTGATGGTCAACCGCCGCGGCTTTGCTCCCTGGCTCACCTGCCGCTCATGCGGCCGTCACTGGAGCTGCCCCAACTGCGACGTCTCGTTGATTGTCCACCGCCACAGCGGCCGCGTCGTCTGCCACCACTGCGCCCACTCCGAACCGCTGCCGCGCGCCTGCGGCGATTGCGGCTCGACCACGCTCTCGCGCGCCGGCGTCGGCACCGAGCAGGTCGAGGCGCTGCTCGCCGAGCGGCTCGCGCCGATGCCGGTCCTCCGCCTCGACGCCGACACCGCTGGCGCCCGCGGCGCCCACGCCCGCATCCTCGCCGCCTTCGGCGAGGCGGAGAGCGCCGTCCTCGTCGGCACCCAGATGGTCGCCAAGGGCCACGACTTCCCCGAGGTAACCCTGAGCGCGATCCTCGACGCCGACGCGACCCTGCGCTTCCCCGACTTCCGCGCCGCCGAGCGGACCTTCGCGATGGTCGCCCAGCTGGCGGGGCGCAGTGGCCGCGGCGAGGCCGGCGGCGAGGTGATCGTCCAGACCCTGGCCCCGGTCGCGCCCAGCATCGTCCACGCCGCGAACCACGACGCCGCGACCTTCCTCACGGCGGAGATCGAGCGGCGGCGGGCGCTGCGCTACCCGCCCTTCTCCCACCTGATCAGGATCGTGCTCAAAGCCGAGTCCGAGCCCCGTCTCGAAAAAGCGGCAGCCGAGCTCGCCGCGACCCTGCAACCTGCCCTGCCGGAGGAGACTGACCTGCTTGGCCCGGCGCCGATGTTCCGCGTCCGCAATCGTCACCGCCGCCGTCTCCTACTCAAGGCCGGCGACCGCGAGGGAACCGTCGCCGCGGTCCGCGACACGGTCGAGCGCCTCGCCGCCGACCGCTCCCTGCGCGAGGTAGCAATCAGCGTCGACGTAGATCCCCAGTAGCCGCCCTGATGGTGAGTTCGTGTTTTATCGCGGATAGCGCGACTAACCACGAACTCAGTCCCCGGGGATTAGGTCCATAGAATTGGATTTGTGAGCGAGCACGCCGAGACGGAGACCGACGAGCGCGACGAGAGCGAGCTCGAGGCCGAGCTGCTGGAGCGGCGCGAAGCCGCCCTGGCGCAGGTGGTCAAGTTCGGCGATCCGGTGCTCAAGAGCAAGGCCTCGCCGGTGCGCGAGTTCGGTCCCGAGCTGCGGGCCGAGGTCGAGCGCATGATCGTGATCATGCGCGGCGCGATGGGGGTTGGCCTGGCCGCGACCCAGGTCGGCGTCCTGCGCCGCCTGCTCGTCTTCCAGGCTGGGCCCGACAGTGAGCCGACCGCTTTGGTCAATCCGGAGGTCGAGTGGCTCTCCGACGAGGTGGTCGTCGCCGAGGAGGGCTGCCTCAGCCTGCCGCGGGTCTCGATGGACGTCGAGCGGCCGCTGCACGCCCGTTTCAGCGGTCTTGACGTCGACGGTGAGCCGGTGCGGATCGAGGCCTCGGGCCTGGAGGCGCGGGTGCTGCAGCACGAGCTCGATCATCTCGACGGCGTGCTGATCCTCGACCGGGCGCCGCGGGCCCAGCGCAAGGCGGCGCTGCGCGCCCTGCGCGAGGGCGAGAGCTACGGACCGCCGCTGGAGGAGCAGGACGCCGGCGACGATGCCGGCGAGCATCGCGAGCCAAAGAGCACAGCGTGAGCACGCCAATCGCCACGGATTTGAATCCCCGGCAGTCACCGTGCCGATTGACGCGCCCCCAGTGCGACCCGTGAGGACCGTTTACCTCGGCACCTCGGAGTTTGCCGCCACCGTGCTGCGTCGCCTGGTCGAGTCGGCGCACCGGCCGGTCCTGGTCGTGACCCCTCCCGACCGGCCCAAGGGGCGCGGCCGCCGCACCCAGGCACCGCCCGCAGCTGAGGTCGCCAAAGAGCTCGAGATCGACCTACTGCAGGCGGCGAACGTAAACGACGACACGGCGCTCGAGCGGATCCGGGCCGCGCAGCCACAGGCACTGTGCGTCTGTGCTTTCGGCCAGCTGATCCGCGAGCCCCTGCTCTCGGAGTGGCCGATGCTCAACGTCCATCCCTCGCTGCTGCCGCGCTGGCGCGGCGCGGCGCCGATCGAGCGGGCGATCATGGCCGGCGACGAGCGCACCGGGGTCTGCGTGATGCGGCTGGTCGAGGACCTCGACGCCGGCCCCGTCGCCCTCCGCGAGGAGGTCTCGCTCGGTCCCGAGGAAGACTTCGAAGCGCTCTCGGCGAAGCTGGCGGCGCTCGGCGGCGAGCTGCTGGTGCGGGCGTTCGACCTACTGGCCGAATCGAAGCTGGAGTTCGAGGAGCAAGACGACGATGCCGCCACCTACGCGGAGAAGATCGGCGCTGAGGATCGCCGGCTCGATCCCGCCCGCCCTGCCGCCGAGCTGGCCCGGACGGTTCGCGCCCTGACCCCGCACGTCGGCGCCTACCTGGAGACGAGCAGCGGCGAGCGGCTCGGCGTGCGGCGGGCCCGCGCCGTCGACGTCGGCGTCAAAGCGGGCAAGGTCAAGGCCGAGTGGGGAGCGCTGCTGCTCGGCTGCGGCCAGGGCGCGCTGCGGCTCGAGGTCGTGCAGCCGCCCGGCGGCAAGCCGATGGCCGCCGACGCCTACCTGCGTGGCCACTCATTGCCCAAACTGTGATCGCGCCTGCCCGCCAACTCGCCTACGAGACGATCCGGGCGACGTTCGAGCGCGATGCCCACACCGAGCGCGTCTTTCGCGAGGCCGCTGACGAGCGCGGACTCGACGGTAGGGAGCGCGCGCAGGCGCAGCGGCTCGCCTACGGCGCCGTGCAGCGGCGCGGCACCATTGACGCCGCGCTCGAGCGGCTAATCGACCGACCGCTGCGCCAGATCGATCCACCGGTCTGGGCGGGACTGAGGCTGGGGATCTATGAGCTCCTCTTCGCCGATGGCACTCCCGACCACGCCGCTGTCGATCAGGCGGTGGAGCTGGTCAAGCGGGCCGGTGCGCCGCACGCCTCCGGTTTCGTCAACGCGGTGCTGCGGCGCGCGGGCCGCGAGCGCGAGGCGCTGGCAGAAGCGCTTTTCAGCGACGACTCGACCCCCGAGAGTGCCGCGATCAAGTACTCGGCGCCGCTCTGGCTGGCCCAGATGTGGTGGCGCGAGCTCGGCCCCGACGACGCACGTTCTCTGCTCGCCGCCTGCAACGAGCCGGCCGAGCACGCCTTCCGGGTCAACACCCTCCGCACCGACGTAGAGACCACCCTCACGAAGCTGCGCGACGCCGGAGTCGAGGCTTCCGGTGCGCCTTATGCGGCTATAGACCACATAAAACGCACCGGAAGCGAGTTGTCGCTGGCTGCGCCGGAGATGATCGTGGTCGAGGGGCAGACCGGCAGCATCGTCCCCGAGCTAGTTGCCGCCGGCGAGCTGACGCCACAGAGTCGCGGCTCCGCGGCGGCGGTCGAGGCCCTCAATCCCCAGCCCGGCGAGCACGTCCTCGACCTCTGCGCCGGTCCCGGGATCAAGACCGGTCAGATCGCCGCCCGCATGGGCGATCGCGGCGAGGTGATCTCGGTGGAGAACGACTCCGAACGCGCCGCCGAAGTGGCCGCCCAGGCTCGCCGGCTCGGCCTGCGCTGCGTCACCGTGATCGAGGCCGACGCGACTCGGGCGGGGATGACCGGCTTCGATCGGGTCCTGCTCGACGGCCCCTGCTCAGACCTCGGCGCGCTCGCCTCCCGCCCCGACGCGCGCTGGCGCAAGTCCCCGGCGACGATCGATCGCCTGGTGGAGGTGCAGTCGCAGCTGCTCGATAGCGCCCGTCAGGCCCTGCGTCCCGGCGGCACCCTGGTCTACTCGACCTGCACGATCTCCCGTCGCGAGAACGAGGATCAGGTCAACGGCGGCGAGCAGTTTCAAATCCGCCCCGATCGCGATCGCACCACCGGTTTTTTCATCAGCCGCCTGAGGCGCAATGATGGCGATGATGAGTGAGGCTGGCGAGGAGGGAAGCGTCATGCGCCGGGCGGCCTGCCCCGGCTGCGGCGAGCCCTGGCTGCGGCCGACCCAGCTTCCCGGCCGCTTCCGCTGCGTGTACTGTCTGCGCCGCTTCGAGCTCGTCTCCCAGTGCCCCAACTGCGGCGAACACCAGACCATTGCCCGAATGAGCACCACCGAGGACATGACCTGCCAAACCTGCGGTGATTCCATGTTGAGACCCGTATGAGCGAGCGCATGATGGAGCTGCTCAGCTCGCCACGGGTCGCGCCGTCGATCCTCTCGGCCGATTTCGCCAAGCTCGGCGCTCAGATCGAGGAGGTGATGAACGCCGGGGCAAGGGTGATCCACTTCGACGTGATGGACGGGCACTTCGTCCCGCCGATCACGATTGGTCCACTGGTCGCGGCGTCGATTGCCGATCAGGTTCATGCGGCGGGCGGAGTAGTCGACGTCCACCTGATGATCGAGCAGCCCGAGCGCCATATCGAGGCCTTCGCCAAAGCGGGCGCCGACTCGATCACCTTCCACGAGGAGGCGACCCCGCACGCCCACCGCACCCTCGCCGCGATCCGCGAGCTGGGCTGCCTGGCCGGTATAGCGCTCAACCCGGGCACCCCTGTCGAGGCGGTCGCCGAGCTGAGCAAACTCGCCGACATCGCCCTCTGCATGACCGTCAACCCAGGCTGGGGCGGCCAGTCGTTCATCAATGGCTCGCCCGGGAAGGTCTCGCGGCTGGCGCCACTGGTCGGTGGGGCCGCGATAGAGGTGGATGGAGGTATCGACGCCTCAACCGCCGGCTCGGTCGCCGAGGCCGGGGCCTCCCTCTTCGTCGCCGGCTCCGCCGTCTTCGGCGCCGCCGACCCGGCCGCGGCGTACAGCGAGATCGCCGCCGCCGCCGGCGCTGTCTAGCCCCTCGCGATTAGCGCCCCGATTACCTCCTGCCACCAAGCCCGCTCCGCCGGGTCATCGCCCGCCCGCTCGGCGCGACGCTCGCACCAGCGAGCCACCGCGCGGCGATCGCCGATCGCGACCGCGATCTCCGAGGTGAGCGCGTAGCGCCCGTCGACGAGGGCGACCAGGGCGCTGGAGCTGTCGCGGCGGCTGCGCAGCACCGAGGCGACGGCGATCCCGTTGACCTCGGTTGGCGCCGAGGGATCCTCGATCGCACCGCCGGGCCCGACCGAGAAGATCTGCGGGGAGCCGCGCCGCGGCAGGCGCTCCAGGACCGGCACGCCGATCGGCCCCTCGTGCCAGCGCTTGGTCAGCTCCTCGACCTCCTCGCGCAGCTCGCCGCGGACGAGGATGTGCAGCTCATCGCCCTCGCGCACCTCGGTCGAGCCGCGCGGCGGGATCGCGTGACCGTCGCGGACGATCACGTTGACCAGCGCCTCGCGCGGCAGCCCCAGTTCGCGCACCAGGTGGCCGGCCGCTGCGGCTCCCGGCCGCAACCGGTAGGAGACGACATCGCCGCCCATGCGGCGGATCCGCCCCGACTCGAGCAGCCGCCGCGGCAGCGCCGGCTCGTCGGTTGTCAGCCCCAGCCGGCTCGCCAGCGGCTCGAAGCTTGCGCCCTGGATCAGGGTCGAGGTGACGACGACGAAGAAGACGATCGCGAACAGCTCGTCGCCGCCGCCGACCCCGGCGACGACGGGGAAGGTGGCGAGCCAGATCGGCGTCGCGCCGCGCAGCCCGGCCCAGCCCAGCATCGCCCGCTCACGGATGTCGAGCGGCGAGAAGGCCGTCGCGATGAATGCGGCGACCGGGCGGGCGATGAAGATCAGCACCGCCGAGAGGGCGAGGCTTTCCCAGGCGACGTCGTCGAGCGTGCTGGGGAAGACGAGCAGGCCGAGCAGGATGAAGAGGCCGATCTGGGCGACCCAGCCGACGCCCTCGTGGAAGGCGACGATCGTGCGCCGCGCCGGGATCCGGGCCGCGCCGAGGGCAAGGGCGGTGAGGTAGACGGCGAGGAAGCCCGAGCCGTGGGCGACCTCAGCCAGGCCGAAGGCGAGCCCGGCGATCGCGATCGTCGCCACCGGGTAGATCCCGTCGGTCGGCAGCTGCGCCCGGTCGAGGGCGGTCGTGGCAAGTCGGCCCAGGGCGATGCCGATCACGGCGCCAATCGTCAGTTTGAGCGCCAGCAGGCCGGCCATGTCGGCGAGGCCGTAGCCGGGCTGCTGGATCCATTCGATGAAGCCGATCACGAGCAGCAGGGCGACCGGGTCGTTCATCCCCGACTCGCCCTCCAGCGCCCGCGCCAGCCTCTTTTTCAGGGTCGAGCGGCGCAGCACGGCGAAGATCGCCGCCGAGTCGGTGGCGGCGATCGCGGCGCCGACGATCATCCCTTCGAGCACGCTGATGTCGAAGATCCAGTGGGCGGCGAGCCCCGCCGCGCAGGCGGTGATCGCGGTGCCGATCGTCGCCATCGAGGCGGCGGTGCCGAGCACCGGGCGGATCTCCGACCAGCCTGCTGTCAGACCGCCCTCGAAGAGGATCAGGACGAGGGCGATCGTGCCCAGCGTCCGCGCCAGCTCGACGTTGTCGAACTCGATCCCGCCGATCCCCTCCGAGCCGGCCAGCATGCCCAGCCCGAGGAAGAGCAGCAGGCCTGGAATGCGGATCCGATCCGCGAGCAGGGCACCGAGAATGCCGGCCGCGAGCAAGGCGCCGGCAACGAGAATCAGCTCGGCGTCGTGTCCTCCCACAGCAGCCGCCTAGGTGTTCTCGTCGACGGCAGCGAGGCGCAGCTCGAGCTCCTCGGGGGAGCCGGGCGTCGGCACGTCCTCGGCCCGCTCGTGCGGGCGGCGATAGATCAGGTAGAGCAGGCCGAACAGGACCCCGGCGGCAAGGGCGAAGCCGACCTCGACCCGGTGGAACTCGTTGCTGACCAGTGGCACGAAGTTCCAGCCGATGAAGAGGATGGCGCAGGCGATCCAGCGCGCCGCCGCGCGCCGCACCTGTCCCTGGGCGACGCATGCCTGGTTGACCGTGACCGAGCAGAGGTAGAGGCCCATCGCGGCCGTTACCAGCAGCAGTTCGCCGCGGTCGTAGCTGTACTTCTTGCTGAAGGCGATCTGCATCAGCTGCGGCCCGGCGATCACGACGACGAGCCCGGTGAAGGCGGCGAAGGCGGCGATCCCGAGCAGGACCATCCGCACCGAGCGGTGGAACTCGCGCTCGCTCTCGGGATCGTTACTGGAGTGCAGACCGGTGAGGTGGGGCAGGATGCTGGTCGAGACCGCCTGGAAGATCTGCAGCGGGGCCCGCGCCAGCATCAGGACGTTGAAGATGAAGCCGGCCGCGGCGGCGCCCTGCAGGCCGCGGACGATCAGCGGCCCCGCGTTGAGGAATGCCTGTTCGCTGAACATGATCACCAGCACCGCCGCGGCGAAGCCGGTGCCGTGGGCCATCGAGACCGCGGACTCGGCGTCTGCCTCCGCGGTGGGCTTCACCGGCGCGGTGCGCGCCCGGCGGGCGAAGGCGAGCGGTACGACCATCAAAGACAGCGAGGGCGCCGCGACGATTCCGATCGCCACGGCCGACTGACCTTCGAGCAGGCTGACCGCGACCAGCACCGCGAAGAGGGTGCGGAAGACCGACTCGGAGAGGATCAGCGCGGTGAAGAGGCCGAAGCGCTTCTGGCCGGCGAGGAAGCCGCGGGCGAAGTAGCTGGCGGCGTAGAACAGCACCGCCGAGAAGAAGACCCAGTAGAGGGTTTCGTTGCCCTCGAGCAGGTCGTTCTGCAGGGGCCCGCGAAAGGCGAGCGCCAGGACCGTGAAAAGCGCGGCTAGGCCGAGCTGGATCAGCGAGGCGTTGCGGACCGTGCCGTCGATCGGCTCGCCCTTGGCCATGTGTTCGGAGATGTGGCGGGAGAGCAGCTGTTCGACCGGCCGGTAGAGGGTCGAGATCGTGATGAAGACGGCCGACCAGAGCACGGTGATCTGCCCGTAATCGGGCTTGGAGAGAACGTGCGAGGCGATCAGGAAGTAGACGTAGGTGATCACGCCGGTGAGGCCGACGCCGATCGCCAGAAAGCTCGCCGTTTTGCCGTAGTCGGCGGTCGCCGAGATGCCGCCGGCGTCGGCGCCCGCGGGGACGCCGGCGCCTTTGCGGAGGAGCGCCATCAGCGCTTGGCGCCGGGCTCGTAATGGGAGGGCGGCACCTCGAGCGCCAGCTCGACCCGGCGCACCCGCTCGAAGACCCGTTGCGTCATCACCCGCTGGCTCGCCAGCAGGTCGCCGATCACGCCCAGCGCGAGCAGCTGGATCGCGGCGATGAAGAGCACGGCGCCGAGGATCAGCGACTGCACGTGGCCGGTGCTGTCGCCGTTGAAGATCCAGTCGAGCAAGAACGGCAGCCAGGCGAGCAGGGCGAGGATCGCGACCATCGCACCGGCGCTGGCGAAGACCCGCAGCGGCTCGTAGCGGGCGTAGATGCGCAGGATCGAGAGCGCGTTGCGGCGCACGTAGCCGCCGGTCGAGTCGAAGAGGCGCGCGTCCCGCGTCTGTGGGTTGGTGCCGATCTCGACTCCCTCGACCGCGACCAGCATCTTGCCCGCCTGGATCAGGCTCTCCAGGGTGTAGGTGAAGTTGTCGACGACGAGCAGGCCGAGCGCCGCCTCACGGTTGTAGGAGCGGAAGCCCGACGTGGTGTCGGCGATCTCGGTCCCCGCCAGCCGGCTCACCACCCAGCTGCCCAGCTTCTGCAGTCCTTTCTTGGAGCCAGAGAAGTGCTCGATCTGAGCCACCTGGCGGTCGCCGACGACCATGTCGGCCTCGCCGGCGAGGATCGGCGCCAAGAGCTTGGGGATGTCGGCGCCGCGGTACTGGTTGTCGGCATCGGTGTTGACGATCACGTCGGCGCCGAGCTTGAGGCAGGCGTCGAGCCCCGCCTGAAAGCCGGCCGCCAGGCCCTTGTTGTTGGTCAGGCGGACGATGTGCTCGACCCCGTGCTCGCGGGCGACCTCGACCGTGCGGTCGGTTGAGCCGTCGTCGACGACCAGCAGCTCGACCGCGTCGATGCCCTCGATCTGGCGCGGGATGTCCGCGATCGTGGCGGGGAGGGTCGATTCCTCGTTGAGGCAGGGGATTTGGACTATGAGCTTCATGGAGGCCGGCTCAGGGTATCCGTGGGCGGGGTCGGCGCGCGAGGTACCATGGGTTGATTGACCAGTCAATCGGTTCGATGAATAGGCAGCTCACAGGCACGGACAAAGCCCATCTCAGGCGGGCTCTTGAGCTTGCGGAGGGCGGGCGGGGGCGGGTCAGTCCCAATCCTCTTGTCGGAGCCGTCGTTGCGCGTGACGGCGAGGTGATCGGCGAGGGGTTTCATGCTGAATTGGGAGAGCCGCACGCAGAGCGTGCGGCTCTTGCCGACTGCCGGGCGAATGGCAACGACCCTGCCGGGGCGACTATGTATGTGACGTTGGAGCCCTGTGCCCATACCGGCCGGCAGCCGCCCTGCACTGAGGCGATCTTGGCGGCGGGCATTTCTCGGGTCGTAATCGCGTCGGAGGATCCGAGCGAGAAGGCTGCCGGGCGTGGCCCCGGGATCCTGCGCGACGGTGACGTTGAGGTCGAGCTTGCCGCCGGCGAGGAGGCCACGGCGGCGCGCTTGCTCAACCAGCCCTTCCGCAAGCACGCCCGGACGGGACTGCCGCTGGTCACCTTGAAGCTCGCGATGTCCCTCGACGGCCGCACCTCGACCGCGCCCGGCGACTCGCCCTGGATATCCAGCGAGCAAAGCCGCGAGCTGGTCCACCGCTGGCGAGCCGAATCCGACGCAATAGCCATAGGCATAGGCACCGCCCTAACCGACGATCCCCTACTAACCGCCCGCCCCCAGTCTTCCCGTGCGACTTATGCCTCTCAGGAGCACATAAGTCGCACTGGAATGGAGATGCGCCAGCCGGTTCGAGTCGTCTTCGATCGCGAAGCTCGGCTACCCCTCGACTCACAGTTGCTCCGCACACTCGACGAGTCCCCGGTCCTTGTCGTGGTCTCGCCGGAAGCTGACGCCTCAGCCCTGCGCGACGCCGGCGCCGAGGTCCTAGTCGCCGACAGCATCGAAGCCGCCCTCGCCGACCTCGGCCGCCGCAACCTCACCAGCCTCTTCCTCGAGGGCGGTCCCACTCTTGCGGCGGCCTTCGCCGACGCCGATGAGATCGACGAGGCGCGAGTATTCGTCGCACCCGTCCTGCTCGCCGGTGCAAAGCGCGTAGAGGCCGCGCATCCGGGGGCCGGGGACACCCTGATCGAGACCCGTTTCAAGGAGTGGTGATGTTCACCGGCCTGGTTGAAGACATCGGCAGCGTTGAGGCGGTTGAGACCGGGGGCGATGGCGCGCGGCTGCGAATCGCTACGCAGCTGGGCAGTGAAATCGCGACGGGTGACTCGGTCTCGGTAAATGGTGTCTGCCTGACGGCGACGACGGTCGACGGCAGTGGCTTCGAGACCGAGGCGATGAACCAGACCTGGACCGTGACCGCGCTCGATGGCCTCGAGGCTGGCAGCAAGGTCAATCTGGAGCTGGCGATGAAGGCCTCGGATCGCCTTGGCGGCCACATTGTGCAGGGCCACGCCGACGGCGTCGCCGAGGTCCTCTCGATCGAGGACGACGGCTTTGCCCGCCGCCTGCGCCTGCGCCTCGGTCCCGAGCTGACCCGCTACGTGGTCGAGAAGGGATCGATCTGCCTCAACGGAGTCAGCCTCACCGTCTCGGCGCTCGGCGACGATTGGGCCGAGGTGTCGCTGATCCCCGAGACCCTGGAGCGGACGAACCTCGGTGAGGTCGCTGCCGGCGACCGCTTGAATGTCGAGTGCGATGTGGTCGCGAAGTATGTTGAGCGTCTGGCGGCGCCATTCGCCGGAAAGGAACGCACGTGAGCCGGATGACGGAGACGCAGAAGACAGACGGGGTGGTCAACGAGGCGGGCGAGAGCCCGTTCTCGACGATCGAGGAAGGGATCGAGGAGATCCGCGAGGGCCGCATGGTCGTCGTCTGCGACGGCGAGGACCGCGAGAACGAGGGCGACCTGGTGATGGCGGCGCAGTTCGCCACGCCGGAGGCGGTCAACTTCATGGCCAAGGAGGCGCGCGGCCTGATCTGTCTGGCCCTGACCGCGGAGCGCTGCGAGAAGCTCGGCCTGAAGCTGATGGCGGCCAAGAACGAGGCGCCGCTGCAGACCGCCTTCACGGTGACGATCGAGGCCGCGGGCGGGGTCAGCACCGGCATCTCGGCCCACGATCGCGCCCACACGATCCAGGTCGCGATCGACCCCAGCTCCGGGCCCGGCGAGATCGTCGTTCCCGGTCACATGTTCCCGCTGCGGGCCAAGGAGGGCGGCGTGCTCGAGCGCACCGGCCACACCGAGGCCAGCGTCGACCTCGCCCGCCTCGCCGGCCTCACGCCCGCCGGCGTGATCTGTGAGGTGATGAACGACGACGGCACGATGGCCCGTGTCCCGGACCTGATCCCCTACTGCGAGCGCCACGGGCTGAAGATGATCACCGTCGCCGACCTGATCGCCTACCGGCGCCGCACCGAGGAGAAGCTGGTCGAGCGCGTCGTCTCGACCGCCCTGCCGACCGAGTTCGGCGACTTCACCGCGGTCGGCTACCGCTCGCTGGTCGACGACAAGCACCACGTGGCGATGGTCAAGGGAGAGGTCGACGGGGTCGAGGACGTGCTGGTCCGCGTCCACAGCGAGTGCCTCACCGGCGACGTCTTCCACAGCATGCGCTGCGACTGCGGCGAGCAGCTGGTCGCGGCGCTGACCCAGATCGAGCAGGAGGGCCGCGGCGTCCTCCTCTACCTCTCCCAGGAGGGCCGCGGGATCGGCCTGCTCAACAAGCTCAGGGCCTACAAGCTGCAGGAGGAGGGAGCGGACACGGTCGAAGCCAACCTCAAGCTGGGCCTGCCCGCCGACCTGCGCGACTACGGGATCGGCGCCCAGATCCTTGGCGACCTCGGCCTGACCAGCATCCGCATCCTGACCAACAATCCGAAGAAGATCGTCGGCCTCGAGGGCTACGGGCTCTCGGTCTCCGAGCAGGTGCCGATCGAATCCTCGCCCAACGCCCACAATGAGGCCTACCTGCGGGCCAAGCGCGACAAGATGGGCCACTCGCTGCACCACCAAGGCCTGGCCTTCGACGAGGAGATGATCCGCGACGAGGACGAACGCGACGCCGCCGGCGAGAGCGAGGCGGCGGGTGGCTGAGTCGGGCGTCTTCCTCGAGGCCTTCAGCGAGGAGGAGAAGGAGGCTCTCTCGGGCCGCGAGTTCGCCGTCTGCGTCGGCCGCTTCTACGAGGACCTGGCCGAACGGCTGCTGAAGGGCGCCCGCGAAGGCTTCGAGCTCGCCGGCGTGCCGGCCGAGTCGATCAGCGAAGTCTCTGTCCCCGGCGCCTACGAGCTGCCTTTCGCCGCCAAGCTCCACGCCACCAGCGAACGCTTCGCCGGCGTCGCCTGCCTCGGCGTCGTCATCCGCGGCGAGACCGACCACTACGACTTCGTCTGCGCCGAGGCCGCCCGCGGCATCCAGGACGTGCAGCTGGAGACCGGCACGCCCTGCGCCTTCGGCGTGATCACCTGCGACACGATGGAGCAGGCGCTCGCGCGGGCCGGCGGCGGCAAGCGCGACCAGGGCCGCAACGCCGCCCTCACCGTCGCCCGCATGGCCCTGCTCAAACAGGAGATCAACCCGTATCGCTGGCAAAGCCGCGACTGACAGCGACCTGTACCATCCCCGACCCGATGGCCAAGGTATGCCACAGCTGCGGCAAGGGACCGGCGTTCGGCCAGTCCCGAAGCCACTCGATGGTCGCGACAAAGCGGCGCTTCGATCCGAACCTTCAAAAGGTGCGGATCCAGGAGAACGGACGCAAGCTGCGCGCCTACGTCTGCACGCGCTGCCTCAAGGCCAACAAGGTTACGAAGGCCGCTTAGTTCGCTGCCGTCCCTGAAGGGTGGGGGAGCCCGGTGGGTCTCTGGGCGAATTGATGTCGCACGCGCCCACTACGCGGGCGCTTAGCGACAATCGAAGAGCGCGGCTTCGCCGCGCCTAGAAGCACGAGTGCAGCGGCCGCTTCGCGACATTCGCCCAGAGACCCACCGGGCTCCCGTTCAACTTCCAGGCCGCGCCACGCGATCGTCCTAACCAAGCTCCTTCAAAAGCTCGCCCCGGATGGTCTCGACCCCAGCTTCCCAGCACCACTGGCAGCTTCCACGGGTGTCGTGGTCACACGAGCTCTCCACTCCGTGCTGGCTAACTGAGCTTCCTGAGACGTTCGTGGTGGGGATGACGGTGCCCCTCTCCGGGAATGTCGCGAAGCGGCCGCCGCACTCGTGGTTCGAAGCGCGGCGCAGCCGCGCTCTCAAATTGTCGCTAAGCGCCGCAGGCGCGTGCGACATCAATTCCCGGAGAGGGGCACCGTCATCCCCTTCGTAGCGCTCCGAAGTTGCTCAGTCAGCCGACGCGGCCACGACGGGGTGCTCGCCCGTCGGCGCAGGGTCACCCTCCGCCGGCTCCACGTGGAGCCTCGGCAGGATCCTGTCCAGCCACGCGGGCAACCACCAGGCGCTCTTGCCGAATAGCTGCATCAGGGCCGGGACCAGGACTGAGCGGATGATCACGGCGTCGATGAAGATCGCCGAGGCGAGGCCGAGGCCGAAGAGTTTGATGATGCGGTCTTCGCCGATCATGAAGGAGAGGAAGACGGTGACCATGATCGCTGCCGCGGCGGTGATCACGCGGCCGGTCAGGGCCAGGCCGCGGGTTACGGCCATCGTCGCGTCGTGGCTGTTCTCCCACTCCTCGTGGATGCGCGACATCAGGAAGACCTCGTAGTCCATCGAGAGGCCGAAGACGATCGCGAAGAGGAAGATCGGGAAGAAGGAGATGATCGGGCCGGTGCCGTCGACGCCGATCAGGCTCGCTCCCCAGCCCCACTGGAAGACGGCGACGATCAGCCCGAAGGCTGCGCCGATGCTGAGCAGGTTCATCACGATCGCCTTCAGCGGCACCAGGACCGAGCGGAAGACGGCCATCAGCAGCAGCGCCGAGAGCAGCACGACGACGCCGATGAAGAGCGGCAGCTTGTCGGCGATCGCGGTGCCGAAGTCCTCGAAGATCGCGGTGATGCCGCCGACGTGCACCTGGGCGCCGGTCTGTTCCTCCACCGCCGGGATCAGTTCGCCGCGGATGCGATCGAGCAGCTCGGTCGTCTTCTCACTCTGCGGTGAGGTGGCCGGGTAGACCTGGAAGACCCCGGTGTTCTTGGCCGGGTTGAGCATCACCGGCGTTGTCTCAGCGACGCCTTCTTCGCCGGCGAGCGTCCCGCGAAGCTCGGTGAGCGCGGCGTCATCGCCCTTGCTCGGCAGCGCCGCGACGATCGAGAAGGGACCGTTGAAGCCCGGCCCGAAGCCTTCGGCGAGCAGGTCGTAGGCCTCGCGCGTCGTCGTCCCGGCCGGGTCGGTGCCGGCGTCGTTGGAGCCGAGGCGCAACGAGAGGGTGGGGATGCAGAGGATCAGCAGCAGGCCGCCGGAGAGCAGCGCCGAGGCCACCGGGCGCTTCTGGATCTCGCGGCTCCAGCGAAACCAGCGGGTGTCTTCGGCGGTCGACGGGGCGCGCTTCAGCCCCGGGATCCGCAGCTTGTCGACCCTGCGCCCGGCGATGGTCAGCAGCGCCGGCAGCAGGGTCAGTGCGGCGATCATCGTCATCAGCACGGCGAGGGCCGCCGCCACCGCCACCCCGTAGAGGAAGGAGAGGCCGAGCAGCAGCATCCCCATCAGGGCGATGATCACCGTCACGCCGGCGAAGAGGACGGCCCGGCCGGCGGTGTCGACGGCGGCGATCGCCGCATCGCGGGACTCCATGCCCTCGTCGAGGCCGTTGCGGAAGCGGGTGAGGATGAAGAGGGCGTAGTCGATGCCGACGCCGAGACCGATCATCGCCGCCAGCTGGGGGGCGAACTCGGCGGTGTCGAAAACGTGGGTGCCGAGCGTGACCAGGCTGAGGCCGACGCCGAGGGCGAAGAGCGCCGTGATGAGCGGCAGCCCCATCGCCACGACCGAGCCAAAGGTGAGCAGCAGGATCACGACGGCGGCCAGCAGGCCGATCATGAACGAGGCGTCGCCTTCTTCTTCGGCGCGCGCTTCCTCGATCGGTTGGCCGCCGAGCTCGACCTGGAGGCCGTCGCCGTTCGCCGCCCCTGCGTCGTCGATCAGCTTCTTGGTGTCGTCTTTTTCGAGTTCGTTGGTGAAGACGTCGTACTGGACGGTCGCGTAGGCGATCTTGCCGTCGTCGTCGATCGCCGCCGCGCCGCCGCCCGCGTAGGGGCTGGCGACTTCGCTCACGTGGGGGAGCGCTTCCGCTTCGGCGAAGAGGCCCTCCATGGTCGTGCGCACCGCCGGCGACTTGATCCCTCCATCGGCCTTGAAGACGATCGTCGTGGTGTCGCCCGACTGCGCCGGGAACTTGTTTTCCAGCAGGTCGAAGGCATCGGTCGAGTCGGATGCGGGCAGCTTGAAGTCTTCGGAGAAGGCGGCGCCGACCGCGCCGGAGACCGCAATGGCGACGACCAGGGCGACGATCCAGCCGACGATCACGGTCTTGCGGTGCCCGGTGCACCATGTGGCGAAGCGTCTCATCGAGCGTCGCACCGTAGCGAACCGAGCTGAGGGTTAGATTTCGGCGCAATGCCCGATCCCTCGATCGTGCGCTTCCGGCGCGTCATCAGCTCTGCCTACGCCAACTTGGAGGCACGCCGCCAGGAGGTGAACGACCTCAACGTCTTTCCGGTCGCCGACGGCGATACGGGCGACAACATGGCGATGACGATGCGGGCCGTGATGGAGGAGCTCGACCGCCTCGACGGGCTCGAGGTCGACGAGATCGGCCGCACCAAACTGGTCCAGGCTCTGGCCCGGGCGGCGCTGATGGGCGCGCGCGGCAACTCCGGCGTGATCCTCAGCCAGATCGTCCGCGGGGCGGCCGAGGAGCTGGCGAGCCGGCCCGGCGAGCTGATCGACCCGGTGCTGGTCGCCTCCGCCTTCGCCAGTGCCGCCGACGCCGCCTACGACTCGGTGCGCGAGCCGGCCGAGGGGACGATGCTGACCGTCTTCCGCGAGATGGCGCACTCGATCGCCCGCCAGCTCTCCCGCCTCGAGGCCGAGAAGCAGCGCCTCAACCGCGGGGTTCCAGACTCCGAGCAGGACGCGATCCTGGCCGAGGTGCTGGAGCGGGCGATCGCCGACGGCCAGCGCGCGGTCGAACGCACGCCCGAGCAGCTCGAGGTCCTGCGCGACGCCGGCGTCGTCGACGCCGGCGGCTACGGCCTGGTGCTGATCCTCGCCGGCGTCGTCGCCGGCCTGCGCGGCGACGGTGCGGCCGTTCCCGAGGTCTCCCACCACGAGGCGCCGCGGCTCAGCCGCCCGCACCACGAGGACAGCCGCTTTCGCTACTGCACCAACTTCATCGTCTCCGGCACCGGCTTGAGCAGCCGCGACTTCCTGCCGCGCCTGGAGGGCCTGGGCGACTCGGTGCTCGTCGTCGGCGACGAGGTGACGCTCAAGGTCCACGTCCACACCGATGAGCCGGAGGCCGCGGTCGCCCTTTTCGAGGACGCCGGCGAGGTGACCAACCTCGACGTCGCCGACATGCGCGAGCAGATCGCCGAGCGCCGCGCCCGGCTCGAGGGCGGTCGCACCGGCGCTCTCGCGGTGGCGGCGGGGGAGGGGCTGGAGCGACTCTTCGGCGAGCTCGGCGCCCACGTCGTCCCCGGCGGCGAGACGCTCAACCCCTCGACTTTTGAGCTCTTGGCCGGCATCCACGAGGTTCCGGCCGAGGAAGTGCTGGTCTTCCCCAGCTCATCCAACGTGATCATGGCCGCCGAGCGCGCCTGCGAGCTCTCCGAGAAGCCGGCCAGGGTCGTGGCGGCGACCTCGCAGCAGGCGAGCCTGCTCGCCCTGGTCGAGCTCGACGCCGCCGCCTCGATCGCGGAGAACGCCGAGCGCCTCGAGACAGCGCTGGAGACCGTCGCCACCGGCGGGGTCGCCCCGGCGGCCCGCGACGACGGGCAGGGCCGCTTTCGCAAGGGCGATGCGGTCGGCTTCGCCGGCGAGCAGATCGTCGCCTGGGGCGGGACCGGCTCGACCCTGGCAGCGACGATCGAGCGGCTCGCCGAGGACGCCGAGATCGTCACCGTGATCGCCGGCGACGGCGCGCCGATCCAGCTCGATGAGCTCGATCCCCACGTCCCCGACGGAGTCGAGATCGAGACCCACGAGGGCGGCCAGCCCAGCTGGTGGTGGCTGCTCGCGGCCCAGTAGTGCGTTCTTTCGCAGGCGCTTCCGAGCTAACCCAGGCGCAGCTGCGCGGGGCGCCGGTCCACTGGCCCCGGCCGAGCGCCCTCGACGTCTCGCTGCAGTCGCTGGAGGGCGTCGGGCCGAAGCTGGCCGAGGTCGCCGCGGACGCCGGCCTCGCCACCGTCGGCGACCTGCTCACCCGCTTCCCCCACCGGCATCGCGATCGCCAGATCGTCCCGGTCGCCAGCCTCGAGCCCAAACAGCAGGCGACGATCGCCGTCGCCGCGCTGGCCAACGCGCCGCGCCCCTTTCGCCGCGCCGGCCTCAGCATTCTCAGCGTCAAGGTCGGCGATGAAAGCGGCGCAGTGCGGGCCACTTGGTTCAACCAGCCCTGGCTCGCCCCGAAGCTGACCGAAGGAACCCAGCTGCTGCTGACCGGCTCGCTCGACAAACGCGGCTTCCGGGTCTCCGAATACGAGCTTGGAGGCGACCCGAGCGAAGGCCTGATCCCGATCCATCCCGGTACCGAACAGCTCAAAGCCCAGAAGCTGCGGCAGTGGATGGAGCAGGCGATCGGGTCGGTGGGCAATGTGCTCGAGCCGCTGCCGGCTCAGCTGAGGGTGCGCCGAGGGCTGGCCGGCTCGGTGGACGCGATCAAGGCGGTGCATTTCCCCGAGACGGGAGAGGAAGTCGAACAAGCGCGAGAGCGGCTGCGCTTCGAGGAACTCTTCCTCTACCAGGCGATTCTGGCCACCCGCAAGCGCGCGCACCGGGCTTCGAGGCCCGCCCCGAAGCTGGGCAGGCCCGGTGAGCAGGTCGGCCGCTGGATCGAGTCGCTGCCCTTCGAGCCGACCCGCGATCAGCTCAAGGCGTTCGACGAGATCGACGCCGACCTCGACTCCGGCGAGCCGATGCAGCGGCTGCTGATGGGCGAGGTTGGGAGCGGCAAGACGGTCGTCGCCCTCTACTCGATGCTGCGGGCGCTGGAAGCCGGCTTCCAGGCGGTGCTGATGGCGCCGACCGAGACGCTGGCCGAGCAGCACGCGGTGACGTTGGGGAGGCTGCTGGCGGAAGAGGCAACGCCGTTCGCGCTGCTGACCGGCGCAACGCCGGCGGCGAGGCGGAACGAATCGCTGGAGCGCCTCGCGACCGGCGAGCTGGGCCTGCTCGTCGGCACCCACGCCCTGATCGAGCCTTCGGTGAAGTTCGCCCGCCTCGGCCTCAGCGTCGTCGACGAGCAGCATCGCTTCGGGGTCGAGCAGCGCAAGGCGCTCGATTCGAAGGGGGTGGAGGGGATGGCGCCGCACGTCCTGCACATGACCGCGACGCCGATACCGCGCACGCTCTCGCTCACCGCGTACGGCGATCTCGACACGACGGCGCTGCACCAGCTGCCCTCGGGGCGCAAGCCGGTGAAGACCCGGATCGTCGAGGAGGGCGACCGCGCCGGCGCCTACGAGTTCATCCGCACGCAGCTGCTGGCGGGACGGCAGGCATTCGTCGTCTGCCCGCTGGTCGAAGAGTCGGAGAAAATGCAGGGACGGGCGGCGGAGGTCGAGGCGGAGCGGCTGGCGGCGGCGGAGCTGCGCGACTTCTCGATCGGCGTGATCCACGGGCAGATGCGCTCGGCCGAGAAGGCCGCGGCGATGGAGGCGTTTGCCGCGGGGGAGACGGACGTGCTGGTGGCGACGACGGTGATCGAGGTCGGGATCGACGTCGCCAACGCGACCGTGATCGTGATCGAGGGGGCCGAGCGCTACGGCGTCTCCCAGCTGCACCAGCTGCGCGGCCGCGTCGGCCGCGGCGAGCATGAGTCGATCTGCCTGCTCTTCCCCGAAGACGCCGGGGCTCTGGCGCGGCGCAGGCTGAAGGCGGTCGAGCGCGAGAGCGACGGCTTCAAGCTGGCCGAGGTCGACCTCAGCCTGCGCGGCGAGGGCGAGGTGCTGGGCACCCGCCAGCACGGCCTGCCGCGCTTCGCCGTCGCCGAGCTGCCCGAGGACACGCCGACCCTCGTCGCCGCCCGCGACGACGTGCTGGCGCTGCTGCACGAGCACGGCAGCCTCGAAGCCCCCGAGCTGGGCCCGCTGCTGGAGGCGGCCCGCCGCCGCTTCGGCGCCGGCGCCGCCGACCCGATACCACTCTGAGACGTGTCTGACCTAACCCACCACATACGGGGGTCTAAGTCAGACACGCCCCCAGGGGCGTGTCTGTGCGGGTGATCGCAGGAGAACTGGGAGGCCGGCAGCTGGTCGCGCCGCGGGGCTGGAAGGTGCGGCCGACTTCCGATCGCGCCCGCGAGGCGATCTTCTCGGTGCTCGGCGATCGCGTCGCCGGGGCGCGCGCGCTCGACCTCTACTGCGGTACCGGCGCCCTCGCGATCGAGGCGCTCTCGCGCGGCGCCGCCCAGGCCACCCTGGTCGACCGCGACACCCGCGCCGCGCTCGGCAACGTCGAGAACCTCGGTCTCGGCGAGCGGGTCGAGCTGGTCCGCGCCGACGTCTCCCGCTGGCTGGCCGGCCGCTCCGAGGGCGCTGAGGCTCCGCGCTTCGACCTCGTCTTCATCGACGCCCCCTATAGACTCGCCGACCGCGTGGGGCAGGAACTGGACACTCATCTTCCCCGCCTGCTCAGCGACGATGGGCGGGCGATCATCGAGAGCGGCGCCGGGCGGCCGCTGCGCATCGACTCGCTGCCGCGCCTGCGCCAGCGCCGCTATGGCGCCGCCGATGTCTCGATCTACGGGAGCGCCGAGTAATGGCCGAGCGGCGCGACGGCACCGTCGTTTGTCCCGGCAGCTACGACCCGGTCACCAACGGCCACATCGACATCATTACCCGCAGCTCCGAGGTCTTCGAGCGCGTCGTCGTCGGCATCGTCAACAACCCGATGCGCAAGGACAAGACCCTCTTCACCGCCGAGGAGCGCAAAGGGCTAATCGAAGAAGCGACCGCCGGCCTCGGCAACGTCGAGGCGAGGATCTTCTCCAACCTGCTGGTCGAGTTCGCCCGCGAATCGGGCGCGCGGGCGATCGTCAAGGGCCTGCGGGCAATCTCAGACTTCGAGTACGAGTTCGAGATGGCGCAGCTCAACCGCAAGCTCGACCCCGGGATCGAGAGCATTTACATGATCGCTTCCCCGCAATACAGCTTCCTTTCTTCAACTGGAGTCAAGGAAATGGCGACCTTCGGCGGCGATGTTTCCGACCTCGTTCCCGCCCCCGTCTCGGCCGCGATGACACGGCGCCTGGGCGACAGGTAGCCTTTTAAGCACGGAGCGGTGTGGGAGAGAGCTTGCAAAAAGCCGAGGAAATGACCGCTTCTTCACCGAAGATGCCGCTTACACGTAGGCTTACGACCTTCTGATGGACGTTCTCGTTCTCATAGACAAGCTGGACGACGTTGTCCACAACGCCCGGCCCGTCCCCCTGACGGATCAGGTTCGTGTGGACCGCGAGGAGATCTACGACCTCCTCGACCAGATGCGGGCGACGATCCCCGAGGAGATCAAGCAGGCGCGCTGGATTGTCAAGGAGCGCCAGGAGATGCTGGCCGAGGCCAAGCGCGAGGCCGAGCGGATCGTCCGCGAGGCGCGCGAGCAGCAGGCCCGCCTGATCTCCGACGAGGAGGTCACCAAGCAGGCCGAGCGCGCCGCCGACGAGATCGTCGAGGACGCCCGCTCACGCGAGCGCGAGATTCGCCTCGGCGCTGAGGACTACGCCGACGAGATCCTCAACACGCTCGAGGTCAACCTTCAGAAGTTCCTCGCCGCCGTACAGCGCGGGCGGGATCGCTTGGCCGGGCGAGACGAAGAACAGCAGCCCGTGCCCGAGCTCGACGAGCAGCCCTAGTCCAGCTTTAGCTCCTTGAGCTTGGCCCACCTTGGGTCGGTGCCGGTGTTGTGTTCGTGGTCGGCTGGGTCGGCGTCGTTTAGGGGCTCGCCGCAGTCGGGGCAGAGGCCGGCGCAGTCGGGGCGGCAGAAGAACTGGGTGGGGATGGTGAGGACCGCGGCGTCGTGGGCCCAGCGGCCCAGGTCGAGCTCCTCGTTGTCGACGTAGGGGCTGCGCAGGTCATCGTCGTCGGTGTTTTCCTGAGCGACCTCGCGGGCGTCGACCTCGGTTTCAAGCGCCGCCTCGCCGAGGCAGCGCATGCAGGGGCCCTCGATTCGGAGCGGGAAGCGAAGCCGGAATGCCCAGCCGCCGCTGGGGCGGGAGACGTCGAGGCGCGCGGCGACCGACTGGGGCGAGACCGCGTAGGTCTGACCGGCCAGCTCCAGCGGCTCGACGTACACGGGCAGCTCGAGCCGGCGTCCCTCGCCATGGGAAAGGGACAGTCGCGCAAGGTCGATGATCGTGGTCGCTTGGGCCATGGGCGCTCCGCTTCAGCCAGGCTTACGATGACAGCCTCCGACGAGATTACGGAATGAACCGATTCGACTGGACACCAGACGTTTACCTCGAGCGAATCCGCTCGCAGATCCCCCGCTACGACGAGTTGCAGGAGCAGGCGATAGCGGCGATTCCCTTCGCGCCGGAGCGAGTGCTCGAGCTGGGGATGGGGACGGGGGAGACCACCCGCCGCCTGATCGAGGCCCATCCCGACGCCTGGGTAATCGGCCTCGACGCCAGCCCCGACATGGTCTTCCGCGCCCGCCAGAGCTACGACGACGTCCAGCTCGCCCGTATGGAGGACCCTCTCCCCGACGGTCCCTGGGATCTCGTGATCTCGGTCCTCTCGGCCGGCGAACTTCCAGACGATCAGCTCCGGGCGCTCTGTCGCCGGGTCAGGGAGCAGTCCCGTTCGCTGGTCGTCGGCGACGTCTTCGAGCCGCAGAGGCTTGAGGACCTGCTCGCCTGGTCCGGGGGCGAGATCGCCTGGCAGGCCGACGATCTGGCAGTGGTGCGCGCCCAGTACTGAATCACCCGCTACCATCCCGCGACCGATGGCCGTCCCGAAGAAGAGAACTTCCAGCGCTCGCCGCGACAAGCGCCGGGCCAATCACAAGGCCGGCAAGGCGCGGTTGAACCAGTGCCCCCGCTGCCATAGCCCGCGACTGCCACACCGCGTATGCCCCACCTGCGGCACCTACGCCGGGCGTGAAGTGATCAAACACACGGTTGCCGAGCCCTCGGCGACGCCCACCGACTCGGAGTAGCGCTTTTGGGTCGCGGCGTGACCGTGGCCCTTGATGGCTTCGGGGCTGAGCAGGGCTTCGAGGCCCTCGCCGCAGGCGCGCGGTCGGCGGCCGCCGACGGGATCCGGATTCGCGTCTTCGGCCCGCCGCAGGAGCTCGGCCTCGATGGCGTCGACGGAATCGAGGTCGTCCCGACCACGGATTGGATCGGCAACGAGGAGGACCCGGTCGCCGCGGTCCGCGCGAGGAAGGAGTCCTCGGTTGTCCGCGCCGCCGCCGATGTCGCCGAGGGCCGCGCCGGCGCGATGGTGAGCGCCGGCTCGACCGGGGCGACGATGGCGGCTGCCACCTTCGGCCTGCGCCGCTTGAAGGGCGTGCAGCGGCCCGCCCTCGCCGTGCGGCTACCCGTCCCTGACAAGCAGGTGCTCTTCCTCGACGTCGGCGCCAACGTCGAGGTGCGCGCCCAGCACCTGGTCCAGTTCGCCTTCCTCGGGGCCGCCTTCAGCTCCGCGGTGCTCGGCGTCGAGCGGCCTCGCGTCGGCCTGCTCTCGGTCGGCGAGGAGGCGGGCAAGGGGCGCGAGGAAGTCGTTGCCGCGCACGAGATCCTCTCCGCTTCGCCGGGGATCGAGTTTGCCGGCAACGTCGAGGGTCGCGACCTGCCGGCCGGGGTCGCCGACGTGGTCGTCACCGACGGCTTCACAGGCAACGTCGCCCTGAAGCTGATGGAGGGAACCGCGAAGACCGTCACCGGGGCGATTCGCGACGCGGCACGCTCGAATCCACTGGCCGCGCTCGGCGGGCTGCTGATGCGCCCCGCCCTCGGCGGACTGCGCCGCGAGCTGCATCCCGACACCACCGGTGGCGCGATCCTGCTCGGGCTGCGCGGCGTCGCCGTCGTCGGCCACGGCAGCTCCGGCGCCGAGGGGATCGCCAACGCCGTGCGTCTGTCGGCGCGCTGCGTCGAGTCCGATGCCGTCGGCCGCACCGCGGCGCTGCTGCGCGAGGGCGGCGCCGGCCGCGGCGAGCTGGCCGCAAATAGCGGTATCGCGGAGGGCTCGTGATAGGAAACCGCCTATGAGCGTTCCAGTCGGCGCGGTGATCGCCGGTCATTCGAATCCGTGCCGAGTGGAGCGCGAATGGAAGGTTTTGTCTTGACCCACGAGGAAGTCCTCACCCTGGTCCGCAACCACCTCGCCGAGGAGCTCGAGGTGGATGCCGCCAAGATCGAGGAGGGCACGCGCTTCAAGGAGGACCTCGACGCCGACTCGCTCGACCTCTACGAGCTGGTGATGGAGCTGGAGGACACCTACGGGATCTCCGTCTCCGAGGAGCAGGCGGCGAAGATCGCAACCGTCGGCGACGCAGTCACGTTCGTGCTCGAGCACGCGCCCGCGTGAGCGCCGCCGCGCTCTCCGAGCTGATCGCGGAGCTTCCCGACGATCTGCGCCGCCAGGCGCTGACCCACTCCTCGTGGACCGAGGACCGGACCGAGTCCTACGAGCGCCTCGCCTACCTCGGCGACAGCGTGCTCGCCCTCGCCGTTGCCGGCCACCTGATCGACCACTTTCCTGGCGTTGACGCGGGGGGCCTGACCAAGGTCCACAACCAGGCAGTCAGCGGGGTCTCCTGCGCCGAGGTGGGGCGCGAACTCGACGTGCCGACGATGCTGCGTGCCAACGAGCCGGAGCAGATGCCGGTCGGCATCCCAGCCGAGGTGCTGCTGAGCGGCGAGCGGCCGCTTCCCGAGGCGACCGAGGCGCTGATCGGCGCCTGCTTCTTAGCCTTTGGCTTCGAGCGCGCGGCCGCCGCGGTGGCCGCCGCCTTCGAGCCGCGGATCGAACACGCCAGCGAGACCAGGATCGACTTCAAGTCGGCGCTGCAGGAGCTGCTGGCGCGCCGCCGCGCGCGCGTAAGCTACGAGGTCAGCGCCGAATCCGGCCCGCCGCACCGGCGCCGCTTCGAGGTCGCCGCCGTCGTCGACTCCGAGAAGATCGGCGAAGGGGTGGGGCGGAGCAAGAAGGCGGCCGAGCAGGCCGCGGCCGAGCAGGCGCTAAAGCGCTTGGGAGGCTGAATATGGGATTGCGTCCGATCCAACAGAGAGCCTTGGCGATCCAAGGGTCGAGGCACCGCAGCCGGAGAGAGAACGCATGTATCTGAGATCAATCGAGATGAAGGGGTTCAAGTCCTTCCCCGAGCGGGCGAGGCTGGAGTTCTCGCCCGGCGTCAGCGTGATCGTCGGCCCCAACGGCTCGGGCAAGTCGAACATCACCGACGCGGTGCTCTGGGCGCTGGGTGAGCAGAGTCCCGGCGCGATCCGCGGCGCCTCGATGCAGGACGTGATCTCGGCCGGCGGCAAGGGCATCGGCCAGCGCCGCGCCGCCGAAGTTGAGGTCGTGATCGACAACTCCGAGGGCCGCGCCGCTACCGAGCTCTCCGAAGTCGCGGTCAAGCGCACGCTCGACCGCTCCGGCGAGGGGTCCTACCGGCTCAACGGCGCCCGCTGCCG